>Ga0207675_100004828_pt1 | contig 12980 bp, 8 predicted proteins | sample KBSSwiS42_FD_184305 | JGI IMG/M metagenome (GOLD analysis project Ga0207675, IMG submission 184305) | Switchgrass rhizosphere microbial communities from Kellogg Biological Station, Michigan, USA - KBS Switchgrass S4-2 (SPAdes) (version 2) | ecosystem: Host-associated > Plants > Roots >... | reverse complement strand
GTCAAGAAACGCGCGCACTCTGGAAACAGTGGAGCGCGCGCGTTGCGCGGAGAGCAGAGCGGCTTCCTCGCGCAACAAGAGTCCTGTTTCATCCTCGAAGAATGCCGCCGCCCGCGCCGGTTCGGTGGGGAGTCCGGTCGTGGCCTCTTGTTTGAGCAGCAGAGCCAATGCCGGAGATCCGGGCAGCACGGAGGCAACCTCGCGAAGCACCAACGAGGGAGCCAATGCGCGGCCGTCGGCGTCGGCGCGCTGCCAAGACACCACGAGGGACGTCTGCGTGGACGCGACGAGCTGCGCGAACAGAAGCCGTTCTTCCGCGCGCCCTTCGCGGCGCACCTCGAGGCGTTTCCCGGTGCGGTCCCGGATGACCATGCGATCCCGGTCGGGAAGCAGCGGTGTCTCTCGCGGCGGCCTGGGGTAAAGCCTGTCATTCATCCCGATGAAGAACACGTGCTGGAACGAGAGGCCGCGGGCCTGGCGGAGGTCCAGAAAGGACATCCCGTTCTCGTTCCGCGACGCAAACGGAGCAACCTCCAGCGCGTGGCAAATAAAATCGAGAACGGTGGCCCGGTCGAGTGGAGCGGGAGCCAACACGGCTTCCAGAGCGTTCATTTGTTCCAACGCGCTGTTCCACGCGTGATCCAACGCGCCTGTTTCGGGCGCTCCCGCCAAAGCGGGAAGAGAGCGAATCCAGCTTCGGCGTAAGGTGCCGAGCATCGCCACGTGTTCGTGGGCGCGCGTGCAAGCATCCCAGGCCGCGCCCAACGCACCCCATTCCGCAATCAAACGCCCCAGCACTTCCGCCGATTGGGCTTCGGATTCGCGGCGAGCGTGGAACTTCGGGACGTCATCTTCCCAGGGTGGCATCGAGCGCTCACGGAGCAATCGCGGCAGCTCCTCCGTCCACGCATCGATGCCGCGGGTAATGCCATAGCTGCGGGACCATCTATCCCATGCCGAGGCTCTCCAGAGGGTCGCGTCGTGCGCCCATTGGGGACGAATGAGATGCGGCGATCGTACCAGCTCGGTAACGGTGCGCCGGTCAAAGTCGTCCCGCAGTGCGCGTAAGAAAAGAAGCAAGGCGCGCGGCTCGGGATGGCGGGCCAGCGGCAACGACGCGGAGGTGTCCACCGGCAACCGGTGGCGCTCGAACACCGTTTCGGCTAACGCGGTGTAGGGCTCCAGCGAGCGGGCCACGACCGCGATATCACGCGGCAATGCGCCGCTGGCGATGAGCGCCAGCGCGCGTCGCGCGGCCAGCATCAGCTCTGCTTCCGGCCCTTGCGCATTGGCCAGCATGATCGAAGGATAGGTGGCGGGCGGTATCGCCGCCGCGTCGAACAGGTGACGTGCCGCAGCTACGAAGTCCCGTGCTCCGGATGCGCCGTCCGGAACGGCCTCGAGGGTTCCGCCAAAGAACCGAACCACCTGGTCGCGCGCGTGCCGCCATGCCGGCGCATCGAGATCGCCGGGCACGATAAAAGTAAGCGGACGCGTGGTGCGAAGCGACTGCAAGAGCTCGAGGTATACGCCGACGATGTCGTAAGCCCCGTAGGCGAACACGGCCTCGAACGTGCTGGTGTTATGGCGTGCTGCGCGACGCGCCAGCCCAGGCCGGTCGGTCCACCCGTGGGTCTCGAGCGCATGCAGCGCCCGATCGAAGCCGGCCAACAGCATGGAGAGCTCGTACACTCCTCGATCGTTGTGCTGCGCGGGATCCAAGTCGGAGAAGAGCAGCGTCTGCGCGGAGCGCGGCGTGGGGGGAGTCAGGATCTCGGAGGCGGATAGGCCCGCTTCCCGAAGCTCTTCCAACCGTGCTCGAAGCTCAGCCAGCACGCCGGGGCGTTCGCGTGCATACATCGTCAATGCAAACTGCGGATGCTCGGAAAGCAGGCGGTCGATCAACCGCTCGAGCACCGCATCGGAAAGAATGGCCGGCCCCGACTGCGTGGATTCGAGGAGCCGGTAGGCGAGCGCCTGGTACTGAAGGATTTCCACGCCCACCAGCGCGCCTTCGCGTTCGGCCAGCCGCTCGCGCAAACGGAGCGCCTGTCGTTGCGTGGGCACCGTCACCAGCACGCGCGACCACGGGCCGGCTTCGGCTTTGACCTGGCGAATGCCTAGGGCGAGCGCTTCCTCGAGCCGTTCCGGGTCTGGATGAAAGAGCACGCGGCGTGATGTGGCCCCTACCATGCCGCGATCCTAAAATCGTGCCTCGAGGATCGCCACATATTTCGAGACATTCGCGGTAAGCTCGGCAGCAAGAATCCGATCGGCCGGAAGGAGGAACAGGACTCATGCAATTTCGTGAACAGAGAGCGCTGATCACTGGGGGAAGCGAAGGCATCGGAAAGGCCCTCGCCGCCGCGTTAAGAGAGCGGGGCGCGAAGGTCGCCATCATGGCGCGGCGCAAGGAACCGCTGGAGAAGACGGCCAAGGAGCTGGGGGCATTGGCGATTCCCGGCGACGTGGCGGTGGAGGCGGACTGCACGCGTGCCGTGGACGCGACGGTGCGCGAGCTGGGCGGGATCGACATTCTCATCAACAACGCCGCGATTGGATATTTTGCTCCGGTCTCGGAAATCGAGCGCGAGCGCTTCGACCATCTCATCGCCGTCAACGTGACCGGACCCATGCTGATGGCGCGCGCGGTTACGCCGCACTTCATTCGTCAACAGAGCGGCACGTTGATCAACATTTCATCCACCGCGGGACTGAAAGGGTTCGCGAAAGGAACGCCTTACGTAGCGAGCAAATTTGCCCTCAAAGGCATGACCGAGTGCTGGCGCGACGAGCTGCGTCGTTACAACGTGCGCGTGCTCCTGGTGAACCCGAGTGAAGTGCAAACCGGATTCGGTGGACGTGGGGAACCCAGCGATCCCAATCCCAAGAAGCTGCTCTCGCGGGATGTGGCCGATGCGGTGATCGGGGCGTTATTGCTCGATCCGCGCGGGTTCGTTCCCGAACTGTCGGTGTGGGCCACGAACCCCTTCTAAGACGCGCATGGCCGATCATTCGATCCCCATCTTCCGTCCGTTTGGGTTCGCGGTGCGGCTCGATCCGAGCTGGTTCATCGTCGGAACCCTGGTGACGTGGTCGTTGGCGGTGGGCATTTTCCCGAGCCGTATTCCCGGTCTTCATCCCGCCGCGTACTGGGCGATGGGTGTGGCGGGCGCAGTGGGACTTCTGTGTTCGATTCTCATCCACGAGCTGTGTCACGCATTGGCCGGACGGCGTTTCGGGATCCACCTTCGCGGCATTCGCCTCTTCATTTTCGGAGGCGTCGCCGAGATGCTCCATGAAGCTCCGCATCCGCGGGCGGAGTTCATCGTGGCTCTGGTGGGCCCGCTCTCTAGCTTCGCGATCTCCGGGGTCACTTTCGGCATTGCCACGCTCCTCCATCCGTTGTTGCCCCGCTGGGCGGAGGGAATCCTGATGTATCTGGCCGGCATCAACCTGGTCCTGGCCCTCTTCAACCTCATCCCCGCGTTTCCCCTGGATGGCGGACGGCTTCTCCGGGCCGTCCTGTGGCACCGTCAAAAGAGCATTCGCAAAGCGACGCGTATCACCTCACTGATTGGGCAAGGGTTCGGGTTAGTCCTTGTCGGCATAGGGATTATCTCGGTGGTCCGGGGAAGTTGGCTGAGTGGAGCCTGGTGGGCCATGATCGGGCTTTTTCTGCGCGGGGCCGCCCAGCAGTCCTACCGGCAAGTCATGGTCCGTCGCGCGTTGGTGGGCCAACGGGTGGACGAGCTGATGGCCCGTGATCCAGTCGTGGTGCACCCGGACATGCCGCTTCGCGAGCTCATCGAGGGCGCTCTTTATCGGACGCAATATGAGCTATTTGCGGTAGTGGAGGGTGAAAAGCTCGTGGGAGTTGTTACCCGGGAAAGGGTAAAATTAGTGCCCCGGGAGAAATGGGACTGGACACGGGTTCAAGACGTCATCGAGCCCCTCACCGAGTCGAACACCATCTCCCCCGATGCGGACGTCATGTCGGCACTGCTCCACATGCAGGCGCATCACACAACAAGCCTGATCGTGGCGGAAGGAGACCGGCTGGCCGGCGTCCTGACCCCTCGGGAACTGATGGGCTTTCTGGGATCCGCAAACGTGCGAACCCCAGATGGGAATTAATGCACGATGGCGAACAACCGTCCGTTTAGACTCCTGTTTGGAGCGGTGCTGGTCGCAAGCCTGTGTTCGGTGCGGGCGGACGCCCAGTATTTCGGCCGCAACAAGGTCAATTACGAAAATTTCAAATTCCGCGTGCTGTCCACCGAGCATTTCGATTTGCACGTCTACACCCAGGACGAGCAGATCGCGCGGGACGTGGGACGCATGGCCGAGCGCTGGTATGACCGTTACGTGCCCGCCTTCGACGGCCACACGTTTCATGAGCGCAAGCCGATCATCATTTATTCGGATCATGCGGACTTCGAACAGACCAACGTCATCAGTGGATTCCTGAGCGAGGGAACTGGCGGCGTCACCGAATCGGTGAAAAACCGGGTTGTGATGCCGCTCACCGGCGATTACGCGAGCACCGACCACGTGCTAGGCCACGAGATGGTTCACGTGTTTCAGTACGACATCGCCGCCACCGACGAAGACACGACCGGCTTTCACATCAACCAGATGCCCTTGTGGCTCATCGAAGGCATGGCGGAATACATGTCGGTGGGTCGGCACGATGCCCACACCGCGATGTGGCTTCGCGATGCGGTGGTGAGCGGGAAGTTTCCCACCATCAAGCAGCTCACCACGGATCCTCACTTTTTCCCGTACCGCTTCGGCCAAGCACTGTGGGCGTACATTGGCGGACACTGGGGCGATGACAAAGTCCCCCTGCTCTACCGCACGGCGGGCCATCGAGGATTCGACTTCGCGATCGCGCGCGTGCTGGGGGTGACCACGGATTCGCTATCCACGATGTGGGCCAACGCGGTGAAGGCGGCCTATGTCCCCGCCATGCAAGGCCGCGAAAAATACGGGCAAGCGGGTAAAAAGGTCCTCTCCCATGAGAACGCGGGGCAGATGAATCTTGCCCCGGCCTTGTCTCCCGACGGCAAACAAGTGGCGTTCCTGTCCGAGCGTGACTTGTTTTCCATCGACGTGTTCCTGGCCGACGCGACGACGGGCAAGGTCCAGAAAAAGCTGGTGAACTCGGCCACCAACGGCCATTTCGAATCGCTTCGATTCATCGACACTGCGGGGTCGTGGTCTCCCGACGGCAAGAAGTTTGCGTTGGTCGTGTTCGCGCACGGGGACAATGATCTGCTCGTGTTCGACGTCAAATCGGGCAAGATTTCCAAGCGCTATCGTCCCGAAAACGTGGGCTCGATGGCCAACCCGGCCTGGTCGCCCGATGGAAAGACAATCGCGTTTTCAGGCAGTAAGGACGGCATCAGCGACATTTATCTCTTGGACGTAAAGAGTGGAGCGGTGACCCAGATCACCGAAGGCCGCTATGCGGAGCTTCAGCCTGCATGGTCCCCGGATGGCAAGAGCCTTGCCTTCGTCACCGATCGTGGACCGAACACGGACTTCGACAAGCTCCGCTACACCCCGATGCGCCTGGGTGTCCTCGACCTGGCCACCAAAGAGATTCGCGTGCTGGCTCCGTTCGAGGGCGCAAAGCACATCAACCCTCAGTTTTCTCCCGACGGCCGTTCGCTCTATTTCATCTCGGACCCGGAAGGGTTCAGCGACATCTATCGCATCGATCTGGCATCCGAGCAGGCGTACCGGTTGACGCACGTATCGACCGGGGTGAGCGGGATCACGGCGACAAGCCCCGCGCTCACGGTGTCCCGCGAAACGGGTCGCGTGCTCTTCTCCGTGTTCGAAGACAACAAGTACAACGTGTACGGCATCGACCCCGATTCGACGCAGGGCCTGGCGGTCCCGAGCTTGGCGGGGATGCCGAGCGAAGGCCCGTCCATCGCGGATAGATCGGGCCAGCCGGCTCCGCCGACTGCGGGTGAATCCGGCCAGACATCGATCACCACCGCTGCCGGCATTTTGCCTCCGGTGGATGAAGAGGGCCGCGTGCTGGTGTCCGATTACTTGTCGGATCCGGAGAGCGGACTCGTTCCCAAGGACACGTTCACCTTCAAGCGTTACCGGCCCAGGCTTCAGCTCGATTACATCGGTGGGTTCGCCGCAGGCGGAGTATCCACGGATCAGTTCGGGACCGGTGTCGCCGGCGGGGCGACCGCGTACTTCAGCGACATGCTCAGCAATCACGTGGTGGGCCTGGGCATCCAGGCGAACGGAACGTTCAAGGACATCGGGGCGCAGGTCTCGTATTTGAACCGCGCCCACCGCTGGAACTGGGGCGGTGACGTTGGGCACATTCCGTATCTCAACATCTTGTCGGCTAGCTTTTACAAGGGCGACACGCTGGTGGTGCAGGATCTTCACGAGCGCGTATACCTGGATCGCGCCAGTCTGCAGACCTACTACCCGTTCTCGCAGATTCGCCGTCTCGAGCTGTCGGGCGCGGTAACGCGCTACGGATTCGACCGGCAAATCCAGCAGCAGATGCTCCTCCCCGACGGATCGGTAACCGAAGTACAGACGTTCGATGCGCCGCATCAGGACGCGTTGATGCTCTATCAAGGCTCGGTGGCGTTCGTGGGCGACAACTCGTATTTCGGATTCACCTCGCCCATCCAGGGATACCGTTATCGTTTGGAGGTGGCGCCCACGTTCGGCACCCTGAACTTCACGAACGTTCTGGTGGATTACCGCCGTTACATTTTGCTCCGGCCCTTCACGCTGGCGTGGCGCGGCATGCACTTCGGGCGCTACGGGGCCGATGCCGAGGATTCTCAGCTGAGCCCGCTCTATCTGGGATATGCCACGCTCGTGCGGGGATACTCAAGCGCATCGTTCGATCCACTCGAGGAGTGCACAGCGCAGGGTCAGGAGGATTGCTTCGAGTTCGACCGGCTCATTGGTTCACGTATTGCGGTTACGAACCTGGAGATGCGGTTTCCCTTCATCGGCAACTCCGAATACGGTCTCATCAACTTCCCATATCTCCCCACCGAGCTGGCCGCGTTTCTCGATGGCGGCGTAGCGTGGACCAAGAGCGGCGGATTCGACCTCAAGTGGGAAACGAATCGGGCGGAGCTTGGCACGGCGGATCGTTTCCCGGTGTGGAGCGCCGGCGGCGCGGCGCGGGTGAACTTACTCGGCGCGATCGTGCTGGAAGGCTACCTTGCTTTCCCGTTCCAGCGCCCCAACCGAAACGGTGTGTGGGGAGTCCAAATCGTCAGCGGCTGGTAGGGCATTGGCGGGTCTCGCCTATGCTCAGGGAAGTGAGGCTAGGGCTGCTTCGAAGCGCCCAACACGTTCTCGATGACCTCGTTGTAATACGGGCGCTCTTTTAGACTCGCATACGTGCCTGGGAAAAGAACGACGGTTAGATCCGCGGATTGATCTGAAAAATTGTTGAGCACCACCGCCGTGCGCTGGCCATAAGCAAGCCGAATGTTGTCGATCATCGGGAAGTCGAAATAGCTCACGTTGAAGGTCATGGCATTGGTCTGACCGCCCGAAAGGGAATCCGGCACGACGCTCATGGATACGGTGATCTCGCGATTGGCGTGATCGACGTTCAGGATGTCCAGACCCAGCCGAGTGGTCTTTCCTTCCAAGGTGAGCGACATCGGATCAACCGAAGCGCCGTCGGTATCCTGGGTCAAATCAATCGTGGTATCGAATTTTTGTCCCACCCCTTCGAGCACGATCATTTGACGCCGTGCGATTTCACGTGCCACGCGTTCCAGGCGCTCGTCGTAGCTCGCGTACTCGGCCTTCGCTTCGGGCGTAGTTGCTTTGGCCTCTCCAGTGTCGATGCGCCGCTTCAAGTCCAGGAAGAGCGGCTTCAAATTGAGCGATTCATGAAAGTTGTAGGCCAAGAGCTCGAGATTGAGCACGTCGGAGCTTAAATCCGATCCGCCCTTGTCCAAGAACGAGGAGATGATGTTGACGAACATGTCCTTGCGGAGCGCGCTTTCGGATTCCTCGCGCTTGGACATGAGCTCCGAATAAAGCCGGGTGTTGGTCTCGATGGTCTGCCGCTCATCGAGCTTGTTGGAGGTGAAGAACCCGAAAAGGGCGATCGCCGCCGCGGTCAGCAAGCCACCGACCGGTTGCAACACGATCTGCACCTTGTCCCAACGGTCCCGGCGCCTGGGCCCGGACGGAATGTGTGAGGCCCCCAGATCGATCATGCGCGGCTACTTCCGCCGCATCGAGAGCTTGCCCTCTTTCTTCTCGATCAAGAGATCGTAGCGCGTAGGGTCCTTGTAGGAGAACACATCCATCGTGACCGCCTGCTTGGCGTAAAGCACGGTGAGGGTGCACTTGCCCTCTTCCTTCATCGTGAACTTGTAGGACCCCGCTTTGTCCGTCTTCGTGGAGTCAGGTGGCCCGGCGACCGGCTTGCCGTTGGCATCGGGTTTGCCCACGGGTTGCAAGATGACCAGAACACCTTCGGGGAGTGGCTTACCGTCCATCTTGATGTCACCGAAGATGCGGGCGGCGTGCGCGTTGGCGGACCAAAGCATGGTGAGGAGCACGACGCCGAAGAGTGAGCGCTTCATGGAATCCCTCCGTTCATGGAGCTCATGGGAAAAGCCCCGGGCCCGTTCTCGTGGAGTCTACCAGGGAGACCGGTCACCCCATCCATGCCTCCCGTGTTTTGACCGCCCCTGGGGTGGCGTCGGGATCGATTTCGAGTTTCCAGGATGCGGGGACCTCGGCCAGAACGAGGCTCAAGGTGCGGATCGCATCCCGCCGTGCAATGAGCACGTCCACTTTGTCCCCAGGTTTCCATTGCAATAGCCGCTCGGACAAAGTCCGCGCGTCCACTCGAAAACCAGCAATCGCCAAAAGCTCGTCTTCGGCGTTGAGGCCGGCGGTCTGGGCAGGCGAACCCTCGCGAACCGCGGTGATCACGAGCTTGCCTTCCCGGTTCGCCGTCTCGACACCCATCCAGCCCTGGGGCTCCGGCTTGGCTTTCTTGAACCGCAATCCAAACGTTTGCAGGGCGGTTTGGTAATCGAGCTCGTCTCGGCCCCGGACGTTTCTTGAGAAAAAGGGTTCGAGCGATGCTCCCGAGATCTCCTCCGCAGCGGCTTGTATGTCCTTGTCCGCGTACCCGGTGTCGTTTGCATGTTTCGAGAAAAGGAGCCGGATGAGATCGTCCAGCGATTGTTTGCCCTTGGTTAGAGAGCGAAGTTCGCCGTCGAGAAGCCAGGCGACCACGGCGCCTTTCACGTAGTAGCTGATTGTGGTGTTCACCGAGTTTTCGTCCGGCCGGTAGAGCTTGATCCAGGTGTCGAAGCTCGAGTCTTCCAGCGATTGATGGTGCCGGCCGGGAGTGGTTTGCAGTTTCTCGATGTGCTCGGAGAGCGCATCGAGAAGCTCATCGGATTTCGTGAGGCCGGCTCGCTTGGGAATGAGCGGCGTGTAGTAGGACGTCACGCCTTCGGCGAACCAAAGGCTACGGGTATAGACCTCGTTTTCATAGTCGAAGGGGCCCAGAGCGGCCGGGCGCAACCGTTTCACATTCCAGACATGGAAGAACTCGTGGCTCACGAGCCCGAGCCAGTCTATGTAAAGCGCGCGCTTCCGAAATGCGTAACGTGAGCTCATGAGCACGGAGCTGTGGCTATGCTCCAGGCCCCCTCGTCCTTCCACGATGCAGTTCAAGAAGAGATAGCGATCGAACGGGAGGTTTCCCATCATCGTGCGATAGGTCTCCACGATTTTCTGAACATGCTGAGCGGCCTCGGCTCCGTTCCAGAGAGTCGGGTCCCCGGCGTTGATCAGGGATATTGGGATGCCGTCCACTGGGATTGCGTGAACTTCGGGGCTTCCGGCGAGGATGGGAGAGTCGATCAGCTCATCGAGATTAGCCGCGGAAAAGGTGGTGTGGTTGCCCCTGACGTTCTTGGCCAGAGATGACCACGCCCCTTTCCAGCCTTTCGGCAAATTAATGTCGACATGGTGGGGAGCATTCTCGAAACCGCGGACGGTGATGAAGGTCGGTGCGCCGTTCAGGAGCGCGAATTCATCATCGATCCAGTTCGTGCGCACGCTGAGCTCGCGGCCGTAGACGGTGTATGTCACCGTTACGCTCTTCGCTTTTTCAGCCTGAATTGCCCAGCGATTTTTTCGTGTTTTTGTAATTTGAAGCGGGTGGCCGGTTTCATTTTGCGCGGTGAGGTCCTGCACGTTTCGGGAATATTCACGAACGAGATAAGAGCCGGGCGTCCAGACCGGCATCCACAGCTCCAGTTCGCCGCCTTTGGGGATACGCAGCGAAACCAGAACTCGGTTTGACTCGGGGGTTGGAAACGCCAGCACGTATTCAAGACCAGAGGGCATGCGTTAGTTCCTGGGACGATGGGGGGCGGGCAGCACTCTAGCAGAGACGCTGGCGAAAGGAAGGAGCAGGAATTATGAAGTAAGAAGCCCGGATTTAATCCGGGCCGTCTTACTTCTTATTTTGTTTGCAAGAGCGCTTACGGGCTATTGGCAGGAGCAGCGACGCCCAAGCTTGATGTAGGGCGTCAAAAACGTAGCATCGGCGACGGTCACGGCCGCATTGAACGGGGGCGTAAATTTGGTGCAAGGCTCGCGCAAGCCAAGCTTGATCGGGCGGCTGTGAAACACCGCATCCGAAAGCGAGACCTGGGCGGTGGCGACGAGGCTCACGATGTCGCAGCGTCTTTGAGGTCCTTGGGTTGCCTTCTTCCCCGACGCGTCTACGGCGTCCGGCGAATTGACGTAGGGCTCGTCGAGCACGATGCCGTCCGCGCGCACTTGCGAAACGAAGGAACCCCCGGCGAAGTCGGCGTGAGACAGACATCCGCCACCGTAGTAGGTGAAGGACACGTTGCCGTTCGCATCAGTGAACCCACTCAGAAGCGGATGAACCTGGGTTGGATAACCGGGGCTGGGGGTGCTCTTGCCGATGCACCAACTCAAAATCGCATCTGCATCCGGAGAGACTTCGACTTCTACAAACGAGCCTGAAACCGGTCCCAAGGGTCCCTCGACGTGCACCGTCAACCCTCCAATGGGGTTCGAGACGAAGCGGGTGCCGGGGGAGAGGGTAATCGCATCCGGCACGCTGCTCAGCGTTGGGCTTGGAATGTTGGCATAAACTTGGGACGCGCCGATGGCCAATAAAGCGACGAAGCTGAGATGGATCACGCGAGGCATGGTTGCACCCCCACAGTGTGACTTCATGCTGGTAGAGAGAGTGGGCAGCCTGGGGAGGATTTGCCCGTGTCCTACTTCCGAACCTCAACCCCGGGCGCCTAGCGAGTAGAACCACGAGGTATCAGAAGACTAATCATTCTAATTCTTGGATAACCTATTGTCAAGCAAATGTTTAATCAGTCCGCCGCGCTTGAAACCGTAAAGTCATGGCAATCTGTATTTGGCTCGGATTGCATCAAACTGGTTTTGATGAGTCTTGCCCGTAACGGAACGTCTCTCGTTCAAGTTGCCGTCATGCCTCGGGCCCTGAGAGGCTCCCCCAAAGGCTGAAAAAAAATTGCCTCATTGGTTGCAAAGGGGCGAACTCGCGGTAGTCATCTCATAGAGATTTCCGCAATTTAGGCGGGTTCATGTATTTGAGCAATGCTAAGTGGATCGGCAGAAGTGTATTCATTTGTTGCGCGCTCCTCTTCTTGGCCGGCTGTGGCCGGGGGAAGCGCGGTACCTTCGAGCGAGCGTCAAACGCTGCAGTAGACGATCGTGTTTCTCCGAGCGCTGAGTCATCCGTTCCTACCCGTGCGGAGATCCGGGGCGTATCCCTGAGGCTGGGAGACGGGGTGACGATGTCAGTCGCCTATCTGTCCGGGGACGCAAGACCGGACAAGCAAGGCGACCCGGTGATTCTCGACGATCCCAAGTCCTACCATCTCGACATAGAACGCGCGGAGAGTCGCATTCCTTATGCCGATCTGGAGCGGCTCGTCAACAATCATGTGCTTGCCTACAAGAATGCGCCCATCAAGGGGGTCAGCATCGAACGGGAGCATGACGAGAACGAAGAAGTGCGTCTCGAAATCAAGGGTCATATGAGATCGATGTTAGGGCTTCCTTTCGAAATCGAAGGCGTTCCGGAAGTGACTCCGGATGGCCGCATTCGGTTACGAACCAAATCGGTTCAATCTATGAACATCAACGTCGGAGGTGTACTGCATTTGTTCGGAAAGGAGATGGGGGATTTTGCCAAGTTCAAAGCGCACGGGATTGAAGGAGAGGGCAACGATTTGATCCTGGATGCATCCTGGTTATTGGGTTCCTCACAATCCTCGGGCCGGGTCACGGGGGTAGCGCTGGCGCCAGAGGGGCTGGTGTTGCGATTCGGCGATGGTCCGCCCAATGACATTGGGAAACAAAAAGAGAACTACATCTCCTATCGGGGCGGAAGCATTCGTTTGGGCCGCTTGATCATGGTGGATGCGGATCTGCAGATCGTGGACGCCGATCCGCGAGATCCGTTCGATTTTTGTCCCCACGAACTAGGGCACCAGATCGGAGCCGGGTACGTGAAAGTACAGCATGGCGGCGGGCTCAAGATCTTCACTCCGGATTACGGGAAGATCGAAGATAGAGCGGATCTTCGTCCGGATCGGTGAATTGCGGCTTCGTTACCGGCCCCCCCGGGAAGCCGCCCCAGGCTAAAAAAAACCCCGCAGCACTGTTCAAGCGGCCCCTTCTCGTCGTTTCTCCCTAATACATCCGGCATCTTAAGGAAGCCGGGAAGGGGGAATCTATGACGCTCGTCCGCTTTGCCCGCATCAGCGCCCTGCTCGGCTGGGTCCTCGTGCTCCCCATCTTGCCCGTTTCGGCGCACGCCACGCTCGGCCGCGATCTCGGGATCCGCTGGGCCGGGGAACGTCCGTCGCCTGCCCAGGCGGGGCACGCGTTCGTGGGCCGGT
>Ga0207675_100004820_pt1 | contig 12989 bp, 11 predicted proteins | sample KBSSwiS42_FD_184305 | JGI IMG/M metagenome (GOLD analysis project Ga0207675, IMG submission 184305) | Switchgrass rhizosphere microbial communities from Kellogg Biological Station, Michigan, USA - KBS Switchgrass S4-2 (SPAdes) (version 2) | ecosystem: Host-associated > Plants > Roots >... | reverse complement strand
CAGCCATCGCCGTCTTGCCGACGCCGGCGTCGCCGACGAACACCGGGTTGTTCTTGCGGCGGCGGCAGAGGACCTCGATCGTTCGCTGCAGCTCCTCGGAACGGCCGATCAGCGGATCGAGCAGTCCCTGTTTCGCGCGCTCGGTCAGGTTGGTGCAGTAGGCGGCGAGCGGATCGCGCGCCGTCGAGCTGCCCTCCTCGCCTTCGCCCGCGCCGGCGCCGCGTTCCGCGCCGGTCGGGCCGCCGGGCATCGGCGTTTTCGAGATGCCGTGCGAGATGTATTCGAGCACGTCGAGCCGGGTGACGCCCTGCTCGGCGAGCAGCTGCGCGGCATAGGTCTTCGGCTGCTGGAGGATCGCCGCGCAGATGTCGCCCGCCTCGACCTCGGCGCGCTGCGCGCTCTGCACGTGCAGCACCGCGGTCTGCAGCACGCGGCGGAACGCCGCCGTCTGCTCGGGCTCGCGCTGGTCGCCGCGCTTCTGCTGCTCGATCGAGTGGCTCAGATAGGCGTCGAGGTCGCGCCGCAGCTTCGGCAGATCGGTGCCGCAGGCGGCCAGGATCCGCTCGCCGTCGTTGTCGTGCGCCAGCGCGTACAGCAGATGTTCGAGGGTGACGTATGCGTGCCGCCGCGACACCGCTTCGCGGTAGGCGATGGTCAGCACGACTTCAATCGAGGCAGAGAACACGGTTTCAGCTCACGCTTCTTCGATCGCCGCTCGCAGCGGGTACTCGGCGGCGCGGGCCATCGAGATGACCGCGTCGACCTTGGTTTCGGCGACTTCCCACGGATACACGCCGGCGATGCCGCTGCCGTTCAGGTGGACCTGCATCATCACCCGGTATGCCTCAGCCGAAGACTTCTGGAACAGCGTCTCCAGCACGTGCATCACGAACTCCATCGTCGTGTAGTCGTCGTTGAGCAGGACGACCTTGTACATGGTCGGGTCTTTCTTCTGCGGCTTGACCCGTTCCTTGACGGCGCCATCGGTTTCGCCCTGGCCGTTGCTCACGATCAAAGCGTAGCGCGGCGGCGGCGGATATTCCAAGGCAGGTGGGGCGGGCAGGGCAGGAGCGTGAGCAGGTCGCTTCGACGGGGCCCGCCTCCGCGCCGAAGGCGCTCCGGCGAGGTCTCGCCGGAGCTCGCGGGCCTTCGAGCGCGAGCGAAGGCGGACAGGCAGGGTGATGGGTCGTGATGATGCGTTGGGCAGGGTGATTGCACGCTCGAAGGGCCGAGGTATTCATGAGGCGACACGCATGGTTCGTGGCGGCGCTGCTCATCGGTTCGACCGTCGCCTGTCATCCCGGCCCGGTCGTCGAGACGAAGCCGAATGCCGCGGGCGGCACCATCGCCGGCATGGTGTCGACCGCCGACTCGACCGTCGCGGTGCCCGGGCGGAAGGTGACGGCCATCGAGGTGAAGACGGGCACGCGGTTCGAGGCGACCACCGCCACCAACGGCGGCTACACGATCAAGGTGCCCGAAGGCACCTACCGCCTCGAAGTCGAGCTGCGGCCGGCCGAGACGCTGGCGAAGCGGCCCGACGAGACGCAGGTGAATAACGGCGACCTCGATCCAGGCCGCGACTTCGTGATCACCGTACGATCCGCGAGATAGCCGGAGACCACGAAGACGAGAAGACACGAAGACACGAAGATTTTCTGATCCGGGATCAGATCAGAAGCTGTCGAAGCGATAGCCGAACTTCCACAGCCGATCGAACGAGAAGCTGACCCAGCGGCCGTGCTCGTACTGGAGGATGCGGTTGATGCGGTGCTGATCGATGCCGCGCTCCTCCGCGGCGCGCATCGCCGCAACGATCTCGGCGGCCGCCACCGCGTAGCGATCGTCGGGATCGACTTCGATCTCCCTCCAGACGCGGCGGGCGGACGCAAGCTTGCCCTGCTTCCAGTAAATCGATCCGATTAGAAAACGTGCGTCGCCGGCGCGGTAGCCGCGCGGCGTCGTCAACAGGATGCTCTGGAGCAGCGCCAGGCGGACGCCGTCGTAGTGCGCCTTCAGCGCCTCCGGCGACAAGAGGTGCTTCCGTTCGAGCAGGTCGCGATAGTGCGCGCGGATTTTGACGATGGCGTTGAAGGCCTCCGGGTTGGCGCGGTGCGTCCAGCGCAAGGCCTCCGCCGGATCGCTGTCGATGAGAGTCGTCAACGCGTCGAGGCTGCCCTGCGCGAGCTTGTCGAGCAGGAACAGCAGCTCGGTGGTGGCGCGGGTCGATGGATTGCGAATCGCGAAGCGGCTGACGAACTCGATGAAGTCGGCATGGTCCGACGCCAGGCCGAGCTCGACCCACAGCCGCGGATCGCGCGTCGCCGCGTCGATGTAGGGCTGCAGCCCGTTCTGCGCGACGTAGGCGCTGAGCAGCGCCGGCAACCGTCCCTGGTTCGGGCTGTGCGAGTTTGCCAGCGCCGCAACCGGGCCGAACACCCGCCAGCGGTCGCGCCGCGACCACGACTTGTCGACGACCGACTGCAGCGCCTCGTCGCCGAGTTTGAGCGGCGGGCGGGGCGTGGCGTCGGCCGCCTGCGCCAGCGGGTTGGGCAGGCGGTGACGCGAGGCGTCGCGCGCCGGCGCGATCACGCGCTCGAGCATCGGCATGCCGGTCAGGAACGGAAACAGCACGCCGGCGCGCTTGACGACCTTGCTGAAGTCGAAGGTAAACCCCGGCAGCGACACGCGTGCCGCGTCGTCTTCGATCTGGATGCCGAGGCTCTGCGCGCGGAGATCGGCGTCGAGCGACGAGCCGGGCGGAAGTGATTCGACCAGGACGACGACCGGATCGTTGGCCGGCTCTTCCTCGGTCGGCGTGAGCGCGATCTGCGGCCGGCCATCCTCGATCGACAGGGCGGCGACGAGCGCGGCGACGTGGAAGATCGCCGAGATGCTGAACGAAGAGATTCGACGCCTGCGCATCGCGTCGTCAATCGTACACCTCTGCCGCCCTACCTCGTGGGTATCAAAACTGCGCGCGGCTCGCGTAGCGCAGGCCTTTAGGCCTGCCAACCGCCGCGCGGGCAGCCCTTAAGGGCTGCGCTACATGTCTCAGCGCGGGCAGCCCTTAAGGGCTGCGCTACATGTCTCAGCGGGCAGCCCTCAAGGGCTGCGCTACATCGTCTCAGTGAGTTTTGAGCGGCACCGAAAACTCGTCCTTGGGGAAGAGATCGGTGTTGATGTCGGCGAACGCGGACCGGTCGTCGTGCGGTCCGAACACGCGTGGCGTGCGCGCGAGGTAGCCGTCGACGAGCGGGCCGATATCGACGAACGCCCGGGCGTAGTGGCTGCGGGCGCGCGGATCCTGCAGCCGGCGCCGCACCGAGTCGGCGTCGAAGGCGATCGGCTGGTTGCTGCCGATGACGATGTCGCCGTAGCTCACGACGTGCGGGAAGACGCTGACAAACGTGTTGTGCACGCGCGCGGTCGGCGACCAGCTGACCGCGAGCCCGCCGGGCGCGAGCCGGTCGCGGATCAGCGAGAAATAGGCGTCCGAGTAGAGCAGCCCGGAATACGCGCTCGTCGGCCGCAGGGCATCCGCTTCGATGATGTCGTAGGGCTGCGGCGCGAGGCGCACGTGCATCCGGCCGTCGCCGTAGACATGCGCGATGCGCGGATCGTTCAGGATCTCCACCAGGCCGGGATAGCGCCAGCGCTCCAGCAGATCGCCCAGCGTCGCGAGCTGCGGCCGGATGATCTCCACGCAGGTGATCCGCTCCAGTTCCTGCCGGCCGGCAAGCCCGAACAACGTGTCGCCCGATCCGAGCCCGATCACCGCAGCGCTTCGCGGGTGGGGATGGATGAACGCGGGCAGCGCGCCGAGCACGGTGTGGATGCCGCCGTAGGGAATCCAGCTCTGACCGACGCCGTTGGCGAAGACGACGACGCCCGGCTCGCGGCCGGGGACGGTGCGCAGCACCGAGGTGCCGGATCCGTCCTCGCCGACGTTGACGAAGGGCGGCGTCGCGCCGTGGAACGTCGCCCACAACGCCGCGCCGCTCGGCATCGACAGCAACGTCACGACGCTGGCGGCGACGATTGCCGCGTAGAGCGCCGCCCGGCGCCGGTGTCGCGTTCGCGCGGCGAGCGCGAGCCCCGCCAGCGGAAACAGCGCGCCAACCGCGACCAGCAGACGCAGCGTGCCCGCCGAGCCAAACCATCCGAGCGAGACCCAGCCGGTGACGATCGAGCCGAGCGCGCTGCCGGCGATGTTCGCCGTCAGCAGCCCTCCGATGCGGCGGCCGAGCCGCGCGAGATCGGTCTGGACGGCCTTCATCAGCAGCGGAAAGCTCGCGCCCATCAACAGCGTCGGCGGAAGAATCAGCGCCGCCGGCAGCATCAGGTAGAGGAGCAGGAACTGAGACGGCAGGGTGCCGCCGCCGCTCAACCAGCCGGCCAGCTGATGCATCGCCGCGCGCGCATCCATCGGTTCGTAGGTGGCGAAATACGACGAGAGCCACGCCAGCCCGCTCCAGCGGCCGACGCCGGCGACGAGCAGCGCGACCGCCACGCCGGCGTAGACGGCAATTGCCGCCTGGAAGACGAAAAACCAGTGCGCCGGCTCGCGCGTCCGGCGCAGCAGCTGCGTGCCGATCGCCGCGCCGGCGCCGATGCCGGTGAGATAGATCGACAGCAGCGTGCCGAAGGTCGACGCGGTCGACTTCAGCATCACGCCGAGCAGACGAAACCATACGATCTCGAGTGAGAGCGCGAGGAATCCCGACATCGCATAGATGGCCGCCCACGCCGCAAACCTGACACGCAGCGGTTCTCTCGTGCCGGTTGCATCGCCGGCCGTCGTCTCGGCGTCGCGCGCACCCGCGTCGTGATTGACCGCCACCTGTCTGCCCGCTCGCGCCAGCAGCGGCACGGCGCCGATCGCCGCCAGCACGTTGATGCCGGCGCTGATCTGCAGCGTGCGCTCGAGGCCGAAGGCGGGAAGCAGGCTCCACGTGGCGACGAACGCGCCGGCCGCGGCGCCGGCGGTATTGCACGCGTAGAGGCTGCCGGTGATCCGCGCCGCCTGCTGGATCCTCGTCGTCAACGCCTTTGCCAGCAGCGGCAGCGAGACGCCCATGAAGAAGGTCGGCCACAGCAGGCTGACGAAGAGCATCGCCGCGCGCGCTTCGACGCCGAGCGCCAGGTGCGCGAAGCGCTGGTAGAGCAGGCGGTAGTACAGATCGGCGCTGAAGAAGCCGAACGCCGCGATGGCGAGCTCGGCGGCGGCGAAGGCCGCGAGGTTGAGCCGCGCCGGCAGCCGATCGGCAAGCTGCGCGCCCGCCAGGTTGCCGCAGCCGAGGCCGGCCATGAACGCGGCGACGATGATGGTGGCGGAGTGGACGTCGGAGCCGGCGAAGATGACGAGCAGCCGCTGCCAGACGATTTGATAGACGAGCGCAGCGAAGCCGGAAGCAAAGAAAATCAGGCCCGGGAGCGGGTGCACCGGGAAGAGGATACACTTCCCACATCCCGGAGCGGCCGGGGCGCGTAGAGAGAGATGTGGTTCCTGCTGGCCGCGGTCGCGAGCGTTCCAGGCTCGGCGGCCGCTGATCTTGCCGCGCTCGAACGGATGGCCCGTGGCGATCACGAGGCGCTGGCGGAGCTCTACGATCGGCATGGCCGCCTGATCTACTCGCTGGCGCTGCGGATCCTGCGCGACCAGAGCGACGCGGAAGACATCGTGCAGGAGGTCTTCTCGCAAGCCTGGAGGCAGGCGGCGCGCTACGACGCCAGCCGCGCCAACCCGATTGCGTGGCTGCTCAACCTGACCCGCAGCCGCGCCATCGATCGGCTGCGCGGGCGGCGCGCGCGTCCCGACGCCGCCGCCGATGCGGCAGCGCTCGATCTCGCTGACCTCTCGCAGCCGATCGACGAACAGATCGCGATCTCGCATCAGGCGGCGCGGATTCGGGCCGCGGTCGGCGAGCTGTCGCTGCTGCAGCGGGTGGCGATCGAGCTGGCGTTCTACGAGGGGCTGACGCACGTCGAGATCGCCGATCGGCTCGAGCTGCCGCTCGGCACGGTGAAGACGCGCATCCGGCAGGGGCTGCTGAAGCTGCGCGAGCGGCTGGCAGGCGCGGTGTGATGGCAGGCATGGACCACGAGGCACAGCGCGATTCCGCGGGCCTGTACGCGCTTGGCGCGCTCGCCGAGCCGGAGCGCAAGGCGTTCGAGGCGCACCTCGCGACGTGCGAGGAATGTGCGGCCGAAGTGCGCTCGCTCGGCGCAGTGGCGCGCGTGCTGCCGTACGCGGCGCCTCAGATCGATCCGCCGGCGGCGCTGCGCGCCCGGGTGCTCGCGGCGGCCGGCGACACCAACGCCGCGGCGCGCGCGGTGGCGTCCGCGCAGGCGGCCTCGCGTCCGCGATACGGAGAGTCTGGCTGGCTGGCTGCGGCGGCGCTCGTGCTGATTGCCCTCGGGCTCGGCGCCTACACCGCGAACGTTCGCCAGCGCGTCGGCAGCCTCGAGACGCAGCTCACCGAGGCGCTGACCCGCCTCGACCGCAGCGAGGAGCAACTGGCCGAAGCGGCACGCGCGGCCGAGCGGGCGCAGACGCGCCTCGCCGTTCTCACTGCGCCCGACTTGAAGCAGGTGAGTCTCGCCGGCCAGCCCGCCGCGCCGCGCGCCGCGGGGCGCGCATTGTGGAGCCGCGCCAACGGGCTGCTCTTTGCGGCCAACGATCTGCCGCCGCTGCCCGCCGGCCGCATCTATCAGGTGTGGTTCCTGACGCCGCGCGCCCCGGTCAGCGCCGGCCTCGTGCGGCCGGATCAAAACGGACGCGTCACCGCCGCGTTCGACACGCCCGCAGGCACGCCCGATCCGACCGGGGTTGCCGTGTCGATCGAGCCCGAAGCTGGAGTTCCCGCGCCGACCGGCGCCATCTACCTCGCTGGCCAGACGACGCAGTAGCCAGCTCGCTGATAGGGACTAGGGCTCAGGGATTGGGGATTAGTCCTAATCCCTGCTAATCCCTAATCCCTACCCCCTAATCCCTACTCGCTGGCTGATGTCCGGCGCGATGTTCTGACCGGTGACGAGCGCGACGGAGATCGGCGCGGCCTCACGCTCTTTCAGCCACGCGGCGGTTGCGGCGGCGCCGGCCGGTTCGGCGGTGATCTGCTCGCCGTCGTGCAGCCGCGCGATCGCGCCGAGCATCTCGGCCTCGCTCACCTGCATCACCTCGTCGACCAGTCGCCGGATCGCGTCGACGTTCGGCGGCAGCGGACGATTCACGGCAAGACCATCGGCGATCGTGTTCGCCGACGCGGTGCCGATCGTCGTGCCCGATGTCCACGACAGGTAATATGCCGGCGCGTTGGCTGCGACCACGCCGATGATACGGATGCGCGGCTGCAGCGATTTTGCGCCGGCGGCGACGCCGCGGATGAGCGCCGTGTCGCCCATCGGCACGTAAATCGCGCCGGCCGCGGGCAGCTGCTCCACGATCTCGCGGCCAATCTGCGCGGTGCCATCGGGGATGTCGGCATCCTCGGCGTCATGGAGGAAGAAGGCGTGCTTCGACGCGGCGTACGCGCGGGCGGCGTCGATCGCGGCGCTCAGATCGCTGCCGGTTTCGACCAGCGTCGCGCCCAGCTCGCGAATCCTCGCCGCCTTCACCGGGTTGGGTGAGGCGGGCAGAAAAATCGTCGCCGGAACGCCAAGCAGCCGGCCCGCGTACGCGACCGCGGCGCCGTGGTTGCCGGTGCTCGCCGCCACGACCTCGCCGACGTCGCGTCGCGCCAGGTTCACCCGCAGCGAATGCACCGCGCCGCGGACCTTGAACGAACCGGTCGGCAGCTCGTGCTCGAGCTTCAGATACAGCTCGCGGCCCGGCGCGCTGAGCGATGCCGCCCGTACGAGCCGAGTCGGTCCAAACGTGGATTCAGTCATCGGTGGAGCCGACCTTATCGCAGGCCGCCTTCCGGTGTCGCAGACCGTCTCCGACCCCATCTCGCAGACCGTCTCCGACCCCATCTCGCAGACGGTCTGCGACCCCGTCTCGCAGACGGTCTGCGACCCCGTCTCGCAGACGGTCTGCGACCCCGAGGTCGCCGAGGTCGTCGCGCGCGCGAAGGCGGCTTCGCGTTCGCTTTGCTCCCTCATAGACAAGTTGTCGATTTCTAAACAGCTTGGGCGGCAGCCCGCATTTCTTCTTCCGGCGCGACAATCCGACTAAAGCACTTGCGTTGTTGATGTTAGCTGGTGCGATGACAGCGCGAGACAGGTGGCCGGCTCCTTGCCCTTCAGCCGGCCATCATGCCGAACGAGAACCAGAAGATCATCCAGCCGCGAGTGCAGACGCCGGTCCCGTGCGCGCGTCAGCCGCTCGCCGCGACCCGGCTGCCCGATGACCTCCTTTGCGAGCACGTGCAGCGCGTCGCCATCGCCGGCGCCGTCGGCGCCGGCCTGTGGCTCTTCGGGCTGGTCATGGACGGTCTGGTCATGCCGGCGACGCTCGGCACCAAGCCGCCGATGATGATGCTGATCGTCGACGTTCTCGGCGTGCTCTTCTCGGCCGGCCTCTTCGCCTTCATCCGGCATTCTTCCTACGCGTCGCAGCTGAAGGCCGACGTCGGGTTGATGTTCATGGTCGCCAACGCCGCCGCCGTCGCCCTGATCAACACGCAGGCGCGGTCGCTCACCATCGCGACGATGGGCGGCCACGTGTCGTGGATGACGATTGTGATTCTCGTCGGCTCGATGATCCTGCCGACGACGCCGCGCAAGATGCTCGCGGTGGCGCTCTTCTCGGCGTCGATGGATCCGTTCGGCGTGTGGATCGCCCACCTGCGCGGCCTGGCGGTGCCGTCGATGACCGATGCCTTCGTCATCTTCATGCCCAACTACGCCTGCGCCATCGTCGCGATTCTGCCGTCGCACGTGCTGCAGCGGATCGGCCGGCGGCTGCGCCAGGCGCAGGAGATGGGCAGCTACCACCTGGTCGAGCTGCTCGGCCGCGGCGGCATGGGCGAGGTGTGGCGCGCCGAGCACCGGCTGCTCGCCCGCGCCGCCGCGATCAAGCTGGTGCGGCCGGAGCTGCTCGGCGCCAGCACCGAAGCGTCGGCGCGGACGATGCTGCGCCGGTTCGAACGCGAGGCGCAGGCGACCGCGGCGTTGAGCTCGCCGCACACGATTCGCATCTTCGACTTCGGCGTGACCTCCGACCGGACGTTCTACTACGTGATGGAGCTGTTGTCGGGACGCGACCTCGAATCGCTGGTGCGAGAGTTCGGCCCGGTGCCGGCCGAGCGCGCCCTGTATCTCCTGTCCCAGGTGTGCCATTCCCTCGCCGACGCGCACGCGCGCGGGCTGGTGCACCGCGACGTGACGCCGGCGAACATCTACACCTGCCGGATGGGCCTCGAGTACGACTTCGTCAAGGTGCTCGATTTCGGACTGGTCAAGTTCAACGACCCGGGCGTGATGGAGACCACGCTGATGACCGGCCCGCACGTGACGACGGGGACGCCGGCGTTCATGGCGCCCGAGATCATCACCAACGAGGGTGCGGTCGACGAGCGCGCCGACGTGTATGCGCTGGGCTGCGTCGCCTACTACCTGCTCACCGGCCAGCTGGTGTTCGAGGCCGACACGCCGATGAAGATGTTCCTGCAGCACATGCAGGCGGCGCCGATTCCGCCGTCGATGCGCAGCGAGCTGCGCATCCCGCGCGAAGTCGACGAGCTGGTGCTCGCATGCCTCGAGAAAGAGCCGTCGAAGCGGCCGCAGAACGCCGAAGAAGTGATGCGGATGATTCGCCGCTGCCGCTCGGCGCAGGGATGGGATGGGGACAGCGCGCGCGCGTGGTGGCAGACGAACCTGTCGGAGCTCACCGGCGCGCTGACGGTGGCCGACGCCGCGCCGGTTGAGCGGACCGAGCGGCTGCTCGTCGCCTGAGTCCTGACTAAGTAGAGAGGCGGCCGTCAGGCGCGACGAGGCGTGGCTTGTCACGGATGAAGTCGCGCCCGCGCCCGACCTCGACCAGGTTCTTCGCGCCGCCGACAAACGGAATCATGTCGAGCGCCGTATCGACGGTGCCGCCGAGGAACCCCTTCCTTCGAATCGCCGCGCCGATCGTCACCAGCGCCACGACGCCGCCAACCCACGGCACCGACCGGTAGAGGCGGCGCGCCAGCTTCCGGCCTGCGTACCGCTTGACGTGTCGAGTGACGCGCTGTCTCGTCTCGCTCATAAAAAATTCCACAGCAAAGCGCGTTCCCCGAATCCGTACTTACGTTCGTCGCTGGCGAATGCAAGAGCTACGGGCACTGCGGACGAGGTCGCCTTCGGTGGTCGTCTTTGCCCTGCGCTAACAATCCTGATCCGCGTTTGGCTGCGCCAGCGCGTCATGGTGTCGCATGCAGCACCTCGACCCACGAGATTGCGCGTCGTTCGCACGATCGCGTCGTCGAACGCGTGCCAACGACGATCGGCGATTTCATTGAGCATTTCCGTCGATTCTGGCCGAAGACGCGCAGTGCGCTGCGCGTTCACTCGACACGCGCGATCGAAATCGTAACTCGCATCACGGTGCGCTGACGCTGGACCGCGCTTCCGCCGCCCGATGCCGCTCGTCGCACGCGCGATCACGCGCGCGATTGCGTGCGGTGTGCTTTCCGGCAATCGCGTTGTTTGTCAGCGACATACCGACACGCGACGCGCGCGTGCCTCGCGATGCTTGAGGCCATGTTCGCGGTTCTGGCAGCCACATTGCCTTTGTCAGCGGCAGTTCCCAACGACACGCACGTTGGAAGTTTTGCAACGCCGCCGCGGTTGTATCCCGGCCGCGGCGACTGACAAGGGAGCGCGCGAATGAAAGTGTTTCGACTGATCGGCAGCGTGACTTTGTGTGCAGTGGTGCAGGCGACGCCGGCGCTCGCGGCCCCGACGATGATTCGTCTCGGCTACGCCGACTGCTCGGCCTGCCACGTCTCGCCGCAGGGCGGCGGTCTTCTGACCTCTTACGGCCGCGGCGTCGACGTCGCGCAGAGCGCGCGTGCGCGCGAAATTCCACCGTCCGACGCGGACACTCGTCGCTACCTGTATGACGTGCGCCTGGTTGCCGTCGGCCAGGATGCGCGTGCGCTGTCATCGCACACCAGCACCGCGTCGTCGACGTTCCAGGTGCAGCTGCGCAACTCGTTGCGCCTCGGCGATCACAATCGCCTGACCTATACGTTCGGCCTCTCCGGCGCGACGCTGCCCACCTCGTCGACGCAGACCGGCGGCTCGGTGCAGATGATCGTGCCGAAGGCGATCTGGGAGTTCCGGCCGAAAGAAGGGGTCGAGCTGTCGGTCGGCCGCGAGGAATTGCCGACCGGTCTCGGTCTGCCTGACCCGCAGGCTTACATGCGCAAGGGCACCGATCCGGGCAACACCGTCTATCCGACGCAGATCAAGGCGTTCATCTACACCCACCGGCTGCAGCTGGCGCCGTTCGTGTTCGGACCCGGCGGCGACGAGACCGACCCGCGCCTCGAGCAGTGGGGCGTCGGCACGCTCGCCGGCGTCGACGTCTGGAAGCATCGCGCGATTGTCGGCGTGTCGCTGCTCGACTCGAAGTCGGATGCGTTCGATCGCCGCAGCGTCGGCGCTTACACCCGGCTCGGGTTCGGCCGCTGGGGCATCATGGCGCAGCACGAACTGACCGGCCGCTCGTCGACCGCGGCCACCCCGCTGACGACGCAGTACATCGCCGGCCACACGCAGGTGTTCTTCGCCGCCAAGGAGTGGCTGGTCACTTCGCTCGGCGCCGAGGAGCTGGCGGTGGACGGCGTGACCAACTCGCGCGCCTATCGCTTCGCGCCCGGCGTCCAGCTGCGCGCCTCGGAAAACCTCACGGTCTCGTTCACCATGCGCGACGCCTTCGCCGGCGTCACGACCGGCCGTTCGCGGACGTTCTCCGTGCTGGTCGCGCTGAAAACCGTCGACTGATTTCCATCAACGGGCCCGACTTCAACCACGACACGACGAAGGAGAAGACGAATGACTCGAATGATCAAGACCAACGGCATCTTTGTGTTCGCGATGGCGCTGATGACCGGCGCGGCGGCGACGGCCGGCGCGGCCGATGCGTATAAGGTGTCGACCGGCGAGGTGACGGTGATGTGCCCGCTGACGGTCGGCGGCAGCTTCGAGGCGAAGACCAAGAGCCTGAGCGGCGACGTGCTGACGGCTGACGCCGGCGCCGTGCGCGGCGCGCTGAAGGTCGAGCTGCAGACGCTCGAGACCGGCATCAGCATCCGCGATCGCCACATGAAGAACAACTACCTCGAGGTGGAGAAGGGGCCGGCGTTCGCGACGGCGATGCTCGAGGACATCCGCATCGAGAAGATGGAAGGCAAGACGGTGTTCAGCGGCATGCTGAGCCTGCACGGCCAGAAGAAGAAGGTGTCGGGCGCGGCCGAACTGCAGCAGAAGGACGGCAAGATCCGCGTCCAGGCGCAGTTCCCGGTGAAGGTGTCGGAGTTCGAGATCCCGGCGCCGACCTACCTGGGCGTCGGCGTCCGCGACGAGATCCAGATCAAGGTGTCGATGATGGCGGTGCCGTCGGGCGCGACGGCCGTGGCGACGTCGGGCGTCAAGCACTGAGAACGTGCCATCCGGAGGGTCAGCATCCGCAGATGCCTGGCCGCGCGACAGTGGGCTAACTGCGGGCGCCGCTTTCGGCGCGATGACCGAGGGTCATCGCGCTGAAGGCGATCGTCAGCAGGCAGCAGACGACCATCGTTGCGAAGACGCCGGTCCAGCCCCACCGATCGGCGATCCAGCCGACGCCCGAGCCGGCAATCGCCGATCCGAAGACGTAGCCGAAGAACCCGGTGAAGCCGGCGGCGGTGCCGGCGGCTTTCTTCGGCACCAGGTCGAGCGCGTGCAGGCCGATGATCATGATCGGCCCGTAGATGAGAAAGCCGATCGAAATCAGCGCGGCGTAATCGATCCACAACGGCCCGCGCCCGTTCAGCCAGTAGACGACGACGGCGACG
>Ga0207675_100004817_pt1 | contig 12995 bp, 9 predicted proteins | sample KBSSwiS42_FD_184305 | JGI IMG/M metagenome (GOLD analysis project Ga0207675, IMG submission 184305) | Switchgrass rhizosphere microbial communities from Kellogg Biological Station, Michigan, USA - KBS Switchgrass S4-2 (SPAdes) (version 2) | ecosystem: Host-associated > Plants > Roots >... | reverse complement strand
GAGGCGCGGGTGATCCTCGCGTTTGTCGCCGCGGTGGCTGTGCTGTGGGCGGGCACGTTCCTGCACGGGCAGTGGGTGGTCTCGGTTTTCGCCGCGGCCGCGACGCTGCTGGTGGTCGTGATCCTGGTGACCTGGCGGCGCGCCCCGCTGGCCACACTGCTGGGCCGCTGGGCTGCCCGGCACCGGCCGGGCCGGGCCGCACCGGATCTGCGGGCGGTGCCCCCGGCTGCCGATCACCGGCTGCGCTGGACCGACGATCAGGCCGCGATCCGGGCCGCCGGCGACGAACTGGTCGCGGTCGTGGCGGTTGATGGCCCCTCGCACACGCCGTCGGTGCTCGATAATCATCGCGTGCACTCGGCGGCGAGTCTGCCGGTGGCGGTGGTCGCCGATGCGCTGCGCCAGTTCGACGTGCGGCTGGCCGGCATCGACATCTTGTCGGTGGGCCGTCGGCGGGCACCGAAAACCCATCACCACTATGCGCAAACCTATTCCGGGCATGTCGGCGATCACGGCGCGGTCGGGCGGCGGCGCACGGTGTGCGTGCTGCGGATGAACCGCCTGGACAACGTGTCCGCGGTGGTGTGCCGCGATTCGTTGGCCGCGACGCTGGACGCGTGCGCGCAGCGGCTGGCCGCGGAGCTGACCGCGCGCCACCTTCCTGCCCGCGTGGTCGATTCGGCAGAGCTGGTCGACATCGACGCGATCCTGACCGCCGGGCTGGGCCCAGACGCCGGGCAACCACGCTGGGGCGGTGTGCGCCAGGCCAACGGATGGCTGTCAACGTACTGGGTGTCACCGCGCGATATCAGTACCGCCACGCTGGAGCGGGTGTGGGCACCCGACACCGATTACACGGCCTGCGCGCTGCAGCTTCGGCCCGCACCCACTGGGGGCGTGACGGTGGGGCTGCTGGTGCGCTACGCCACGGCGGGACCGCAAAAGCAGCCACCGCTGACCGGTTTGAATCCGCTGTCGGGCCGCCACGACCTGGGTGTGCGCGCCGGACTTGCTGACGCCCGTACTGCCGCGATCGCAGCCCCGCACCGGCCGTTGGGGGCCGGTGAGGAGATGAAGGCGCCGATCGGGGCGTCGGGGATCATCGTGGGAACCACGCTCAAGGGCCACCCGCTGCTGGTCGACCTGGCCGCGGCCGCGCCAGGGGCCCGCTCGACGGTGACCGTCGCCGGTGAGGTCGCGCTGGTGGTGCAGCAAGCCATGCGCAGCGCCGCCGTCGGTTACCACGTCCTGGTGGCCACCGCGCGCCCGCAGTATTGGCGCGAAGCGAATGCGCCTGGCCTGCGGGTGGTCAGCGGGATTCCCGAGCAGTTGCCTGATGACGGGCGCGGCATCATGGCCGTCTATGACCATGCCAACGCTCCGGCGGTGTCGAACGCGGCCATCACGATGCGCACGGTGGCGGCGGGCACGGCCAGCGTCGCCGACGTGCACTTCGAGCAGGACTCGGCGCGCACCGCGGTGATTCGCACCGCGGATTTCCAGTCCCGCATGAACATCAACGTCGAGGCGGAGCGCAACCTGATCAAGTGGCGGCCGCGCCGACCAGCCGCCTAGCCGCACAGACGCGGGGGGAACCGGCTCACCGGCGGGCACGCCGAGAAAGGGTGTGAAATGAGCAGCGTGGACGCTTCGGCAACCGAGACCGCGCGCACCGCGTTCACCCGCGGTCTGCTGGCCTCGGGGGTCAGTGTCAACGGGCTGATGCCCAGCCACAACCAGGAAGTGGCCGACAGAATGTTCCGGCAGGCCACCGAGGCTGATCCGTCGATGTGTGATGCGTGGCTGGCCCGCGTCATCGCCGGCGACGATTCGGTGGTTGTACTGGCCGGGGCGTGGCAGTGCCGCGAGTCGATGGGGTGGGAGACCCGCCGGCTAAGCGTGCTGTCTGGGCAGTTCACCCCGCTGGTCTACGACGGCATGTTCGCCCGGCTGGAGATCACCTCGGAGGCCTCGCTGGGGGCGGCCTACGCGGTGGCGCTGGCCCGCGATGGCCGCTACCGCGACGCCGACGTGCTGCTCGACCAGATCCACAGCACCGATCCCTTCGACGCGGACCTGTACGCCTACGCCCACGGGCTGGTGCACTTCCGGGCGCAACGCTGGCCCGACGTGTTGGCTGACTTTCCGGCCGAAAAGCGGTGGCGCAAACCGGTGTACGGGGCGGCGGCCGCGGCGATGGCCACGACCGCGCTGGCGTCGCTGGGTGTGTTCGAGGATGCGTTTCGCCGCGCCCAGCTGGCCATCGACGGTGACTTGTGCCCGCAGGCGGCCACCATCGCCCTGTATACGCAGGCGATGTGCCTGCGGCATCTGAACAAGGAAGACGACGCGATGCAGCTGCTGCGGCGGGTGTATTCACGCGACGCCAAGTTCAGCCCGGCGCGCCAGGCCCTCGATGATCGGACACGGATGCTGGTGTTGACCACTCCGGAGACCATCGAGGCCCGCACCGACCCGTGGGATCCCGACAGTGCCCCCTCGGCCAAGGAAGCCGAAGCGGCCAAGCATGCCGACGAAGCGGCCCGCTATCTGGCCGAGGGCGAAGCCGAACTCGACGCGATGCTGGGCATGACGGCGGCTAAACGCCAGGTGGCCCTGATCCGTTCGACGACCAAGGTGAACCAGGCGCGGAAAAAGATGCGCCTGCCGGTGTCGGTGACCTCGCGTCACACCCTGCTGGTGGGGCCGCCCGGTTCGGGGAAAACCACCGTCGCGCGGGCGCTGACCAAGCAGCTGTGCGGGCTGGGTGTGCTGCGCCGCCCGTCGGTGGTGGAGACCAAGAAGTCAAAGCTGGTCGGTAGGCACCTGGGCGAAACCGAGAACACGACCCGCGAGCTGCTGGACCGGGCACTGGGTGGTGCGGTGTTCCTCGACGAGATGCACAACCTCTACGACCAAGGCTATTCGCACGGCGACCCGTACGGGACGGCGGTGATCGAGACGCTGCTGCCGTATCTGGAGGACAGCCGCGACGACCTGGTGGTGTTCGGCGCAGGGTACCCAAAAGCCATGGAACGCATGCTTGATGCGAATCAGGGTCTGCGCCGGCGGTTTTCGACAACCATCGTGTTCGACTCCTACACCCCTGATGAGCTGTGGCAGCTGACGGGGGTGATAGCGGCGGGTGATGAGGACATCGTCGACCCTGCTAGTGAGGAGGTGCTGCTGCCGGTGTTCACCCGCTACTACAACGAGCGGTCGGTGACACCTGCGGGAGACGTCATCCGCGGTGTCGACTGGCTCGGTAATGGCGGGTTCGTCCGCAACGTGGTGGAAAAAGCCCGTGACCACCGCAACGAGCGCATCGACACGCCCGAACTGGACGACCTGCTCGCATCGGATCGCCTCGATCCTTCCGATGAGCGGCTGCTAATGGCGCTACGCCAGCTGACCCGGGAGGACTTCGCCGAAGGCCTGGCGATGGCCATCGCCGACGCCGAACGCAGCCGCGCCGAAGAAGCCGCCGCAGCAAGTGCCCCGGCGGGGCGGCCCACCCCGGCTGAGGGGGAGCGCTGAGCGCTGGCCCTGTAGAGCGGGCCAGGGCTTGGCGTCGACCGCGCGAATCGCAATGTCGGGCAATGAGATTGTCGGTTCGGCTGTGCCGCCCACCGGCGGCCAGGTCGCGGCCCCTGTCGGGTGGCCGCCTGCCACCTGGCCGCCACGGTCAGAGACGGCGGCCACGGGCCGGCGGCGGGTCGAAAGGACCGTCGGGATCGAACGGGCCTCCGTAGGGCTGGTCGAACGGGCCGTTGGGTTCGGCGTGACGATAGTCGGGCTGTGGGCGGGCCGGGCGGTTGCGTGATGTGTTGGTGGCGCGGCCCTGGGCGGGCGCCCGAGCCGCATCCGGCGCGGTGTGGCCGCGGCTGCGGGCCGCTCGACCCTGTGCCGGGTGTTGGCCGTTGTGGTGCTGGTTTGGTCGGTGGTGGCCGGTTCGGCGTTTGACTTCGCTGGCGACGGCGACGCCGGCGACGACTTCGGGGGCCATGACCGCGGCGCCGGCTTCGGCGGCGGTGGCTGCGGTGCCGGCTGCTGCGGCCTCCCCACCGGCGCTGGCTCCGGCGGCGGCGCGGCCGCTGGCGGCGCCGGCTGTGGCGCCTGGGCGGCCCGGTTGGGGGGTAGAGGATGTCGGTCCGGGCTGGGCGGAGTGTGTGCCTTTGCGGCCGCCGGGACGCCCGCCGCTGGGGCGACCGGAAACCGGCTTGCCGGTGAGTGATTCGCCCTCGGAGTTCTCGCCGTCCTGGTCGTCGCGGCTGAATCGCTGTCGGCCACGTTCGTAGAGATCGCGGCCATGGTCAACGCCGCGGCGGCCGCGGTCGTGTCCGGATCGGACGTGATGAACGAGGTTGGTGACGGCGTGGGTGAGGTCCTGGCGGGTGTGGTCGCCGAGCTCCTTTTTGAGCCACCAGAACAGGCCGGTCGCGACGACCGACATCAACGCGATGAGCACGAGCAGGGCTACCGGGTGGGTCATGTGGACCTGGGCGCCGTATCCACCGGGTGCGGCCATCTTGAGCAGGATCACGGCGGCGAATGAGATGTAGACGACGTAGACGAAGACCAGGAAGGCGTGTTTGAAGAACTCGCGTAGCCGCCGGCCGGCGCGGCGGCGGGGGCGGCCTTTGATCATGGCGGGGCCGGCGGCGAACAGGGCCATGATGGCGTTGAGGAACGCGGCCCCGCACACCATGATGTAGCTGTAGGTGACGTAGCAGATGAAGATCGTCAAGCACGCGCCGAGCGCCCAGAACAAGAACCCGATGCCGACGTTGCTGCCGTCGAGGTGCTGGGCGAAGGAAAGCGCTTGGGGGGCACCGCATCCGCCGTCTGCGGCGGCGGCCATGGCGTGGGCGGGCGCGGCGGGTTGACCGGTGAGGAGGGCTTGCGAGTAGGCGCCGCCGCAGCTGCCGATGCCGTCGACCGGGCCGCCGAAGTTCCACAGCTGCAGCGGCATTCGGATTGTCGCATCGGCGATGCCGGCGGTGAGGTGGCTGAGTTGGCCCTGGATGCCGCCCGGTGTGATCGCGCCGTTGTTCATCGCGGCCTGGGCAACGGTGAAGCCGAGGTTGCGGCCTTGGTTGAGCAGGCCGTTGTCGCTGTAGAGCTCGGTGAGCGGGTCTTTGGTCAAGATGATGCCGATGATGCCGATCATGAAGGTGCTCAACATGATTCCCCAGCCGCTGCCGCGGCGGCCGTGCACGATCAGGTGGTAGGCGCCCACGCCGATCCCCAGCACCAGGCAGATGGGAAACACGTACAGTTCGACGAGCAGGTTGCGCAGCACCTCGAACAGCGGCCTAAACCAGGTGGCCAGCCAGTACAGCCACGTCGAGGACATCGCGAAGCGCAGCAGCCACAACGCCAGGGTGATCATCACGATGTACACCGAGGCTTGGGCCTGCAGCGCGGTGGCGATGCTGTCGTGGGTCAATCCCTCGGTGAGCGCGTTGCCGGCCCAGCGGAACCACGAGGTGGGGTTGAGGCTGATGTCGGGACCCGCTTCGGTGATGGCTTCGCGGGTGGAGACCACCGACAGGTAGTAGGACCCGACCGGCACGCCGTAGCTGTCGGTGATTCCGGTCCAGTTCAGCGCTGCGGCCATGGTGGAGGCGAACGCCGGCGGCGCGGCGGCCACCGCCCACACCGCTAGCACGTGGGTGGTCAGCCAGAACGTGAGGACCCGGCGCAGGCGCGGGTGGATGGCCAGCCGGTAGCCGATCCAGTCGGCCATCCGCGCACCGCGGGTTGTGGGCGTGCTCATGCGGCGGCCCGTCCGGGGGTGGTGTCGTAGGCGGCGTGCAGAACGGGGTCGGGTTCGGCGGCCACTCTGATCGGGGCGGGGCGGCGGAACTCGTCGACGAAGAAGCCGTAGCCTTCGCGGTCGCCGCGATCGGGCGCGCCGGTTAGGGCGGCGGTGAAATCGTCGTCGAACGCGGTGGGGTCGCGCATGTGCTCCGGTGAGGGCTCGGCAAGGAAGTACTCCTCGATGTCGTCGAAGTCCTCGACGCGGATTCCGGCGCGGCGCGCGACTTCTCGGGCGAGCTCGTCGGATTCGAAGGGCATGATCAGCTGCTGGGTGATGAACTTGTCGCCCATCAGTTTCAGGTCGGCGACGGGGTCTTGGGTGATGATCACCAGCCCGGTGTAGTGCTTGCGGGCGCGGCGGCTGATCAGGTGCGCGTCGGAGGCTCCTGCGCGCGAGTTGAGCAGCCCGCCGGCTTCCTCGAGCACGATCAGGCCGAAACGGTATTTGTTGGCGAAGAAGGTGATTCGGGCTAGTCGTACGAGCATGCCGTAGACGGCGACGGAGGCTTTCTTGCGGTCTGAGAGCGTTTCGTAGAGGTGCGGGGTGCTCATCTGCTCGGCGTCGGGCAGATCCAGGCTGCTGGTGAGCCAAATGGTGACATCGAGGGCGTCCAGGTCGGGGACGGGCAGGGTGTCGTCGAAGATGGCTTGGGTGAAGTCGTAGGTGGCCCATGAGTGCAGCGCGATCAGCACCGGTTGCAGGTCGGCGGCCAGTTGGGCGAGGTGGTCGGGTCGGGTGTCGGCGCCGGTGAGCGGGGCCTGGATGCCGGCGAGGTAGTTCATCAGCGCCGCGGTGCTGGTGATGCCGAGTCGGCGGCGTGCGGACGCGGTGAGCAGGGGGCGCAAGCGTTGTAAGGCGGTGCTGCGTGAGTCCAGGCCCATCATGGGCACCATGTAGTCCAGCCAGTATCCGCCGGCCACTTTCTCGGGGAAGATGCGCAGCGGGCAGCAGCCGAATTCGTCGCCGCCCATGTCGATGATGGCTGTGTCGGGAAGGTCGGCCAGCGCGTCTGCCCATTCTGCGATGTCCGGGTCGACGATGAATGCCTGTGCTCCGCGCTGGATTTCGGCGCGCACGAGGCGTTTGGCGGCGTAGGACTTGCCGTAGCCGGGGGCGCCGCCGCAAACCAGGCAGGGGTTGTGGTTGCGGCGGGCGGTGCCGGGTAGATCGACGAGGACGGCGCTGTTGAGGGCGTTGCTTTGGTTGAAGCCCAGCAGAACTCCGGTGCTGTTGCCGACCTGTGAGGACGTGATCGGCACGAACCGCGACCATTTTCCGGTGGTGGTGGGATAAACGAACTCCTCGACACCGGTTTTGTGGTGGGCCACACCGGGGTTGAACGCCGCCCAGAGGCGCTGTTGAGCGCCGCGATAGTAGCGCACCACGACTTGGCCTGAGCCGCTGAGCTCTTCGCGTAGCCGTTTGATGCTGTAGTCGAGGGTGCGTTCGTCGCCGGCCCCGATAGCGATGACAAACCCTGTCTGTAGGGGGCGTTCGTCGGTGTTGGTGGAGAGCAGCCGTTGGTACTCGGCGAGCTGGCGGCCGGTTCTGCGTAGCTCGGCGTCACCGTCGCGGGCGTCGCGACGCATCTCGAACTGTTCGTTGATGTTCTCTTTCGCGCGGTCGTTGCGCACCGCCTCCACCTCGCGGCTGCGCATCACCAGGGGGATGGCGAAGTCGAAAGTGGCGCCGGTGTCGAGGTCGTCGAGGGCGGCCAGGACTTCGGAGCCGGGAAACCGGATGCCTTGGCGGGGCATATCGACCACAGGCACGATGGCCTGGTAGCTGTCGGGATACAGGTCATCTGGGTTGGAGACCCGCAGCACCTTTTGGAACGACGGGATGGCGCGCAGCCACCGGGACCTCGCCGGGCGGTGCGCCTGGTCGCCTTCGTCGAACTCGGCGATGGGCAGTTGGCTGCCGGACAGGCGGCCGGGTGCGCGGCGGCGGGGCAGCGGGTTGGTGAACACCCCACGAAAGGCGTTGTGCCGCCAGAACCAGTCGACCATTTCGTCGGTGACCGGGATCGGGGCGAATTCCTCGGGGAGGGCGGTGATGACGTCGTGGGCCAGCCGGTGGTAGGCCTGCAGGGAGGCCTGCGAGTCTTTGTCGCGGCCGGCGATCCAGTCGCCGACCTTGGTGAGCTGGCCGACGGGGCTGTGTCCGGCGCGGCCGGCGTCGACGGGGATGGTCAGCCAGAAGACTCGGGTGCGCGGGTGTGCCTCGGCCAGGGTGGCTTGCATGTGCTGGCAGGCCGTGACCCAGTCGTATTTGTCGCGGTGCCCGTGCAGCATCGCGCGCAGCAGTTGACGCTGGTCTTGAGGTACTGACAGCCCGTAAATCCAGGTGCCGGACGGCAGTTCGCGGGACAGGGTGATGTGGCGTTCAGCCACCCCGATGCGCTTCTTGGTGGGTTGCAGGTAGTAGCGCAGCCCGGAGAGCAGAAAGTGGGCGTAGACGCCGTGGTCGGTGAAGGAGAGGTTGCCGATGACCTCACGCGGCGGGGCGAGCGTGGCGGTGTCGGCGCTGGAGCGGGCGCGGGGCCGAAGGACATGCCGCAGGCTGCGGGCCCGGAACTGCAGCGAGGGCCGCCCGTGCGGGATGATGGCGCCGATGCCGGCTGTGAGGGCGGTGATGAGCACTCCGCAGACCACAACGGTTCGCACGTAACCGGAGTCCAGCAGCAGCACCGTGGACACGACGGTTGCCGTGATGCCCAGGCCCAGCGGGACGGCGACCCACAGCCGCATCGGCTTGTCGAAGAAGATGTCGGTGTAGTTGGGGGTGTCGTGCACACCTTTGAACACCTGCGCGGACTCGGTCATGGCGCGGGTCGGGCCTTTCTGGCTGGGCGGTGTGCTATTGGCCGAATTGGCCGGTGGTCAGGCCGGTTTGGTCCACGGTGCGCTTGGTGGACGCGTAGATGGGGTAGCCGGCCCCGACCACGACGGCGACGATCACCGAGACCATCGCCCAGGCGATGGTCGATCCGATTCGGCCGCCGAAAAACGAGATCGCCGCACGTGTGCCGCCACCGGCCAGGATCGCCAGCACCAGCAGGTACACGAGGATCGTGTAGAGGGACCGCCCACCGGAAAGCAGATCGGTGGCGGCCAACACTGTGACGGCGGGCTCGGCGGTCGCCGCGTTGAGGGTGGCGGTGGGGGTGGTGAGTTCCATTGTGATTCCATTCCTTTCGAATCGGTGATGAGCTGCTAGTGATGCTGGCTGCCGCTGATGAGGCCAGCGCAGGCCTCGCTATCGAGGCTGGCGGTCAGTAGATGGCGCGCGCCGCTGAACGAGGCTCACGGCAAGTACGGCGCCGATCCACAAGTCGATGTCGGATCGCAGCTGCCGGCCGGCAGTGTCGATGGTGGTGTCGGCGTGCGGGCAGCCCAGCTCGGCGAGCGCGTAGATGGTCAGGGCGGCAATCGCCGCGGCGATCACATGGGGCTGGGGTGTCATCAAGGGGTCGTTGAGGGCTTTCCAGACAATCGGTGAGGGTCTGGGCGTACGTGGTTGCGGCACAAGGATGTTGGTTCATCGGGGAGATCCGTTGGCGGCGGCGGGGGTGGGGATGACGGGGGTCAGTTCGGCGTCGGGGGCCAGCAGCGGCGCGTAATCGAGCGCCGCGACGGTCCAGCGGCCGCTGACGACCATGAGCGTGAGGGGGTAGTCCTCTTGGCGGGGGGCGAATTGGCTGGTGATCGCGTTGACGGTGGCCAGCACGCGCACGGTGGTGCCTTCGGCGGGCACGCCCTGGTCGGGTACGGTCGCGCTGGCGAGCAGTTTGGTGACCTGTGTGGAGCGGTATTCGGCGGCGGGCAGCAGCTTGGAGTCGGTGGTGACGTAGCGCTCCAGGCCGCCGGCGGGCGTCAGGTAGCTGGTGATGAATCCCGCCACGGTGGTGAAGGCGGTGCTGTTGGCGGCCAGGGCGTTTGGGTAACCCAGGGGCGTGTCAGCGCCGGGTCCGGGGCCGGTGATGCGGGCCGGCAGCGCGGTGGCGCGCACGCCGTAGCTGCTGTACAGCACGGGCAGCCGGTAGAAGGTGGTGTGCGGGGCGGCGCTCTGGTAGGGGCGTTCGGATACCGAGATGACCACGCTCCATTGCTGGGTGGTGCCGGTGTCGCTGACCAGGGTGACCGCAGCCACGGCGGGCGAGCTGATGACGGTAGCCGGGGTGGTCGGCAACCGCATCGGGTCGCGCAGTGACCAGCAGTCGCGCAGGGTCTGGGCCTGGGATTGGGTGGCGGTCAACCAGCGGGTGACGCAGTCTTGGGCGTAGGACCCGACCAGGGCGGTGCGGTTGACGGCGGTGCGGGCGGGCCCGGAGACGTCGATGGGCTGGTTGAAGATCCAGCCCCAGATGGTGGCGATCGCCACGATGCTGCATGAGGTGAGCCCCACGATCAGGCCGGCGCGGCGCAGCCAGCTGTCGGTGCCGGTGAGCCGGCGTTGCCAGGTGTTGGTGATGGGCATGACGGGGGATTCCTAGCGCGGTGGGTGGCCGAGGATTTTGATCGAGGACACGGCGAAGGTGTTGTCGGCCGGGTCGGTGGCGCTGTGCTCGCCGGGCAGCGGCGCCGGGCCGGGGTCGTTGGTGGGCGGCGGCCCCAGCGGCGCGCCGAGAACGTCGTCGAGCAGCCCGCCGCCGCCCTCGCCCGGTGCGGCGGTGGTCGGTGCGGTGTCGGCGGGTGCGCGCGAGGTTTCCTGCACGATCATGGTGATGCGGGAGGCCAGCACCCCGCCGTTGGGCATGGGTTGGGGGGCTTCGCCGCGCACGTTGCCCGTTTTCTGCGCGACGACGGTGGGGGTGGTTTCGTTGCCGTTGAACAGGTTCCACTGCACGCGGGTGAGCACGCGGTGTTGCAGCCATTGGTCGGCGCCGGTGGCGTCGGCGCCGACCCAACCGGGGGTGAGGGAGATGGCGGTGACGACCATGGGCCGCCCCAGGTCGATCTGCAGGACTTGGCCGTCAGCGCCGTTGCGCACGCATACCCAGGCTTGGGTGGGGTCGGTGCCGGCCACTGCCTGGGCGGCACTGGATCCGGGCGGGCAGCCTGGGGCTGAGGCGGTGTAGGGGATCGGGGTGTCGGCGCCGGCGTCGGTGGGCGGCGGCGGTGCCGGGGCGGCTGCGACGCTGATTTGGGTTGTGGGGCTGGCCTGTTCGGGCTCGGGTTGGGGGCTGCTGCGCATGGCCAGCAGGGTGGCGGTGACGCCAATGGTCGCTACCACGGTGGCGGCGATGAACCCAACGGCGACGGCCTTGTTGAATCGTGGCGGATCGGCGGGTTCGTCGGCGGGTGGGGCGCTGTGGGCTGGGTTGTGGTGTGCGTCAAGGACATCGGGCGCCACGACATCGCGGCCGGTGGGTTCGGTGTCGTAGAGGTCGGCGTCGTCGGTGTCGTCGAAATAGGGCTGAGGGTTCGGGTCGCGGTGGGCGTCGTGGGTGCCGGGGTCGGCGGGGGTGTAGTCGCGCCCGAACGCGTTGTCGAGCCTGACGGTGGCCCGCTCGGACGCATCCCCGAGCGGGACGGTGGGCTGTTGGTCGGCATCGTCGAACTCGGCGACGGGTGTGGCGTCGTCGTCGGCGTCGACGACATCGAGATCGGTCGGTTCGCCGTCGTAGTCGGGCTCGGCGGGCCAACCGTCGTCGCCGCGGGAATGCGCTGGGGCGTCCTGGTCGAGGTCATCGAGCCACTGTTGGGTGGCCGCCCAGCTCGGCGGCGCGGATGCCGAGGCGTCGCGGGCGCTCATCGCGACCTCACCGGCGGGTGGGGCCCGCGCGCAGGCACGACCGCCAGGGGGCGGCCGGTGACCGCCGCGGGCCAGCTGCGGTGCGCCCGCGATCGCGCGCGGCGTCGCAGCGCCGATACGATCAGCACCGCGGCCACTACCACGACGCCCAGGCTCACAGCAACGATATTGTCGAGGACGATCCGCGCGATCGTCACCATCACCGCCAGCCAGAACAACGCTGCGGCGGTGATGGCCGCCAAAAACAGTCTCATCGGTTCTCCTCAGCTCCTTACCCATGAGGCTAGGTTGCGTGCATACCGATTTTCGACGGCCATAGCGAAATAACTTCACCCGTTGCTACGGTTCGGGCTATGAGAGCAATACCGGAGGCCGGAATGGCGCGCCTGCTGTTTTTCATCCAGCACCGCCTGGTGCAACTGCAGTGGACTCGCAACACCCTGGCCGCCGCCGGCGGACCCTCGCCCTCGACGCTGCGTAAGGCCCACCGCGAGGACCGCGAACTCGCCGAGCGCACATTGGCGCGCCTGGATCGCGCGCTGGGCTGGCAGCCCGGTTCCGCCCAGCGCGTGATGGCGGGCGGCAGTCCCTCGGTGAGGATATCCGAGCAGGTAGAGACGGCAGCTTCGAACATTGACGCCGCGCTCAAGGGCGGTGAGGACAGCGGTGTGCGCCACACCGCCGCCGAGTTACGCGACTTCTTGATGACCGTCGCACGGCAGCTGGACCGCTTTTACACTGGACCTGCACGGGCACCTGGGGAGGTCGCCGATGTCAGTGCCTGCTGACCGGTTCGACGAGATCCGCCGCAAATGGATCGCCCGGCATCAACACACGTTCATATTTCAGAAAAGGCGAGCCGAAATCCTGGCTCGTCAAATTCGCGACCGGGCTGCAGAAAAAAGCGGCGCTCGGGTCGACCCAGCCGACGACGACGTTATCCATCCGCTTATTGCGCGACCGGTGAAAACCATTTATGCCGGTGTCGACATGGCCATTGTTTGCACCGCCGCCCTGCTGGCCCCGCTGGGCTGGATGGGAGGCAAGGCGATCTACCGGATGCTGGTGCAGCTAATTCCTGGAGAGCTGCGGTCGTTTCCGGTCGCGGCCTGCACGTGGGCCGCGGTGGCGGTGGGGACTCCGCTCGCGCTGCTGTACCAGCCCACCGACTCCCTGGCCGGCACGGTGATCGCGCCGTGGCTGCTGGCACAGCTGCCCGCGGCGCTGCTGACCGCCGGGATCTACGGCATCTTGGAGGGCTGGCTGGCCGTCGACGGGGCCCGGGACTGGTGGCCGATGCGCCCACCACCGGAAAACGACGAGATCGATTTCGGGCTCGAGGCCGACGATCTGACGATGCCGGGGGTGTTCCGCACCCGCACCGCGGGGCGGCTTGGCGAACGCACACCAATCA
>Ga0207675_100004815_pt1 | contig 12999 bp, 8 predicted proteins | sample KBSSwiS42_FD_184305 | JGI IMG/M metagenome (GOLD analysis project Ga0207675, IMG submission 184305) | Switchgrass rhizosphere microbial communities from Kellogg Biological Station, Michigan, USA - KBS Switchgrass S4-2 (SPAdes) (version 2) | ecosystem: Host-associated > Plants > Roots >... | reverse complement strand
AAATCCGATCGCTGCTAGGGAATCGGGAATCGGGAATCGGGAATCGGGCAGCAGACGGCGGAACGCGGCGCGGCGGACCGGCCGACATCGAGGCACTCCTCGCGCGCATTCGCGCGGGTGGCGCCTCTGGGCTCGCTCCGGGGCTCGCTGACGCGTACCGGCGTCAGTGGAACGAGGAGCGCGACCTCCTGCGGTTGCTCACGGAGCGCATCGCGCTGCATCCGGCGTGGCCATGGCTCGTGCGGGTTCGCGGCCTCGGTCCATCGCTTTCGGCACGACTCCTCGCGCGGCTCGAGATCGACCGTGCGCCAACGCCATCGTCGTTCTGGTCCTATTGTGGTCTCGCGACCGTTGCCGCGCACGTCTATCGATGCCCGGAGTGTGGGTACGAGCTCTCATTGCCCGATGGGCGGCACCTGCGATCGGCGCATCGCATTCCGGGCACCGGGCAGCCGTGCGGCGGGACGCTCGCGCCGATCGGCGACGGCGCGCGCCGCGTCGCGCAGCCACGCCCATCGCGCGGCGAGAACGCGCCGTACGATCGTGAGGCGAAGAAGCTCTGTTATCTCATCGGTACGTCGTTCGTTCGGCAGGGCGACGCGTACCGGCGGTACTACAACGAGCAGCGGGCCCGTCTCGACGCGTCGAAACCCGAGTGGATTCCGCGGCGTCGCCACCTCACGGCGCTCCGAATGACCGAGAAGCTGTTCCTCGCGCACCTGTGGCTCGTGTGGCGCGAGCAACTTGGCCTCCCGGTGACCGCGCCGTACGCGGACAGTCGCGACGATGTGGTGCCTGCGCCGCGCCCGTGGGCCATGGTGAGCGCCTAACGCTGCTTCCCTAACGCGCCAGGCTCGGGTTCAGTCTCCACGCCACACGCCAGGAGGGCCAACTACTCAGGTATGACCGTATGTCCACCGCGGCACCGCCGCGCTCGTGGATCGGCGAAAAAAATGATCAGGAGATCCGTATGAACCGAATGCTGTTCACGGCCGCCACGAGCCTCGTGCTCGTCACGGCCAGCGCTGCGGCGCAACAGCAGGCCACGATCACCGGCCGCGTCTCGAGCGACGCCGGGGTCGCGCTTCCCGCAGCGACCGTGTTCATAGAATCCCTCGGCATCGGCACCCAGACGGGTAACGACGGCCGCTACTCCCTGATTATCCCCGCGGCGCGCGTAACTGGACAGCGCGTCCGCCTGTCGGCACGACTCATCGGCTTTCGGGCCGACACGGCGCAGGTCGTCCTCTCGCCGGGCAACATCACTCACAATTTCGTCCTGGCGACGAATCCGCTGCGACTCGGTGAAGTCGTCGTGACGGGCGCCGGGACCGCGACGCAGACCGAGAAGCTCGGCAGCGTCCGCAACGTCGTGGAAGCGGAGCAGATCCAGAAGTCGAACGAGCCGAACGTGGTCCAGGCGCTGGCGGCGAAGGCGCCTAACGTGGAGGTCACCGAGTCCTCGGGCGAGCCGGGCGCGTCGTCCTATATTCGGATGCGCGGGGCGCGCACGATCCTGGGCAGCACGCAGCCGCTCTTCGTCGTGGACGGCGTCCCGATCGACAACTCGAGCTACTCGACCACCAACTTCAATCCGACGGATGGCCTGACGGCCGGTGAGATCGAGGGGACCGCGCAGATGAATCGCGCAATCGACCTCAATCCATCGGACATCGAGAGCATCGAGATCCTGAAGGGGCCGGCGGCGGGCGCCATCTACGGCGCGCGTGCAGGGCAGGGCGTCGTGCTCATCACCACGAAGAAGGGCAAGGCCGGCACGGCAAAGTACGGCTTCCAGAGCGCGGTGAGCTTCGACAACGTGTCGAAGGACTATCCACTGCAGCGGAGCTTCGCGCAGGGCATCAACGGCGCGAATCCGACGACGACCTGCACGCCCGGAAACGGCGCGTGCTTCAGGAGCTGGGGGCTGCCGGTGAACGGCCCGACGTACGACCACGCGACCGAGGCGTTCGACACCGGCAACACGTTCGACAACACGTTCACGGTGTCGGGCGGCACGGAGCGAACCACGTTCTACGGTTCGGCCTCATTCCTCAAGGACAACGGCCCGTTCGTCGGCCCGAACAACGAGTTCCAGCGGGCGAGCGCGCGCATCAACGGCTCGCAGCGGCTGTCGGATCGCCTCGAGCTCCGGATCAACGGTGCGTACGCGGATACCCGCGGGCATTTCACCCAGCGCGGGAACAACACGAACGGGCTGCTGCTTGGACTCCTTCGGACACCGCCGAACTTCAACAACAATCCGTATCTCGATCCGGCGACCGGGCAGCATCGGTCGTACCGGTTCCCTGAGCCGCAGGCGGGTGACGAAGCCGCCGATCGGGGCTTCAGCAACCCACTGTTCGAGCTCAACGTCCCGGAGAACACGTCCACCGTAGGACGCGTGTTCGGCAACCTCGGCCTCGACTACTCGGCCCTGTCGTGGCTCCGGTTCAACTACACGTTAGGCGCTGACTACTCCAACGACGAGCGCCTGGAGGGCGCCCCGCTCGACGGGACAGGCCCAACGGCCGGCGGACGCGTCACGGAAGGCACCATCGTCAACTTCTCGCTCGACCACAACCTGACGGGCACGGCGGAGTGGCGCGCGAACGACAACCTGGCCGGTTCGGTGACGTTAGGCCAGAACCTGAACGTCCGCAACAACCGCCAGTTCTCGGTTGTCGGTCGTGGTCTCGTGGCACCGCAGCCCTATCGGCTGGCGAACACCATCAACCGCGATCTGCCGATCGACGTCCAGACCAACATTCACAACGAGTCGTACTTTGGTCAGGCGACCGTCGACATCGCGAATCAGCTGTATCTCACCGGCGCCATTCGGAACGATGGCTCCTCGACGTTCGGCGAGGACAACCAGCGCGCATGGTTCCCGAAGGCCAGCGCGGCGTGGACGTTCACGAGCTATCTGCCGCAGCAGCGATGGGTCACCTATGGCAAGCTTCGCGCGGCGTACGGCGAAGCGGGCGTCGAGCCGCTGGCGTATCTCACGTCGAATCTCTACACCGGCACGGTGCTGCTCGCGGGCATCTCGCAGGGCACCGGGCTCTCGCCGAGCCAGGGTGGGTTCGGCGGACTGTATTCCGCCATCACGAAAGGGGCCGAGGACCTCAAGCCCGAGCGCACGAAGGAGACGGAGATCGGGTTCGACGTCGGACTGCTTCGCGACAAGGCTGACTTCAGCTTTACCTGGTACGACGGCATCAGCCAGGACGTGATCTTCCTGACGCCGCTGTCGCCATCGAGCGGCTACTATCGTCAGGCACAGAACGCGGCGAAGCTCCAGAATCGCGGCCTCGAGATGTCGCTCAACCTCCGGCCCATCACGAGAACGAATTACGGGTGGGACGTGGGGCTCAATTGGGCGCAGAACAAGAGCGAGACGCTCGAGCTGCGCGGCGTGGACTTCATCCGACTCGACCCGAACAACAACCCGCCGTTCGGCATCGTGCAGAAAGGGCAGCCGGTCGGCGTGCTGCAGGGAACCGGCTGGGCCAAATGCGGCGTCAGCCCCGACGTGGTCGGGACGACGAACATTGCCGACGCATGCGCCGGGGCGCCTCGCGGCGCCGTGTACCTCAACGCCGCCGGCTTCCCGATTCTCGATCCGACCGAGCGAATCATCGGTGATCCCAACCCGGATTGGACCGGGAGCATTCGCACCGGGTTCCACTACAAGACGTTAGGCATCTCCGCGCTGTTCGACCTCCGGCACGGTGGCCAGATGAGCGACGGTACGCGCGGTGCGCTCCGGAGCTACGGCACGCACAAGGACACGGAGAGCCGCGCGACGTGCGTCACGCAGGCTGGCGTGCTGACGTGCACCGGCAACGAGAAGAGCTGGGGCACGTCGAACTGGTACCCTGGTCCGGTGGTGGGCCCGGGCGTCGATCCAGCAACGGGGAAGGGCAGAGCCGTCCCGATCGGCGAGAACTGGTGGCGCGTGAACGGCGCGTCCGACAACTGCGTGTTCAGCGGCGCTCGTGAGGCGTGCGTCGAAGACGCGGGATACACGAAGCTGCGCGAGGTCTCGCTCACGTGGAACGTCGACCCGCGGCTCGTCCGTCGCGTGATCGGCGTCGAGAACATGGAGCTGCGTTTCGCCGGGCGGAACCTGTTCACGTGGACCAAGTACGGCGGATACGACCCCGAGACGAATCTCGGCGGCGCCATTCAGGGCACGCGCGGGATCGACTACTTCAACATGCCGCAGACACGATCGTTCGTGTTCAGCGTCAACCTCACCAAGTGACGAGGAGGCCAGCATGCGACGGACAGTAGCAGCGCTCCTCGGCGCCGTGTTGATCGGCGCGAGCGCGGGAGGGTGCAAGGACTTCCTCAACGAGGAGGACGTCGCGCAGGACCCGAATAACCCGACGAAGGCGACGCGCGATCAACTGCTGATTTCCGCGCAGACGGCGTTGTTCGGATTGCAGGAGTCGGGTGTCGCGCAGACCGCGTGCATGTGGATGCAGCAGTGCGCGGGCACCGGCGGGCGCTTCGTCGAGCAGCGGGGGACGAACTATCAGCGCCTGACGAGTGACTACAACAACGACTTCTCACAGCTGTACATCGGCGCGGGGCTGGTGGATCTGCGAAAGATCCAGGCGAACGCCGACGCCGCGGGCGACAAGGTGTACGTCGGCGTCGCGAAAGTGCTCGAGGCGTTTCTCATTGGCTTCGGTGCCGACGCCTGGGGGAACATCCCGTACAGCGAAGCGGCTGGCGACAACGCGTCACCGAAGTTCGACAACCAGCTCGAGGTCTACGCCGCCCTGCAGACGTTGCTGTCGAGCGCGATCACCGATCTGGATGGGGCGGGGAACGGCCCTGGCGCGTTCGACCTCGTGTACGGCGGCGACAAGGCGAAGTGGAAGGCGGCCGCGTACACACTCAAGGCGCGGTACTACATGCACACCGCCGAGGGGCCGACGCGCGGCACGTTCGTGGCCGAGGCGTATCAGAACGCGATCACGGCGGCCACGAGTGGGATCGAGAGCGCGGAGGGCGACTTCCGGGCCTTTCACGGGCCGGCGACGTCCGAGCGAAATATCTGGTATCAGTTCTTCACGGCGTCGGGGTTCGGGAACGACCTCGTGGCCGGGGCGAGGCTCGTCGATCTCATGAAGGCGCGCAACGATCCACGGCTGAGCGCGTACTTTCTGCCTAACGAGCTTGGCGACTACGGCGGTCTCGATGTCAACACGTCGACGCCGGCAAACCAGATCTCGGCGCTCAATCTCGAGCCGGAGTATCGGCAGCCGCTCCTCACGTGGGCGGAGAATCAGCTGATCCTGGCGGAGGCGAAGTTCCAGACTGGCGGGGGCGCGGCTGCGGCGGAGCCGCACGTGAATGCCGTTAGGCAGGCGGTGGGCCTCGCGCCGCTCGCGGTTGGCGAGGTGACGCTGCAGTCGATCATGGAGGAGAAGTACGTCGCGCTGTTCCAGAACGTGGAGGCGTGGAGTGATTATCGCCGGACGTGCTTCCCGGTGCTCGATCCGGCGGGGGCGGCGGCGGAGATACCGGGGCGGGTGTATTACGGGCAGGCGGAGGAGAATGCGAATCCGAATACGCCGACGGTGGCGGAGCAGGATGCGGCGAATGGGGGAAGGAATCCGAACGACCCGTCAGCCTGTACGCCCTAGTGGGCATCCCGAGCGACCTGTCATCCCGAGCGTAGCGAGGGATCGCGAGCATCCCGATAAAGGGCATTGTTAGACGGCCGACGGCAGAGAACTGAAGACGGCAGACAGCAGACGGCAGAGGGCAGATGGCAGAACGCGCTGTTCTCTGCCGTCTGCCGTCTCACGCAGCTCGTGGCGTCGACACTCGACCAGCCGTGCTCGTCCCTTGAAACGCGCGAGGGCAGGCCTCGCGTAGTGAGAGTTGTCGTTCTGCTCTCTCACTGGAGGCTTGGGCATGTTCGGCTTACTGAAGTTCCTGTTTGTCAGTGCGATTACGCTCGTCTTCCTGATTCCGGCGGCGCTCGTCCTCGCGGTGGTCGGCTTGCCGATCGCGGCAGTGCTTGGCGTGCTGGCGTTGCCGGTGCTCATCGTTCTGTTCATTGTCGGGCTGCCGATCTTTCTCGTGCTGCTCGTGGTCTTCGTGGTCTGCAGCGTACTGTTCGGGGTGCTTGGGGCGTTCGTCGGGCTGACGGTGGGCGCGATCAAGCTGGTGTTGCTCGTCGTGCTGCCGATCGCATTCGTGGCGTGGCTCCTCATGAGGCTCGTCGGTGGACGGCGCCGGAGCGCGGAGTACGTGTAAGGCCTTGGGCGCCGGGTGGCTTAGCGAGTTGTAGTGGTGGGTGCGGCTGGTTAGATTCTGCGTTCCGTTCCCAGGTCAGTCCTGGGGCGGGGATGTAGACGGGACGTAGCGCAGCCCGGTAGCGCACCTGAATGGGGTTCAGGGGGTCGCGGGTTCAAATCCCGCCGTCCCGATATCGAAGCCAGACAAGCGGTTACGCTGTCTGGCTTCGCCCGTTTTCGTCACATGCGTGCCAGTTTGTCTGATAGTTTCGCCATCGGTTCCGAGGGAAACGACGAGCCACTGGTAGCACCGACGCCGTCGCCGCCCCCGGCGGGCTCCGCGGCGGAATGCCTAACGGCTCGACCGGAGCGCAGAACAGGCAACGCCGCCAAAGCGCGCCGGACCAGGCTACGCACCTGGCTTGGTGAAAGACCAGTGGTGGTGAATGAGTTGCCACTTGCCAGACCGACGCGCGTAAACGGCTGTGGCATTCCAGCGGACGACCATGGCTTCTCCTGCCGGCGTTCGACCATGGCTCACCAGATTGAACGTGAGGATCGACACGTCGCCATGTTGCTGGACCTTCGGGTCGAGCATCTCGTACCGATCGATCTTGATCTTCCCCGTCAGCGGAACCAGCAGGGCTCTCATCGCCTCGAGACCGTCGACGCGCTTCGACTGCATTGGATCGAAGTACGTCACGTCCGGGCCGTAGATGTCGAGGTACCCTTGGGGATCGCCTTTTCCCCAACGATCGAGAGCCGTGCGTTCCATCGCGACGATGGTGTCAGACTGAGTCGCGCTGAGGGCATGTGCGGCGAACGAGGCGACGTTCAATGCAACCAGAAGGAGCGCTAGAGCTGTTTCGGGCATGACCGTTCTCCCCTCTTGACGGTGGCCATCACGATTGGTCAGCGATCGCAGTATTGTCATGAAGCCCGGCTGCGGGATAGGAAGAATGGAACCCGACCGATTCGTTGCCTGCTATCGTGAGCTCGCGCCGCGGAAGGAGCTGCGCGACCACGTTAGGGCGCTGTTCACGTTCGGCCCCGCGCAAGAGCAAGGTCCCGCTGGCCGCTTGGTGACGCGGGAAATCCTGTTCAAGCCGGGCGACCCGTTCTGCTCGCCAGTGATTGCCGATGGCAATGGGTCCCTCGTCATCGACCTTGGGATGACGTGTGGGGTGAACGGGGTGTGGCAGTACCGCGATTGCGATCTTCACGCCGCAGTGATGGGCGGAATGACTGGTGTCGGCGAGAATCCCGGTGCGTACCGACCCGCGATGATCGGCGTCTATTTCAGCCCGGCCCGCCTTTCATCCGTCATGCACGTGCCAGCCTGCGAGCTGACCGATCGCGTCGTTTCTCTCGAAGACCTGTGGGCGACCGGGTGCTCCGAATTCCTCTCGGAGATCGGCGACCTCGATCATGCCTCCCGCATCGATCGCTTTGAGGTTGCGTTGTTGCACAGAATCAGGAACTGGCGGGATCGGGCGACATCTGTGAATGTCCCACACCTGGCGTGGCACGTTCTCCGGTTGCGTGGTCGAGTGTCGGTGGAGACGCTGGCCGACGCGGCAGGAGTCTCACGGCAACACCTAACGCGGGTGTTCCGTGAGCAAGGCGGCCTGTCTCCGAAGTTGTATTGCAGACTGGCGCGATTCCAGGCGGGTCTGCGCTACGTGGTGCCGGGGTGTCACGTCGAGTGGGCGCAGGCCGCCGTCCAACTCGGCTATGCCGACCAATCGCACATGATCGCGGAGTTCCGGGAGTTCAGCAGTGCGACGCCGGATCAACTCATCGCCGAGCGGTGGTTTCACCCGTTCATCGAGCGGACGAAAACCGCGGCACCGCCACGTTAGGCGAGACCGGATCCGGCGGAACGACGTTTCGTCGAGGCGCTCGAGACTCGGCGCGACATGCGTGGCCTGTTCGAGAATACTCCCACGTCGATTCGTCGTTCCCACGAGATCGGTACGCGATAGGCACCTGGAGCGAGGTAACGACGTCGATCGTGGATTTTCCGCACGGCCGCGCCTCATGGGTGAAGGCCCGCGTGCCTAACGCCGAGACTGCGCCAGGCGCGCCTGCTCCTCAGCCGTGTCGTTCGCCGCGTCATCGCTCGCTCTCCGTCCGGGGTCCGAAGGTCCAATGCCGCGCTTTGCACAAAGCGACATACTGTGCCGCTACCTGACCGTCGTCGCGTGATGCCGATGTCGCTGCTTCCGAGCCTGCTGCGTCGACTCTCGCTGCCGAGGCTACGCGTATGAAACAGGCCCGTCCGTTCGTGGTGAATGCCCTCATCAGCGGCCTCATCATCGTCGTTCCCGTCTACCTCGCTGTGCTGCTGCTTCTCAAAGCGATGGGCTCGGTGTTGGGTCTTGTCAGCCCGATGGCCAAGCTTCTGCCGGACTGGCTTCCCGCGACAAACATTCTCGCGCTGCTCCTGCTCCTCGTCACCTGCTTCGTCGTCGGTGTCGCCGTCCGCACCGCCGCTGGGAGAGCTGCGCGGGAGCGCCTCGAGAGATCGCTCTTCTCCAGGCTCCCCGGATTCGCGCTTCTTCAAAGCCTCACACAGCAGCTCACCGGGCAGGGCCAGGAGAAGGTATGGAAGCCTGCGCTGGTCGAGATCGAGGACGCACTCGTTCCGGGATTCTTGATCGAGGAGCTCGAGGACGGGCGCGTGACCGTATTCGTTCCCTCAGTACCCACGCCCCTGGCGGGCGCGGTTTACATCATCGACCGGGAGCGGGTGCATATCCTGGATATTCCCTTCACGCAGGCGGTCAGCACGATATCCCGCTGGGGGGCAGGCTCGAGCAACCTCGTCGCCGCGATGGGCACGGGCGCATCGCCGAAGGGCTCGCCGCGCGGCGATCGCATTGCTGGTGCCCCGCCGCCAGCGCTTCGATCGTGACGGCGTTAGGCGTCGCGAGCGGACGACGCGATTAACGCAACTCTTCGCATCGTCGGCGCGCCGACTGACCAATCCTCGGTCGGTCCTGTTGTGCTCCTGGTTGGATGTAACCGCCGCGAATCCCACAACAGCACACATCAGGTTTCGATGTCCATGCAGCATGTGTGTCGTAGTCGTTAGGTAACCCCACGCACGAGGTCGCACCCATGTCGCGCATTGCCGCCCCAGTACTGCTTGCTGCCGCCGTCGCCCTCCTCCCGTTGAGTGCGGACGCGCAGTTCACGATCAAAGTCGGCGCCTCCTTCGCCTCCACGACGGAATCGGACTTCACACCCGACGTCAGTAACAAAACGGGGTTCGCGGCCGGCATCGGCTTCGGGTTCAAGCTCGGGAGCGGCGCGTTCGCCCTGCATCCCGAGCTCCTCTACGTCCAGAAGGGTGGCGACCTCGGCGCCAGCGAGACCCTCAAGATCGACGAGCTGGACGTTCCGCTCCTTGCTCAGTTCAACCTTCGGTTCGAGAAGCTCAGCCCATACCTGTACGCCGGACCGCAGGCCGAGTTCGAGCTCAACTGCAAGAGCGCCGGCGAAGACTGTCTGGACACCCAGTCCGTCCGTTGGGGTGGGGTGCTGGGGCTGGGCGTGCTCATCGGCAAGAGGGTCACGGGCGATCTGCGCTACAACTGGACCTTTAACGAGATCTCCGACCAGCTTAGCTCGAAACCGCGGACAATCCTGTTGCTCGCGGGGCTCTCCTTCTGATCCCGGCCGGCGCGGCACTACGCGGCGACTACTTCAGCCCTCGAGTGCTCGCACGTCCGCCAGCTAAGCAGGGATTTTCGTTTCAGCCTGCGAGCTCCTTCCGCCGCCGCTCGATCGTGCGCTGCAGGTCGCCTAACGACGCGCGGTCCTACGCGGCGAACGTGCGCGGCTCGAAGGAACTCGGGCGCGAGGGTCTGCGGCCGTCCGGTCCAGCCGCTCCAGATCCAGTCGACCCGCGCCATCGCCGACGGCGCCACCTGCGCGAGATAGCCCAGCGTCCGTGACCGCTGCGCGCTTTCGCGTGGACCAGTGTGTCGGTCACCGCGCGCTAGAGCAGCGTCAGCACGTCGTCGACGGTCCGGAGCCGTACCGGCTCGGGCCGGTGGCGGCGCCGCCGGCGGCATCCGACGGCGGGAGCTGGCGAGTTCACCTCGTTAGGCGCCCGGAGAATCGGGCACGGCAGGCTCTCGACCGTGGACTCGAGAGGCGAGCGGCGCGTCCTTGAGCCCGGCATGGCTCGCGCGAAGGAATAAAGCCACCTACGTGCCCTTTCGTCTCGCCGGCGGGCTATGGTTCATCATGCCACATTCACCGTGCGTGCCGCTGTGACCTCTCCACGCCGTAAGGCGGCCAAACGGGCTGCCCCCATGACCGCGCCGGGCTGGCTTGCGGTGCTGCTCATCGTCGCCCTCGCGTGCATGATCGGGGCGGCGGTGTTGTAGCAAGCGCCGCGACGCCCTTGCCCAGGGGAAGGCGCAGCGACGTCAGCGTCCGAGAGGGCGTCTGCGCCCGCAACGTACACGTCGTCGCCATCCGTTAAACAAAGACAGTGGCGTCGCGCGCCTTACTGCGGATCCCTTCGGGCTTCGTGAGATCGAAGGGAAGCGAATTTATTGCCGGCACCCGGTTGGGCGGAGTGAGGTTCGTTCCTACTCGTTCGCAAGTCGTGGTGCCAACCTTTACGTTTCGATAGGAACCGCCTAACGTAGCCCGTCGCTTGTTCCCGCCGTCGCGAAGCTGCGACTCCCGCAAGAAAAACGTCGGCGATCACCGACGAGGATCTGCAGGTCGCCGTCGACGATCGTGAGGTCCGGACCGATGGTGGCGGGCACGCCAACGCCGTCGACCGCCACCAGGGACCACATCCCGTCGGGCCCACCGATGTCGGTCGACCCAACGCACGACCAGCCGGGCACCGCGCATAGCAGCGCGGTCGCCAGTCGTATCGAAAGCCGGGAGCGCCGAGTGGCAGGGCGGGGTTTCACGCGCCCACAATGGCGACCGCCGGCCCCGTGCCGGTCCCCGGGGAGTGACCTGGGAGTCCCTTACGAAGATTTCCGCACGAATCCGGGTGGAAATCGTGGCCTGGAAGCGAATCCCGTTAGGCTCGGCCGTCCATTCTATTGAAGCCCTCGGTAGCATCGCTGCGGAGAACCTTCTCCCGGTACCCAACCCGTGCGCGCCTACGCCGTGGACCTAACGGAAGTCATCTCCACTTTGATCAAGGATTCCTGGATAATCCTCCCAGTGCTCTTGCCGTGGGTTGTGATTTTCATCGCGGCTCGCCGTTTTGAGAAACGCCGAAGGGACCAAGGTGCGTGGAACGAGTCAGGTCCGATCGATCCGACGTATGCGCCAACGAATCCAGCGCTCCGAGCCGTCGGAATGCGCGGCCCGACGATCGAAAGCGTCGGCGTTGATGGAGATTGGGAGGTTTCCCTCGCCACGCCTCGCCCAACTACTTCCAACGTCGCGGCTGCGGCGCCTCCGGCGCCTCCGCGAGATGAATTGGCTCTTAGCGCTAAGACTGCGCTGACTGTGTCGAGCCGCATCGAGCCTCCTGGTTATCGACCACTCGATCCGAGCGGACACTTTGTTGCGTTTGTGCAGGCCAAGATGGACCACATTTCCACGCGCGATGCATATGACCACTGGTTCGGCCTCGCCACAGGTGAGCGGCCGCGCCAGGCGCATCTCGACGAGTTGTTCGCCGTCGCGAATCGCGTTGTTGTAAAGGCGACGGGCCAGTCGCGCGGCCGCGCGATTGGCCCCGAAGTGGTCGTCGACACCAGGGAGCAAAGATCGTTAACGTACCTTGCAACCGCGCTGCGGATCCAGGAGATACGCGACGATGATCGTCACTGTGCCTGCCTGGGCGGACCGGTTCTCGAGTTGTTCGCTGACGAGCGCGAACTCGCGTCGATCGGATGCCAGCACGGTCGCGCGATTCGTTGGCGACGCTGGCTGCCGGACGCACCGCTGGTCGATGAGACGCTGCTCGATACCTGGCTGCGCGGGGAGGGAATCCACCCCGACTTGCTCGACCGCCTGTACTACAACAGGTACGATCAGAATTGGGTCATCAATGTGGGATATCAGCGGCCCGGTGCGCGGCCGCTGACGCAGGCGGAACAGCGCGTTCGTTTGCTCGAGCTACAGCGGAACGAGGGCTTTGATGACCTGGAACTGTTCGCGAAGTTGAACGAAGAGCTGGCCGCGGACCCGTCACTCGCGCTCGCGTACGTCATTCGCGGGAAGTTAAATCATGACCTCGGCCGCTTCGACGAATGCGTCGAGGACTTCGCCTCGGCGCGGCGCTACGGTATTGATGACGCTCTGGTATTGTGCGAACGAGCCATCGCGCTCCATCGCCTCGGTCGGATCGACGAGGCGATCGCCGATTGCAGCGCAGCCATCGAGCTGACGCCGACCCATGCCCCGGCGTGGAACAGCCGCGGCGTGTTGCTGCTCGAACGCGGGCGTGTGACGGAGGCAATCAGCGACCTGAATCGAGCGGTCACTCTTGCGCCAGCCTGGATATGGCCGGTGCTCAACCGCGCTCGCGTGTACGACGCAGTCGGTGACCAACGCCGCGCGCGTTGGGACGCAGGGCGCGCATCGCGGTTACTGCCGCGCAAGGTGGATCCTGAGGACGCGGCGGAGGCCGCCGCGCGCCGCATGATCGAGCGGTTGCTGAGCTGACTGACGCGTCGCATTGCCGCCCGGTACTCGAGAGCTGACCTCGGACTGCCTAACGCTCCTCCGAACGGTTCGGGTG
>Ga0207675_100004812_pt1 | contig 13002 bp, 9 predicted proteins | sample KBSSwiS42_FD_184305 | JGI IMG/M metagenome (GOLD analysis project Ga0207675, IMG submission 184305) | Switchgrass rhizosphere microbial communities from Kellogg Biological Station, Michigan, USA - KBS Switchgrass S4-2 (SPAdes) (version 2) | ecosystem: Host-associated > Plants > Roots >... | reverse complement strand
GGACGTGACGCGCTGGGCCAAGTTCAACAGCAGCGAAGACCTCGTCGCCACCGTCAACGCCGACGGCAAGACCACGGTCGCCGGTTATGGGGAAGCCGCTATCACCGTATGGTATTCCAATCTCGTCGCCGCCAACCTCATCGCCTGGGCCCGGACCCGGACATGCATGCGGGTTTGCAGAAGACCGAACGACGGTCGGCCGCCATCGAACGCCACGATCTCGCCATCAACGAGCGCATCGTCGATTCCGGCGCCCAAGCCGGCGAGTTCCGGATAGGCGATCGTGACCTCGTTGCCCCGGCGGCTGCGGATGCGTACGACGCCTGCATTGACCTCGACAAGCGCCCGTACACCGTCCCACTTGAACTCGTAGCGCCATCCCGACCCCCTCGGCAAGGCCTCGACCGGCGTCGCGAGCATCGGTTCCACGGGCCCAATCCTGCCCCGTTCGCTGCTAATGAGCGGCAAATTACGCCGAAACAGGCGATGATGAGGGTCCGTGGCCGCGTTGACAGGACGGTGAGGCAATGCGAGCGATCTGGAAGGGCGCGGTTTCCTTCGGCCTGGTGAGCATCGGGGTCAAGATGTACAGCGCCACCGAGGAGCGTGACATCAGCTTCCATCAGGTGCGGCGCAGCGACGGGTCCCGCATTCGGTACCGCCGGGTGGCCGAGGCCGATGGCGAGGAAGTCGCCTATAGCGATATCGCAAAAGGCTATTCGCTGCCTAGTGGGGAAACGATTGTCCTCACCGACGAGGATCTCGCAGACCTCCCACTGGCGACGACGCGGGTCGTCGACGTCCTGCAATTCGTGCCTGCGGAGCAGGTGGATCCGATCTACTTCGCGCGAAGCTACTACCTGGAACCGGAAAACCAGGCAGTCAAGCCGTATCTGCTGTTGCGGGATGCGCTCGAGGAAAGTGGCATGTACGGATTGGTCAAGGTGGCCATCCGAAACCGGGAGCAGCTGGCGACACTGCGGGTGCGCGACGGTGTGATCGTGCTCGAGACGATGATCTGGCCGGACGAGGTCCGGGAAGCCGCATTTCCGTTCTTGGACGAGCATGTTGACCTGCGACCGCAAGAGCTCGGGATGGCGGAGTCCCTCGTCGCAAGCATGGCGGGCGACTTCGATCCCGACGCGTACAGCGACGACTACCGGGAAGCGCTGCAGCAAGTCATCGACGCCAAGATCGAAGGGCGTGAGGTGGTCGAGGCACCCCAGGCCGAGCCCACAGCCGGAAATGTCGTCGATCTGATGGCGGCCCTGCGCGCCTCGGTCGAGGCCGCGAAGCGCAGTCGCGGCGAGACCGCGACAGCCCCGGCCAAGACAGAGCCCACGAAGACCACCGAGGCGGCTAAGGCCTCGACCAAGACCGCGCCCGCGAAGAAGGCGCCGGCCAAGAAGGCGCCGGCAAGCAAGACTGCGGCCAAGAAGGCGCCCGCCAAAAAGGCCGCGGCCAAGGCCACGGCGAAATCAGGAACCGGCGCGCGCAAGGCGACAGCGAGGCGCCGCTCCGCGTAGCGCCGGAGCCTGCGCCTAACGGGCGTCATGAGCCGACCGGGTCCCGCGACGGTCACACAACGATCCGGTCTCCGCGAGATCGTGCGGCGATTTCGCGGAGTGATTCGCCGTAGAGTCGATTGTCATGCTCGGTCCGAACCGTGCGTCGAGAGTCCGCCTCGCCGAGGCGCCGCTGCGGACCGCCCGCCTGGCCGATACGCCGTTTGCAGCCCAGGATCGAATCGTTCCGCCGTGGCCGGGTGCGACGGTTTCGGTGGGCCGATACCACCTATTCGTGCGGGCAACTCCGGGCGGGCCTGACGCCGAGCCCGCCCTCTACATCCACGGCCTCGGAGGGTCGTCGACGAACTGGACCGATCTAGCCGGGTTGTTGTCGCCCTGGCTCGCTGGTGAGGCGCTGGACTTGCCCGGCTTCGGCCGGTCGTTCCCACCACCGGACGACGACTATTCACTGCGCTCGCATGTCCGGGCGGTGATCGAGTACCTGGAATACGTCAAGCGCGGCCCGGTGCACCTGTTCGGCAACTCGATGGGTGGCGCCATCGCGATCGTCGTCGCGGCAAGCCGCCCTGACCTGGTGCGGACCTTGACGCTCGTTTCGCCAGCGGTGCCGGATCTTCGGCCGCGCTGGCGACGCCAAGATCCGGTGTTGCCCCTCATGATGCTGCCCGGTTTGGGGACTGCTCTGCTTCGGCGGCTCGAACAGGCGAGTCCCGAGATCAGAGTGCGCCGGATGCTTCAGTTGTGTTTCGCTGATCCGACGTCCGTGCCGCCCGAGCGGCTGACCGAAGCGGTAGCCGAGATTCGTTACCGCGCTCGGTTGGGATGGGCGAGCGACGCTGTCATCCGGTCCTTACGCGGCCTGGTGGCCTCGTATCTCGCGCCGGGTGCCAGCCGCATGTCGGCGCGTATGGGCGCGATCAGGGCGCCGACGCTCGTGGTCTGGGGTGATCGGGATCGGTTGGTGAATGTCACTCGCGCCGCCCGCACCGCGAAGGCCATTCCGGGTGCACGGCTGCTGGTGATCCGCGACGTCGGACATGTCGCCCAGATGGAACAGCCGGGGACGGTGGCTCGCGCGGTGCTCGCCCTTCTCGACGACACGCCCGAAGTGCTCAGCACTCGGCCGTGACATGGCGGCGCGCCCGCTCACACCATGACGCCAGGCTCGACCCGCTGTGGGAGGCTTTGTCGGTGCCGGAACCGACCCGACCACGCTCGGCGACGCTGCCCCGCGAGGATTGGGTGGACGTCCCCGACGCCGGTCGTGCTATCCGGCATTCCGCCAGCTCGTACGATGCGGGCCGTTCGAGCAGCTCCTACGATTCCGGCCCGTCCGGCGAACGCTCGCCGGGTCGTCTGCGCCGTTTCGTGCGCGAGTACGGATGGCGCGCCTACGCGCTACCGCTGCTGATCGTCATCACGATCGTCGCCCTAATGAGGATGAACGAGCCGGGCGGGCCGCCCCGTCCCGCTTCCGCCGCCGGGGCCTCAGGTGCCTCCCTAGCCGGTGCCGGGCCGCCGCGGGCAGCACCGACCGATACCCCGATGATGCCGGACAAGGCCGGCTCGGCCGTGCAACGCGAAGTGCTGGCCTCCGACGCTCTACCCCCGGGCCGGCCTTACACCCAGCGGGGTCAGGGCACCTTCCACGTAGTCCCAGGCACGGGTCCGGTCGTTGGGACCGGCGCCCTGCACCGCTACACGATCGACATCGAAGACGGCGTGACCGGTATCAATCCAGCCACCTTCGCGACGACCGTGCAGGCAGCGTTGGACAACCCGCAGAGCTGGACCGGTCACGGCAGCGGGGTGGCATTGCAGCGGGTCGACAGCGGTCCAGTGGAGTTTCACATCACACTGACGTCGGCCATGACTGTGCGGGCCCTGTGCGGCTACGAGCTGAAGATCGAGACGTCCTGCTATGCGCCGGCCCATGACCAGCGGGTGGTGCTGAACGTCGCCCGCTGGATTCGCGGTGATATGGCCTACGTGGGCGATCTCGCCACCTACCACCTGTACATGGTCAACCATGAGTCCGGGCATGCGCTTGGCCATAGTCACGCCCACGCCTGCCTCAAGAACGGGTTCGCGCCGGTCATGATGCAGCAGACGATCAGCCTCAAAGCGGCGAACGGCAAGACCTGCCAAGCCAATCCGTGGCCCTACCCGCCGGGCGCTTCGGATGCCCCTGGCGTTGAGCAGCCCGGCACCTGATCGATCGCCCTCGCGCGGTCGCCCGGCCGGAATGACGCTGGGAGGATCGGGGTTATCCAAGATTGAGTACCCGCCGAAAGGAAACCCACGTCGTGTCGTTGCCACCGCTCGTGGAGCCGGCCGAGTCCCTATCTGTGGACGAGGTTCGCCGATACAGCCGCCACTTGATCATTCCGGACGTTGCCATGGCCGGGCAGAAGCGGCTCAAGAACGCCAAGGTACTGTGCGTCGGCGCCGGCGGGCTCGGGTCGCCCGCGCTGATGTACCTGGCCGCCGCCGGTGTCGGCACCTTGGGCATCGTCGAATTCGATGTGGTCGACGAGTCGAATCTGCAGCGGCAGATCATCCATGGTCAAAGTGATGTCGGCCGGTCGAAGGCCGAGTCGGCCCGGGATTCGGTGCGCGAAATCAACCCGTTCGTGACCGTCAACCTCTACGAGGAACGCCTCGACTCCTCGAACGTCATGGAGCTGTTCGCCCAGTACGACCTGATCATCGACGGGACCGACAACTTCGCTACGCGCTACTTGGTGAACGACGCCTGCGTCCTGCTCCACAAGCCTTACGTGTGGGGGTCGATCTACCGCTTCGACGGTCAAGCGGCCGTGTTCTGGGCCGATGAGGGCCCGTGTTATCGCTGCCTGTACCCGGAGCCGCCGCCGCCCGGCATGGTGCCGTCGTGCGCCGAGGGTGGTGTCCTCGGTGTGCTGTGCGCGTCGATCGGCTCCATCCAGGTCAACGAGGCGATCAAGCTGATCACCGGGATCGGCGAGCCTCTGGTCGGCTCGCTCATGGTGTACGACGCGCTGGAAATGGAATACCGCAAGATCACCGTCCGCAAGGACCCGAACTGCGCGGTATGCGGGGACCACCCGACGGTGACGGAGCTCATCGACTACGAGGAGTTCTGCGGCGTTGTGAGCGAGGAGGCGCAGCAGGCCGCCGTCGGATCTACTATCACCGCGTCGGAACTGAAGGATCTCATTGACGCCGACAAGCCAATCTTCCTGGTTGATGTGCGCGAGCCGGCGGAGTGGGAGATCGTGCGGATTCCAGGCGCGACACTCGTCCCCAAGGATGAGATCTTGCGTGGCGATGCCCTCGCCATGCTGCCGCAGGACAAACAGATCGTGATGTATTGCAAGACCGGGGTGCGCTCAGCTGAGACTTTGGCAGCAGTGAAGTCGGCCGGCTTCCGTGATGCAGTGCACGTACAGGGCGGCGTCATCGCCTGGGTGAATCAGATCGATCCGAGCCTGCCCTCGTACTGATAGGGCTACCGGCGCAGCCCTTCGGGGGGTATGACTGCGAAATGGCTGATCCTGTCGCGTTGATGTTGCAAGGCCTGCGTGAGTTCGGCGACCGGCTCGATCGGGTCCCGAACGAACAGTGGGGCGCCCCGACGCCGTGCACGGAGTGGAGCGTGACGGCACTCGCCGATCATGTGATCGACGAGAGCCTCTGGGTGGCACCGTTGCTCGCTGGTCATGGGCTCGAGGCGGCGAACGAGATCGTCGAAGGCGCCAAGGCGAGTGCGCGCGGCGATCGGATCTCTCTGTGGAGAACCGCCTCGACGAACGCAGCCACGGCCTGGACGGAACCGGGGGCGATGGACCGCATGGTCGCGCTGTCTCGGGGTCCCACTCCGGTTCCTGCGTATCTCGACGAGATGTTGGTCGACGTGACCGTGCACTCGTGGGATCTCGGCACGGCGGTCGGCGTTCTGGACCCGCTGCCCGAAGATCAGGTGGGCTACGTCCTCGGGATCGTGGAGGCGTCCGGTGACCTCGCCGCGACCGGCGCCTTCGCCCCGCCGGTGCCGGTCGATGACGGTGCCAGCCCCGAGGCCAAGCTCGTCGCGCTCACCGGACGGCGGCCGCGCTGAGCGACCCGGCACCACCGGACCCGCTCGCCTTGCGCATCCTGCGCTGCGTCGAATCGATCCCGACCGGTCGAGTCATGACCTACGGCGATGTCGCCGAGTACGTCGGATCCCGCGCGCCGCGGCAGGTCGGTCGGGTGCTCTCGTTCGACGGCGGAACGGTGCCCTGGCACCGGGTCGTCCGCGCGGACGGTAGCTGTGCGGAGCACCTTTACACCGAACAGCGCCAGCGGCTGCTCAGCGAGGGCGTGCGTTTCGTCGGGGATCGAGTCGACCTGGCGCGTTGCCGATGGGACGGGCGGTAACGCGTACCTTGCGCGAGTGCTTCGTCCTTGGTCACTCCACCGGCGGCTCGGCATCGGGCTGAGCCGAGGAGAACCAGGTGTCGATGGCGTACTGGTCGGCCTCGAAGATGCGGATCTCCACGATCTTGTCGTCCTGGATCCGGTAGACGTTGGCGCGTCGGATGTCGAGGACATCCTCGCCGGTACCGAGCCGCTCGTGCACGAGCAGCGCGACATGGTCGCGCCCGACGAGGGTGTCGATCAGGTCGAGCGACGTTGCGCCTCCGGCGCGCGCGACGGCTGCCCGGATGTAGGCCTCGACGGCGGTCCGACCTCGCCGTGGTCCGGCGAGGGCCGACCGACCCGGCACGTAGCCCACGATGTCGTCGGCGAAGTGCTCGAACGCCGCCTCCCGGTCACCCGCGCGCATCGCGGAAAGGTAGCTGCGCATGACCTCGATCGGCTGCATGACGAGACGCTACCGGGTCGAGACCGTAGCCCAGCGAGCGTTGTCCACCGGCCCCTGCGCCCGGGTGCAGAAACTGTCGTGGCGACATGCTGGGATGTCGGGCGTGGACGTCCCCCGCTATCGGCTGGTCCGGTCGCTGCCTGCGCCGTTACGGCGGCCGCCCGAGCTCGATGCCGGCCAGCGGCTGGTTATCGAGCATCCGGGTGGTCCGCTGCTCGTGCTCGCCGGGCCGGGCACGGGCAAGACGACCACGCTTGTCGAGGCAGCGGTCGCCCGGGTTCGAGGCGGGGTGCCCATCGAGCAGTTGCTGATGTTGACCTTCAGCCGGCGGGCTGCGGCCGAGTTGCGAGCTCGGGTCACCGCGCGGTTGGGCGGCACCGTCCGGGAGCCGATCGCTCGCACGTTCCATTCCTACGCCTTCGGGATCCTCCGGATGGCCGCACTGGATGGCGGAGCGCCCCCGCCACGACTGCTGTCCGCCCCCGAGCAGGACCTCGTACTGCGCGAGCTAATCGATGGTGACCTGGAACGCGGCAGCCACGCCTGGCCGGTTGAGCTCCGGCCGGCGTTGCGCACTCGCGGCTTCGCGGCGGAGTTGCGTGACCTCCTGCTCCGCGCGGTCGAGCGGGGGCTGACCGGGCCGCAGCTGGCCGAGCTCGGTCGCCGGCAGCGTCGTCCGGACTGGGTCGCCGCCGGATCGTTCCTGCAGCAGTACCTGGACGTGACCGCGCTCGCCCATCCCGGGGCGTGGGATCCGGCTGAGCTCATCCAGGCGGCCGTGGATGTGTTGCGTACCGACCCGACGTTGCTCTCGGACGAGCGCCGCAGGCGGCGGCGGATCTTCGTCGACGAGTATCAGGACACCGATCCCGCTCAGGCCGACCTGCTCGGCCTGATTGGAGAGGGCGCCGCCGAAATCGTCGTCGTCGGCGATCCGGACCAGTCGATCTACGCCTTCCGCGGAGCAGATGCCTCTGCAGTGCGTGACATGCCAGGACGATTCGGCGGTGAGCGCGAGGTACCTGTGGTGATGTTGCCGACATGCCGCCGTTCGGGCTCGGCCCTCCTGGCGGCCACCCGCCGGATCGCGACGCGGCTTCCCGGCCCGGTCCGACAGCGGGAAATTTCCGCCGCGGCGGCCTTACCACCAGGCGCTGTCGTCGTCGCCGTGCTCCGGACGGCCGCCGAGGAGGCTGCCTACGTGGCCGAGGCGCTGCGGCGGGCGCACCTCGAGGACGGCCTGGCCTGGTCGCGGATGGCCGTGCTGGTCCGCTCCACTCATACCACCTTGGCCGTGCTGCGCCGGGCCATGATCGCCGCCGGGGTGCCGGTGGCCGTGGCCAGCCCCGACATACCCCTCGCTGAGCAGCCGGCCGTCGCCCACCTGCTGGCCGCGCTGCATGCCGTATTGCACCCCGACGACCTGCACGATGAGGCCACCGAAGCTCTGCTGCTCGGCCCGATCGGCGGTGCGGACGCCCTGCAGCTGCGGCGACTGCGCCACGAGTTGCACCGACTGGCCCGAGCCGGCCAGCAGCCCGCGGGCGATCTGGTTGCCGCCGCGGTGTGGGACGTGTCGGGCGCGACCGTCCTGGCTGAGCACGTACGCCGGCCGGTTCAACGAGTGGCGAGGGTTTTGGGGGCAGGCCGGGTCGTGATGGACGCAGGAGGCAGCGCCGAGGCTGTGCTCTGGTCGCTATGGGACGCGAGCCGGTTGGCCTGGCGCTGGGATGCGGACAGTCGCGGTGGCGGTTCGACCGGGGCGGCAGCTGACCGAGACCTGGACGCGATGGTGGATCTGTTCGACGCGGCTGCGAGGTTCACGGATCGGCTACCCGCCGCGTCGCCCCGGGACTTCTACGAACACTTGATGGCGCAGCAGGTTCCGGGCGAGTGGTCCAGCCCGATGAGTGGTGGTCCTGAGGCGGTACGCGTGTTGACCGCGCACTCCAGCAAGGGCTTGGAGTGGGATTTGGTGTGTGTCGCCGGAGTGCAGGAGGGCAGCTGGCCGGACCTGCGCCGGCGGGGCTCGTTGCTTGGCTCGGATGTGCTCGTTGAGGTGCTCGCCGGCCGGGACACGGCCGGCGTGTCGACCCTCGCTACCCAGCTGGCCGAGGAGCGGCGGCTGTTCTACGTGGCGGTCACTCGAGCGCGTCGCCGCTTGCTGGTGACCGCCGTGTCGGGTGAGGAGGAGCAGCCCTCGCGATTCCTTGACGAGCTGGATCCGCTGGACGGACCGCGTCCGCCGGCCGTATCGGGTCGAGGCATGCATCTACCCGGCCTCGTCGCTGAGCTGCGCGGGGCTGTCTGCGACCCAGCGCTCGAGCCAGCCGAGCGCACCGACGCCGCCACGGAGTTGGCGCGGCTCGCTGCGGCGGGTGTGCCGGGTGCGCACCCAGACGACTGGTGGGGGCTGGCGCCCCTGTCGGACGACGGGCCGGTCGCTGACCCGGCGGCTCCGGTTCCGGTCAGCCCGTCGCGCATCGAGTCTTTCCTGCGGTGCGAGTTGCGGTCGCTGCTCGAACAGCTCGGCGCCCGCGAGGGTGATCAGATCCGCGAGACGTTAGGGACCTTGATCCACGAGGTCTCGGCGGCCGCGGCCGACACCGCCGACCTGGCCGAGCTCGAAGCCCTGCTTGACGCCCGCTGGTCGCGGCTGGACTTCGGCGCGCCATGGCTCGCCGAGCACCAGCGGCTGCGGGCGAGAACAATGCTGGCGAAGCTCGTCGCCTGGCTGGGCGACACCCGAACCGACCTCAGTGTGATCGCGGTGGAACGAGACTTCGACGTTGTGGTCGGCGACGCACGGCTTCGTGGCCGGGTCGACCGACTGGAGCGTGATCGAGCCGGCCGGCCTGTCGTCGTCGACCTGAAGACCGGCAAGTCCAAGCCCACTCCCGCGGAACTCGCCGTCCATCCACAACTTGGCGCTTATCAGCTCGCGGTTCAGCATCGTGGTTTCGCACGCGTGGCCACGGGCGAGGAACCAGGCGGTGCTCGGCTGGTGCAGCTCGGCCGGGACGTCAAGAAGTACGAGGACCAGCAGCAGCCGCCGCTCGGCGAGCAGGAGGATCCGCTGTGGATCGCCCGGCAGGTCGCATACATCGCCGGAGCTATGCGCGGAGGGCGGTTTCGCGCGATCGAGAACTCCTACTGCGGCATGTGCGACCTGAAGACGAGCTGTCCGCTGATGGACGAGGGCCGGCCGGTGACGCGATGACGATCTCGGCTCGCCAGTTGGCGGAACTGTTCGGTTCGCCGGCTCCGACCGAGGAGCAGGTGGCGGTCATCCAGGCGCCGCTGGCACCGTGCGTCGTGATCGCCGGGGCCGGGTCCGGCAAGACCGAGACCATGGCCGCGCGGGTTGTGTGGCTGATAGCCAACCGGATGGTGGCGCCGGACCAAGTCTTAGGGCTCACCTTCACCCGAAAGGCGGCGGCCGAGCTGGCCGGCCGTGTCCGCCACAGGCTTGCCCAGTGGCGGGTGATCGTCGAGCGGACAGCCCGAGATGACACCGGCTATCTGGCTGCGCTGCTGGCGGGGGAGCCGACAGTGTTGACATATTCCGCATACGCCGGGCGGCTGGTCGGCGAGCATGCGCTGCGGCTGGGCCAAGAGCCGAGCCCTCGGCTGTTGTCGCAAGCCGTGCGGTGGCAGCTCGCTGACTCGGTCGTGCGACGTTACGGCGGCGAGCTGCCGGTCGACATCGGCGCGCTGGCGTCTGTGACTCAGTACGTCTTGGGCCTCGCGGATCACCTGGCCGATCATCTCGTCACTCCCGACGACGTCGTCGAGTTCGCGTCCACCGTGCTGGCCGACTGGGACGGCTTGCCGTGGGGATCCGCTCGGTCGGCCACCCCCAGGGCGACCGCCGGGTACGTCAAGACCCAGCGAGATCGCCTGGCGCTCGTCCCGTTGGTCCGCGCGTTCGAGAGGGCCAAGCGTGAGCTGGGCGGGGTCGACTACGGCGACCAGATGGCATTGGCGGCAGCGCTCGCGGAGCTGCCTGACGTCGCCGGCGCGGAGCGTTCGCGGTACGCGGCGGTGCTGCTCGACGAGTATCAGGACACCGGGCACGCTCAGGTCACGTTGCTATCCGGTCTGTTCGGCCGTGGGCATCCGGTCACGGCGGTCGGCGATCCGCACCAGTCGATCTACGGTTGGCGGGGCGCCGCCGCGGGGAACATGGGCCGGTTCGCGTCGACGTTCCCCCATGCGGATGGGTCGCCGGCGATCGAGTTTCCGCTAGCCACCAGCTGGCGGAACGACGAGCGAATATTGGCCGCAGCTAACGTCATCGCACGTGGGGTGACGGCCACCCAGCGTGCTGGAGTCAGGCTGCGGGCCCGTTCCGACGCTCACCCGGGCCGAATTCTCGCCACCGTGACCCCAACCGTCGAGGACGAGGCGGTGTGGCTCGCTCGACGACTGGCCCACGAGTGGCAGGCGCGGCCGGCTGGTGGTCGAACAGCGGCCGTCCTTGTCCGCCGACGAGCACAGATACCGCTGATACGCGAGGCGCTGTTGGATGCCGGGCTGCCGGTCGAAGTGGTCGGCCTGGGCGGGCTACTCATGACTCCGGAGGTCGCGGATGTGGTGGCGACCCTGCGCGTTCTGGCCGACCACCGCTCCGGGCCGGCACTGGCCCGGTTGTTGACGGGCGCCCGGTGGCGAATCGGTGCTTCGGACCTGGCCGCGCTGTCCCGGCGCGCTCGCCGGCTGGTCCGCGGGCGGATGGTGGCCGAGGCGGCCCCGGCCAAGACCGCTACAGCAGGGGAGTCCTCCTCCGCTATTGCGGTAGAGGACTTCTCCGCCAGCGACACCGTTGATCAGGCCAGTCTGGTCGAGGCATTGGACGATCTCGGGCTGGCCACCGGCTACTCGCTGGACGGTTACCGCCGCCTGGCCGCGCTCTCGGCCGAGTTGCGACGCCTGCGTCGGCGCCTCGGTGGCCCGTTGCCGGAGCTGGTCGCGGAGGTGGAGCACGTCACCGGAGTCGGCGTCGAGGTGGCGGCCCGCGCCGACCGAGCGCGGGTGGGACGCGCCCATCTCGACCGGTTCCTCGATGAGGCCGGTCGGTTCGCGGCTGACGCTGACGAGGCGTCGCTCGGTGCCTTCCTGGCCTTTGTGGATGCGGCGGAGATCGAGGAGAACGGGCTGGAGGCCGGTGAGGCGGTGGTCGCTCCCGAGCGGATACAGGTGCTGACCGTCCACGGGGCGAAAGGGCTGGAGTGGGATCTGGTCGCGGTGCCCGGGCTGGTGGAGAAGGTATTTCCAGCTGAGCCGAAGGCCGTCGACTGGACCCGCACGCGCCAGCTGCTCCCGGCGCCGCTGCGGGGCGACCGCGCTGACCTGCCGCACCTCGAGGTGACCGCCGCTGACCGGGTTGAGCTTGCCGATCACCTGGACCAGCACGCCACGCTGGTACGAGAGCGGCATCGCATCGAGGAGCGGCGGCTCGCCTACGTCGCCGTCACCCGGGCCCGGTCGATGTTGCTCGCCTCCGGCTATGCCTGGGATAACGCCAAGGAGCCGCGTCAGCCCTCGGCCTTCTTGGTCGAGATTCGCGACCTGGCCGAGGTGGACGAATGGTTTGTGTCTCCGGACGGTGCGGTCAACCCGCGCCTATCCGCCGCGCGGGAGGCGATCTGGCCCGTTGACCCCCTCGGCGATCGGCGCCCGGACGTGGTGGCTGGCGCGGAGCTGGTTCGAGCCGCCCTGCGGAAGGGCCCGGACACGGTCATTGCGGGTGCCCGGCGGTCCGACGTCCTGCCCGGACTGGTGGCCGACCGGCACGATCGGGCTGCCGGCTGGCGCCGTGACGTGGACCTACTGCTGGCTGAGTACGCCGCGATGTCGGCGACGGCGACCATCGATGTCGCGTTACCGGCGCAATTGTCCGTGTCGCAGCTCGTTGCGCTCCGCCGCGACCCGGACGAGCTGGCTCGGCGGCTGCGCCGGCCGCTGCCGGCCAGGCCGGCCCCGCTCGCGCGTCGTGGCACCGCCTTCCACACGTGGCTCGAGCGACGATGGTCTGCTCAGACGCTGCTCGACGTCGACGAGTTGCCTGGCGCAGCCGACGAGAGCGCTGACGACGCTGACTTCGCGGAGTTGCGGCGCGCCTTCGAGGCGAGTCCATGGGCGGAACGGACGCCGTACGAGGTCGAGGTGCCGTTCGACATGACCATTGGTCAGGTCCTGGTGCGCGGGCGAATGGACGCGGTGTTCGGCGATGCCGATGGCGGCTGGACCGTGGTCGATTGGAAGACCGGCACCCGGCCCGGAGGAGCCGACGCCGACGCGGCGGCGGTGCAGCTCGCGGCCTACCGGCTCGCCTGGGCTCGATTGCAGGGCATCGGGGACGCGCGCGTTGGTGAGGTCCGGGCCGCGTTCCACTACGTCCGTTCCGGCGAGACCATCGCCCCCGCGGACCTGCTGGACGCAGCGGGGATGCGGGAGTTGATCAGCGGCGAGGCAGCCGGCGCATCTGCGCGCCGACAGCCTGCTCGGCCGGCGTCCCAGCCTGTAGCGCCGTGACCACGCCTTCGGCGTCCGCAGCTGATCGATTCTGGCTGAGCTTCCACTTGGCCTCGACGCGCGTGATCACGAGTTCCAAGCCCACGA
>Ga0207675_100004810_pt1 | contig 13005 bp, 3 predicted proteins | sample KBSSwiS42_FD_184305 | JGI IMG/M metagenome (GOLD analysis project Ga0207675, IMG submission 184305) | Switchgrass rhizosphere microbial communities from Kellogg Biological Station, Michigan, USA - KBS Switchgrass S4-2 (SPAdes) (version 2) | ecosystem: Host-associated > Plants > Roots >... | reverse complement strand
GCAGGACATCTCCATCGCCGTGGCCGGCCCGATGACGGGCGGCGAATCCGCGTTCGGCCGCCAGATGAAGAACGGCGCCGAACAGGCTGTGACCGATATCAACGCCGCCGGCGGCGTGCTCGGCAAGAAGCTTGCGCTGCAGGTCGGCGACGACGCCTGCGATCCCAAGCAGGCGCGTTCGGTGGCGGAAAAGTTCGCCAGTTCGAAGATCCCGTTCGTTGCCGGTCACTTCTGCTCGTCATCGTCGATCCCGGCGTCTGAAGCCTATGCCGACGGCAACGTGCTGCAGATTACGCCGGCGTCGACCAACCCGCTGTTCACCGAGCGCAAGCTCTGGAACGTGGCGCGCGTCTGCGGCCGCGACGATCAGCAGGGACTGGTTGCCGCCGATTACATCGCCAAGAACTACAAGGGCAAGAACGTCGCCATCCTCAACGACAAGACCACCTACGGCAAAGGCCTCGCCGACGAAACCAAGAAGGCGCTCAACAAGGCCGGCGTCACCGAAAAGATGTTCGAATCCTACAACAAGGGCGACAAGGATTTTAACTCGATCGTGTCGCGCCTGAAGCGCGACAATATCGATCTGGTCTTCGTCGGCGGCTATCATCAGGAGGCAGGCTTGATCCTGCGCCAGATGCGCGATCAGGGCCTCAAGACGGTGCTGATGGCGGGCGATGCGTTGAACGACAAGGAATTCGCATCGATCACGGGTCCGGCCGCCGAAGGAACGCTGTTCACCTTCGGTCCCGACCCGCGCAACAAGCCCACCGCGAAGGCGATTGTCGAGAAGTTCAAGGCCAAGAACATCGATCCCGAAGGCTACACCCTCTACACTTATGCCGCGATGCAGGTCTGGTCGCAGGCGGTAGCGAAGGTCGGATCGACCGACCCCAAGAAGGTGATGGAAGCCATCAAGGCCGGCGAGTGGAACACCGTGCTTGGCAAGATGGGATTTGACGCCAAGGGCGACATCAAGGCGATCGACTATGTCGTCTACAAGTGGGACGCCAAGGGCAACTACACCGAGATCAATCCGAAGGGCTCCTGACACCCTCCCGGATTGAACCTGCAAACGCCCCGGCTCGCCGGGGCGTTTTTTTGGGTTCCAAATAATCTTACGGCCTCGGGAACAATCGGGTTCCCGGCGCATTAGGAACCAGGGCTGAGTTCCATGTCATTGATTTCACGACCTAAACCGTTCTTCCTGCTTGATCTGCTGATCGGCAGCCGGTTCTATGACGTGCGATCGCATCTCGGCCACGAGATTCGCGCGAACTGGCCTCGAGGAATTGCATGAGTGATCTTTCCCCCGGTGCATCGTCACCGCCTCGCCGCGCAGCCAAAGGCAAGCCAGCTCCCAACGGAAAGGCCGAGCCGATGCAGGATCTGCTGCACGCCTTGCAGGCAATGCGCGCGGGCGATTTCTCGGTGCGGATGACCGGCGATCACCTCGGCATCGAGGGCAAGATCGCCGACACGTTCAACGAAATCGTCGCCGCCAATCAGAGAATGGCGCAGCAACTGGAGCGCGTCGGCCAGGTCGTCGGCCGCGAAGGCAAGACCCGGCAGCGCGTCAAGTTCGACCTGGCAAGCGGGTCATGGGCGGACATGGAAGGGTCGGTCAACACGCTGATCGATGACCTGCTGTGGCCGACCCGCGAAGTCACGCGCGCGGTCGCCGCGGTTGCGCAGGGCGATCTGCTGCAAACCGTGCAGCTCGACGTCGACGGCCGCCCGCTCGGCGGCGAATTCCTGCAGTCGGCCAACATCGTCAACACGATGATCAAGCAGCTCAGCGTGTTCACGTCGGAAGTGACACGCGTGGCGCGCGAGGTCGGCACCGAGGGCAAGCTCGGCGGCCAGGCCCAGGTGCCGGAGGTGACCGGCGTCTGGAAGGACCTCACCGAGAGCGTCAACTCGATGGCCAACAACCTCACCGGCCAGGTCCGCAACATCGCCGAAGTCACCATTGCGGTCGCCAATGGCGACCTGTCGAAAAAGATCACGGTCGACGTCCGCGGCGAGATCCTGCAGCTGAAGGAAGCCATCAACACCATGGTGGACCAGCTTCGATCCTTTGCCTCGGAAGTGACCCGCGTCGCCCGCGAAGTCGGCACCGACGGCAAGCTCGGCGGTCAGGCGATCGTCCCCGGCGTCGCCGGCACCTGGAAGGACCTGACCGATTCCGTCAACGCGATGTGCGGCAACCTCACCGCCCAGGTCCGCAATATCGCCAACGTCACCACCGCGGTCGCCCGCGGCGACTTGTCCCGCAAGATTACCGTGGACGTCCGCGGCGAAATCCTTGAGCTGAAGGACACCATCAACACGATGGTCGACCAGCTCAACTCGTTCGCGTCAGAAGTGACGCGCGTCGCCCGCGAGGTCGGCACCGAAGGCAAGCTCGGCGGTCAGGCCCAGGTCCCCGGCGTCGCCGGCACCTGGAAGGACCTCACCGACAACGTCAACTTCATGGCCTCGAACCTGACGGCGCAGGTGCGCAACATCGCCGACGTCGCCACCGCGATCGCCGGCGGCGACCTCTCCAAGAAGATCACCGTGAACGTTTCCGGCGAAATCCTTCAGCTGAAGGAAACGCTCAACACGATGGTCGACCAGCTCAACGCCTTTGCCGGCGAGGTGACGCGCGTGGCGCGCGAAGTCGGCACCGAAGGACGGCTCGGCGGTCAGGCCAACGTGCTCGGCGTCGCCGGCACCTGGAAGGACCTGACCGAGAGCGTCAACTCGATGGCGAGCAATCTGACGGCGCAGGTGCGCAACATCGCCGAGGTGACGACCGCGGTCGCCAATGGCGACCTGTCGAAGAAGATCACGGTGGACGTGCGCGGCGAAATTCTCGAACTGAAAGACACCATCAACACGATGGTGGACCAGCTCAACGCCTTTGCCGGAGAAGTGACGCGCGTGGCGCGCGAAGTGGGCACCGAGGGCAAGCTCGGCGGCCAGGCGCTGGTGCGCGGCGTCGCCGGCACCTGGAAGGATCTGACCGACAGCGTCAACTCGATGGCCTCCAACCTGACCGGCCAGGTCCGCAACATCGCCGAAGTCGCCACCGCCGTTGCGAAGGGCGACCTTTCCAAGAAGATCACCGTCAACGTATCAGGCGAAATCCTTCAGCTGAAGGAAACGCTGAACACGATGGTGGACCAGCTCAACGCCTTCGCCGGCGAAGTGACGCGCGTGGCGCGCGAGGTCGGCACCGACGGCAAGCTCGGCGGCCAGGCCCAGGTGACCGGCGTCGCCGGCACCTGGAAGGACCTCACCGACAGCGTGAACTCGATGGCCGGCAATCTGACCGCGCAGGTCCGCAACATCGCCGAAGTCGCAACCGCCATCGCCGGCGGCGACCTGTCGCGCAAGATCACGGTGGACGTGCGCGGCGAGATCCTGCAGCTCAAGGAAACGCTCAACACGATGGTCGACCAGCTCAATCGTTTCGCTGGCGAAGTGACGCGCGTGGCGCGCGAGGTCGGTACCGAGGGCCGGCTCGGCGGTCAGGCCAACGTGCCCGGCGTCGCCGGCACCTGGAAGGACCTCACCGACAACGTCAACTCGATGGCCGGCAACTTGACCGGCCAGGTCCGCAACATCGCCGAAGTGACGACAGCGGTCGCCAAGGGCGACCTTTCCAAGAAGATCACGGTCGACGTCAAGGGCGAAATCCTCGAACTGAAGAACACCGTCAACACCATGGTGGACCAGCTCAACGCGTTCGCTTCCGAAGTCACGCGCGTGGCGCGCGAGGTCGGCACCGAAGGCAAACTGGGCGGTCAGGCCGAGGTGCCGGAGGTTGCCGGCACCTGGAAGGACCTCACCGACAACGTCAACTTCATGGCCTCGAACCTGACCGCGCAGGTTCGCAACATCGCCGAAGTCGCCACCGCCATCGCCGGCGGCGACCTGTCCAAGAAGATCACGGTCGACGTCCGCGGCGAAATCCTGCTGCTCAAGGACACCCTGAACACGATGGTCGAGCAGCTTCGCTCGTTCGCCGCCGAAGTGACGCGCGTGGCGCGCGAGGTCGGTACCGAGGGACGGCTCGGCGGCCAGGCCGTGGTGCCCGGCGTCGGCGGCACCTGGAAGGACCTGACCGACAACGTCAACCTCCTGGCAGCCAACCTCACCACGCAGGTCCGCAACATCGCCGAAGTGACGACGGCCGTGGCCCGCGGCGACCTGTCGCGCAAGATCACGGTCGACGTGAAGGGCGAAATCCTCGAACTGAAGAACACCATCAATACGATGGTCGATCAGCTCAACGCCTTTGCCGGTGAAGTGACGCGCGTGGCGCGCGAGGTCGGCACCGAAGGCAAATTGGGCGGTCAGGCGCAGGTCCCGGGCGTCGCCGGCACATGGAAGGACCTCACCGATACCGTCAACTTCATGGCCGCCAACCTGACCGAACAGGTGCGCGGCATCGTCAAGGTGGTGACCGCGGTCGCCGACGGCGATCTGAAACAAAACCTGACGGTCAAATCGAAGGGCGAGGTCGCCGCGCTAGCCGATACCATCAACAACATGACCGAGACGCTTGCCACCTTCGCCGATCAGGTCAGCAGCGTGGCGCGCGAAGTCGGCGTCGAGGGACGACTGGGCGGTCAGGCCAACGTGCCCGGCGCAGCCGGCACGTGGAAAGACCTTACGGGCAACGTCAACCTGCTCGCCGCCAACCTGACCTCCCAGGTGCGCGCGATCGCCGAGGTGGCGACCGCCGTGACCAAGGGTGACCTGACCCGCTCGATCCAGGTCGACGCGCGCGGCGAAGTGGCCGAACTCAAAGACAACATCAACACGATGATCGGCAACCTCCGTCTCACCACCCAGGTCAATACCGAGCAGGACTGGCTGAAGACCAACCTCGCCAGGTTCACCAACATGCTGCAGGGACAGCGCGACCTCACCACCGTCGGCCGACTGCTGCTGACCGAACTGGCGCCGCTGGTCAACGCGCATGTGGGCGTCATTTACCAGACGGAGAACGCCGAGAATCCGCAATTGCGTCTGCTCTCGGCGTATGCCGGCGATGGCGCCAATCCTCATCCACTGGTCGTGCAGTTCGGCGAGGGGCTGATCGGCCAATGCGCGATGGACAGGCGTCCGCGGCTGGTATCAGACATCCCGTCCGACGCAGTGCCGATCAATTCCGCGCTGTTGCGCGTGATTCCGAAAAATCTCGTCGTGCTCCCGATCCTGTTCGAGAACCAGGTCAAGGCCGTGATCGAGCTTTCGTCGGTCAGTTCGTTTACGACCTCGCAAATGACCTTCCTCGAACAGCTCACCGACAGCATCGGCATCGTGCTCAACAGTATCGAGGCCACGATGCAGACCGAAGGCCTGTTGACGCAATCCCAGCAACTCGCCGGCGAATTGCAGACGCAGCAGAAGGAATTGCAGCAGACCAACGAACAGCTCGAGCAGAAGGCTCAGCAGCTCGCCGAACGCAACGTCGAGGTGGAGAGGAAGAACCAGGAAATCGAACAGGCGCGGCGCGCGCTCGAGGAAAAGGCGACCGAGCTTTCGCTGACGTCGAAATACAAGTCGGAATTCCTCGCCAACATGTCGCACGAGCTGCGCACGCCGCTCAACAGCATCCTGATCCTCGGCCAGCAGCTCACCGAAAACCCGGACGGCAATCTGTCGCCGAAGCAGGTCGAATTCGCCCGGACCATCCACGGCGCCGGCACCGACCTGCTCAACCTGATCAGCGACATCCTCGATTTGTCGAAGATCGAATCCGGCACCGTGACGGTGGATGCCGAGGAGATCCTGACCTCGAGCCTGCTCGAGACGGTTGGACGCCCGTTCCGCCACGAAGCCGAGAACCGCCAGCTTTCGTTCAGCGTCGAGGTCGACGAGAACCTCGCCCGCAGCATGGTCACCGACTCGAAACGTCTGCAGCAGGTTTTGAAAAACCTGCTGTCGAATGCGTTCAAGTTCACCGCCGAGGGCGGCGTCAAGATGACCGTATCGGCCGCCGTCGGCGGGTGGAGCGCCGAGCACCCGATCCTCAACCATGCGCCGGCCGTCGTCGCCTTTGAGGTGACCGACAGCGGCATCGGAATCCCTCTCGAAAAGCAGAAACTGATCTTCGAGGCGTTCCAGCAGGCGGACGCCGGCACCAGCCGGAAATACGGCGGCACCGGTCTCGGTCTTGCGATCAGCCGCGAACTGGCGAGCCTGCTCGGCGGCGAAATCCATCTGCGCAGCGCTCCCGGCAAAGGCAGCTCCTTCGTGCTTTATTTGCCGCTGAAATATTCCGGCCCCACGATCGCACCTCGAATCCCGTCGCCCTTCTCTTCCGCGCCGGCGCTTCAGGCCGCAGCAACACAGGAGCGCGTCGTCGAGCAGTTGCCCGATGACCGGCTCAACCTCGAACCGGGAGATACCATCCTCCTCATCGTCGAGGACGATCCGCACTATGCGCGGGTGCTGATCGATCTTGCCCGCGACAAGGGCTTCAAGGTGCTGGTCGCCAGCCGCGGCGCCGAGGCGCTCGAACTCGCCAAGCAGTTCCAGCCGGCGGCGGTTTCGCTGGATGTATTCCTGCCGGACATGCTGGGCTGGACCGTGCTGAGCCAACTCAAGCACAATCCGCTGACGCGGCACATTCCGGTGCAGATCATCACGCTGGACGAAGACCGTCAGCATGCGCTGGCGCGCGGGGCATTTTCCTTCGTCAACAAGCCGACGACGACCGAGGGCGTCAGCGCGGCGCTGTCCCAGATCAAGGAATATGCGAGGCCGCGCCGCAAGCGCCTCCTGATCGTGGAAGACAACGTCGCCGAGCAGATGAGCATTAGGGAACTGCTCGGTCACGACGACATCGAGATCGTGACGTCAGACACCGGCGCCGGCGCGTTGTCGACGTTGCGCGACAGCCCGTGCGACTGTGTCGTGCTGGATCTGCGACTGCCCGACATGAGCGGTTTCGATGTGCTCGACCGGATCCGCAACGACGAATCCCTGTCGAACGTGCCGGTGGTGGTGTTCACGGGGCGGGAACTTTCGGCCGAGGAAGACGCGGAACTTCACACCATGGCCAGGAGTATCGTGGTGAAGGGTGTGGAGTCGCCGGAACGCCTGCTCGACGAAACGTCGCTGTTTCTGCACCGTGTGATCACGGAATTGCCGGTCGAGAAGCAGAGGATGCTGGAGAAGCTGAATAGTTCCGATGAAGATCTCGTCGGCAAGACCGCCCTTCTGGTGGACGACGATGCCCGTAACATCTTTGCGCTGTCGAGCGTGCTGGAACGGCGCGGCATGAAGGTGCTGACCGCGACGACGGGCCACGAGGCCATTGCGCTGGTCGAATCCAATCCGAATGTCGCAATCGTCCTGATGGATATCATGATGCCGCAAATGGACGGATATCAGACCATCGGCGTTATCCGCCAAAACCCGTCGTTTGGCCGCCTGCCGATCATTGCGTTGACCGCCAAGGCGATGAAGGGCGACCGCGAGAAATGCCTGGAGGCTGGCGCCTCGGACTATCTGGCGAAACCCGTCAATACCGAGCAATTGCTCCTTGCCATCCGAATGTGGTTACACCGTTGATCGGCATTTGCAGATGATGGACCAAGAGAAAGTAAATATCCTTCTGGTGGACGATCAGCCGGCGAAGCTGCTGGCCTATGAAGTCATCCTGAAGGAACTCGGCGAGAATCTCGTCAAGGCCTCGTCGGGGCGCGAAGCGCTGGAGTTCCTGCTCAAGAACGACGTCGCCATCATCCTGGTCGACGTCTGCATGCCGGAACTGGACGGTTTCGAGCTCGCCGCCATGATCCGCGAACATCCCCGCTTCCAGAAAACGGCGATGATATTCATCTCCGCGATCCAGGTCAGCGACATCGACCGGCTGCGCGGCTACGAAATGGGTGCGGTCGACTATGTTCCGGTGCCGGTGGTGCCGGAAGTATTGCGCGCCAAGATCAAGGTGTTTGCCGAACTCTACCGCAAGACCCGTCAGCTCGAACGGCTCAATGCCGAACTCGAAGACCGCGTGCGCGCCCGCACCGCGGAGCTTGAGGAATCGCATGCGCGACTGCTGGAGAGCGAGCAGCGCCGCAGCCTTGCGATCGCCGCGGGCAAAATGGGATCGTGGGACTGGGACTGGATCAATGGCGACTGGATGTGGGACGAAGGTCAATTCCAGATTTTCGGCCTGGACCCCAAGACTTTCGTGGTGACCCCATCGAACGTCCAGATGTTCCTGCACCCCGACGATACCGATGAACTGCGCAAGGCGGTCGCCCAGTTCACAAAGGGCATCAAATCGTACGAGGCGGAGTTCCGGATCATACGCCCCGACGGTGAGGTGCGCTGGTGCGTCGGCACGGCGGCCGCCACCCTCGACAAGGCCGGCCACGTCGTTCGCGTCTCCGGTGTCACCGTTGACATCACCGAGCGCAAGCAAGCCGAGGCGCGACAAACACTGCTGGCGCGCGAAGTCGACCACCGCGCCAAAAACGCACTTGCCCTGGCGCAATCCATCGTCCGGTTGACGCGCGGCGAAAACGTGAAGACCTATGTTCGGTCGGTTGAGGGGCGGATCAACGCGCTTGCGCGGGTGCATACCGTGCTTTCCCTGTCGAGCTGGCAAGGCGCCGAAATAAGAAAGCTGATCGACGAGGAACTCGCGCCCTATTCGAGCGGCGATCAAATCGCGCTGTGCGGCCCGGAGGTCCAGTTCGAGCCTGCTACTGCGCAGACGGTCGCGCTGGCGCTGCACGAACTCGTCACCAATTCGGCAAAGTATGGCGCGCTGTCGGCGCTGTCGGGCCGGCTGTCGGTGAGTTGGGAAAACCAGGCAGGCGTTCTCAAGATCGTATGGGTGGAGACCGGGGGGCCTCGGGTCGAGAAGCCGGCGTCGCGCGGGTTCGGAACAAGAAGCGTGATCGCCAGCATCGAGTCGCAGCTCGGCGGTCAGGCGGAATTCGATTGGCGCCCCGAAGGCCTGGTTTGCGGCCTTTCAGTCCCCCTATTGCCACGCGCGCTTGCCTCCGACGATCCGGGTTCATTCCATGAAGCTGCCACCGACGGCAATGGTCTCAGGCGCGCCGAGCGATAACCTCAACGTTCAGCAACTGATCGGTAAAAAGCCGGTTGCCTTGATTGGCTTCCTGATCGGGTAATATGCAACCTCGCGATGATTCCTGTTGAGGCAACGCCGGCGTAGACTTACGTAGACTTGGCGTGCGGTTCCGGGGCTGGGTAAACTCGGACTCCCGTCTTGCAGCAGGACGCCCTGCTCCTGTCACCATCTGTACATCCGGCTGTCCTTCCCGCCACGTCCGATGAGATTTGCACGCACTTTTAGCTATTGCCATGGCGCGTTCGCTGCCAGTTTGCCGGAGACGACAATGCAGACGGGTGACGAGCGCAACATCTTTCTCTCGACCATGCCGGCGAGCCGTCGCGATCGCACCGCCGCGCTGGCCGTGATCTGCGTCTCGGCAGTGCTGTTCGCGTGCGCGGTGCCCTTTGCCCGCATGCCGCTTACCCCCGTCCCGGCATTCGTCGCGAGCTATCAGTCCGCGCTGGCGATCAACGATGTGATCACCGCCGTTCTGCTGTTTTCGCAATTCGCGATTTCCCGCTCTCGGGCGCTGCTGCTGCTTGCCAGCGGATATATGTTCACGGCGGCAGCGGCCATCGTGCACGCTTTGACCTTTCCCGGCCTGTTTGCACCCGGCGGACTCCTCGGTGCGGGCCCGCAGACCACCGTCTGGCTCTACATGATCTGGCACGGCGGATTTCCGCTGCTGGTCCTCGGCTATTCGCTGCTGAAGGCGAAAGACAACGGCACCAGAATTCAGGGCTCGACCGGTGCCGCGATCGTTGCGAGCGTCGTTGCGGTCATCGTCGCGACGGCCGCGTCGACCTGGGTCGTTACCGCCCAGCACGACCATTTGCCGATACTGCTGGGCGGCGGTCACTACACGCCGGTGATGCTCGGCGTGGTATCGGCGGTGTGGTGTCTAAGTCTCGCTGCATTGGTGGCTCTGTGGATTTGCAAACCGCATTCGATCCTCGACGTCTGGCTAATGGTTGTAATGTGCGCCTGGCTGTTCGACATCGCTCTGTCTGCGATGCTGAACGAGGCGCGATTCGATGTCGGCTTCTATCTCGGCCGCATCTACGGCCTTTGCGCGGCGAGCTTCGTGCTCGCCGTATTGCTGGTCGATAATGTCGGCTTGCAGGCAAAACTGGCTCGCCTGCTCCGAACGCTGCGCCGGGAAGCGGCCTCGGAAAGAAATCTCCGCAGCGAACGCGAAAGCCTTTTCAGCGCGGTCGTGGAATCATCCAACGATGCCATCATCACCAAACTGCTTGACGGCACGATAACCGGCTGGAATGGCGCCGCCGAGCGTCTGTTCGGCTTTACTGCAGCGGAAACGGTCGGCGAGAACATCGACATCATCGTACCGCCGGAGCGGCGCACGGAGACCAGCAATGTCGTCGAGCGTATCCGCCGCGGCGAGCCGATCGAACTTTATGAAACCGTGCGCATGCACAAGGACGGCCGCAGCATCGATGTTTCGCTGAGCATCTCTCCAATCCGCACCGCCCCCGACAAGATCGTCGGCATCTCCATGGCCGCGCGCGACATCACCGAAAACAAGCAGACGCAGAAGGCGCTTACCCAGGAAATGGAAGAGCGGCGGCGTATTTTCGATACTTCGAACGACCTCATTCTGGTGACCGATACATCAGGGAATTTCATCCAGGTCAGCCCGAGCGTCACCGCCATTCTCGGCTATCAGCCATCGGACATGATCGGGCACAGCGCGGTGGAGTTCATCCACCCCGACGATCTCGAAAACACGCGGAGCGAGATGCGAGCGGCGCGACGAGGACAGAACAAGCGCAATTTCGAGACGCGCTATATCGACAAGGAAGGCAAGGCCGTTGCGCTGAACTGGACTGGGACGTGGTCGGAGCCGGTCCGCCGCCACTTCTTCATCGGCCGCGACCTGACGGAAAAGCAGGCCGCGGAAGCCCAGCTTCGGCACGTGCAGAAGATGGATGCGATCGGCCAGCTGACGGGCGGCGTCGCGCACGACTTCAACAACATCCTGACCGTGATCACCGGCACCATCGGCATCCTGGAGGATGCCGTCGCCGGTGACCCCCAGCTCGCGGCCATCGCCAGGTTGATCGACGAAGCCGCTGAACGCGGGGCCAATTTGACCAAGCATCTCCTGGCCTTTGCCCGCAAGCAGCCGCTGCAGCCGCTCGAGGTCGACGTCAATTCGCTGGTGCTGGAGGCAGCCAAGCTGCTGCAGCCGACGCTCGGCGAGCACATCGAAATCACGCCGCTGCTGGCCGAGGACGCCTGGACCGCGCTGGCCGACCCGAGCCAGCTCACCACCGCCGTGCTCAATCTGGCGCTCAACGCCCGCGATGCGATGCCCAATGGCGGCAAACTCGCGCTCGAAACCAGCAATGTCTATCTCGACGAGAACTATGCCAGCATGCAAGACGAGGTCGCCGCGGGCAATTATGTCATGATCGCCGTGAGCGATACCGGCAGCGGAATTCCCGCCGCACTGCTCGAACGGGTATTCGATCCCTTCTTCACGACCAAGGAGGTCGGCAAGGGCACCGGCCTCGGCCTCAGCATGGTGTTCGGTTTCGTCAAGCAGTCGGGCGGACACATCAAGCTCTACAGCGAGGAAGGCCACGGCACTTCGGTCAAGATCTACCTGCCGCGGGCCACGGGATTGAACCAGACCGCCGCCGAAGCGCTGGTATCGGTCGACATCGAGGGCGGAAGCGAAGCGGTTCTGGTCGTCGAGGACGATCCACTGGTGCGCCGCTATGTGATGACCCAGATCGAGAGCCTGGGGTACACCACCCTCGAGGCGGCCAACGCCACCGACGCCCTGCACGTCATCGACAATGGCGCCAACATCGATCTGCTGTTCACCGACGTGATCATGCCGGGCCACATGAACGGCCGCCAGCTGGTCGACGAAGCCTTGAAGCGGCGGCCGGGCCTCAAGACGCTGTACACCTCGGGCTATACCGAGAACGCCATCGTCCACCACGGCCGGCTGGATTCCGGCGTGCTGCTGCTCGCCAAACCCTATCGCAAATCCGAGCTTGCCAGGATGATCCGGCTGGCGCTTGGCGGTTGAAGCATTCTCCGCGGCTGATATATCCGTGAGGAACCGAGCCAGATGCGGCCTGACGGACCAGCGCTTTGAAAAATCTCCTCACCGATATTGCCGGCGTTCGCGTCGGCCATGCCGACGACGCGGCCCTCGCCTCCGGCGTCACCGCGATCCTTTTTGATGCGCCCGCCGTTGCGTCCATTGACGTGCGCGGCGGAGGCCCTGGTACCCGCGAGGACGCCGCCCTCAAGCCCGAAAGCACCGTCGAGGCGATCGACGGCATTGCACTCTCCGGCGGCTCGGCGCTCGGACTGGATGCCGCGGGCGGCGTCCAGGCCTGGCTTGCCGAACAGGGCCGCGGCTTTCGAATCCGTGAAGCGGTTATTCCGATCGTTCCGGGGGCGATCTGCTTCGACCTGCTCAACGGCGGCAACAAGGCATGGGGGCGCTTCCCGCCCTATCGCGATCTCGGCTATGCCGCAGCGCATGCGGCGGACGCCGATTTCGCGCTGGGCAGCGTCGGCGCCGGCCTCGGCGCGACCACGGCCAATCTCAAGGGCGGCCTTGGCTCCGCTTCCGCGCAAACCAGCGGCGGCGTCATGGTCGGGGCGCTCGCGGTGGTCAATGCCGTCGGCAGCGTGACCGTTGGCGAAGGACCGTGTTTCTGGGCGGCGCCGTTCGAAATGGGCAACGAATTCGGCGGGCGCGGACTGCCGCCTTCGTTCACCCCTGACATGCTGAAGGCCCGCCTCAAGGGCGGCCCGGCAGCGACATCTTCGGAAAACACCACGCTGGTGGTCGTCGTTACCGACGCCGTGCTGACGAAAGCGCAGGCCAAGCGGCTCGCGATGATCGCGCAGACCGG
>Ga0207675_100004809_pt1 | contig 13005 bp, 12 predicted proteins | sample KBSSwiS42_FD_184305 | JGI IMG/M metagenome (GOLD analysis project Ga0207675, IMG submission 184305) | Switchgrass rhizosphere microbial communities from Kellogg Biological Station, Michigan, USA - KBS Switchgrass S4-2 (SPAdes) (version 2) | ecosystem: Host-associated > Plants > Roots >... | reverse complement strand
GGGCGGTGTTCGTGGTTGATGGTCGACCTCCGGTGTTGGCGCGGGGAATGGCGGCCACCGGCGCCATAGCGATTTGGTCGCGGGCTGTTCGTCGACCGGGCCGGACCGGGTTGCGCGCCCGACGCAACCAACCCGGCCGGCCGCGACAACGCAGGTAACCACGGGGGTGACAAAGCCGCTCGCGACGACGCCGCTGACACGGCGGCAAATCGGGCGGATCACCATCGATAACGCGGACGGCCTGGTCGCGGCGCTCGGCTTCATTTGGGTCAAGACCGACGACGGTCGCCTCGTCAAGGTCGATCCGCGAACGAACCGCATCGTCGGGCAGCGCAAGCTTGATACGGCCACCGACTCGTCTCGGTATTGCCAGGGAATCGGCACGGACGGGAAGTCCGTGTGGGCCTGCGCCACGACCGATACGGCGACAGACGTCGTGCAGGTCGACCCGACGTCCCTCGCTCCGGTTCAGCGTGTGCGAGTGAACAAAGTCTTCGACCAGCTGCGACTGCCGTTCGCGGGCGACAAACTGTGGGTACTCGGCGCCGACGGGAGCTCGTTGATCGGCGTTGACCCGGCTACCGCCGCCGTAACCTCGCGAAAGCTCCCGGTCAGGTGTCTGCAGCTCTTTGGATCGGACGGCATGCTGCTGGCCACCTGCCGCATCGACAACCTTGTGCTGCGCATCGAGCCCGCATCGGGAACGGTCAGCGCCCGACGTTCGGTTGCCAGCCCTGGTTTCGCCGTTACATCGGGGACTGACACGTGGGTAGATACCAGCGAGGGAGTGCAGCGACTGGACTCGGCACTCCGCACAACCGCCGTCTACCCAGGGCTGGTTGTCGGGTTGGACGGCGACCTCGCCGTGGACGACACAGGCGCGATCTGGGCCCGCCAACAGTCCGGTTTCCTCATGCGCATCGATCCGAACCGCAACGCGGTCGTCGAACGAGTAGCTGCGCCGGCATCGTTGAGTGGCGGCAGCCTGCTCATCACTGGCGACTCGATCTGGACGACCGCTAGCGACGACGCAGCCCTGCTACGACTACGTCGATAGCGCGAGTTCGGCAGCGCATCATGCCCGCTGAACGGACTCGGCGTCCGCCAGCACTCGGAGGATGTTCCGCCGAGTCAGCGCCGCAATGTCGTTGTCGGACCAGCCGCGATCGATCAGTTCGGCGATCAGCGTCGGATAACCGGATACGTCCTCGAGGCCCGCTGGCATCGGATCGCAGCCGTCGAAATCGCCGCCGAGCCCGACATGCTCGGCTCCCGCTACTTCTCGCACGTGGTCGATGTGGTCCGCGACCTGGGCCACGGTTGCGGTCGGCGGTGGCGCCTTGGCGGCGTGGGCTTGCAGGGCGGCCGTGTAGGCCGTCCAGTCCACCGGGTCCTCGCCGCGCGCCCGCATGTCGTCCACGACATCCTGCTCCCAGGCTCGACAGTCGTCCGAGACGAATGCCGGGACGAAGGTGACCATGCACACTCCGCCGTTCGTCGCCAGCGCGGTCAGCACCTCGTCAGGCACGTTGCGGGCGTGATCACACAACGCACGCGCAGACGAGTGACTGAAGATCACCGGCGCGGACGTCGTCTCGAGCGCGTCGCGCATTGTGCCGACGGCGACGTGGGACAAGTCGACCAGCATGCCCAGCCGGTTCATCTCCCGGACGACGAGCCGGCCGAAGTCGGACAGGCCACCGAGGCGAGGGCTGTCCAGGGCGGCGTCTGCCCACGGCACGTTGACGTTGTGGGTGAGTGTCAGGTACCGCACACCGAGCCGGTGCAGGATACGTAGCACGCCGAGGGACGAGCCGATCGAGTGGCCGCCCTCGGCGCCGAGGAGTGAGGCGATCGTTCCGTTGGCCTGGGCCTTCTCCACGTCGGCGGCGCGGAGCGCGAGAGACAGGCGGTCCGGGTACCGCTCGATGAGGTGGTGTACGAAGTCGATCTGCTCCAGCGTCCCGATCACAGCGCGGTCGCCGGTTTCCGATGACGGGACGTACACCGACCAGAACTGACCCCCGACGCCACCCTCCACGAGCCGAACGAGATCGGTCTGGGTCAGCGTCTGCCGAGCCGTGACGTCGAACCGATCCAGGTCGTAGTCCACCCGTTCCCGCAGCGCGAAAGCGAGGTCGTTGTGGCCGTCGACGATGGGATGCGCGGCGAGCACAGCGTGGGTGCGGTCGAACGAGGTCACCCACGCAGGGTAATCAAACCTCGACCGTCTCTCTCGTGGCCAGGTGCCGGTACTGCGTGCCATGCTGTCCGCCGATCCGGCTGACATGGGCCTCGGTGAGTTGGCGCCCGGCGTCATTCAGCAGGCCGTCGTGGATCTGGTAGCCGTTGCTCGCCCGGACGCTCACGACGAAGTCCACCACCTCGGCCGTCTTGGACCATGGAGCGTGGATCGGCACGAGCACGGTTTCTACCGGCGCCGTCGGCACGATCAATGAATCGCCGGGGTGGTAGACCCGTTCGTCGATGAGAAACGCAACGTTTGCGACTATCGGAACCGTCGGGTGGATCAACGCGTGCTGGCCCCCGAAGGTCTGGATAGCGAATCCGGCCGCCTTGAACGATTCGTTCTCACGGACCGTGTGGACCCGATCGCCGAGTCCGGCGAACTGGGTCGCCACGCTTGCCGGCGCCCAGAGGTGTAGTTCCGGATCTGCGGTCGCGACCGCCCGCACGGCCTCGACGTTGATGTGGTCGCCGTGCTCATGCGTGACGAGCACGGCATGCGCGCCCTGAAAGGCGTCCGTCATTTGGGCAGCGTCGAGGAAGCTGCCTGGGTCGACGACGAGCGCTCGACTGTCGTCGTCCAACCGAACGCAGGAGTGCGCGAACTTCGTCAGGCGCATGTCACTCCTCTTCGATGATGTGAACGGCGGCCTCCTCGGCGCTCGCGGCGCCACCCGATCGGCCGACGTCGTCCGCGACCTCATCGGCTTCGGTGTCTGAATGCGTGCCCTCATCCGGAGCGACGAGCCGCCCAGTGCGGGGATCCGGTGCGCTGAATTCGATGTCGTAGTCATCGGCAACGGGGTAGTCGTCTGCCGAGACGTCGGGCTCCTCTTCAGCGAGCAGCTGATCGAGTGACTCGCCTTCCCATTGCTCTTCCGCCGTCGTGCCGTAGCGGGTCGCATGCGGCTCGTAGTCGGGCGGCGAATAGCCGGCGTCGAGCGGATCTTCAGTGTTGGCCCCCGTCAAGGTCTCGGACGGATCCAACTGGGTGTCGCCCTCGAAGCCCCCCACATACAGGTCGTCGGACTCGCTCACATTTGCCTCCGGTTCCCTCGCGCAGGCGCAGGTTTCGAGTCCACTCAAGCACGCTGACCGGGAGACTGGCCATGTGCCCGGCCCAACGACCTCGGTGATGTGGTTCCGCCGCGACCTGCGATTGCGCGACCATCCTGCGCTGGCCGCTGCTGCCGGCGCGGACCGGGTCGTCGCGCTCTTCGTGCTCGATGATGCGTTGCGTCGGCCGTCGGGCGCCCCCCGGCTGGCGTTCCTCTACCAGAGCTTGCGCGATCTGGACGCCGAGTTGCGCCGGCACGGCGGGGAGCTGGTCGTGCGGCGGGGCACGCCCGAGAACGTCGTTCCCGCCGTCGCCCGGGACGCCGGCGCGACCAGCGTGCACATCAGCACAGACTTCGGACCCTACGGCGCCGCCCGCGACAAGCGGGTGGACGCGGCGCTGGGCGAGGTCCCGCTCATCCGCACCGGTTCTGCCTACGCGGTGGCCCCTGGCCGCATCGTCAAGTCCGACGGCCAACCGTTCCGGGTCTTCACGCCGTTCTACCGGACGTGGTCGGCCCATGGCTGGCCGGCACCGGCGGAGTCAGATCCGGCTCGGATCAGTTGGAGGCGGGGCATCAGCAGCGCCGGCGTGCCCCAAGATCCTAAGCTGCCGCCGCGCCTGATCCTGCCTGATGCGGGCGAACAAGCCGCGTACGCGACCTGGCATCGCTTCCGCCAGGACGGGCTTCGCCACTACTCCGACGATCGCAACCGGCCCGATCTCGACAACACCTCGCGCATGTCGGTGTACCTGAAATACGGGGCGATTCACCCCCGCACGCTGCTTGCCGATCTTGGCAAACAGGATGAGACCTTCCGCCGGGAACTAGCCTGGCGAGAGTTCTACGCCGCCGTGTTGCACTTCTGGCCGGACAGCGCCCGCGACTACTTCGTCCCGTCCATGCGACGGATGCCTTACGCCACCGGTAAGATCGCGGACGCGCATTTCGCGGCGTGGACCGCCGGACGAACCGGTTACCCGATTGTCGACGCTGGCATGCGCCAACTGCTCGCAGAGGGCTGGATGCACAACCGGGTGCGCATGATCGTCGCGTCTTTTCTCGTCAAAGATCTGCACCTCGAGTGGACCCGCGGCGCGCGACACTTCATGCGGCATCTGGTTGACGCCGATCTAGCCAGCAACCAGCACGGCTGGCAGTGGACCGCCGGCACCGGAACCGATGCGGCGCCCTACTTCCGAGTCTTCAATCCGATCAGTCAGGGTAAGAAGTTCGACCCGGATGGAAACTACGTACGGCGATACGTGCCCGAGTTACGCGGCCTGCCTGGGGCCGCAGCCCATGAACCGTGGCAAGGCCCCGCCGGCGTGCCCGCCGATTATGTCGAGCGAATCGTCGACCATGCTGCGGAGCGCACCCGATCGCTTGCCAACTACCGCAGGCTGCGGGGCCGCCCATCGAATGGACATGCCACAGACCGTTGACGCCGCCGCGCCTCCGGCCGACAGCGAGTCTCGAGATCGATCAGATCGTGTCGGCCACTGCCTCGCCGTGCCAGGCCCGACGCAGGGTGAGCCGACTGCCCGAGTGCAGGATGGCCACTCGATAAATTCGGGCAGCGATCGCCAGGATGGCAACCGTCGCGCCAATCATCAGCGCCGCCGCCAGCACCACTTCAGCCCCAGACGCCTGGCCGCTCGCCATCCGAGCCGGCATGGCGATCGCCGAGATCGGCGGAATCAGCGAGAGCAGCCGCGACAGCGATGTATTCGGCGCGTTGGCCGCGTAAAGGCTGCCCAGATAGGAGACCAGCAAAAGTGAGGTCACGGGTGACATAACCCCGCTCACTTCCTCCTGCCGCGAAACGAGAGAGGCGAGGGCAGCCGACAGAGACGCAAAGAATGCGAAGCCGAGCACGAACCACAGGAAGCTCGTGCCGATCGTCGCGTATACCGCGACCGGCACATCGAGAGAACCCGTCGTCGACACGATTGTCAGCGCGATGCCGCCAAGCAGTGCGACCTGGAACATGGCGAGTGCGCCGATGCCCAGTAACTTCCCGGTCAGCAGCTGGAGTGGGCGGACGGCTGACAGAAGAAGTTCAACGACCCGGGTGGATTTCTCCTCGACGACGCCCGTCGCCATCCATGTGCAAAAGGCGATGAGCTGCGTAAACAGAAATACCACGGTGACGGAGGCGATGACGCGACGCTGGGTGTTCTCCGCCGACCGCGTGGCCGTGACGGGAAGCGGCGCGGAAGCGAGAATTTCCTGCACCTGCGAATTCGTCAGCCCGGCTTGCGCAAGCCGTTGGACTGTATCAACGGATTTGTGCGAGACCTGCAGTAACGCAACGGCCGAAGAATTGCCTTCCTTTGCCACGATCTTCGTGTCACCCACGATTGCGGCCTCCCAGGCGCCCTTCTCGACTTTGCTCATTGCGTCCGCCGGGGATGTCACCACGACGTTGACCTTCTGGTTCTGGGCCGACGCTGCCTGATTTACCGCCGAGGCAAGAGCTGTAGCGTTCGTCCCTGACACGCCGACCGTGATCGTGTTGTCTCCCAGGCCCTTGACCAGTCGGGGCGCCAGCGCTCCCAACGCGACGATCACGACGGCGACGGCCAAACCGATGCGGAAGCCCTTCTGCTGCCACCGCGTCGTTATCTCACGGCCGGCGATCAAACGTATCGTCGTCATTCCTGGACCGCCTCGCGGTAGAGCTCGGACAGCGGTGGTTGACGCCATCCGAAGTGCTCCACCCGACCCGCGTGCATGGCGGCGGCGAGCACAGCCTGATCATCCTCAGGCCGATCGAGCCGCAATCGCAGTCGGCCGGCGACGCTTCCGACGACTTCGACTCCGGGGAGGTCGCCCACCCAGTCCGGATCCGCGGTATCGACCCGTAGTTCGAGCTCGCGCCGTCCGGCTGCCTGTTGCAGCTCGGCGAGCGTGCCTGACGCGACGATGCGCCCGCTGGTGATGATGATGATCCGGTCGCAGATGCGCTCGACGAGGTCGAGCTGATGACTGGAGAACAGCACGCCTACGCCGGCTGCGCGCCGAGCACCGAGTACCCCGGCCATGGTGTCTACGCCTACCGGATCGAGGCCCGCGAACGGCTCGTCGAGGATGAGCAGCTCCGGTCGATGTACGAGTGCGGCCGCCAGTTGCACCCGCTGTTGATTGCCCAGCGACAGCGTCTGCAGCTGCGCATTCGGCTCGGCGAGGACGTCGAGCTGCTGGATGAGGCGCGCCGCGGACGCGCGGGCATCATCGGCGGTCATCCCGCGGAGCTCACCGAAATAAGCGACCTGGTCGACTATGCGCATCTTCGGGTAGAGGCCGCGAGACTCGGGCATATAGCCCATTCGCAAGCGGGTCGCAAAGCTGAGCGGCTGCTCCCGAAACCGGACCTGGCCGGCGTCAGCAGCCAGCAGCCCCATGGCGATCCGCATGGTCGTGGACTTGCCGGCGCCGTTCGCGCCGACGAAGCCGACGATCTCGCCATCCCGCACCTGTAGCGAGACCCCGCTGAGGGCGCGGACCGAGCCGTAGGACTTCTCTAGGTTGGAGATGTCCAGCATTACTTGCAGATTACCGATCGAGCGGCGTGATGCCCCATGAACCCGACCAGAATCCGCCGGGCTGGATGATGATCAGCCCGACCCCGCTGTTCAATGCGTCAGCCGGGCAGGTCATCGGCTCGATCGCCAGCGCCGGGACACCAGCTCGGAAGTCGTCCGCCGTGAACACTTGCAGGTAGTGGAACGTCTCGTCGAACCACACCCGGGCGCCGCCCGACTGCGTCCGCACCTCGGCGGCGCCTCGCCCATCGCGCACCTCCAGCCCGGTCAACGCGTCGTCGAGGCGCAAGGTCTTCAACTTCGGGCCGAGGCGGAGGTCGTAGAGGGTGTTGGTAACGTCCTGGACACCGACCGGGACGAAGGCCTCGTCGAGGAGCAGGCGCCGAGACGCGGGCACCATGAGCGTGACGTCCTTGAGCGGCTGGCCGTGCAGCGACACATATGGATGGAAGCCAGCACCGAACGGCACCGGGCCGACACCGTGATTGCTGGCCCGGGCCGTCACGACGAGGCCGAACTCTGGGTGCAGTGCATATGTCACTTCGACGCGGACCTCGAACGGCCACGCCGATTGCGGCACCAGGTCGTTCGCGAGGGTGACCGATTCCGGGGCGTGTGAAACCGGCACCCAGCGGGCCCAGCGGGCCAGACCATGGATGGCGTTCCCCCGAGCCGGCTCGGTAATCGGCAGCTGGTAGCTGACTCCGCCGAACGAATAGCGTCCGCCCCGGAGCCGGTTCGGCCACGGCACGAGGACGCCACCGCAGCACTTCGGTGGGAGTTCGGTCTCCGGGTAGGTCGCCGTAACGTCCTCACCGCGGTAGGTGAACGATCGCAACCCACCCCCCACCTCGACCACGGTGGCCGCGAAGTCGCCGGAGCTGATCGTGAACTGCTGCCCGGTGAGCGTCATGATCGCAACCTAGTGTCCCGCAGAAACCGGTTCGTCGCTGGTCGGATCGACCCGGTAGTTCCAGAACGGCCGGACGGCGATCGCCGCGACGAGGACCACGACCACACACGCGACGCCGCCGCCCACCCAGGACACGGTGGCGGACGTAGCCGCGGCCATCGCCCCGGCGCGCACATCACCGAGCCGCGGGCCACCAGCGACGACAGCGATGAAGACGCCCTGCATTCGTCCTCGCATCTCGTCCGGCGCATAGGTCTGCAGGATTGTCTGACGGAACACCGCGCTCACCAGATCGGCGGCACCGGCTAGAGCCAGCAGGATCACGACCAGCCAGAGCTGATGAGCGAGACCGGAGATCGCGACCGCCGTGCCCCATGCGACCACCGCGCCGGTCAGCGCGATCCCTCGTCGGCGAACCCGCGCGATCCAGCCGCCGGAAATCCCGGCGAGCACCGAGCCGATCGCGAGGGCCGCGTACAGCGGGCCGACCGAACCGTGGAAACGCTCGTCGGCGACCTCGGGATACAACGCACGGGGCATGGCCAGCACCATCGCGACGATGTCGACCAGGAATGACATGAGCAGAACCGGCCGGGAGCCGATGAAGACGAGGCCGTCGATAACCGAACTGAATCCGGGTCGGCCCAAGGAACCGTCGGGGGGAAGCGGAGGCAACCGGATCGCCGAGTAGAGCGCGGCGGTGAACAGCACCGCATCAAGGCCGTACGCGTAGGCGAATCCTTGGTCGAGAGAGATCAGCACACCGGCGAGCAACGGCCCGATGACCTGCCCCACATTGCCGACGGTGAAGTTCAACGTGTTCGCTGAAGCGACTAGATCCGACGGGACGATGCGCGGAATGATCGCGCCACGGGCCGAAGACGCGACGGCGAATGCACCGGCCTGCACGGCGACGAGGCCCAAGATCACGGGTATGTTGTGCAGCCCGATCAGGGTCTGTACGAGCAGCGCGATCGTCACCAGCCATGTTCCGACCGACGACCAGAAGTACAACCGGCCGCGGTCAACGGCGTCAGCGATCGCCCCGCCGTACAGGCCGAACACGACGAGAGGCAGCAGACCCACGAACCCGACCAGCCCGACCAGCAGCGAGGAATGCGAGATGGAGTACACCTCGACCGGTACTGCGACCTGGGTGACCATTGAGCCGATGAATGCGGTGCCCTGGCCGACCAATAGCCGTCGGTAGTCCGTAATGCGGACGGGACGCATGTCGACCGCATGGCGCCGCAGCGCGGCGCGCAAACCGCGCGCCTCCTCGACTGGATCGCCCGGATCGAGCACCTCCTCATCCAGATCGGCCTCGGGCGCCGTACGTTGACGCTGGCTGTCGCCGTTGGTCATGGCGCGAGGCGCTCGATCGTCCACCCGTTCTCGACGCGTCGGTAGCGCAGCCGATCATGCATCCGGTCGGTGCGGCCCTGCCAGAACTCGACCATGTCCGGGCTGATCCGGTAGCCGCCCCAGAACGGTGGCGCAGGAACGCCGGCGTCGGCGAATCGTTCCTCGACCTCCCGGACCTTCTCGTCGAGCTCGGCTCGTGATGCCACCACCTCGGACTGCGGTGACGCCCACGCCCCGATTTGCGATCCGCGGGGCCGGCCGGCGAAGTACGCCTCAGTCTCTGCTCGCGTGACGATCGCCACAGGCCCGGCGAGCCGAACCTGTCGTTCAAGTGGCAGCCAGGCGAACACCGCTGCGGCGTAAGGCTGGTTAGCCAAGTCACGTGCCTTGGCCGATTCCTGGTTGGTATAGAACACGATGCCGCGCTCGTCGAGGCCCTTCACCAGGACCGTACGCACTGCCGGATGACCATCGGGGGTGACTGTCGCGAGCTGGACCGCATTGGCCTCGCCGACAAGACCGCTCGCGGCCGCCTCGTCGAACCACGAGCGCAGCTGCGCGTACCAGTCCGGTGCCAACTTGTCTTCGCAGAGCTGGCCCAGCAGATAGCTGCGACGCATGGCGGCTGGATCACTCACTCCGTGGATCTTCGCATCTCCTGGTGTCGATAGGTGCCTCCATGTGAGCAGAATGGTCAACAAGTGACGCCCTCGTCCGACTGCAGGACCTCGCGACTACTCGATCGGAGACGTCGATGGCAGACGACTACAGCCCAGGACTGGAAGGCGTGATCGCCTTCGAGACGGAGATCGCCGAGCCGGACAAGGACGGGGGTGCCTTGCGCTATCGCGGGGTCGATATCGAGGACCTGGTCGGCAAGGTCACGTTCGGCAACGTGTGGGCTCTGCTCGTCGACGGCAAGTTCGGCCCCGGGCTGCCCCCGGCCGAGCCGTTCCCCATCCCGGTACACACCGGCGACGTTCGAGTGGATGTCCAAGCGGCGTTGGCCATGCTGGCCCCGATCTGGGGTTACCGCCCGCTGCTGGACATCAGCGACGGGGAGGCACGCGACCAGCTGGCCCGGGCGGCGGTGATGGCGCTGTCATACGTCGCCCAGTCGGCTCGCGGCGTTGGGGTGCCGGCGGTGCCGCAGTCGCGGATCGATCAGTGCAAGACGATCATCGAGCGATTCATGACTCGGTGGCGCGGGGATCCGGATCCGCAGCACATCAAAGCAGTCGACGCCTATTTTGTCTCTGCCGCAGAACACGGGATGAACGCGTCGACATTCACGGCGCGGGTTATCGCCTCCACCGGGGCCGACGTTGCGGCCGCGATGTCTGGTGCCGTTGGCGCGATGAGCGGTCCGTTGCATGGCGGGGCCCCGGCGCGAGTGCTGCCGATGATCGAGGAAGTGGAACGAACCGGTGATCCGCGCCGCGTCGTATCCGGCATCCTCGACCGGCACGAGCGACTCATGGGCTTCGGCCACCGCGTCTACCGAGCCGAGGATCCGCGGGCCCGAGTGCTACGGCGCATGTGCCGTGAGCTCAAGGCCCCCCGCTACGAGGCGGCCGAGGCGCTCGAGCAAGCGGCGTTGGTCGAGCTGCGCGACCGGCGTCCGGACCGCCCCATCGAGACGAACGTCGAGTTCTGGGCGGCCGTCATCCTCGACTTCGCGGAGGTACATCCGCACATGATGCCGGCGATGTTCACCTGCGCCCGAACCGGTGGCTGGTGCGCGCACATCATGGAGCAGAAGCGAACGGGGCGGCTGGTCCGACCGTCCGCTCGGTACATCGGCCCGGCGGCCCGCAAGCCCGCGGACGTCGAGGGCTGGGACGACATCGCGCAGATGGCCTGACCCACACAAAAACTGCCGGCCACCCGCGGGGGGTCGAGTGGCCGGCGCTCTGCCCCGACGAATCGGGGTGATAGGGATGGTTCCACGCAACAGATGTGATCACCGTAAAGGCACCTCGCGCTGGGTGACAATTCGCGGGCACAGCGCGAAATGAGACACTTTCTCTGCCAGCGCAGCCGGCTTGTCCTGGCCCGGTTTGCTCCTTTAGCGCATTGAGATCAGATCTGCCGGCCTGACGTCGTCCCGCCGACCCGAGTCCTCGACCTGGCCATCGGGATGGTCAAAGGCTGATAACTCGGGGGCCCGGCGTGTGCTCCCGCGTATCCCAGTCCGGCTCCGTATCGTCGCCCTATGCGAGAGCTGCACTTCGTCGGTCCGGGCGAAGACGGCGGCTCCGTGATCGTCGAGACCGCCGACGGCGAGGAGGCGTTCAGCTTGCCGATCGACGATGACCTTCGGGGCGCGGTCCGGCCAGACGTGGCGCCCGCTCGAGAGGTTCGCACCGACCAGCTCCCGATCACGCCGCGTGAGATCCAGGTGCGGGTCCGCGCCGGAGAAGTGCCGGAGCACATCGCTGAGGAAGCAGGCATGCCTCTCGAGCGGGTGCTTCTGTTCGCCCGCCAGGTCCTCGAAGAGCGCGCTCGGATCACCGACGAAGCGCGGCGGGCGCGGGCCCGCCGCAATACCGCGGACGGACAGCTGGTCGAGTTCGGGACGGCTGTTGACGGCCGATTTGCGGTGCACGCCATCGAGCCGTCCGACGTGCGCTGGGACGCCTTGCGCGGCACGGACGGTCAATGGGTCGTGTCCGCGGCCTGGCACGGAACGGACGCTGCCGACCGCATTGCTCGCTGGTCGTTCGCACTCGCCAGCCGAACCCTCACGCCGCTTGACGAGACAGCGGCGGATCTGTTGTCCGACCGGCCGATCCGGCCCGTCGTGCGGGCGGTTCCGGACATGCCACCGGATGCGACGCCCGAGGAGACAACGGGTCCCATTCCGATGCCGCTGATGCGCGACGTGGACCCTCGTCCGGGTCCCCCCGTCGCTCCGGCGGCGCGGGCAATACGCCCGGCCGCTGGGGAGAGCGCAGCTCCGCCATTGCCGCTGGCGGGGACTGATCTCCCGCCGGCCACCGGTGCCGGGCGCCGCGCGTCCCGCTCACCGCGAGGGGGCCGGAGTCCGGCCCTGCCGGCCGCGTCGGCGCCGACGGAGCCCGGAGCCAACCCGCGCGACACCGTGTCGACGCCAGCCGAATCCGCTCGCTCGGCCGAGCGGACGGCAGCCGAGCCAGCCCGGCCAAGCAAACCCAAGGTTCCGTCGTGGGACGACATTCTGCTTGGCGTCCGGCGTAATCGCGACTGAGAACGCCTGAGCCCGCCGCGGCGCCGGCCCTCGGTCCCGAAAATCGGTCGAGCCGGGTCAACCCGCTACGTATCGTGAAGCAATGTGAATCGGGCCGCGATGAAACGCGACCCCGGGGCGATCGAAAGCCTGCTGCGCCTGCGCCGCTGGACCCGTCCGCACCGTCGCACGATCGCCTTCATGATCGTCACGGCCTGCGGCGCGATGCTGGCGCAAGCCCTGGTTCCCCTCGTCGCGGGGCGAATTGTCGACGGTCCGATCGCGTCGCACGACACCGCCGGCATCTGGCCGTTGGCTGGAGTCGCGCTGCTGTTCGGCATTGCCGAAGCGGTCCTGTTCTTCGCGCGGCGATACGCGATGGCGAGCGCCGCGCTGGGTCTGGAGACCGACGTCCGGCAGGAACTGTTCGGCCACCTGCAGCGGCTGCCCGTGGCTTTTCACGATCGATGGCCGTCGGGTCAGTTGCTCTCACGGGCGACGACTGATCTGTCGACGATCCGACGCTTCGTGGGCTTCGGCTTCGTCTTCCTGATAGCGAATTCGATCACCACCATCGTCGTCGTGATCCTGCTCCTGCATCTCCAACCGGCACTCGGCCTGTTCGTGCTCCTCGGCATGGCGCCGCTGCTTGTGCTCACGCGGAGG
>Ga0207675_100004808_pt1 | contig 13008 bp, 10 predicted proteins | sample KBSSwiS42_FD_184305 | JGI IMG/M metagenome (GOLD analysis project Ga0207675, IMG submission 184305) | Switchgrass rhizosphere microbial communities from Kellogg Biological Station, Michigan, USA - KBS Switchgrass S4-2 (SPAdes) (version 2) | ecosystem: Host-associated > Plants > Roots >... | reverse complement strand
TTCGCTGGTACACTTCTCGGTGCAGCGCGATCACCTGCACCTGATTGCGGAGGCCGACGATCGGCGCGCGCTCTCGCGCGGAATCCAGGGGCTTTCGATTCGCATCGCGCGCGCCGTCAACGGACACCTGGGGCGCACCGGTCGACTATTCGCTGACCGCTACCACGCCCGCGCGCTGAAGACGCCGCGCACCGTGCACTTTGCGCTCCGCTACGTGCTGCTCAATTTCCGGAAGCACGCCCGCGCCCCGCAGGGAAGCGCGGGCGTCCCTGTACAAGGACGTAAGGCTCCTGCACAACGACGTACGGAGGCCCGCAGGGGAGGCTCGGGCTTCCCTGCGGGCTTCATCGACACTCGTTCGTCGGCACCTTGGTTTGGCGCTTTCCGTCGTCCGCAAGGGCTCGCGTTCGGGGTGCGTGAGGCGTGCTCCGATTGGAGGCGTGCCAGCGGTTCCAACGAGCCTCCGGTTGCCCCTCCCAGCGTCTGGCTGCTGCGCGCTGGCTGGAAGCGAGCGGGGCTGTTCGATGTCGATGATGCGCCGGCGGGTTGAGCGGTGGGGGTCGAAGCGGGAGCCGTCGTCAGGACGTGCTGAGAGGAGTCCGCGCGTTCGAATCACGCCCTCTCCGCAAAAAAGGGCCGTCAAAACAGGGGGTGTTTGTTTCGCGCGACAAATCGTTCCGAGTGATGACTTGCGGAGCTACAAAGTCGTCCCGAACCCGCCACCGGGTAGCGAACAGCACCGAGCTACTAGGTCGAGGGAGATGCGCAGACACGATACCGCGTCGCAGAGCGGGGCCCAATCGAATGTAGTGTAACGGTCCACGATGTCGCCCACCGCGTTGTGCGTGATTCTCTCGAGGACATCGTTCCGCGCGCCGTCTCGGCGTGCGAGCGAGATGAACGTGTGGCGCGTGTCGTGCACGCGCCGCCCGGGAATGCCGATGGCCTTGCAGTCGTCCTGGAGACCTTTGTGGATACTGCGTCGCGACGCTCACGGCGCCGAGTGGCATAGCGGACTCATCCCAGTCCCGCCAGCGACGCCCCACCGCCTCCCCGTGGCGCATTCCGGTCAGGAATGACAGCGCGTACAGCATGCGGCGATCCGCCGGGACTCGTTCGTCTGTCAGCAGTAGCCGATTTCCTGGCGCGAGAAGGCGCTCGGCTTTCTGCGGGCTGCAGACGACGACATTTCCCGCGGGCTCGGCAGCGCATGCCTTTGGCGTTGTGGCAGCAGTCCTGAAGTGCCGCCTGGCTGCTTAGAATGGGCTCCCCCGCACGAGGCCCCAATGCTGGGCATCAGCCCGCGGGTGAGAAGCCCGATGAGCGGAGGTCGAGGTCTTGATATATGGATGAGCTCATGGACGCTCTTACCTTCGATCAGATCAGGGTTTTTCTGTCGGTCGTTGACCGGGGCAGCTTCCCGAAAGCGGCAAAATCACTGAAGCGGGCCCAGTCGGCAGTGACCTACGCGATCCGAAAGCTAGAGGCTGAAATCGGCGTCCAACTGTTCGATCGTTCGGGCTACCGCTCGGTACTGACACCGGCAGGCCGCATACTACTGACACGGGCGCGCCGTATTGCTGAAGAAGCGGAAGCCTTCCGCGAACAGGCACGCGGCCTCGCCAGCGGCCTGGAAGTCGAGTTGGGCATCGTGCTGGACTCGCTTTATCCGATGCCTCAGATATTTGATGCGCTTCGGGCCTTTACCGGACAATTCCCGACGGTACCGCCGCGCCTCTACGTCGCATCACTGGGTTCCGCTGCTGACCTGGTGACCAACGGGACATGCGCCATCGGATTGCTGCCAAGCAACATTGCTGAGCTCGCCGCGCTCAAATTTGCACCGATCACCACCTTTCATCTCTGCGCGGTGGTCGCTCCATCCCATCCCCTCGCGTCCAAAAAGGGCATCATCGAGCCCCACGTCCTCCACCAGCATGTTCAACTGGTCTTGACGGACGCCTCGACATTGACGGTTGGGAAAGATTGGGGCGTGCTTTCCAGTCGAACTTGGCGCCTGGCCGATCTTGGTGCCAAAAAATCGATGCTGCTCGCAGGGCTCGGCTGGGGAAATATGCCGGCGCACCTGGTCGAGGACGAAATCAAAGACGGGAGGTTGGCCGTGATTCAACCGGCCGGCTTCGACTCCGTCACGGCGCTGGTGCTCGGCGCTGCTTACATTTCGGAGCACAGCCTCGGACCGGCTGGACACTGGATGCTGAATCACCTGACCTCCGCTTCGAGCGTTGCAAGTGAAGGCTGAGAAAGCACTGCGGGCTGGTTCGATCTCGCCCATCGTTCGCCGTCGGCGTCTGCAGGTTGTCGGTCATCCAGGCGCTGACCCTCGATTGCGACACAGGTGCGGCAGCACCGGCGGGTCCTGAAAAAGAAAACGGACTCAGCGAAGCTGGCCCGGCCAGGGTCTGGTGGCACGTAACACCCCGAGATCGTGGACTGATCGATGTCGACCGCGGACATCATCTAATCGTCATACCGAGAAGGTCTAATCTCAATTAGTTTTTTTCGGACCCCGCATCCCCAACTTGATCGACGAAGCACGAGTGGGAGCAGATCCCTGCTTCGGTACAAATCGAACAAAGGATGCGGAACATGACCAGATTGAAAGGAAAGACCGCCGTGATCACCGGCGGCGCTACCGGCATCGGACTCGCCGCGGCAAAGCGCTTCATCGAGGAGGGCGCCTTCGTCTTCATCTTCGGCCGCCGGCAGGAAGCGCTCGACGCGGCCGTGGCTGAGCTCGGGCCCAATGCCCGCGCGGTGAGGGGCTCGGTCTCGGATGAGGCCGACCTGGACCGACTCTACGCGGCGGTGATGGCCGAGCGCGGAACCCTCGACATCGTCTTCGCCAATGCCGGGGTGGGAAGCCAGCTCAAGCTCGGCGAGATCACCGCCAAGCACATCGACGAAACCTTCGACGTCAATGTGAAGGGTACGATCCTCACGGTCCAGAAAGCGCTGCCGCTGATGGGCAAGGGCGGTTCGATCATCCTGACCGGATCGAGCGCCGGCACCACGGGCGCCCCGGCCTTCACCGCTTACAGCGCGAGCAAGGCGGCAGTGCGCAACCTCGCGCGGACCTGGGCGGAGGACCTGAAGGGCACCGGCATCCGCGTAAACGTGCTGTCGCCCGGCGCGATAGCGACCGAGCTCGCGACGGCAGCGCTGGGCGAGGAGGGCCTGAAGGCCTACGGCTCGATGACTGCGCTCCAGCGCATGGGCGATCCGGCGGAGCTCGGGGCAGCGGCTGCATTCCTCGCGTCGTCGGACAGCAGCTTCATGACCGGCAGCGAGGTCGCCGTCGACGGCGGCCTGGCGCAACTCTGACGCGCTACGCCGGCACCTCATTCGATTGGGAGCGCCGTCGGGCGCCGCAAACTGAAGGGACAATATCATGAGCTACGCAATTATCGGCTTCGGCAAGATCGGCCGGGCCATCGCCAAGGCGTTTGCCCGCAAGGGTATCGAGGTGTCCGTGGCAACCACTCGCGACCCGGGGAGCTTCGCAGCCGATGCGGCCGCGATCGGACCCACGATCATCCCCAAAACGCTGGCGGACGCAGTCAAGGCGGACATCCTCTTTTTAGCCGTCCGTTTCGAAGCCCACCCGGATGTCGCGAAGACGCTGTCCACCTGGCAGGGGAAGACGATCATCGACGTGACCAATGCCTACGGCGTGCCCCCTGAAAAACTGGGAGGGCAGCCTTCTTCCAAGTTCGTCGCGCAGGCCTTCACTGGCGCGAGACTGGTCAAGGGCTTCAACCATTTGGTCGCTGCGGTCCTCGAGCGAGATCCGGCCGTACACGGTGGCAGGAGGGTCGTGTTCCTGGCGAGCGACGATGAGGGCGCCGCAATGGAGATTGGTGCGCTTGCGGAGAACCTCGGCTTCTCGCCGATCAAACTTGGCGGCCTTTCGGAGGGTGGGCTGCTCGTGCAGGCGCGTGGAAACACCTGGAGTCGCCTGATCTTCAAGGACTTGGTCCAGTTTGACGGCTGAATCGTGATCGCCAATTTCGACGCCGGCAATAAGCCGCGAGACAACGGATCTGCAAGCAACAGGCGCATGTGAGCGCAATCAACGAAAGGAATCTCATGTCCAACAAGCTCGACTTCTCCAAGGAACTGATCGGCCGTCGTGCGCTCGTCACCGGAGGCACCCGCGGCATCGGCGCGGCGATCGCGCAGCGCTTGCTCGACGCCGGCGCGAAGGTCGTGGTGACGGCGCGCTCTCGTGGCGAGGCCTTGCCCACGGGCGCCAGGTTCGTCGCGGGCGACGTCGCCTCCGCCTCCGGGGTCAAGGCCATAGCCGCCGGAGCGCTCGACGCCCTCGGCGGCCTCGATATCCTCGTGAACAACGCGGGCGGCGCGAGCGGGTTCGCGCAAGGCACCGCTTCCATCCCGGACGAGGCGTGGCAGGCCAGCTTCGCGCTCAACCTGTTCGCCGCGATCCGGCTAACGAATGCGGTACTGCCGGCGCTTCGCGAATCGAAGGCCGGCGCCATCGTGAACATCTCGTCGGGGGCGGCGACGATGGCTGTGGGCGCAGTCGCACACTACGGCGCCGCCAAGGCGGCGCTCAACAGCTATTCACGTTCGCTCGCTATCGATCTCGCGCCGAGCAAGATCCGCGTGAACGTCGTGTCGCCGGGGCCGGTGACGACTCCCGGGAGTAAGGAGTTCAGCGACGCGATGGGCGCTCCGCCCGACTTCTTCGCCAAGGAAATTCCGCTCGGTCGCTATGGGTCGCCGGAGGACCTGGCGGAGGTCGTCGCGCTGCTCGCGTCGGACCGCGGCAAGTGGATGACGGGCGGGATCATCAACGTCGACGGCGGAATGACGGCGCGCTGAAGGCTGGCTCGTGAGCACTCGAGTAGCGGGTCTATGTCGATGGGTCCGATCGGATCGGAAACGCTCGGATGTGGGGTGCCGAGCCCTGTCGCCGTTGGCGCGTCTCGCTGTTGGCGTGTCAAGTCGAGAGGATGTGCTATAGCGATTTCGCGGCGATGACGAGCACCGTCGGCACCTCGGCGAAGACGCCGACGCCGCCCGCCAACGGCTCTTCGAGGCGCTCGATCGCAAATCCGCTGGCGATCAGATCGTTGACATAGGTCGAGAGCATACGGTGGTAGGAGCCCATCCGTCCGCGCACGCCGACGCCGCCGGAATCGAAGAAGCCCTCCGAAGCGTAGCGCCGTACGGCGATGGCGATCGGCTGGCCCTGCTCATCCAAGACGTGCTCCGGCGCGTCGCGGACGTGGAACGGCCGCGCCTTGAAACAGGGGTGCAGCAGCGAGAAGACGAATGGCCCACCAGGGACCAGCACGCGCCGAACGGCCGCGAACAGCCTGCGATGATCGGCGACATCCATCAGCGCGAGTTGGCAGGCAACGATGTCGAAGGCGCCCTCCGAGACGGACCGGAGCTCGTGCGCATCGTCCACGCGATAGGACAGGGCTGGTGCCGGCGCGCGGCGGCGCGCCACCTCGATCAGCGCGGACGACGAGTCGATGCCGATCACCTCGCGGGCGCCGCACGCCAGTAGGTGGCGGCCGAGATAGCCTTCGCCGCAGCACAGATCGCAAACCCGCGCGCCGCTCAGGCGATTGCCGAGACAAGCCGTCAGCGTCGCGAGCAGCAAGTCGTAGTGCCGGTCTTCGGCCGCAAGCCCGCGATCGACGAACTCCACGTAAAACTCGGCGTGCCGGTCATAGGCAGTAGCAGTCATGTCATCCCTCGCCGGCAGGAGGTTAAACGAGCGCCTCACCGATTCCAACGCACACCACCCCCTGTCGGTCGGGCCATTTGCGCCGCCGGTGGGGCCCGCTGGCAGGGGCGGCGCTTTCGTCGAACCAATCCGCGCGAGGGGGCTCTGGTGCCTGCTTGACACCGCCATGGGGCGTGCGATATCTGAGTTATCCGATCGTTTAAACCGTACGGATAAACCGTTCAGTCGAGAGACCGAGCTCGAAAGCTACCATGGACCGTCTCGCTGCTGCCCCAGACCCCACGCCCCGTCTGTTCGCAGAGGCGGAGCTGGGAGAGACCAAAGCCAAGATCCTGGACGCCACGTTCCGGCGGCTGGCGCGCGAAGGCTACGCGGCGCTCAGCGTGCGCGAGATTGCCAAGGACGCGGGCGTGAACCACGCGCTCATCAGCTACCACTTTCACGGCAAGGACCAGCTGGTGATCGCCGTGCTCGACGAAGCCAATCGACGCCTGCTCCAGCGCCAGCAGCAGATGTACCGCGCGCCCGGCACTTTCGCCGAGAAGTGGCGCAGCGCGCGCCGCTTTTACCAGGCTGATCTGGCGTCCGGGTTCGTGCGTGTACAGGCCGAGCTGTGGGCGGCGAGCTTCTCCAATCCGGAGCTGCGCGCCAAGTTCCTGCCGCGGCTGCTGGCCTGGAAAGAGGTGGTGCTGGGCGGGGTACGCGAAGCCTTGGCCCAGCTCGCCGCGCAGGGCGGCGAGTTGCCCAGGCCCTTCAGCGCGGAGGTGATCGCGACCTGGATCTCGGAGTTCTGGCTGGGCATGGAGTTCGCGGACCTGATCGGTGCGACCGAGCAACAGCTGCAGCATCGAGCTGCGCTCGACGCAGTCGAATACCTGCTGGAGGCGCTCGACGCGCGCGCCGGCCAGGCTGCTCCCAAGCGGGCTCGCAAGGGCGCCGCGCGCAAGAGGAAGTGAGAGGTTGAGCATGACATTGCCCGAGAGCTTCTCGAAAGTGGTGGGTGAGCTGCCCGAGCCGGGGCGCCTGCCCAGTGGCGAAGGCTACCCGTTCGGTGCCCTGCGCCCCGCGCGCGAAGGCTACGTGGAACGCGACGGCGTCAAGAGCTGGTATGCCGTGTGGGGTGAGAGCGGCCCCTGGCTGGCATTCGCGCCGATCTTCCAGATCGTGAACGTGCAGGTGCTGAAGGCCACGCTGCCCTACCTGTCCCAGCACTTCCGCGTGATCAGCATGGACGGGCGCGGCAACGGGCGCTCCGATCGGCCCGCGCGCAAGCAGGACTACAACTTCGACGCCTACTACCAAGACTTCGTCGCCGTGCTGGATGCCGCTGGCGCCGAGCGGCTGGCGGTGATCGGCTTCTCCGCGACGGCCATGACGGCGCTGCGGCTGGCCGCCGAGCAGCCCGAGCGCGTGACCCACGTGATCGTGGCGGGCGGCTATGCCGAGGCGCGCATCGACAATGAACGAGCGGCGGCCAGCGTGCGCGCCACGAACGAGCGCATGCGCGCCGACTGGCCCGCGTACCTCGATCACTTCTTCAGCATCCTGTTCCCGGAGCCGCACTCCAGCAAGCCGTTCGAAGACGGGGTGCGCTACGCCTGGGCCAGCACCGCACAGGTCGTGTCCTGGTGTCGCGACGGCTGGCAAGGCAACGACGTGAGCGAGCTGGCACGCCGCATCCGCTGCCCGACGCTGGTGATCCACGGCGACGACGACCGACGCGTGCCCTACGCGAAAGGTGAGGCAATCTTCTCGCTGGTGCCGGGCGCGAGGCTGCTCACCATCGCCGGCGGCGGCCACGTGACGCTGGCGCGCGATCCGGTGGTGTTCAACCGCACGGTGCGCGACTTCGTCGCAGGGGCGCCGCGCACCCGCACCTGGCAGCGCGCCATGCGCCGCCCGCGCAAGGCGCTGTTCATCTCCAGCTCGATCGGGCTCGGCCACGCCCAGCGCGACCTGGCCATCGCCCGCGAGCTGCAAAAGCTCGAGCCGGATCTGCAAATCGACTGGTTCACGGTCGACCCCGCGGCAGCGTACCTGGAGCGCGAAGGCGAGCGCGTACACCCCATCACCCGGCGCCTGGCCAACGAGAGCCAGCATTTCGAGCAGGTGGCGGGCGAGCACGACCTGTCGGCGTTCTTCGCGCTGCGCAGCATGGACCAGATCATGGTCCAGAACTTCATGACCTTTTCCGATCTGCTGGACGCCGAGCACTACGACCTCGTGATCGGCGACGAAGCCTGGGAGGTCGACTACTACTATCACGAGAACCCCGAGCTCAAGCGCCAGCCGTTCGTCTTCCTGACGGACTTCGTGGGCTGCTTGCCGGTCGAGGGCGATGAGCGCGAGGCGTTCTTGTGCGCGGATCGCAACGCCGACGATCTCGAGCACGTAGCGCGCTTTCCCTATGTGCGCGACGCGGCCATCTTCATCGGCAACCCCGAGGACGTCACCGAAGACCCCTTCGGCCCGGGCCTGCCCAGCATCCGTGCCTGGACCGATCGCAACTTCAGCTACAGCGGCTATGCTCTGCCCTTCGACCCTGCACGGCTAGCGGACACGGATCAGCTGCGTGCTCGGCTTGGCTACCGGCGCGACGAAAAAGTCGTGATCGCTGCCGTGGGCGGCACCTCCGTCGGCAAGCACCTGCTCGGCAAGGTGGCGCGAGCGCTGCCCCGCATGCGGCGCGAAGTGCCCGGGCTGCGCATGATCCTGGTGGCGGGGCCGCGCCTCACCCCCGGCAGCATTCCGGAGCTGGAGGGGCTGGAGGTCAAGAGCTACGTGCACAACCTGTACGAGCACCTGGCCTGCTGCGATCTCGCGCTCGTACAAGGCGGCCTGAGCACGTGCATGGAGCTGGTGGCCACGCGCCGGCCGTTCCTCAGCTTTCCGCTGCAGCGCCACTTCGAGCAATGTGTGCACGTGCGACGACGGCTCGGCAACTACGCCGCCGATCGCGCCGTCGACTACGCCGCGCTCACGCCCGAAGCGCTCGCCGACCGGGCGCTCGCGGCACTGCACGCCAAGGTCGGCTACGCACCCGTCGAGACCGACGGCGCCGCCCGCGCCGCGCGCCTGATCGCCGAAGTGCTGAGCAACCGCCGCGCCGGCTCGCGCCCGCGCAGCTGAGCCGCGCCGCCCGCGCTCTTTCCCGGCGCGCCCCGAGGCGTGCCGTTCAAACCCGCAATTCGAAAATCTCGAGGAGGCACCATGGGCCGGATTCTCGCCGTCGCGTACGGCATCGCCGCGTATGCGGCATTTCTCGTCACCATCTTGTACGCCATCGGCTTCGTCGGCGATTGGCTCGTACCCAAATCGCTCGACACGGGCGTGGCCGCAGCGCTCGCCACGGCCAGCGCCGTGAACCTGTCGCTGCTCGGCCTGTTCGCGGCGCAGCACAGCGTGATGGCGCGGCCCGCGTTCAAGCGCTGGTGGACGCGCTTCGTCCCGCCGGCACTGGAGCGCAGCACCTTCGTCTTGTTTTCCAGCCTGGTGCTGGGGCTGTTGTTCTGGCAATGGCAACCGCTGCCACAGACGGTCTGGCACGTCGCACACCCGGCCGCAGCAGCGCTGCTCGAAGGCATCTCGGTGCTGGGCTGGGCCACGGTGTTTCTCAGCACCTGCCTGATCCATCACTTCGAGCTGTTCGGCCTGCGCCAGGTGTTCGCGGCCTGGGCCCAGCGCCAGCTGCCCGCGCCCAGCTTCAAGACGCCGCTCCTTTACCGCTACGTACGCCATCCGCTGTATCTGGGCTTCTTGCTGGCGTTCTGGGCCACCCCGCACATGAGCGCCGGCCACCTGCTGTTCGCGGTCGCGACCAGCGGCTACATCCTGCTCGGCATCCAGCTGGAAGAGCGCGACCTGATCGAGCAATTCGGCGACCAGTACCGGCGCTATCGTGAGCGCGTGAACATGCTGCTGCCCGGACCGGATCGCAAAGCGCCGCCGCAGGCGCGCCGCGACGATGCCGAGCCGGCGCCGGAGAGCATTACTCGATCTTAGCTCGGAGCTACGAGCAATTGCTCGACCCCAGGAGCGCCCCCTGCGCGCCTGACTGCTCGGCGCGGCATCAGCCAAAGGGCCAATGGCGAGCAGCGCGCGCGTGCTGCTCGCGCGCAGGCTGCGCTCTGCGAGGACGCGCAGAGAGAACAGCAGTGTCGCTCTGCGACGCCGTCGCGCTTCGCAACAGCGGCGAGCGATGCACGTGGTGCCCGACCGGGCGGCGCACGATGGAGGCGCGATCGTTTCGCGCTCGGGCCCGGGCTGCACGCGCCCCGACGCCTGGGAGCACGATGCTCGCTGCGGCGAAGTGCAGCAGTGCGCGATTCATCGGAGGGCAATCTGTCAGCAGTCCATCTATCGGATCGCCGACGCGAGCGTGCGAAGGTCGGCTCGGCAGAGCACGCGAGCCTGCACGACGCCGTTTGGCGCAGGCCAGTGCACGGTGAACTGACGAGGAATGCCTCACGCCTCGCAACGTCGTCGCGAAGGCTTTCTCGCATCGAGCAAAAGATTGCGTGCGAGCACCCAGCCTAGCCTCGCCGCGTCGAGGTCGACGATGAGGATGATGACGTGAGCACGGTCGTGCGTGACGAACGTGCGGCGCTCGTCGAGCTTCGGGTCATGACAATCTACTTCGACGAAGCTCGCTGCTCGGTGCGACGAGATCTGAGACAGCGCCGCAATCTGCTTGACGGTTTCGTGCACGCCTTCTATCGACGACAGGCACAGCAATCGAGTGCAGGCGCGCCGATGAGCGATGGATGCGAAGAAGATCTCGGGGACATCCTCGGAGGATGTTCGTTGCGAGCGCGGCTGGCCCCAGGCGGGCTCGCTGCCGCGCAGGCGTTCGAGTGCGCAGCGCTCGGCTGGGTTGGGAGCACAGGCTAGATGTTGGAAGTATCAAAGGCTCGATGGCGGAAGCGAGCGCACGGTCCGCGCGCAGTGCTGGAGCGATATATAGAGGTGCTGGCGCTCACCCTCGCCCTACCGCTCGTCGGATACCTCGCCCGAGTGCCGGACCCGTTCTTCGTGCATGCGGCGTTCCCCTGGCTCGTGCTCGTGGCGATCTTGGTCGGCGCCGAGCACGGGCTCTGGGCGGCATCGCTCACGGCCGGGCTGTGGTGCGCGGGCGCCTGGGGATACGCCCTGGCCACTGGCGGCAGTCTCGAAGGGCTGCGCAGCTGGAGCATCGGCTGCTGCTTCGTGGCGCTCATCACGGGCTGGTTCCGTGATCGAGCCGAGCTGCGGGGCCAGCAGCTCAGCGCTCGCGCAGAAGTCGCCGAAGCGCGCCAGCAGCAGAGCGCGCGCTCGCAGCGCGTGCTGCAGCTCTCGCACGCCCGGCTCGAGGAACGCCTGCTGGCCGGAGGGTGGTCGCTGGAGAACGTCCTGCGTCAAGCCGCGCGCGAGCTCGGGCGCGCGAGCACGCCCGACTCCGTTTATGCTGTCGTGCTCGACGTGATCGCCGGTCAGGCGCCGATCCATGCCGCGTCGCTGCTCAGGTGCGGGGCCGCCACGGGCCGCGAGGCGGGGCGGCCGCAGCTCGAGCCTGCACCGGTCGCGTGTTTTGGCCAAGCGCCGGCGGGGGCCGCGCAGCATCCGGTCGTGCAGCGTGTGCTCGCCACCGGGCAGGTGGCGCTGCTCGCCCCCGAGCGGGTCGGGACGACGCCGGAGGAGAACGTGGTGCTGGCGGCGGTGCCGCTGGTGACGAGCACGCAGCGCTGGCTGGGCGTGATTGCGGTGCACGAGCTGCCGTTCATCGCCTTCTCGCCAGAGACCTTCAATGAGCTCCTGGCCATCGCCGAGCGCCTGGCCGATCTCGCGGTCGCTCGTCTCGTCGTGCTCGAAGGGGGCGCTCCGGCCGATCTCGCCGGGCGTGCCAGCGCCGAGTGGCTCTCTTTGCGCGAGCGCGTTGCGTCGTTGCGCGAGCCAGAGAGCCGCGGGCGGCGTTCGCCATCGGGGGTTCGGCTCAAGCCCGAGGAGGTGCTCGCGCGCCGCGACGACGCCGCGCCGGCTCGGCGCGGTCCGAGGCACTCCTAGGTGCTCGCGCGCTCGGAGCGGGACGCGCTGGTCGCGGGTCTGCTGCTGTGCGAGGCGGCGAGCCTGGCCTCTGCCTGGAGCGGCCGGGGTGGACCGGCTCTGGCCCTGCACGCGCTCGCGCTGCCGCTCGCGCTCGCGCTCGCGCGCCGCTGCTGCCCCGCGAGCTGGCCGGGGCGAGCCGCGCTCGCCCCGACGCTGCTCGTCGCCACTCTGCCCGCAGCGGGAGCGCTGCTGCTGGTGCTCGTGCTGCTGCCTGCCTGGCGGCGCCCGCGCCTGGCTCCGGGCTCGAACGTGCTGGATGTGGGTGCGCCGCGCGAGATCGAATCCGCGCCGGCCCCGGTTGCCGATGTGCGTGGGATTCGCGACGTGCTCGTGAGCAGTTGCTCGCTCGCCGAGCGCCTGGAAGCGGTGCTGGCGCTGCGCCGCTTGCCGGCACGCGCCGCGGTACCGATCCTGCGGCTCGCCTTCGCCGATCGCAGCGAGGACGTGCGCCTGCTCGCGTTCGCGGATCTGGAGCGGCGCGAGAGCAAGCTCCGAGCGCGCGTCCAGGAGCTGCGCGCTGCCGTCGCGAGCGCCGAGCTGACGCCCTACCGACGAGCGCACCTGCAGCGTTGTCTGGCTCAGGAGCACTGGGAGCTCGTGCACGGCGGCTTCGCGCAGGGCGCCGTCGGGCTGCGCGTGCTGGAGAGCGCCGCCGAGCATGCCGAGGCCTCGCTCGCACTCGTGCCGAGCGGCAGCGCTGCCGTGCTGCTCGCGCGCGTGGCGCTGCGCCAGAACCGGCCGCAAACGGCGTGGCGCTGGCTCGAGCAGGCGGAGCGCTCCGGCGTCTCGCCCGCCGTGTGCGCTCCGCTGTTCGCGGAGGTCGCCTACGCGCAGCGTCGCTTCAGCCTGGTCGGGTCCTTGCTCGCGCGTGCGCCGCTCGCTCGAGTGCGGCGCCCCAGGCTCTCGCCGCTCTTGGATTTCTGGACCGGGAGAGACGCCTCGTGAGGGTCCCGGACGTCTGCCTGCTGCTCGAGGGCACCTATCCATTCGTGCGCGGAGGCGTGTCCTCGTGGGTGCATCAGCTCATCAGCGGCCTGCCGGAGCTCGGCTTTTCCCTCGTCTTCGTGGGCGGGCGGCGCGCCGACTACGGCGAAGCGAAGTATCCGTTGCCGCACAACGTCGTGCACCACGAGAGTCATTTTCTGGAGGATGCGCTGCATGGCTACGAGCCCCGCCCGGTGCGG
>Ga0207675_100004807_pt1 | contig 13010 bp, 17 predicted proteins | sample KBSSwiS42_FD_184305 | JGI IMG/M metagenome (GOLD analysis project Ga0207675, IMG submission 184305) | Switchgrass rhizosphere microbial communities from Kellogg Biological Station, Michigan, USA - KBS Switchgrass S4-2 (SPAdes) (version 2) | ecosystem: Host-associated > Plants > Roots >... | reverse complement strand
TGAAGGCGGGCAGGCAAAGCCCGCTGCTCTTATCCCTCGTTTGTCCTACGGTCACGCGACCTCGGCAACTCCGGTTAACTGCGCTTCGAGTAGTTCAAGGAGTGCGGGACTCATGCCGGTTTCCTTTAGTATCGACGTGACGTCACGCAGCAAGTCCTCATCCGAAAACTGCCGGCCGGACAGATTGACAGCCATGCTAAGGTGCTCCAGCCCTCGTTGTTGCCAAGCTACATTTTGCGCAGAATTCGTCGCTGCCATACAAGCGCTGAATCGGGATTAAACTGTCGGCGGCTTTATTCGCATTTTCCAGGCACGACGAAACCACCCGCCGCATGATCATTTTCAAAAATAAAGCCGAAGCGCCGATGACCACCGAACGCGAGTGGGTTTCGGCTGCCCTGTGGGCGACACTGAACGAAATCCTGGATGCAGTCATACTTGTACTTCGCGGAAAGTTCGGAACACTGGCGCTGTACGACGCCGCTCGCAATGCGCGACAAATAGTAACCCACCGAAGGTTTGACGCCGAACATCTGAAAGCAGTGAGCTCGGTGTCGGTCGACACCGGGTTGGCCGGTTCCAGGTCGATTCGCCAACGCAAGCGCGTAATCGTTGTCGACGTAAACGAAGGCCCGAAATACGAACCATGGTGATCTAGTGACTAAATTAAATGGCTCAGCTAAGAGACGTGGGACCAGCGCGGAACCTAAAAAAGCTCCGCGAGGGATCACGGCTGCCGAACAGGCGATGCTCTCAACAGCGATTACGGATTTCAATATCAATCTCGCCGCTGTATTCCAGGAGCTTGGCCGGCGCGGCGATGGCGCCGGCAAAGCTCTCGGTTTGGCTATCCAGCAATCGATCCCCGCGTTTGCAGCGAGATACATTGAATACCATCGCGTACTATTCGAACAAAAAAAGGGCGGGAACCCACTGCATGCGTGGAACGCTTTCCGCATCGCTCGACAGTACGGTGTGCAAGTTCCGCCGTGGGTGCTCTCGTATTTCGACAAATGCGTGGCCGGCATATTTACCAGCAAACAGCAGAACCGCGCCGCGCCCCCTGGCCTAGCTGCACTCGGGTTTCGTTCTGGAGGCAAAAGAACAGAGTTATCGCGCTTTCAGGCGGACATGCGGAAGGTTGAAGTCGTCGAGCGGGTAGTTGACCTCAGGCGCCAGAGATCCCGTGCCAAGGTTAACGCGATCTTTTACGATGTCGCGTCAGAATTTGGCCTCGACTGGTCTACTGTTCGCGACTGGTACTCGCAACTGTACAAAAAACTCCTCTAAGGAGCGTTTTGCGCTGAATCCGGATTAGACTGTCGGCGGCTCATATCGCATTCTCCAGCACGACAAAAGCTGCTCGCTGCATGACCACTTCCCAGAATAAAGCCGAAGCATCGTTGACCGCCGAGCGCGAGTTGTGGGTTTCGGCCGCCCTGTTGGCGACACTGAACGAAATCCTGGACGCAGTCATACTGGTACTGCGCGGAAAGTTCGGAACACTGGCGCTGTACGACGCCGTTCGCAATACGCGACAAATCGTGGCCCAGCGAGGATTTGACGCCGAGTACTTGCAAGCAGTGGGCGTGATGTCGATCGACACCGGGCTGGCCGGTTCGAGGTCGATTCGCCAAAGCAAACGCGTAATTGTTTACGACGTAAACGAAGACCCGGAGTACGAACCATACCGCGAGTTCGCAAAGAAAGCCGGTTATCGAACCGTGCAGGCGACGCCTTTGCTGTCCAGCGACGGCGAAGTCCTTGGCGCGCTGGTGACACATCTTTCTGAACCGCGCGATTTCACGGCCCACGAGCTTCAGGTCCTGGACCTTTATTCCCGCCAGGCGGCGGACGCCATAGTCCGTGCGCGGGCGGAACGCGATCTGGCCATAGCCCGCAGCCGCCTCGAATCCGCATTGCGCGTGGGCGAGATGGGCCTGTATGACTGGAACATGCTGACCGACCGGGTTTACGGTGACGCTCATTTCCAGCGCATGGCCGGAGTGCCTTTCGACGCGGACGGTTTTGCCTCCCGGCAAGCCCTGAACGACAGAATCCATCCGGACGATCGGGAGGAGCGGCTCAAGCGGGTGCGCCGCGCCATTGCGACCCGCGAACCCTACGAGGCAGAATACCGTATCGCTACCGACGGACGCCCGCGCTGGGTAATGTCTCGAGGCACGGTCGAATACGACGAGGCTGGCACACCGAAACACTTTACTGGCGTGCTGGTAGATATCACCGCCCGAAAGCAGTTGGAAGAGGTGTTGCTGGAAGCGGATCGGCATAAGGATGCATTTCTGGGTCAGCTCGCCCACGAACTGCGCAATCCGCTGGCTGCCGTTCGCAACGCCGCGCGCATTCTCCGGCTGCAGCAGGCCACGCCCGACAACTCTGTCTGGGCAAGCGACATGATCGAGCGCCAGGTCAAACACCTGACCCGGCTCATCGACGACCTGCTCGATATTTCGCGCATCAATCGCAATAAACTCGATCTGCGCACGCAGAAGACTGCTTTAAAGGACGTCATTAATGCGGCTGTGGAGATGAGCACTCCGCTCATCGAACAGCGAAGGCATAAACTGAAAGTGAATGTAGCCTCCGAGCCCGTGTTCCTTTATGCCGACTTCGCGCGACTGACGCAGGCTCTGGCCAATCTCCTGACCAACGCGGCGAAGTACACCCATCCCGGCGGACTGATCGAATTGACCGCCAGCATGGAAGGAGACGAGATTGTCGTCAGCGTGAAAGACAACGGCATCGGTATTGAAGCGGCCGCCCTCTCCAAGGTCTTCACCATGTTCTTCCAGGTCGATTCATCAATTGAAAAGGCCCAAGATGGTCTGGGAATAGGTCTGTCGCTGGTGAAATCGCTCGTCGAACTGCACGGCGGTACCGTGGAGGCCCGCAGCGAAGGCATTGGCCGGGGAAGCGAATTTTCTTTTCGCGTGCCGATACAGCACGCAGCGGAAAGCCAACAACCCTATCTGGCAGGCCGCCCTGACGATCTCAGCGTGTCGGGAATCACCAGGCGGGTACTGGTGGTAGACGACAACGAGGACGCAGCCCAATCGATTGCCTTGTTCTTGCGGATTGCCGGACATGTCGTCGAGACCGCTTTTGACGGGGAGCAGGCGCTGGAGACTGCGGAACATTTCCGTCCTGATATTGCGCTCATCGATCTCGGTATGCCAAAACTGAACGGCTATGAGGTCTGTCATCGAATACGCGAAACCGAATGGGGCAAAAACGTCATGCTCATTGCCCAGACAGGCTGGGGCCGGGACGAAGACAAGCGTCTGTCGCGGGAAGCTGGATTCAATGGCCACCTTGTCAAGCCAGCCGACCCGATTACTGTACTCAGAATCGTCGATGCGGGACTGGAAGCACAATGGGAAGCAACATCAGTTGCAGCGGACGAGAAGTAGCGCGTGCGTTCTAGCGCGGAGGAGTAAACAATGGATAGGATCGCGTGGCCCTCGGAAAAGCTGGAAGACGTTGCGTAGTGAAATTCGATCAAGGCGAGATGTTCGTCGCGCCCCAACGGCGTAATCCGGCCGCCGATGAAGAACGGTTAGATGTCCAAGCGTCTAGCCGTTTCTGCGGCCTAGGGCGAGACAAGGCTGGCGACCGCGTTCAACGGCCTTCCAGCAAGCATGGGTCAGGCCGGCTTCCTGGAATCGTGCGTATACAGAGCAGACCAGAATGCCAGCACGGCAACAATGACGCCGACCCAGAACACCCACCAGAACATGACCAGAAGGTGCACCGGAGTCAAAGCGCGTGCGATGCCGAGCAGCACCAGAGCCGCACCAAGGACGGCGTTGGCCATGTTGAACCACTTGACTTTGTCGTTGCGCCGCGCCCATAGCGCCAACGCAATAATGCCGACGCCGGCCGCCAATAGCGGCCAGGCGTTATCGTGAAGCGGGGCAGATACGAGGATCGCGCAGTAGACGAGCGCGATGCCCAGCACGGTATTCAGGAGATTCGGGATCATGAATGTTGCTCCCCGGGTTTGTAAAGATTTTCGAGAAGGCGCCAAGTCAGTGGTGGAATCGGCAAGTACGCGACAAAGCTTGCCAGCAGCAGCGCCTTCCACCAGAAATCGAGCGCGGTCATGGCCAGCAGAACGGTCGTGATTCCCTGAAGCAGATAAGCGAAGGCGGCGGCGCGCCCGAGCTTGTCGTCCGCATGCAAGCGGCCAAGGCAATAGAGCACTCCAAAGCAGCCTGCCAGCAATACGAACAGGCCCAGCAACAGCGCGGTACAGATCATCTGCGCGGCGCTCATGCCGGGCCGCCCGCGGCGCGCGCCTTAAAGTTTTCGGTTGCGACCCGCTTTCGGCCGATCGCGAGCAGGTCCACTATCAGGATGACGTAACCCACCGCGAAGACGAGGCCGAATACCAGGCGCATGACGATGCCTTGCACAAACCACACGTTGGTCTGGGCTTCCATGAAGGCCTGCAGCGTCGACCCGCCCATGGCCCGCTCATAAAAAGCCTGCGCGATACCGGACACCAGCAGCGCGCCCACCATGCCGACCATGCCGAGGTTGAGCAGCGCAAACGACCATTTCCACGCGGTGCTGTCCAGCTGCTGCGCGTCCCGTGCCTTCTGCAACGCCAGATAGATTACGGCAATGATGCCGCAGCCATAGGCGCCCCAGAAAGCGAAATGACCGTGCGATACGGTCCATTGCGTGCCATGGGTGAACAGGTTGATTTGCGGCAGGGTCATCATGAATCCGAAGACGCCGCCGCCGATGAAATTGCCGAAGGCCTCGGCCATGACCCAGAAGAACGCCGGTTTGTTGGTCGTCTTCATGCGGTGCGTGCCAGCGTCGTACACCGCATGCACGACCATACCCAGCAGCGGCAGCGGCTCGAGCGCCGAGAAGAAGCCACCGATGCCGAGCCAGTACGAAGGCGTCCCGATCCAGAAGTAATGATGTCCGAGCCCGAGAATGCCGGTGCCCAGGACCAGGGCAACTTCGATGTAAAGCCAGGTCTCGACGATGCGTCGGTTGGTGCCGAGCAGTTGCATCAGTGCCAGCGCCATGATGCAGCCGATCAGGATCTCCCACGTTGCCTCGACCCAGAGATGCACCAGCCACCACCACCAGTATTGGTCCTCCGACATGTTGGTGATGGAAGGAAACGCAATGAGGTACAGGCCGAACAACGGAATCAGGTCCACCATCAGCACGCCCACGATGCCGGTAATTTTTTTGGCCTTGAGCGCGGTGGCGACTACGTTGTAGACGAACACCAGCACCACCAGCGTGATGCCGATCGCGGCCCAGCGCGGCGCCTCGACGTACTTGCGCCCCTGGTTGATGAACCAGAGCGACATCTCGGTTGCCGGGCCGTATTGGACGAAAATGAAAACGGCAGCGACCACGGCTACCGCCGCGCAAAAGATCCAGAACATGATCTCGGCAAGTTTGATGCCCTCGACCTCGCGCTCCAGTTCGATAGGCAGGAACCAGTACACCGCGCCAATGAAGCCCATCAGCAGCCAGATGATCATGGTGTCGATGTGCAGCGTCTTGGTTATGCTGAAGTCCAGTTTGTTCAGCATGAACCCGTCCTGAACATAATGGGTCGATGCAAGCAGCCCGGCCACGATCATGATGCCGAACAGCGTCATCGCCGCCGCGAAGTACCTGAGCGCCAACTGCTGGGACCGGAACATGTCGTCCTCCTATCGATTGGTCTGGATGTGGCCGAAATGAATCGGGAAGCCGTTGGTCTCCACCGCCGACATCCATTTGAGATACGCGACGAGCGCTTCAGCTTCCTTGCGCGTGATGTTCAGGTTGGGCATCTGCCGGCTCCACGTAGGGAATTTTTCCGGGTTCATCAGGAAAATCGCCATGGCGTCCTCGCGGGTCGACGACTGCGTCATCGGCATCCACATCTGCTGCCAGGCAGGATCCAGCCACGCCTTCGTGAGGTCCGGAGCGTAATAGGCGCCGTTGCCGAAGAACGTATGGCAGTTCATGCAGTTCCGGCTCTGGATCACGAGCTTACCGAGGCGCATGGTCTCCTCGGCTTCCTGCGCGGAATAGTTGCGCCCGAACAGCAATTGCTCCGCACCGATCACCGGCCGATAGCGATTGGACTCGACGTCGAACTCGTAACGTATTTCCTTGTTGATGACGGTGTAGGCGGGAACATTGGCGCCACCAGGACGGATGGTGGCGAGGCTATCCACTGTCAGAAAGCCAAGCACGACCAGCATGACGAGCGTCGAGCTGATGGCACCGGCGCGCCAGAACGCGGGGTCTTCAGCGATCATAGATCCTCCTTATCCTCAAATGCTGATGGATAAATCCGGGCAGCCTATCCGGCCCATGCCAGACGTTGCGCCATGGTCGGATGAATTGCGTGAGCGGATTTGATATAGATCAAGGGAATGCAATTCGCGCGACCGCCCATGCCCCGGCATCGCGCTTAGCCAATACAGAGCAATCCGCCTCTGATCTGCGCGGCCAGGCTGCCGGCGTGCGCGATGCCGTAGACGCCAAATGCCATCACGGTTGCCCCGGACAACATGCGCGCCATTCTGCCGGCAAGCAGCGAGCGCGACCTTTGTAGGAAGACAGCGGCCGCCATCAGGTTAGGCAAGGTGCCCAGGCCAAAGGCCAGCATCAGGATCGCACCGTTTAACGCGTTGCCGCTCAGCAGGGCCGTGAACAAAACCGTATAGACGAGGCCGCACGGCAACCAGCCCCAAAGCATGCCGAGCATCAGCGCCTTGGGTACGGAATCCGCGGGCAGGAAGTGGCGCGTTAGCGGCTGAATGCGCCGCCACAGTCCCATGCCCAGATGTTCCAGGCGCGTGATGGGGCTGCGGAGTCCGGCCAGATACAGACCCAGCGCGACAAGGAGAATATTCGCCAGCGCATAGAGTATGACCTGTACCGGCAGCCATGCTTCGAGCATCAGGCCGAGACTGCCCGCGGCCCCTGCCGCCGCGCCCGCGAACGCATAGCTGACGATACGTCCGGCGTTGTACGCGAGATGCATGGCCCAAGGCCTGGTGTTTCCGGCCGATCGTCCCACCAGCGCCGTGACGATGCCGCCGCACATGCCAGCACAATGAACACCTCCGAGCAATCCGGTCAACAGAGCCGCGCCCAGAATCATCCAGGTGACCGTCATGAGGGATTAAACGTGACGGGATCGCGGTTGGATGAGCATTCGATCCGCTGCCCGGAAACAGCGGCGTGCATGTTCAGGGCCTCCCGCGCCCCGTTCAACGCGTCGCCCACGAGCGCAAAGAATTGAAGGTTCACGGGCGCCTTGCCTCCTTCGACCGAACCGCCGCGGTGATGGATCTTGCGCGGGTTGCCAAGGGCCTTGACGTAGGAGTTTTCGCTTGCGTCGCGCGTGAAGCTCTCGACGTGGGCCTCACGATGGTCGATCCAGACTACGGCGTGGTACAGCATTGGCGGTTTCCTCACACATGGACGATTGCATTGACGCTGATCGCCGCCGCGTCGGGAACGGCAATCGCTTAAAACTCACACACGAATTCTTCCCGCGCCGGGTTGTCTGCATGTTGATCCGGATCAAGTCGAAGCGACAAAGCGCATTGAGCCGGATCAACGGCTGCCCGTCCCCCTGCCGTACAATCTGCGCATGAGTTCGGCAAATTCCATGAAGAACAGGGCTTAGCGATGTTGGACGTTTCGCGCCTGGACCGCTCCTTCGTGCGCATGGACCGGGCGGCAAGCCGTCTGACAATGGGTATCGTCACGGCCTCGCTCATCATCGGCTCTTCCATCGTGATGACGGTAAAAACAGAATCGACCTGGCTCGGCTTGCCGTTGTTCGGACTGATGGGTTTTCTCGGTGCGGTCATCTGCGGCATATGGCTGCTGATTTCGATCGTACGCAGCGGCCGCAGCGATTAGTCCCTTTGGTTCGACGCGCCTAGCCTGGATGTGCGCTGCACTTCCATTTTCCTCCCACCGCAGGTGTGAATGTCAATGGAATCGGCCCCGTCTGACTTGATCCACGTCAAACGTGCAACTTCCCGTGACGATACTCTCCCAGGCGATCCGGGCGCTGTCCGGGCTGCTCTCAACGAGCCAACGCAACGAGGAGAAACATATGCATTTCGCCCTATCTGCAACATCGGGGCCGGTGGATCCGACCCGCGCCGCCCTGCCCTTCGTGTTCGCCGCATCCGCCTTGCAGGGAGGCGACAGCGTGACCATCATGTTGTTTCACGACGCCGTTCATGTCGCGACCGAAGGCACCGCAGCCAAGATCGTCCCTTTCGGCCCGCCGCCACGATTCGAGGAAGTTCTTTCCCATGCCAATGCCGAAGTGCTGGTTTGCAAACCTTGTGCACAGGCGCGGCAAATTTCCGAAACCATGCTCGACAAGAGGACAAAAATGGCGGGAATGAACGAATTTTATGCCAGCGCTTCACGCGACGGTGCGAAGGTCCTTTGCTTCTGAGCCGAAAGTTTGCCCCGGCCTGCGCAATGCCGATGAATAGCACAGCAGAACGCTGGTCCGGCCGCACAGGTTTCATCCTGGCCACCATGGGTTCGGCGGTCGGGATCGGCAGCATCTGGAAGTTTCCCTACGAGGTCGGTGCGAACGGCGGAGGGACTTTCGTGCTGTTCTATATTGCGGGCCTGATCCTGATCGTGGTGCCGCTCATGTTCGCCGAGTTCGCCATCGGCCGCAGGGGCCGGGGTGACCCGTCCAGCAGCATGCGCGCGGTCGCGGCAGCCGAGGGCGCAGCACGCTGGTGGGGTCTGGTCGGCATCCTCGGCGTGGTCACCGGTTTTCTGATACTGAGTTTTTATTCCGTCATCGGCGGATGGACTCTGGGCTATACCATGCAAACGCTCGTCAACGGCCTGGCGGGCGCGGACCCCGTGTCGGTTCGAGAACGCTTCGATGCTTTTCTCGCTTCGCCGCTGCAGCTGCTTGTTTGCCACGCTTTATTCATGGCTGCCACAGCCGGTGTGGTCGCACGCGGGGTCGCCAATGGCATCGAGGCGGCTTCCAAGGTGTTGATGCCTGTCCTGCTGGTGCTCATGCTCGCGTTCGCAGCGTATTCGATCGTCGAAGGCGACCTTGCCGGCGCGCTGGCCTTTCTCTTCAGACCGGATTCGACATATATGCGGGCCGATGTAGCGCTTGACGCGCTCGGCCTCGGTTTCTTTTCCATCGGCGTCGGCATGGGGCTGATGATCACCTACGCTGCATACGGTCGCGCCGACATCAATCTCACGCAGGTCGCCGTCGTTTCCGTTCTGGCCGATACCGGCATCTCATTTCTCGCCGGCCTGGCCGTTTTCCCGATTGTATTCGCCTACCACCTGGATCCGGCCAGTGGCGCCGGCCTCGTCTTTATCACGCTGCCGATCGCGTTTGCGCAAATGCCGTTCGGCACGGTCGCGGCATTCGCATTTTTCCTGCTGCTCTTCGTCGCGGCCCTTGCATCCGCAATTGCGACCCTTGAATTGGTGGTTGCGCTGCTTATCCGGCGTTTTTCGCTCCGACGAACTACCGCGGCCACGCTCGCCGGACTGTTCTGTTTCCTCGCCGGCATCCCCACGGTGCTTTCATTCAACGCGTGGAGCGGTTGGTACCCGCTCCAAGGCATCGCGGGATTCGAAAAATCCACCTTCTACGATCTGCTCGACTACCTGACTTCCAATATCCTGTTGCCGCTCGCTGGCTTTTTGATTGCGCTTTTCGCAGGTTGGGCGGTATCCAAACGGCTCCTTGCCGAAGAGCTCCGGCTGACGCCGGCCGGTGCCGCCGTATTGCAATTCATGCTTCGATACGTCGTGCCGGCAGGCATAGCGGCGGCGGCACTGTCGTTCCTGTTTCGCCGGTAACGCAAACCCACCAGCACCACAATGCAAAAGCCCTATCCCGAGGAATATGCGCAAACCGTCACCCTGCGCGATGGCACGCAAATGGTCGTGCGACCGATTCGTCCCGAAGACCGGCAGATAACCAAAAAGCGCCGCGAATCACTTGCCGTGTTCCATGTCCTGCTCGGCGGCCTCGTGCTCGAGCATTTGTTCCATCATCTTCTGCATGGCGTCCAGGCGATCTTCCACCAGCTTGTGCTTCTTCATCATGCCGCCCATCATGCCGCCTTTCTCCGCGGCCTCTCCGTCCCCCTCGTCCGGGCATTCGCCCTTCGGCTTCCTGCCCATGCCGCGCATCGCCTTCATGCCTTCGCGCATGGATTCCATATGCTCCTGCATGAGCTTCTGGCGTTCCTCCGGGTCCTTCGACGCACGGATCTTTTCCATCTGCTCTTGCATCTTCTTCATTTTTGCGTGCATCTTGTCCTTCTTGGGCGCGGCGGATGCCTCGTCCGCGGCATCGGTTCCGGGATGATGACCCGCGTGATCCTCCTCCTCTGCGGCGTGGGAAAGCGGGACGGCGAGCGTGCAGGCAAGCAAGGCGGCGAGTGCGTAGGTTTTCATGTGAAATCTCCTGGATAAAATTTGGCGGCGGTCGGCCGGCTAGTCACGGCTGAACATCGCATAGACCGGGCACCAGCCGACCAGCCCGGTGATGAGCGGTACCAGGCCGATCAACCCGACCCAGCGCCAATTGCCTGGCACAAAGACGACGACACCCAGCAGCGCGATGCCTGCCAGGACACGGATAATGCGATCGAGGTTCTCCACATTGTTTGGCATTTAGTTGTCCTTTCCTGTCAAAGATGTTTAAACCATTGGCCAGGCCCGTACCTTATCCGCAGCGCTCTTCCTCCCCCTTTGGGCAGCCGGACGGGCGCTCCGCCGGATCGAACGGGCACTGGTTGACCTCCGCCGTGCTCCTTTGCAGGAAACTGCCGAGCGCGTTGCTGGAAATGGCCACCGTCCAGAATGCGAAGAAGCCGACCGAATAGATGGCGATACGGCCGGCGTGAAGCGGCTCCCCGAAAGCGATCAGATCGTGCGGGTCGAACACCGCGAAGAACAACGAATTGGCGATGCCGGCTACAACGAACGAGGGCCACAGCATCCAGATGAGCTTAAACTTTCTCATGATTCGCACGCTCTGGCTTCAAAGTCTTGTCGGAAAAATCTGCGCTCGTTTCAGCTCCGAGGCTCGAGCACGATCCGGTCTCCCGAGGGATCCCAGCTTCCGGTCAGGCGCCACTGCCGCTGCGCATCCTCGAGCTCGACGTTCCAGCGCGCAGCCTTCGGCAGCCGCGCGGAAGCCTGGTAGATCCCCGGCTGAATCTGATGCGCCAAGAACTCGCGGTCGAAGCCCGAGCGCGTGAGATGAATGAAATGCAGGCGCAGCTCGGCCGGCAGGTTCTCCCCGGTCATCTGCACCCGCACCAGCGTGCGCTCTTCATTCGCCACGATGGTCGCGCGATAGCCGCGCGCCAGCGCCGCGTGATCGCGCTCCAGTACGCGGTTGATCGCCAGACCTTCCTTGTAATACTGATCGACCACCAGCGGATCCGCGTGCGTGAAAGCGATATACATCGTGACGAATCCCGCGACGACCGCGACGGCTGGCCCGGTCATGAGGATCCATGGCCATGCATGCCGATACCAGGGCATGACAGGCGGGAGGATTGCGTTAGGGGTCATGACAGTTCTCCTCACTGGATCAGGAAGGTCGCCTTTTCGACGACTTTGAGTGGAGCGACATCCGGATGCGATGGATCGGTCGCCTCAACGGTAAAGAAAATGCGGTTCGCACCCTTGCGACCCGAAGCGCGCGGTGCTTCTACCCGTACCGGCACCATCAGCGAGGATGCCGGCCCCACTTGAACCGGTCGTGTCGCGCCTTCGATTTCAATGCCGTCGAGGCCGCTCACGCTGATGCGCATCTCGCGCGCCACTTCCTGCGTGTTCATGATCTGCAGGCGGTAGACGTTCTGGACTTCGGCGGCGTCCCCGTCGTGCATGACGTTGCCGCGGTCGCGGATCACGTCGACCTTCAGGGGCACGCGCTGGTACAGCGTTATCATCGCCGCGATGATGATGGCCCACAGGATCGCCGTGTAGAGCAGCACGCGCGGGCGGAATATGCGCTTGAAGATGCCCTGGGCGGGCAGACGCTGCTTGAGGGCGTTTTCAGTCGAATACCGAATGAGCCCCTTCGGGTAGCCCATCTTGTCCATAACCTGGTCGCAGCCGTCGATGCAGGCGGCGCAACCGATGCATTCGTACTGCAGGCCGTTGCGGATGTCGATGCCGGTTGGGCAGACCTGCACGCAAATGTTGCAGTCCACGCAATCGCCCAGGCCTTTCGATTTGTGATCCGCGCTGCGCGCGCGGGCGCCCCTGGGCTCCCCGCGCTCGCGGTCGTAGGTAATGACCAGGGTATCCTGGTCGAACATGACGCTCTGGAAACGCGCATACGGGCACATGTACTTGCACACCTGCTCGCGCATCCAGCCGGCATTGCCGTAGGTGGCAAAGCCATAGAACAGCATCCAGAACGATTCCCACGGGCCCGCATGCAGCTGCAGGAGTTCGCTGCCGAGGGTATGGATCGGCGTAAAAAATCCCACGAAGGTGAATCCGGTCCACAGCGCCAGCGCAATCCACAGCCCGTGCTTGATGAACTTGAGCATGACCTTGCGGGCAGACAACGGCTGCGCGTCGAGCTTCATGCGCGCGAGCCGCTCGCCCTCGACCTTGCGTTCGATCCACATGAAGATTTCGGTATAGACCGTCTGCGGGCACGCATACCCGCACCACAGCCGTCCCGCGACCGCGGTGAACAGGAACAGCGAAAATGCGCTGATGATCAGCAACACCGTCAGATAGACGATGTCCTGCGGCCAGAACACGAGTCCGAAGATGTAGAACTTGCGGCCCGCCAAGTCGAAGAGCACAGCCTGGCGTCCGTTCCACTGCAGCCACGGCCCGCCGTAGAACACGGCCTGCGTGCCCAGGACGAACAGCCATCGCCACGCCGCGAACCAGCCGTGCACGGCGCGTGGATAGATCTTCTTGCGGACTTCGTAGAGCGCCTG
>Ga0207675_100004805_pt1 | contig 13013 bp, 12 predicted proteins | sample KBSSwiS42_FD_184305 | JGI IMG/M metagenome (GOLD analysis project Ga0207675, IMG submission 184305) | Switchgrass rhizosphere microbial communities from Kellogg Biological Station, Michigan, USA - KBS Switchgrass S4-2 (SPAdes) (version 2) | ecosystem: Host-associated > Plants > Roots >... | reverse complement strand
GGCGGTTCCCGCACGGCTTTCGTTGCTCCGATGGGTCCTGCATGTTGAACGCGATCTACACCTACGCGTCAGAACATCGCGATCTCTACCCCGGAGTGCCGAATCCTGGTGCGCAGGCCACCAAGGAAGCCATCGAAGCGACAACCGGACTCAAGATCAACTATTGGGTATTGATCGATCTCAAGGGATTCCAGTCATTGGTGGACTCGGTTGGTGGCATCACCATGGACGTCTACCGCCGCGTTCCGATTGGCGGCGGAAGCAGCAAGATCTACGGCTACGTGGAAGCAGGGAAGAACCGGCACCTCAACGGTCATGAGGCCCTGTGGTTTGCACGGTCGCGTTCAGATTCCTCCGACTACGACCGAATGCTGCGACAAAAATGCGTTATGCGCGCGATGCTCAACCAGCTGGATCCGATCACCGTATTGACCAAGTTCAACAAGATCGCGACAGCCGGCAAAGAGGTGGTCGCGACTGATATCCCGCCGTCGGAGGTCGGGACCATGATGGGTCTTGCGCTCAAGGCCAAGGGGCTACCGGTCTCCAGCGCTGCCATGGTGCCGCCGCTGATCAATACCGGCTCGCCTGACTTCGACGTGATACATGGCACCGTTCAGAAAGCGATCGATACCTCCGAGGCCATCGACAAGGGGGGACCTGAGCCAACAACTGAACAGACGCCGCCCTCGACCCCGAAGCCCAGACCGACGGCGTCGCCATCGCGCAGCAGCCAGACCGACGATCTGAGCAAGGTCTGTTCAGCTTGATCATCGAGGGCTGACAAGATGACCTGGTGACCTCCGTCGACGGACTGCGTACGCGTTGGCCCGGCGTGTCAGTAGTGATGCCGGTACTCAACGAGGAACGCCATCTTGAGACCGCCATCCGCCGGGTACTCGACCAGGAATACCCGGGCGAACTCGAGGTGATCGTTGCCGTCGGGCCGAGCGCCGACCGCACCCGCGAGATCGCCGATGCGCTTGCGGCGGCTGATTCCCGCATTCATGTTGTGGACAATCCGGCCGCGCGTACGCCGTCCGCCCTGAACCTCGGCATTGGCGCATCGAAGCACAAGATCATCGTCCGAGTGGACGGTCACGGTGAGCTGACCGACGGCTACATCAGGCGAGCCGTCGAATTGCTCGATGAAACTGGTGCCGCCAACGTCGGCGGGGTCATGGACGCGCAGGGAACCACTCCATTCGAGCAGGCCGTGGCTATTGCCTACACGACGCGCTTGGGGTTGGGCGGTTCGGCGTTCCACCTGGCCGAGTCGCCGGCGGCTGAGGCGGAAACGGTATTCCTCGGTGTCTTCCGCAAAGAGGCGCTGATTGCAGTTGGCGGCTTTGACGAGAGCATGTACCGCGCACAGGACTGGGAGCTGAACTACCGTCTGCGGACCAACGGCCACAAGATTTGGTTTTCGCCGGAGCTGCGAGTCACCTATCGTCCGCGCTCCACGCTTCGCGCGCTGGCCAAGCAGATGTACGAGACCGGGACGTGGCGACGCGAGTTGGTCAGGCGCCACCCCGAGACCGCCAACGCTCGCTATTTGGCGCCCCCGCTGGCGGTGCTCGGTGTATTGGGTGGCTCGGTTTCGGGGTTGCTGGGAGTGGTCCTCGATTCCCGTTTGCTCCGCATCGGTTTCGTTGCTCCCGCCGGGTATCTCTCAGTGATCGTTGGTGGTTCGCTGCTTGCATCGCGACCCATGTCGGCAGCGGCTCGGCTCCGGCTGCCGCTCGTGCTGGTGGCGACCCATCTTGCCTGGGGGACCGGCTTCCTCATTGGACGACCACCAAGAAGAAGTTTGACTTTATGTCTTAACAAAGTCTAGAATTGAGCATGCCGCTTGTTCGCATTGATGTCCAGGAGGGTCGTACGCCTGAGGAACTACGCAAACTGGCCGACACGATCCAGGACGTCATGCTCGATGTCTTCGCGGCACCACCACGTGATCGATACCAGATCATCACCGAGCACCCAAAGGGCCACATCATCGCCGAGGACACTGGTCTCGGTTTTGAGCGCACGGGCGGCGTCGTGATCATCCAGATCTTCCAGCAGGGCAGGTCAACGGAGCAGAAGCAGGCCGCATATGCCGAACTGGCCAAGCGATTGGAGGCCGAGTGCGGCGTGCGGTCCGAGGACTTGATCGTTTCGGTGATGGCCAACAGGCATGTCGACTGGTCGTTCGGCCTCGGCCGAGCCCAGTTCTTGGACGGAACCTTGTGATAACTGGACTGAGCCTGCTATGACCGTTTGTCTGTACAAAGTATTGACACGGCTCGACCGAGCCACATACGGTGCTGCGAGAGGCACCTTCCGCGAAGGCTGCGCGCGTCTGCCCTTGCTCGAGCAGCTCGATAAGGTTCGGCCCGATCTTGATCTCAAAGGAGAGCAATGAGTAGCGATCCTCACGACCGTCCCGATGCGGAGAATGAGCCGCTGGACGTGCTGACCTTCGGTCGCAGTGGCGTCGACATCTACCCGCTGCAGGTAGGCGTTGGGTTGGAAGAGGTCCAAACTTTTGGCAAGTACCTGGGTGGCACAACAGCCAACGTGGCGGTAGCGGCGGCTCGACTTGGCCGGAGGGCGGCCATCATCACCGGCGTCGGTGATGATCCGTTTGGCCGCTATGTCCGCAAAGCTCTCCGAGACCTGAACGTCGATGATCGTTACGTGGTGACTAACACGGAATACGCCACGCCGGTCACGTTCTGCGAGATCTTCCCACCCGACAACTTTCCACTGTGGTTCTATCGCAAACCCACCGCACCAGACATGCAGATCAAGCCATCAGACATCGACTTCGATGCGGTACGGGCAACCCGATTGATGTGGTTGTCGGTGACTGGCCTCAGCGAGGAGCCGAGCCGCGCATCACACTTCGCAGTTCTCGAAGCCAGGCAACGTAAGCAGTTCACCGTACTTGATCTTGACTACCGTCCGATGTTTTGGGACAGCCCGGCGCACGCCACCGAGCAAGTGCAGCGAGCACTGCCGCAGGTGACTGTCGCCGTCGGCAATCGCGAGGAATGTGAGGTCGCGGTTGGCGAAACCGAGCCGGAGAAGGCGGCCGACGCGCTGCTCGCCGCCGGTGTAGAACTGGCGATCGTCAAGCAGGGCCCGAAGGGCGTGTTGGCCAAGACCAGGACCGAGCGGGTGGTGTCTCCACCCTTACCTATTCGACCGCTCAACGGCCTCGGCGCTGGTGACTCGTTCGGTGGATCGCTGTGCCACGGGCTGCTGGCTGACTGGCCGATGCAAAAGGTGCTGCAGCACGCCAACGCGGCCGGTGCCATTGTGGCTTCTCGACTGGAGTGCTCGACAGCCATGCCAACGGAGGCCGAGATCGAGACCTTGCTAGCCGGTGGAGATCCCAACGCCCATCTCGCTGACTCGCTCGCCGTTCACTTCGAGACTGTGAGTGCCCGATGAGCACCGTGGCCGACGCAGCGTCGGGAATCCAGTTCGCAAGCTCGATCAGTGAGCTCAACGAGATCCGCAGCCGCAACCCGGGCCGCATCAAGCGGCTGCTCGCGGCTCGCGGCAAACGAGAACTGCTTGGGCCAGACGGCAAGCTCATGATCATCGCGTGTGATCATCCGGCGCGCGGCGCGTTGAGCGCCGCGGGCAGGCCCACTGCCATGGCGAGCCGAACTGATCTGCTCAACAGGCTGGTCACGGCGCTAACCCGACCTGGCGTGGACGGTCTGCTTGCCACCGCCGACATCGCCGAGGACCTGCTGATGCTCGGTGTGCTGGAAGAAAAGTTGGTGTTCGCATCGCTGAATCGTGGAGGCCTGCAGGGTGCGGTCTTCGAGATGGACGATCGCAACACCGGTTATGACGTGCGGGGGACCATCGACGCCGGCTACGAGGGTGCGAAAATGCTGTTGCGTATTGATCTTGAGGATCCCGGTACGGTCGCCACCCTCGAGCGGTGCGGCCAGGCTGTCAGCGAGCTCAATCGAGCTGAGTTGATCGCGATGGTGGAGCCCTTCATGTCCGGTCGGTTCGGTGGCAAGATCGTCAACGACCTGTCAGCGGATGCAGTGATCAAGTCGGTACACATCGCGCAGGGCCTGGGCGCCTCCAGCGCCTACACCTGGATGAAGCTGCCTGTCGTCCATGAGATGGAGCGGGTCATGGATGCGACGACGCTGCCAACCCTGCTGCTTGGCGGCGACCCCGACAGCGCGCCGGACGAGACCTACGCTGAATGGCAGGCGGCGCTCGCGCTGCCCTCGGTGCGTGGCCTTGTGGTCGGTCGCACCATGCTCTATCCAGCCGACGACGATGTCGCGAAGGCCGTCGACACGGCCGTCTCGCTCGTTCGGTGACGATCATGGAGTCGCGTTACCTGTTGCGGTCCGGTTCCGCCGGGTCCGGTGCATATGAGGTTGAAGTGACGCCTGAATCGGCCGGCTGGGGCTACTCCTCTCTGAAGATCATCTCGCTGGAGCCGGTCGGCAGCCACCGCTTCGAGACTGGTTCCAATGAAGTCATCGTGCTGCCACTCAACGGATCGGTCTCCGTTGAGGTCGACGACACGCGTTGTGAGCTCGACGGGCGACCATCGGTCTTCGACGGGCCAACCGACATCCTCTACGTCGGCACCGGGAAGACCGTGACTGTGCGATCAGCTGCTGGCGGGCGATTTGCCCTGTGCGGCGCGCGCACGCAGTCTGCACTACCGCTGCGTTACCTCGCGGCCACGCAGGTCCCGGTCGAGCTCCGCGGGGCCGGTCAATCCAGCCGCCAAGTGCGCAACTTCGGCACTCCAGACTCGCTGGAGGCCGCCAAGATCATCGCTTGCGAGGTGATCACCCCGGCAGGCAACTGGTCTTCTTATCCGGCGCACAAGCACGACGAGACGACCGAGACGGAGTCGGAGCTGGAAGAGATCTATTACTTCGAGATCGCTGCAGGACCCGGCGGCCAACCGGGTTTCGGATTCATGCGGACATCCTCTTCGCCCGGCCATGAGATCGAGGTGCTGGAGGAGGTTCGTGATCGCGACATCGTGCTGGTGCCGTACGGCTGGCATGGCCCCTGTGTCGCCGCGCCAGGCTTCGACATGTACTACTTGAATGTGATGGCCGGACCGGGTGTCGAGCGAGCCTGGAAGATCACCGACCATCCCGACCATGCGTGGGTGCGCAGCACCTGGGAGTCCCAGGCCGTCGACCCGAGACTCCTTCCGCAGACCGTCGTGGAGGCTTGAGCGTGCCAGGAACCATCAGGCTTACCGTGGCCCAGGCACTAGTAAAGTTCCTCAGCGCCCAATACTCCGAATCCGACGGCGAGGAGCAGCGGCTGTTTGCCGGCTGCTTCGGGATCTTCGGACACGGGAACGTCGCCGGCATCGGCCAGGCCTTGCTTCAGGCCGAGCTGGAGGAGCCCGACGCTTTGCGGTACATCCTGGGTCGCAACGAGCAAGCCATGGTGCACACTGCGGTCGCGTACGCCCGGATGAAGAACCGGCTGCAGACGTATGCGGTCTCGACAAGTGTCGGCCCTGGCGCTACCAATATGTTGACCGGTGCGGCGTTGGCCACCATCAATCGACTGCCCGTCTTGCTCCTGCCCGCTGACACCTTCGCTGATCGCAGTGCTTCCCCGCTGCTGCAAGAGCTGGAGCTGCCTCACTCTGGTGATGTCACGGTGAACGACGCATTCCGACCGGTGTCGAGGTACTTCGATCGGATTTGGCGCCCGGAGCAACTGCCAGCGGCGCTGCTCTCCGCAATGCGGGTTTTGACCGATCCCGCCGAGACGGGTGCGGTCACGCTGTGCTTCCCGCAGGACGTGCAGGCGGAGGGCTACGACTGGCCTACAGATCTGTTCGATAAGCGGGTTTGGCACGTGGCCCGACCGGTGCCCGAGCGATCCGTTCTCGAGGCCGCGGCCGAGATCATCAGGTCGGCCGAGCGGCCCCTCATCGTGGCCGGTGGTGGTGTTGCGTACTCCCGAGCGCAGGGTGCGCTGGCTGCCTTATGCGACGCGACCGGCATTCCTGTCGGCCAGAGCCAAGCTGGCAAGGGAACGCTGGTGTACGACCATCCGCAGTGTCTTGGTGCGGTCGGCTCCACTGGTACCACAGCAGCGAATGCGATCGCGCGCGAGGCCGATGTGGTGATCGGAATCGGCACCCGCTATTCCGATTTCACGACAGCGAGTCGGACCGCCTTCCAGAACCCTGACATACGGTTCGTCAACATCAATGTCGCCGGATTGGACGCGATCAAACAGGCGGGCTTCGTCGTCCAGGCGGATGCTCGCGAGACGCTCGATGCCTTGCTGCCGTTGCTGGATGGCTACCGCGTCGACGAAAGCTATCTCGCGCGGTACACGGATTTGAACGCCACATGGGACGAAACGGTCCAGCAGGTGTACCTGCCCGCCACTCCCAATTCCGGCGCGGACGGCCTGCTGACCCAGAACGAGGTCATCGGACTGGTGAACGAGCTGTCCGACCCGCGCGATGTCGTAGTGTGCGCCGCCGGATCGATGCCTGGCGACTTGCACAAGCTGTGGCGCACCCGGGATCCCAAGGGCTACCACGTGGAGTACGGCTACTCCTGCATGGGCTACGAGGTCGCCGGGGGCCTCGGCGTACGGCTGGCCTGTCCTGATCGCGATGTTTTCGTCATGGTCGGAGACGGCTCATACCTGATGATGGCGACCGAGCTGGTCACGGCGGTTCAGGAGGGCATCAAGATCATCACAGTCTTGGTGCAGAACCACGGTTTCGCCTCGATCGGCTCGCTCTCGGAGTCACTGGGTTCGCAGCGCTTCGGAACCAGCTACCGCTATCGGAATCCGGAGACCGGCCGGCTGAATGGCGACAAGCTGCCCATCGATCTTGCTGCCAACGCCGCGAGCCTTGGCGTCGAAGTGATCAAGACGACCACGGCCGGTGAGGTGGCGGAAGCGATCAAGGCGGCCAAGGCCGCTGATCACAGCATCGTGATCTACGTCGAAACCGACCCGCTGATCGGCGCTCCCGATTCGGAATCGTGGTGGGACGTTCCAGTAAGTGAAACCTCCACCCTTGAATCAACCCAGCAAGCACGCAAGACCTACGACGAGCACAAGGCCACTCAGAAGCTGTTCCTGTAAGGAGGTTATGTGTCCACGATCACGATCGGCACCGCACCGGACTCGTGGGGAGTGTGGTTCCCCAGCGATCCCGAGCAGGTACCCCCAGAGGTGTTCCTGAGGGAGGTCGCGGAGGCAGGGTATGAGTGGATCGAGCTCGGCCCCTACGGATATCTGCCGAGTGATTCGGTCAAGCTGTCGGATCAGCTCGATGAGTATGGGATCGGGGTACTTGCCGGTACCGTCTTCGAGCACTTGCATCGTCCGGACTCATGGGACGCGGTGTGGACGCAGGTGACGGACGTGGCGGCGCTGACCCAGGCCCTCGGCGGGAAGCACATCGTCGTGATACCCGACGTGTGGCGTCACCACAAGACTGGCGAGCCAGTGGAGAACCGCGAGCTCACCGCAGAACAGTGGGAGCAGAAGACCACCGGCCTGGACGAGCTCGGACGGCGCATCCTCGACGAGTACGGGCTCCAAGTGCAGTTTCACTCCCATGCCGACAGTCACGTGGGATACCAGCCAGACATCGAGCGACTCCTGGAGTCGACCAATCCGGAATGGGTCAACCTCTGCTTCGACACTGGGCATATCGCCTACTACGGCGGCAACTGTTTGGAGTTGATCGAGAAATATCCCGATCGAATCGGTTACCTGCACCTCAAGCAGGTCAATCCGCAGATCGTCGCGCAGGTGCTCGACAAAGACCTCTCTTTCCCGGAAGCCGTCCGGATGGGGGCCATGATCGAGCCGCCGCTCGGCGTTCCCGACATGCCCCCGCTGCTGGAGGCAGTGTCGGCCTTGAGCCGTGACATCGAGGGCATCATCGAGCACGACCTTTATCCATGCTCGCCGGACCTCCCACTGCCCATCGCCAAGCGGACGAAGGCATATCTCAGCTCCTGCAGCGGAGCGAACATCGAGTTTCGGAGGCAGCCATGAGTGACGACCTGAGAATCGCCGTTCTGGGCGTCGGCATGATGGGCGCCTTTCACGTCGACGCGCTCAGCAGGCGAGTACGTGGCGCCAAGGTGGCGGTCGTCAACGACTTTCTGGCTGACAAGGCGGCCGAGGTCGCGGGTGTCGTCGGAGCGCGCGCTGAGTCCGATCCGATGGCCGCCATCAACGATTCGGACGTGGACGCCGTGCTCCTCGCTAGCCCAGGCGCAGCCCATGCCGAACAGCTCAATGCATGCCTCGATCGGGGCATCCCGGTGCTCTGTGAGAAGCCACTGACAACTGACATCGCCTCGGCCCACGCGATCGTGCAAAAGGAAAAGGCGCTCGGCAAGCAGCTGATTCAGGTCGGCTTCATGCGGCGCTTCGACCCTGAGTACACGGCACTGCAGAAGTTGATCGCTGATGGCGGGCTGGGCAAGCCACTCATGGTGCATTGCGCCCATCGCAATCCCGCGGTTGGTGATCATTTCAACTCCGAGTTCATGATCAGGGACTCGGTGGTCCATGAGGTCGACTCCGCCCGGTTCCTGCTCGGTGAGGAGCTCACGAGCGTCGAAGTGATCAGGGGCGCCTCTACGAGTAACGCACCGCACGGCGTCCACGACCCGATTTTGGTGATCTTCGAGACCGAGTCGGGTGCGCTTGTCACTGTCGAGAGCTTTGTCCGCACGGGCGTGGCGTACGAGGTGCGCACCGAGGTTGTCGGCGAGCGGGGCAGCGCCCTCATCGGCTTGGACCAGAATCTCCAAGTCAAGTCCACCGACGGGCGGTGGGGCGGGGCGATCACACCGGGCTTTGTGGAACGTTTCGGCCAGGCGTACGACATCGAGCTGCAACGGTGGGTGGACGCAGCCAAGGCCGGAACCATCGACGGCCCAAGCGCCTGGGACGGGTATGCCGCCGTTGCGGTCTGCGAGGCTGGCGTTCAGGCGCTGCGGAGTGGGGTGAAGTTCCATGTGCATCTCGCTGGGGGTGCTGTCGCGGCCATTGAGCCTGAGGAGCCGCATGCCGGTATTCAAGCGCCCGACCTGGAGGGAGCGTGGCCGTGAAACTCGCGCTCGATCCCCAGATGTTCTTCTCCAGCAGTTCGGTCTACGAGTTGCCCGACATCGTGGCAAGCCTCGGCTATGACTGGATGGAATTGTCGCCCAAGGCTGATTTCGCTCCATTCTTCAGATATCCGCGGATTGACGATGCCAGCGTCAAGAAACTCAAGAAGATCGCCTCGGACGCCGGAGTAGGCATCGCATCGGTCCTGCCGGTGCTGCGCTGGTCGGGCCCCGACGAGGACCAGCGGCAGGCCGCCGTACGCGCCTGGAAACGGCTCATTCAGATCACGGTCGACCTTGGTGTTGAGGTGATCAACTCTGAGTTCAACGGCAGGCCGGAGGCACCGGAGACAGCCGAGGCTCAGTTCTTGAAGTCGATGGAGGAGCTGTTGCCGATCTTTGAGCGCGAGGGACTGCAGCTGATCATCGAGCCGCACCCCGACGATTTCATCGAGGATGGGTTGGAAGCTCTGAACTTGATCCGGGGTTTGAACAAGGACTGGATCGGCTTCCTCTACTGCACTCCACACGCGTTCCACCAAGGCCACGACCCGGCAACGATCATCGAGGCAGCTGGGGACAAGGTGCGCTACGTTCACATGGCTGACGCTTGGAACCACCTGACCTCGAACGGCCTGCGCTACATCACCAATCCACCAGGCAATCCAGCTCGGGTACATCAGCACATGGAAATGGGCATGGGCGAGGTCGACTATGACGCAGTCTTCTCGGCGCTGGCGACCGTCGGGTTCGACGGAGTGATCAGCAGCTGCGTCTTCGGCTGGGAGGAAGACGCGCGCGGCGTATCGGAGCGCCAGCGGGACAAGACGCTCGCGTTGATCGACAAGCACTTCGGCTCTGAAGTGGTGGCGGACGTCCGATCGAGCAAGATCACCAGCTGATCATGATCATCCATCGTAATCTCAGCAGCATCATCAGATAGGAACAGGACATGGCAACGACGCTCTACCACTGGAAGTCGGGGGAGATCTTCGAAGGCAATAGCGGGCGCTTCTCCGATGTGACCAACCCGGCCACCGGCGAAGTCACCGCGCAACTCGCGCTCGCGTCGGAAGACGACGTCAACGAAGTCGTCGCGGCTGCGCTCGCTGCCTTCCCAGGGTGGCGGGACACTTCGCTCACCAGGCGCACTCAGGTCATTTTTGCCTTCAGGGAGCTTCTCAATGCGCGCAAGAAGGAGCTGGCGGCGATCATCACCTCCGAGCACGGCAAGGTGCTTTCCGACGCGTTCGGGGAGGTCAGCCGCGGTCAGGAGGTCGTCGAGTTCGCGTGCGGGATTCCGCATCTGATGAAGGGTGCATTCACCGAGAACGCCTCGACCAAGGTCGACGTGCACTCCACACGGCAGCCGCTTGGGGTGGCCGGCATCATCTCGCCGTTCAACTTCCCCGCCATGGTGCCCATGTGGTTCTTCCCCATCGCTATCGCCGCGGGGAACACGGTGGTCCTGAAACCGAGCGAAAAGGTACCGACAGCGGCACTGTGGGTCGCCGAGCTTTGGAAGGAAGCCGGGCTTCCCGATGGCGTCTTCAACGTGCTCAATGGCGACAAGGTCGCTGTCGATGGGCTGCTGACGCATCCGGACGTGCAGTCGATCTCATTCGTTGGGTCTACGCCGATCGCCCGGTACGTCTACGAGACGGGGACCACTCACGGTAAGCGCGTGCAGGCTCTCGGCGGTGCCAAGAACCACATGCTCGTGCTGCCCGATGCCGATCTCGATCTCGCAGCCGACCAGGCCGTGAACGCGGGCTATGGCTCAGCGGGGGAGCGTTGCATGGCCATTTCGGCCGTGTTGGCGGTCGGCGACATCGGTGACGAGTTGGTGGCCAAGATCAAGGAGCGCACCGTCGGATTGCGTACCGGTGACGGCACGCGAGGTTGCGACATGGGTCCGCTGGTTACCTCCCAGGCACAGCAACGGGTGTCGGGTTATATCGACGCCGGCGAGGAGGCTGGAGCGACGCTGGTCGTCGACGGGCGCGAGCCGAAGGTCGATGCGGACGGTGACGGGTTCTTCGTCGGTCCGACGCTGTTTGATCACGTCACGACAGACATGAGCATCTACACCGACGAGATCTTCGGACCGGTGCTTTCAGTGCTGCGCATCGACAGCTACGAGGAAGGCGTGAAGCTGATCAACGACAACCCGTACGGGAACGGGACGGCGATCTTCACCAATGACGGCGGTGCTGCCCGGCAGTTCCAGAACGAGGTCAAGGTCGGCATGATCGGGATCAATGTGCCGGTTCCGGTGCCGATGGCGTACTACTCCTTCGGCGGCTGGAAGAATTCGCTGTTCGGCGACACGCATGCGCACGGTGTCGAAGGGCTGCATTTCTTCACCCGCGGCAAGGTGATCACGTCCCGCTGGTTGGATCCGAGCCATGGTGGACTGAACCTGGGGTTCCCGCAGAACGCCTGAGAGGTCGGGCCGAGGTTAGTTGTATGAGCAGGCCTGAGGCCTCGCTCGCAATTGGTCGCGGGCTGCCGGGCAGGCTGAGGGCTTGTCCGGGTTGCGCCACAAGTTGCGGGCAGGCGCCTGTATCGCCCTCTCAATGATCATGGAACCTTTGCGTCGTGGCGGCGCCGTCGAAGCTGCACCGGCCACGCGGGGATCGGGTGAAGACCGACGCCCACGCCGTCGGCTGCTGGTCGAGCCGGCCTCGCATCACGCCAAGCCTTACCGGGTGCCTGGCAAGACGATGCGGGATCGGTCGCCGACGTCGCCATCGCCCGCGAGCTTGCCGGCTGGGCCTGGTCGCTCGCCGTGCTCGAATAGCAACGGCGTCGAAGACTTCTTCACCTCCGTCGCCGTCAGCCCGGTTGCCGCGCGAGGAACGACCCACGATCTAACTCTGAACAACCATGATCAACATCTTTCATGATCACGATCGTGGCCACATTCACCCTTTAGACCAGCGGCCCGTTCCCGACGAACAGCCCGTCGGCGGTAACCAACCCGCGCATATCAGTCTGACCGAGCGTCGTACCTGACCTGCCAATCAGTTAGCCGCCGAACTCAGGCTGCTTGTCCTGTGGGGAGTGGTTCGTCCAGGCATCGGTAGTGGTCGGCGGTGGGCATGGTCCAGTCGACGCCGTTGTCGTCTCTGATGCAGGCGTGCCAGGCGAAGGTCTTGCCGCGGTGGTGTCGGCGGCAGAACGGATCCATGTTTCTGCCGGATGTGCTGCCCTTTGGCACGGGTTCGTGATGATCAAGGTCGCAGCGGTCGGCGGGCACGGTGCAGGTGGGGTAGGGGCAGGTTCCGGCATGGATCTTGATCGCTTGCGCCAATCGGGCTGAGGGATAGCGGCCTAGTTCGGTTGTGTCGAGCAGTCGTCCTTGGTTGTCGGTGAGGAGTCGGGTGAACAAGATCTCGTCGCCGCTGTCGGTCGGCGAGCTCGGCTGCGGTGTCGGTTGCGCCGATCAGGCTGGCCAGTGGTACCACGACCCCGATCCGCTGCTGCCGAAGATGCCTAACCGGCCTGGGTGTTCGACCTGGCGCCGTGGCGGTGTCGGTGTCGACCGGTTCCCCGACAGGTTCTCCCCTAGCGTTGAGGGGTTGCAGCTGGGTGCCGAGCAGCTCTCCGGTGTCGGGGTCAATGTTTTCGACTTCCAGCGACTCGGTGTGGACGGCTTCGCGAGGTTCGCTGTCCTCACTGTCGGACTCCTCTGCATCACGGTCGGAGTCGAAGGCGAGTCGGCCGAGCAGCAGATCGGCGAACAGGTCGGAGCGGGGTTGCTGTTCGGTGCGCGGATCCTCGGCGCCGAGCCTGCGGGCCATCGCCGCCAACATGCCCTCGATGGCTGCGGCATCGGTGGCTGAGACTTCGCCGGTGGCATAGCCGATGCCATCGGGTCCTTGCACGACG
>Ga0207675_100004804_pt1 | contig 13013 bp, 20 predicted proteins | sample KBSSwiS42_FD_184305 | JGI IMG/M metagenome (GOLD analysis project Ga0207675, IMG submission 184305) | Switchgrass rhizosphere microbial communities from Kellogg Biological Station, Michigan, USA - KBS Switchgrass S4-2 (SPAdes) (version 2) | ecosystem: Host-associated > Plants > Roots >... | reverse complement strand
GGCTTCAAGACGCTCCCTGAGGGCGCGAAGGTCTCCTACGACGCCGAGAGCGGCGACAAGGGACCGAAGGCCGTGAACGTCACCACGCTGTAGCGCGCTGGACGCCCGCCGCGGCGTCGAAGGAATCGCGGCGCTACCAAGGAGGACCGCAATGGTCCGCATCATGTGCCGGCGCTGTCTGCGCTTCTGGGACGCACTACGCGTCGCCGAGCGCAGCTCGTGCCCCCACTGCGGGGGCGCGCTGACCGACCGCCGGCCGTAGATCCTGCATCCGGGCCTCCTCGTGAGGCCCGGATGGATGACGTGCCCCATGCGCTGCGGCCGGGCACGGGTGCGTGGGTCTGGTGTGCCGCTCCGGCAAGCCGCTTGTGCCCCGCGCGAAAGGGAGTAACGTGGCGTGTGAGCTGACCCCGCGGGCGCGACTTCCAGCCGCAGCCCGAAGGCCGCCGACTCGCCGCAAAGGCGCCGAGGCGCGGAGCTCGCGGATCGATCGACACCCGCGGGGCCGGCACCCACCGCTCGTCGGCACGCCTCACCTGCGCCGGCGCCGCGACATCAAACCTCGGAGGTCAGCACGTGGGACTGGCGACACGGCCGCGAGCGGCCGCTCTCGCAGAGCGGCTCGCCGGCGCGTGGCGCGGCCTTCGCGCGGGTGCGGAGCCGACGCCGTCCGGATCCGAGCCGGACCTCGAGCTCCGGCTCGCCGCGGTCGATGCGCGCTTGAGACACATGGAGGGCGCGCTCGAGGATCTGCAAGATGCGCTCTACCGGCAAGCGAGGCGCGAGGACGAGACGCGCGCCGACCTCCACAAGCGCACCGAGCCCAAGCGCATCGCCAAGGAGCTCAGCGCGGACGCCCGGCGCCGAGGCCTGTGACGGACGGGTCCGCGGACATCGAGTCGCTCGAAGCCGAGGCGCGTTACGCCCGCGAGCGTTACGACCTGTACCGGGCCAAGACATACGGGCCGCGGCCGACCAGCCTCGCCCGTCTCCGTGAGCTCGAGCGCATCCACCTGGGAGCCGAGGCGCGACTCAAGCGCGCTCGTCAGGCCCAGCGCGCGCGGGCCGCAGGCGACGTCTCGGGCTGACGCCGCGCGGGACGGCGTATCCCGCTAGACCCGGTAGAGGAACGTGTAGGTCGCGGCACCGCCGGCCTGCTCCCAATGCGCGAGGCAGTAGCGGCACGTTCCGCCGTCCGCCTCGGGGACTTCAATCGTCTTGGGCGGCCGGCCCTCCACGACCTCGACGTCGATCCGGCGCCCCCGCAACGGGCCGTCGTCGAGCTCTGCCGTGATGGTCGGCGCGACGCCCGGCACGGTTCTCAGTCCGGGCGGGGCGCGATGCTCGCACCGATGCCCGGGGGCTCGGAGTCCGACGCGCCGGCCAGACGCTCACGCGCCCCGAGGTAGGCATGCTCGAGCTCGGACAGGCGCGCGCTGGGGCGGGAACCGTGCAGTCGCTGGTAGAGGACGAGCCGCTGCTGGTGGTAGTCGACCTGGGCTCTGACCTGCGCGAGCCGGTCGGCGCGCTTGGCGGGTGATGACATGGACCCTGCCTTCCGCGTCCCTCCGAACGATGAGTCGCGCCGAGGCAGGAGGAACGGAACCCGGGGGCGAAGGCTGTCCCTCCACGATAGCGGCTGATGGCGTCAGATCGCCCACGACAAGCCGCGCCGGTACCCGCCCCAATGCAGCCAGATCCATCAGGTTCCGGAGGCGGGATCGGACGACGAGAGCCGGACTGCCGGGCGGCACGAGGCGGGGGTGGGTCGGGGAGGGACGCCCGGGCCGACCGCTAGACTCTGACCCCTGCAGTCTCCGCACGCGGGTCTCCTCTTCCTCCCCCCTCTGCGGCCCGCTCCGAGAGGGAGATGAAGGAGAGGCGGTCGTGACCCGACTGCACCGAATTCGAAGACCGACCGTCCTGCGGGGCGCATCGCCCGCTCGTCCGACGAGCCGGTCGGCTCTGGCAGCGCGAAGGAGCCGCGTCTTCGCCATCAGCGGTCCGAGGCGCGCCCGCCGGCGGTTGCTTCCGGCCCGATCGGGCCTGCTGCGACGCCGCGGCGCACACCCTCCCCGACGCACCTGCCACACGCACCAGACCCGTGGACATGCGCCACACGCACCAGGTTCGTGGCACGCGCCGCGGACCGGCGGCGCACCGCTGCGATGACACCCCCTACACCCTGACAAGGAGCGCACATGGGATCGAACGCCAAGAAGAAGACGACGATGGCCAAGCTGACGCGCGAGGCCAACCTCCGCGAGCGCCGCGCGGAGAAGCAGGCCCGCAAGGACGCCAGGAAGCAGGCGGCCGCGCGCGAGCGCACGGGCGCGGCGGACCGCGCCACGGGCGAGGCCACGTGACGCCCACCTCCCGGACCCACCCGCCGACCGCCGTCGCCTGGGGCGAGCCGTCATCGCGACGCGCCCTGGGCCCGGCCCACCGGAGACCGACAACCGACTGATGAGGAGCAGCCATGGCGCCGCCACGGCCTTCGCAGAGAGACATCGAGGCCGCCAAGAAGGCCGAGCGACAGAAGGAGATGGATAACGCCATCGCCAGCGGGCGACTGGTCGTGCGCCAGATGACGCCGGAGGAACGCGCGCAGAGCGACGCGCGGCCGACGAAGTCCGCGCCGTCCGGCGGGAGCCGCGCGCGGCGTGGCAAGCGCTGACGCCAGCGCACGCTCCTCGCCCCGTCCCGCGCCGCGGGACGAGCGTCGGGCGTACACTGGTCGTTCGGGCGTTCAACGAAAGGGTCCCAGATGACCCGAGTCTCCTGCCCCTCCTGTCGGCTGCGCTTCGGCGCCGCCGCGACCGCGATCCTCAGCACCTGTCCCGAGTGTGGCCGGCACCTCCAGCCCGCCACGTCCGCCGAGGACACCCTCGGCTTCAGCCTGTACGCGCCGACCGACGCGCGGCCCATCCTGCCGATGGCCGTCGAGGCCGCAGTGCCGATCGACGGTCCGCGCGCCGGGCGCGACTGAGCGCGACGTCCCGGGGCGCCACGACGGCCGGGGCGTCACGACGGCCGAGGCTCCCGCCGCGCACATCGTTGCCAGGTTCGCGACGGCGTGGGACGCCCGCGAAGCTCGGTGCCTCATCGAGCCCCACACGCATAGGCCCTACCTGCCGGCCGGGACGACCTCGGCCGCCGGTGGCACGCGTCCGGCGAGTCGCGGTACAGCGGACGGTGAAGCAGACCTCGGTGAGGCCGAGGGCGTCCGTCAGCGCGAACGCCACGTCGGCCCAAGCCACGCCGCATGCGCGACCGCGGGCATGCTCGCGTGCGTCGCCGAACGCGCCACGAGACCGATCAGAAATCGAGAAGCGCCCGCGACGACCCGTGCCTAGCATGGCCGCCATGGACATCACCACGACGTCAGGAGCGACCATGACCGGGGCCGCCACCCAGGGAATCAAGACCGTGCTGCATCCCGTCTCCGACCTGGCGAAGGCCAAGGCGGTGTACACCGCCCTGCTTGGCGTGCCGCCCCAGGGCGACGAGTCCTACTACGTCGGCTACGACGCCGGGGGCCAGCATGTCGGACTGGTGCCCGGTGGCGGCCCGCAGGGCATGACCTCGCCGGTGGCCTACTGGGAGGTGGCGGACATCGAGGCGAAGCTGGCCGAGGTGACGGCGGCGGGGGCCACCGTGAAGGACCCGGTGCGCGACGTCGGCGGGGGCCGCATGGTGGCCACCGTCACCGACCCCGACGGCAACGTCCTCGGGCTGCTGCAGGACCGCTGAGCACCACCCCTCCACGGACTGAGACGAAGGAGACCCGGAGACACGATGAGCACCGCCGCGAGGACGGACACGCAGTCGCCTGCGCTGCCGGTCGCCGACAGCCACGACCTGATCCGCGTGCAGGGCGCGCGCGTGAACAACCTCAAGGACATCAGCATCGAGATCCCGAAGCGCCGGCTGACGGTGTTCACCGGCGTATCCGGCTCGGGCAAGAGCTCGCTGGTGTTCGGCACGATCGCCGCGGAGTCGCAGCGCCTCATCAACGAGACCTACAGCGCCTTCGTGCAGGGGTTCATGCCGACGCTGGCACGGCCCGAGGTGGATGTGCTCGATGGTCTGACGACCGCGATTCTCGTCGACCAGGAGCGGATGGGCTCGAACCCGCGCTCCACCGTCGGCACGGTCACGGACGCCGACGCGATGTTGCGCATCCTGTTCAGCCGGCTCGCCCAGCCGCACATCGGCTCGCCCGGCGCGTACTCGTTCAACGTCGCCTCCGTACACGGCAGCGGCGGGATCACGGTCGAGCGCGGGGACAAGACCAGGACCAAGAAGGCGAGCTTCAGCCGCGTCGGAGGCATGTGCCCGCGCTGTGAGGGTCGCGGCTCCGTCACCGACTTCGACCTGTCTGCGCTCTACGACGACACGAAGTCGCTCAACGAGGGGGCACTCTCGATCCCCGGCTACAGCATGGAGGGCTGGTACGGGCGGATCTTCCGCGGCTGCGGGTACTTCGACCCGGACAAGCCGATCAGGAGGTTCAACAAGCACGAGTTGCACGATCTCCTCTACAAGGAGCCGACCAGGATCAAGGTCGAAGGCGTCAACCTGACGTACGCGGGGCTGATCCCGACGATCCAGAAGTCGATGCTGTCGAAGGACGTCGACGCGATGCAGCCGCACATCCGCGCCTTCGTGGAGCGGGCAGTGGTGTTCACCACCTGCCCCGACTGCGGCGGCACCCGGCTCAGCGAGGCGGCCCGGTCGTCGAAGATCGACGGCGTCAGCATCGCCGACGTCTCCGCGATGCAGATCACCGATCTCGCCGAGTGGATCCGCGGCCTCGGTGAGCCGTCGGTCGCTCCCCTGCTCGAGGCGCTGCGGGAGACCTTGGACTCGTTCGTCGAGATCGGGCTGGGCTACCTGTCGCTCGACCGGCCGTCGGGCACGCTGTCGGGCGGCGAGGCGCAGCGCACCAAGATGATCCGCCACCTCGGCTCGTCGCTCACCGACGTCACGTACGTGTTCGACGAACCCACCATCGGCCTGCACCCGCACGACGTCGAGCGGATGAACGAGCTTCTGCTGCAGTTGCGCGACAAGGGCAACACGGTCCTCGTCGTCGAGCACGAGCCGGAGACGATCGCGATCGCGGACCACGTCGTCGACCTCGGCCCCGGCGCCGGCAGGGCGGGCGGCGAGGTGACGTACGAGGGCTCCGTCGACGGGCTGCGCGAGAGCGGCACCCTCACCGGCCGCCATCTCGACGACCGGGCCGCCCTCAAGGAGACGGTGCGACAGGCCGCCGGCACGCTCGAGATCCGCGGCGCGACGGCGCACAACCTCCGCGACGTCGACGTCGACATCCCGCTCGGCGTGCTCGTCGTCGTCACCGGCGTCGCCGGCTCCGGCAAGAGCTCGCTCGTGAACGGGTCGATCCCCACGGACGAGGGTGTGGTGTCCATCGATCAGGGCGCGATCCGCGGCTCGCGGCGGAGCAACCCGGCGACGTACACCGGACTGCTCGACCCGATCCGCAAGGCGTTCGCGAAGGCCAATGGCGTGAAGCCGGGGCTGTTCAGTGCCAACTCCGACGGCGCCTGCCCGCACTGCAACGGCGTGGGCGTGGTCTACACCGACCTGGCGATGATGGCCGGGGTCGCCACCATCTGCGAGGAATGCGAGGGCAAGCGGTTCCAGGCATCGGTGCTCGAGTACCACCTGGGCGGCCGCGACATCAGCGAGGTGCTCGCGATGTCGGTGGGTGAGGCGACGGAGTTCTTCGGCGCCGGCGAGGCCCGCACGCCGGCCGCGCACAAGATCCTCGACCGGCTCGCCGACGTGGGGCTCGGCTACCTCAGCCTCGGCCAGCCGCTCCCGACGCTGTCCGGCGGCGAGCGGCAGCGGCTCAAGCTGGCCACCCACATGGCCGAGAAGGGCGGCGTCTACATCCTCGACGAGCCGACCACCGGCCTTCACCTCGCCGACGTCGAACGACTGCTCGCCCTGCTCGACCGACTCGTCGACTCCGGCAAGTCGGTCATCGTCATCGAGCATCACCAAGGCGTCATGGCGCACGCCGATTGGATCATCGATCTCGGCCCCGGCGCCGGCCACGATGGCGGCCGCGTCGTCTTCGAGGGCACCCCCGCGGACCTCGTCGCCGACCGCTGCACCCTGACGGGCGAGCACCTCGCGGCCTACGTCGGCGCCTGAGCCGGCGCCCGCTCGGCCCAGGGTGGACGCGAGGGCGCCAGGCGACGCCGGCACGACGTACGATTTCGCCGTGACCAGCAGACCCGCCCCGACGCCGCACCTGGCCGACCTCGCGCGGCTGCGCCGGGTCCGCGACCGAATCGACCGGGAGTACGCGCAACCGCTGGACGTCGAGGCGCTCGCGCGCGGCGCGCACATGTCGGCCGGGCACCTCAGCCGCCAGTTCCGGCTCGCCTACGGCGAGTCGCCGTACAGCTACCTCATGACGCGGCGCATCGAGCGCGCGATGGCGCTGCTGCGCCGCGGCGACCTCAGCGTCACCGAGGTCTGCTTCGAGGTCGGCTGCGCGTCGCTGGGCACCTTCAGCACGCGCTTCACCGAACTGGTCGGCATGCCGCCGAGCGCCTACCGCCGCGAGGCGTCGGGAGCGACGGCGGGGATGGCGCCATGCGTGGCCAAGCAGGTGACCAGACCGGTCAGGAATCGAGAAGCAACGGTCTCAGGCCGCACCTAGCATCACCGCCATGGACATCACCATTCACGCGACCCTCCTCCCGCACGACGACCCGGACGCATCCCTGGGCTTCTATCGCGACACCCTCGGGTTCGAGGTGCGCAACGACGTCGAATACGGCGGGATGCACTGGATCACGGTCGGTCCGCCCGACCAGCCCGGCACGTCCATCGTCCTGTACCCACCGGCCGCCACGCCCGGCATCACCGACGACGAGCGCCGCACGATCGCCGAGATGATGGCCAAGGGCACCTACGCCAGCATCAACCTGGCCACCAACGACATCGACGGCACCTTCGAGCGGTTGCAGGCCGGGGACGCCGAGGTCGTCCAGGAGCCGACCGATCAGCCGTACGGTGTCCGAGACTGCGCCTTCCGAGATCCCGCGGGCAACCTGGTGCGCATCCAGGAGCTGCGCTGAGCGGTCCGGTGATGATCGTCGCGGTGGACGCACGTTCGCGTCCGCCGAACGCAGAGACGGCGACGCGGAGCCCGGGCGGACGTCTGAGTTCACGCCAGCGACGCCGTGCCGAAGAGCCGCTCCTCGATGCGACGCTCGGTCGGCCACTCGATGCGGTCCACCTGCGCGAAGCCACACGCCGAATCTCATGTGATGTGCCCGGGCGCCGCTGCGCGGCACCGGTCGTCTGAGCATCGCCGACCGGGCGCCGACCGAGCTACGCTTACGGACGGTGAGCCCGTCGCCCGAGCCCGGCAGACCCCACCGCCCACCGTGGCGGCGCAGCTCTCCGTGGCTCTACTTCAGGCCGCGAGGCGGTCCGGGCGGCTCAGCCGGCGTCCGCGAACCGCGCAATCGGCCACCCGATGCCGGCGGCGGAGCCGCGCAACTCAAGCCACCCCGCCCCTGAGCTCCGCGGCGCGATCAGGCGGGACCCTGTCGGCGATGTCGTGCCCGCGACAGAGCACGCCGGCTTAGTGGGTTCGGCCGACGGCGGGGCGAGAGCCGCCGCGCGAGCGCATCAGCGTGTATCCCGTGCCCGCCAGCGCGATGAGCAGCGCGAGGCTCGCGATGATGATCGGGAGCGCCTCGTCGACGTCGCGGACGATCGTCCGCTCGGGCCGCACGACCTCGATGGTGCTGGGGCCGTTGTACTCGGGGGCGCGGCTGGCGTTCGGGAAGTCGGCGGGCGTGTCACCGATCTTGGTCGCGGGGCCATCGACAGTGTCCACGGTGGTGGCGAACGCGGCCGCGAGCTTCGCGGGCGAGAGCTTCTCGATCTCCTTGTCGTACGACTGCCACCTGGCAGCGACGGGGTCGGCGGGCTGAGCGACTGCGGTCGCCGGGAGCAGCGATGCGGTCGCAGCCAGCGCGATGAACGGGACTCGAAGACGGATGAGGCAGCGACGGAACTTCATGAGAACCTCCTTGTGGAGCGGGCTGCGTGAACGTGGCGAGACCGCACGACCGGCGAACGAGCAGTCATCGGCGCCGGGCCGTGAGCGCGATCCCGCCCATCGAAGCGACGATCAGTACGCCGGCGCCGCCCGCGCCGATGGCAGCGGAGATCCAGTCGAATCCGCCGGCGTCCCCGGCCTCGATGAGCGTCGGGGGAGCGTCCGGGCGGGAGACCGGGCCGCTCTCTGGGGCGCCGGGCGTGCCGGGGAAGTCGGCGGGCGTGTCGCCGATCTTCGAGCTGGAGGGCTGCGGATAGTCGGCGCCCGGCTCGGCCGCTGCGGGCGCGGCGAGCGTGACGCACGCCGCGAACGCGAGAGCCAGGGCGCGAAGACGGCGGATGGTGCGGCGGCGGGACTTCATGGGTGACCTCCGGGTCACGGTGAGCGATGGAGGAACCGTCGACCGCGGCGGTAAGCCGCCGGTAGAAGCCCGGTAAGCGCCGGTTGTGTCCCGGTCGCACGGGCGTACCGTCGCTGTGCAGCGCTCTGCGCTGCGGGAGCCATCACGGAGGTCCGCGACGCGCACACCGGCCGCCTGGTCGCACGCCTGCCCACCCACGACGTCGCGCGATCGGTCGCGTTCTCGCCCGGCGGCAGGCTCGTCGCCGTATGTCAGATCGATGGACGGGTGCTCCTGTGGTCCACGCGCGACTGGCGCGCCGTAGGCCGGCCGTACGCGTCAATCTGCGGCGGTTAGCGGGCGCGCCGGTTCAAGCATCCGTGCCAGCGCCCGCAGATGGCCGTCCCACCGGGCCGAGTCGGACGTCGGCTTTGCGCTTTCCGAACGCTGCGCGGTCGTGATCATGGCCCGGATCCGCACCCACCGGGCCAGCAGCCGCGCGTCCGGCAGGTCCGCCAGCCGCGCGTAGCGTTCCACCACCGCGACGTCGGTCACGTACTCGGCCGCCGCGAGCAACGCGAAGCACTCGGCATGAGGGTCGGCGAGGACAGGCTTCGGATCGATCACGACCCACCCGCCGCGAGCCCGCAGGATGTTGTCCTGATAGAGGTCGTTGTGGATCAACGCCGTCGCGGGCATTCCGAGCAATGCGTCCAGCTCGGCCACGGCCTCAGGGCGACGACGCTCGAGCGCCCGCCGCCACCCATCATCCTCGGCGTGCTCGGAGATGGTCGGGAACGGCCCGTCTGCGGTGGCCCGGTCGGCCGCTCGCAGCCTCCGCGCCATGTCCGCTACGACGGCAAACGACTCCTCGGATGAGCCCGCGTACGTGCCGAGCTGCGCGCCCGGCGTGACCAGCTCCAGGAGCAGCGTCCGCCCCTCGTCGCGCGCGGCGATGACGCGCGGCGCGAGACCCGCCCGGGCCCAGACCGTGAGCGCGCGGTCGGCCGCCCACGGCGTCCAGGCGGTCGCGGCCGGCTCGACCTTCAATACGACGCCGTCGCCGGTACGCAGCCGCGCGCGGTAGACGTATCCCACTCCGCCGCTACCGAACGGTTGCGCATCGGACAGGCCCCAGTCGTCCATGGCCGCCTGCGCCCGCGCGGCCGTCGCGGTGCGGATGGCCTGCCAGTCCGACCCGAACCACTGCGCCCAGTTGCGATGCTGGCGGGCGAACGAGAGCGCGTTCATTTGCCTCGCGCGTCCGCACCGAGCTCGCGTAGCCGCGCTGCGCTGCGCTCATCCATCGGCAGGAAGGTCTCGATCGCGACGTCTGCCGCCGTCACCTCCAACGGCGCCCCGAGGGTGGCGATCACCGTGAAGAGACGGACCTCGCCGAGAGGGGTCCGGAGGTCCAGCGAGACGACGGGCTGGGTCGCGGGGCTGGTCGGCGGATCGTCCGGCAGATACGACTCCACATCCGCGATCAGCTCGCCGAGGGCCGGATTGGCGTCTTCGCGGCTCCTTCGCCTCAGCTTCGTGATCAGCGGCGCGTTGCAGGCCGCGGTCATCGACGAGATCTTGGGGAGGCCTCCCGGGTGGACCGCGAGGCGAAGCATGTTGATCGGGGGCTCGAGCAATTCAGGATCGACCCCGTCCCAGAGGAGCGACGCGGCCCGATTGGCCTCGATCAGGTTCCAGAGACCGTCGACGATCAGCGCCGGGTTCGGCTGGTGTGCGTCCAGCAGCCGGGAGAGCGACTCGCGCAGCGGTCGCATCATGTCGCCGTCGAAGGGCTGCTCCAGGTAGGAGGGAGCGAAGCCCCCCGCGAGCAGCACGCGGTTGCGCGCGGCGATCGGCAGGTCGAGGTGCTGCGCGAGGTGGACGAGAAGCTGGCGACTCGGGCGCGAGCGGCCCGTCTCCACGAAGCTGAGGTGCTTGGTGGAGAGGTTCGCGTCGAGCGCCAACTCCATCTGCGTCAGCCGCCGCTGGGTGCGCCAGAAGCGGATCAGCTCACCGACGGTCTGCGGCTCCGTCTCGGTCTGCGCGGCCACGCGGGCCAACGGTAGCGCTCCCTCAGCTCGGCGCCATACCTTGGACGTGACGGAGTGCGGCCGTTACATCCGAGGTAATCGACGAGCCGCCGCTGCTTGGGGATCGTCACCGCCACGAGCAACCTTCAACGGAGGCAACCGAGATGAGCGAAGCAATCGCGTTCCATGAGACACGGACCGATAAGGCCGAGCGGCTGGCGGATCGATACCACGCGCTCTGGAACGAAGCAGACCCCGAGCGCCGACGGCTGATGATCGCCGAGCTCTATGCCGAGGACGGGACGCAGATCCTCCAGCCGCCGCAGGAGATGCGCGCGATCGCCGCGAGCGCCGGGATCGGCATGGCGGCCACGCTCGAGGCGCGCGGACACGCCGAGCTCGACGCGCGGGCGGCAACGTCCTACGACGAGTGGGTCGGGTCCGCCGGACTCAGCTTCAAGCGGCGCGACGACGTCTATCGGCTGAACGACGTGGTCAAGTTCCATTGGGACGCCTTCTCGCCGGACGGCGAGGTGGCGGCGGTGGGCCTCGTGTTTCTCGTCCTCGGCGCGGACGGCCGGATTCGACGCGACTACGTGTTCATCGAGGGGTAGGCATGCCCGAGCACGTGATCCCCACGTCCGGCGGCATCCTCGCCAACGCGGAGGCGTGATGACGACGGTCGAGGCGAACGGCGTCACCCTCGGGGTCGAGCACGTCGGCGACGCGGCGGCGCCGCTCGTGCTGCTCGCAGGCGCCCCGACCATGCTGTCCTGGCCCGACGGGCTCTGCGCGGCGCTCGCGCGCGGCGGGCGCCACGTCGCGCGGTACGACCTGCGCGATTCCGGCGCGTCGACCACCGTCGATCCCACGGCTCCGGCCTACACGCTGCGCGATCTCGCCGCTGACGCCGCGGCGCTCGCCCGCGAACTCGACGACCGGCCGGCGCAACTGGCGGGCATCGGCGTCGGCGGAATGGTCGCCCAGGTCGCCGCGCTCGACCACCCGGAGCGTTCTCGGCGCTCACGCTCGCCGGGACGCGGCCGGTCGCACCCGGCCGGCTCGACAAGGACCTGCCTGACCACGACGCGGCGACGATGAAGCGGCTGTTCTCGCGCTCGATGCCCGACTGGTCCGACCGCGCCGCCGTAGCGGAGTTCGCCGCGGCCGGCGCGGAGATCCTCGGCAACGACCCCGCCGCCGCACGCGCGACCGCCGAGCGCATCTGGAACCGCACGCCCGGCACTCAGCCCGCGGTACAGATGGCCAACCAGCTGGGCACGGTGTTCGCCAGGCTCGACTGCAAGCCGCGCTGGCGCAGCCGCCTGCCCGAGCTCGGGCTACCGACGCTCGTGGTGCACGGTCACCGCGACCCGTTCTTCCCCGTCGGCAACGGCGAAGCGCTCGCGCGCGAGATCCCCGGTGCGCGGCTGCTCGTGCTCGAACGGGCCGCGACCGCGATCCCCGACGCGGCCGCCGCTGATGTCGCCGCGGCAATGCTCGCGCTGTAGGCGCGCATACGCGGACCGAAGGATCCGCACGCTCTCGGGCGCGGCGGCCGGCGGCGTGCGGCTACGGCAGCCGAGCTCGCGCCGGCGGCCCGGTTCGATCGGTCAGGAGACGAATTGCTGGCCGCCGTCGATGTCGTAGGTCGCGCCGGTGAGGGCCGTGTTGGTCATGAGGTGAACGGCGAGCGCGCCGACGTCGGCCGCTTCGACGACTCGGCCGATGGGAAGCGTGGCGCGCAGGTGCTCGCGCCGCCGCTCGAGGCTCTCGCTGTCCGCGAAGTACGACGCGGACAGCGGAGTGTCGACGAACCCGGCGGCGATCAGGTTCACGCGCACCGGGGCGAGCTCGAGCGCGAGCGTCGCGACGAACGGCGGCAGCACCGCGGTGGCGGCGGAGACGAGCCCGAGCTCGCGGCTGATCCGGCGGCCGCCGGTGCCGCCCATGAAGGTCAGGGAGCCGCCGGCTCGCATCTTCGGCGCGGCGTTGCGTGCGATCTCGAGCGACAGCACGACGTGGTCGGCGATCTCGCGGCGTACATCGTCCGCGCTCGCCTCGGCCAGCGGGGCGTAGTGCGGGCCGGGCCCGGTGACCATCACGTGATCGATCGGGGCCGGCAGGTCCGCGAAGAAGCGCGCGAGCGCGGCGGGGTCGGTGGCGTCGAGGGCGGCCGTGCTGCTCGCCTGGAGCTGGCGCGCCGCCTGCTCGAGCCGGTTGGGATCGCGCGCGACGAGGACGACGTCGGCGCCCTCGCGCCGGGCGCGGCGGGCGGTCTCGAGGCCGATACCGGCGCTGCCGCCGATGACCACGACGGTCTGGCCTCGCAGCTCGGGCTCGGGCCGGCTGGATGCGGCAGTGGTGGTGGTCATGATCCCTCCATTGTCGTTGCGGTCGTAGGTTGGGCCGGGGCGGAGCTGTCGCTGGGGCTGTCCGGTTGGGAGGACGCGCCGGCGCCGGGCCCGAGCCGGCGGGCGCCGCGTCGGCGCGACCCGAGCACCGGCTCGGCCTATACGGG
>Ga0207675_100004799_pt1 | contig 13018 bp, 10 predicted proteins | sample KBSSwiS42_FD_184305 | JGI IMG/M metagenome (GOLD analysis project Ga0207675, IMG submission 184305) | Switchgrass rhizosphere microbial communities from Kellogg Biological Station, Michigan, USA - KBS Switchgrass S4-2 (SPAdes) (version 2) | ecosystem: Host-associated > Plants > Roots >... | reverse complement strand
CGAGAAAGATCGTGCCGCCGGCAGCCGCGAGACCAACGACGAATCCATGCTGCGCATGGAAGACCTGGGCACGCTCCAGCATTCGCTCGATACCAAGTTGCCGGCGCAGCTCGCTCCGGGCGACCTGGTTTCCTATTACGCGGTCGCCAAGGATCGCAGCAAGCAGGTGCAGACCGACCTGTTCATGGTGCAGGTGCAGCCGTTCGAGCGGCGGTTCACGCAGAACCAGGCCGCCGGTGGTGGAGGCGGTGGTGGCGACGACGAGCAGGGTGCGATCTCGGAGCGGCAGAAGGAAATCCTGCTGGCCACCTGGAACCTGCAGCGCTCGGATAGCAATCCGAATGGCGCAAAGAAGACACGCCAGCAGCTGATCGAGAACGCATCGATGCTTGCGGAGTTGCAGACAACGCTCGCCACGCAGGCACGCACGGTCGCTGAGCGAACGCGAGCTCGCGTGTCGCTGGAAGAAGATGAACACGTCAAGGTGTTCGTCGAAGCCATGGAAGCCGCTGCCAAGGTGATGGATCCGGCGGCCCAGCATCTCAAGCAGTTCAAACTCGCCGACGCGGTGCCGATCGAGCAGCAGGCATTGCAGCAGTTGTTGCGAGCCGAGTCGGCTTTCCGTGACGTACAGGTCTCGATGCAACAGCGCTCGGCCAGCAGCGGCGGGGGCTCCGAGGCCGCACGCAACTTCAGCGAAATGTTCGAACTGGAAATGGACCTGGAAAAGAACCAGTACGAAACGCAGTCGCAGCTGTCGCAGGAAAGCCGCCAGCAGGAACTGGACGATGTCCTGCGCCGGCTCAAGGAATTGGCGCAGCGCCAGGAGAAGCTGGCCCAGCAAGCGAGTCGCGAGGCCATCGCGATGAAGGAACAGCGCTGGCGGCAGGAGCAACTGCGCCGTGAAGCGGAAGACCTCAAGCGGCGGCTCGCGGAGCTCGCGAAAGAGCAGCAAGGCCAGACCTCTTCCGGTGCGCAGAGCGGCGATCCGAACGCAACCGGTCAATCGGCGGGCGAGTCAGCGGATGAACGCATGGCGAATGGCACGAGCAACGGCCAGCAAAGCGAGCGGCGGTCGGGGAACAAGCGCGACGAACGCACCCGCAAGCAGCTCGAAGAGACGATCAAGTCTCTCGACAAGGCGCTCGATGAAATGCGAGCAGCGAATACGAATGGCGGCGCGTCGGACAAAGAAGGGTCCGACAAGAACAGTCGGTCCTCCGGCCAACAACAGGGCAAGCCGGGCGGACCGTCGGCTGTCGGGCAAGCCGGTGAAGACAGCCAGTCACGCAGCGCGTCTACTCAATCGGCCGAGCAGGCCGGCCGCAATCTGCGCCAGGCAGTCAAACAGATGGATCTGCCGACGGAAAAGGGGCTCGGCGAAGCAGTCGCACAGCTCGCGGATCGTGCCCAGAAACTCACTGAAGAACAGCGCGACATCGAAAGCGGCATGCGGGAGGCGTTGAACGAAGCGACCGAGACGAATCGCCGCCGCGGTTCGCTCGATCCGAAACGTGCCCGCGCACTCTATGAAGCGAAGCAGAAGATGATGCGCGATCTCGCTCGTGTACAAGGCGACATGCGTGATGCTGCCCACGAGAATCGCAACGATGCGCCGGCGGCAACCAAGCGCCTGGTCGAGTCGCTGTCCGAACTCGAGAATTCCAGTGCGATGGCTCGCATCGGCCGCAGCGCCGATGAAATCCTGTATGGCCGCGCTCGGGATGCAGCTGCTCGCGAAGGCTTGATCGAAGAAGCCCTGGACACGCTGGAGAAAGGATTGCGGGAGTCAGCGACGCTAGCAGCACAAGGCCGCGACAAGGCACGTGAGGAAGCGACGCCCGAACAGATGCTGGCGAGAATCGCCGAGTTGCGGCGATCGCTGCAGCAGGCGCAATCGCAGAACGGACAGCGCTCCGGTTCGTCTCCACAGCAAGGCGGATCGTCCTCCCAGGCTCGCAGCAGCCAGTCCGGCCAGCCGGATGGCGGACCGAATGACGGGGGCCTCACTGCCTGGAATCCCAGCACCGCGAACGGCTCTTTGTGGAATCGCGAGACCGGTGCGGGAAGTTATCGCGAGGCACGGGAGTTGAGCGAAGACATGCGTCGGCTGGCGGATCGCCTGGGCGGTCGCGAATGGACTGCCGCCGAAATCAATTCATTGCGGGGGATGACGCGCGACCTGCGCCGCCTTGCGGACGATCCGCTTGCGACGGAAGCGCAAGCCATGGCGCAACTGATCGATAAAATCGAGCTGGCCGCACTCGCTGCCGCCGAAAAATCCAGGGATCGCTCGCCGTCGCGCACGACGGTGCAGAACACGGACACTCCCGAGTATCGCGACGCTGTGGCCGAATACTATCGCCGTCTCGGCGGAGCGCGCACTGGCCCAAGTCCGTAATTTGGGCCAGTAGTGCAGGATAGAGATGAAGCTCAGCCGGGTCTCGTTGACTGCCTGCATCGTGTTGGCCGCGCTCATCGCTACGGCGGACAGTGAGTTCACGGGCGACGGAGGCCGCGCCGGTGTCGCCGCGGACCTGTCCAAGATCAACTTCGCCCGCATCATTTACGACAGCGAAGGCGGCATGGGCGAAGCCTATTACAGCTACGACGGTCGCATGTGGGCACGCTGGGAAACGGACTTTCCGGAAGGCGACGACAATTTCAGTCGCCGGCTCACGCAGCTGACCCGCCTGCACATGAATCCCGTCGCATCCAGCCGCCGCCTGCTTGCTCCCGACCTGGGCGACTTCCCGTTCCTGTATCTATCCGATCCCGGCTGGATGGTGTTGTCCAAGGAGGAAGTCGCCGCGTTCGCCAACTATCTCGCCAATGGCGGCGTGGTCTGGGTCGACGATTTCTGGGGCGATGCCGAATGGCAGCAGCTCGCGAACGCGATGCGCCAAGTGCTGCCGGGCAACGAATGGCGCGTGCTGCCGAACGATCATCCGATCTTCCACACCGTCTTCGATCTCGACGGATTGCCGCAGATTCCTGCGTTGCCGTTCGCCAGCCCCGGCGGCGATACGGCGGAGCCTGCCGGAGCACACAAATATCCTGCGGGCTCGCTGGCTGTTCCCGAAGTGCGTGCCTGGCTCGACGACCAGGGGCGCATCATGGTGGTCGCCACCCACAACAGCGACGTCGGCGATGGCTGGGAACGCGAGGCCTACGGCGAATGGTATTTCGAAACGTTCTCGACGCGATCGTATATGGTAGGCGTGAACGTGATGACCTATCTCATCACGCATTGATCCAATGACGAGCAGAGGTACGCTCGGCCCATGTCGAATGTCATCAACCTGCGCAAAGCCAAGCAGAAGCGTGCCGAAGGCAAGACGCTGTGCGGCTCGGGCTTTCACAAGTGGGAAGTGCTCAACGAGCGCCGCTTCGATGTGAAACAAGGCAAGCTGGTGAGCATCGAACGTTGTCTACGTTGCAAGCAGGAACGGGCACGGCTGACTTGAGGCGGAAGGGAGCAGGGAGGAGCTCCGAATTGAAGACGCAGATGAAAGAAGCTTTAGAAATGCGACGGGCGCCAGTATTTTCCCGTGCAAGACCAGCGGTTTACCTGTAGACTTCTGCCTACGCAAGCTTTCGTCCGGTCAGCTCGTTCGTTCCTCGCGGCGTTTCAGCGTTTTTAACGCACCCGTCTCGACTCAAGTCTCCCGCCTCACTGGACCAGCGTCACTCGTGCCGCTGTAGGTTGGTAGAGGACAATTTAAATCATGCCATTCGATTCATTGGGGTTGATCCCCGAACTCACCCGTGCGCTCGCCGATCGCGGCTATAGCGATCCGACGCCCGTTCAAGCGCAGGTGATTCCCGAAATTCTCGCGGGCCGCGACATTCTCGCGGGTTCGCAAACAGGTACCGGCAAGACCGCCGGTTTCACGCTGCCGCTGCTGCAGAAACTCCACCCAGCGCCGGCCACCCATGCCCCGCGGGCTTTGGTTCTCGTGCCGACTCGCGAACTGGCGTCGCAGGTAGCGGAGAGCATCAAGAGCTACGGTAAATATCTGCACCTGCGCACGCTGGTGATCTTCGGCGGCGTCAGCATCAATCCGCAGAAAGACGCGTTGCGTCGAGGCACCGACATCCTGGTGGCAACGCCCGGTCGGCTGCTGGATCACGCCCAGCAGCGCACTATCGATTTCAGCAAGATAGAAATCCTGGTGCTCGATGAAGCCGATCGCATGCTCGACATGGGCTTCATCAACGACATCCGCCGTGTCATTCGGCTGTTGCCGCAGCAGCGCCAGAACCTGATGTTCTCCGCGACGTATTCGGACGACATCCGCCAGCTCGCCCATGGCTTGCTGCGGCAGCCGGTCGAGATCGAAGTGGCTCGCCGCAATGCCGCTGTCGAGAGCATCGAGCAGCAGGCCTACATGATCGGCAAGGACCAGAAGCGAGCATTGCTGTCGCACCTGATCCTGTCGGGCGACTGGTCGCAGGTGCTCATCTTCACCCGCACCAAGCACGGTGCGAATCGCTTGACCAAGCAGCTCGAGCAGGACGGTATTCGCGCCGCCGCGATTCACGGCAACAAGAGCCAGAACGCTCGCACGCAGGCACTCGCCGATTTCAAGACGATGGGCGTTCGCGCACTGGTTGCAACCGAAGTCGCGGCTCGCGGTCTCGACATCAAGGAACTCCCGCACGTCGTGAACTACGAGTTGCCGAACGTTCCGGAAGATTACGTGCATCGCATCGGCCGCACCGGTCGAGCGGGTGCTACCGGCATCGCACTGTCGCTGGTGGCGCCGGATGAGAATGGCTTGCTGAAAGACATCGAACGCCTGCTGCGCAAGCAGATTCAGCGCATGGCTGTGCCGGCATTTCCTCCGGCACCGCCACCGCGCCCGGATCAGGAAGAGCGTTATCGCGATCCGCGCAGCCAGCCTCGTCGCGCCCAATCCAGCCAGGGAAGGAGCCAGCCACGAGCCGCCCAAAGCGGCAATGGCCCGCGGCCGAATCAAGCCCAGCAACATCACAAGCGTCCGTCCCGCTCGGCGCCGAACCGCCAACAGCGCCGTCCTTGATGTTTGCCCGGGGACATTCGTCGCGCCGGGACACGCACCTTCCGCGGACGCTACAGGAGCATGTCCCCTGCCTGAGGCTCATCGTTCGGAGATGATTCCTCCGGTGGGCAGTATCATCGGTGCTGAACGCAGGTCGCCGCGAGCGGCGGCTTCCGCCTGCTGTGCCTGGTTCAGCTTGAGGCTGACCTCCATCATCTCGATTTGCGAGGCATGCATGCGTTCGAGCTGGCGCATCTGTTGCGACGTGAGAATGGGTGCAGCCGCATCGCGCACGTTCTGTTGCTGTTGCTTCTGGCGTTCGAGAATCTGCGCGGCTCGATCCGCGGAGCCCATCTGCCCGCTGCCGTTTGTACTGATGAGTCGATTGGCCGCATAAGCAGCCTGTGCTTCGGCGATGGTGCGTTTCTGTTCTGCTGCAAAAGCCGTTACCAGTTGCTCGGCCTGATCCTGTTGCAGCGGAATACCCGAGCTTTCGAGTGTCTCACGCAGTTCCCGGACCTGGATCCGGGCCGGCATCGAGTTCTGATAATTCTTCCATTGCTGCAAGCCATCGTCGCCGAGCACGCTCGCGATAGCCGCTTCGCTGTCCTTGCGCAGATGTTGTTGCTGTGCCTGCCAGTCACGGACAGCGTCGGGATCGGGCTGGGAGCCCGGCGTGAAGAGCGGGCGAGACGCGGTCATCTGGTTCAATTGCTGTTCGGCCAGGACTTCGTAGAGCTGATCGGCCTTCTGCTCATCCAGCTGCAATGCGCTCCGCAGATCCGGATACATGCGCGGCAGCATGAGTTTCTGCTGGCGTTTCATCGCGTCGCGATATTCAGGATTCTCGAGCAGGCGATTGCGCATTTCCCAGCCGCCCGTACGCATCATTGCCATGGGTGGACCGCCTCCAATCATCGCAGCACCGACTGCGGTGAACGTTGCGGCTGGTTGCGTCGTCGTCGTGACGGGCGCTGCCACTGCCGTTTCCGACATGGGCGGACTAAAGGGATTGGCTGAAAGTGCAGGCGGTTGGGTCGCGGCAGCCGGAGCCGCCGCGGTCGCTGGTTTTTGCAGTTCAGCGATGCGAACCTGCAATGCCGCCGTCTCGGCACGCGTCTCGCGCAGGTCGTTATATAGATAGGCAGATGCTGAGCCGAAGGCCAGGGTGGCAGCACCCAGGACGACGATTGCCCGGTTCATTGCGATCCCTCCTTAGAAATCCCAACAAATCAGCCCCAACCCATCAACCCGTCGCGATGGCTACTCCTGCTTCGCGACCTGTTTCCGCAACTCGCGCAGCTTCGCCTTTACCACCGCTGCATTCGCATTGCCCATGCGTAGCAGCACTTTCTGGCCTGCCGACCGTTCTTCCAGCGTCGGGTCGGCGAATTGATAGAACACGCTCGGCTGCGTAAGTTTCACGGCGGCAGGCAGTTCAGGCGTCGCCAGCAGGTGATCGATGACTTCGATCAGGCGATTGTTGAAATACCCGTCGGGATAGCCCAGTCCGACATAGGCTTGCTGGAACAAAGGATAGTAGCGTTTGTAGATTGCGGCGATCTGCGCGGCATCGGCACTTTGCACGACCTTGATGAGCGCCGCGTAGCGGGCGGCATTGTCTTCGCTCAGCGTGGGATCGTCGGGCGTGGCCACCAGGAACGCACCGCCGGTCGGTTTGATCGGCCACATCGGCACCGCAGTTTTCTTCCGCGGCAGGTTGTCGACCGTGACGACGATGTGGCGCACGATCTGCTTGGGCACCAGGAAGCTTTCGAGCGACCGGCCGAAGACTTCGGAGAGCGATTCCTGCACGGCCGCATCGCTGTCGTTGAGCGTCGGCAGCGGTTGATCCGACGCCGTCGGTGTGATCGGATGATTGACTGCGGGCGAGGCCGTGGCGGGGGCAGGTGCGGCGATCGGCGGCTTGGCCGCTACCGGCTGTTCTTTCTGCAGCCGGCCATAGTAGAGCGCCCCACCGGCAGCGGCGACGACGACCACCGGGATGGCCCACCAGATCCACTGCTTCGGTTCTTGCATCGCGGCTCACCTTCGATTCTTCTGGACGTCTCGATCGATGCGACGTCGAGTGGAACGCCCCGGCATTGCGCATGCCGGGACTCCCGCCGGGCGTCGAGCTTACTTCTTCGGCTTCTCGAATTTCAGCACGAAGTTATCAGCTTCGCCGATGGCTTCATACTTGGCGCGATCCACGTCGCCCAGCTGGTAGGTCGGCGGCAAGGTCCATACGCCCTTCGGATAATCCTTGGTGTCTTTCGGATTGGCGAGGATTTCGGATTTGCCCAGGTACTTGAACCCGGCTTTTTCCGCGAGCTGGATGGTGTAGTCCTCGCGAACATAGCCGTTCTCGGCCTTCGGATCCTGCGGCTGCTTGGTGCTGCCGCGGTGTTCTTCCACTCCGAGCACGCCACCGGGCTTCAGGGCGGCGAAGAAGGCGCTGAAGGTCTGGTCGACCGTGCCGGCGCTCATCCAGTTGTGTACGTTGCGGAAGGTCAGCACCAGGTCCGCCGTTCCGGCCGGCGCCATTTCGGTCATGGTCGTGATCTTCACTTTGCCGTACACCGCGGGATCGCCATCGAGCTTCTTCTTGAAGGTCTCGGCCGCACGCGGCGACATCGCCGTGTAATAAGTTCCTTTGTCCTTCAAGTACGGCGCCAGGATCTCGGTCCAGTAACCGCCGCCGGGCGCGATCTCCACCACGGTCAGGGTGGGTTTGACGCCGAAGAATTCGAGTTCCTCCTGCGGCTTGCGCGCCTTGTCGCGTTGTACGAATTCAGCGGTTCGCTGCGGCGAGGCGATGGCCTTCGCCAGGTCGGCATCCTTCGCCATGGCCAGCGACAACGGCGCTGCCAACAGTGCGGCCGTTGCAAGCAGACAGGTCACTCTCATGTCATATCCCCTCAGGATTCAATGTGCGTTTCAACGATGGTCGGGCCGCCGGACTCTACCAGAGCATCCAGCGTCCGGCAGATCTAAGGACTGCGTCACATCGCTTCGGTTCCTCGCTTGGCCGTTTACGGTGCGATTCGTCTACTATGACGCCCGTTTGTGCTTCGGAGAACACGCCAGCGACCATGGGCAAAGGCAGGCAACATGTACTACGGCAGTCGCAGCGGCGACATCGCCGATTCATGGGAATGAGGCTATCGGCGTGGGTTGCCGTGACTGCGATGGCCATGACTGGCGAATTCGGCAGTGCGAATGCTGCCGATTCCCGCATCGATCTGCAGGACTGCCGGTTGGAAAGTCCGTCTGCGGGCGGCAGCGTTGCGGCGCGTTGCGGCTGGCTCGAAGTTCTGGAGAATCGCGACAACCCTGCGGGACGCAAGCTACGTCTGCACGTCGCGGTGATTCCAGCATTGCGCCTGCAGCCCGCACCGGATCCGTTGTTTATTCTTGCGGGCGGACCGGGCCAGGCCGCGAGCGACTATTACACGACCATGGGACCGGCGTTCGGACGCATCCGTCGCGATCGCGATATCGTGTTGGTCGATCAGCGTGGCACGGGCCGCTCCAACCGGCTCGACTGCGCTTTCGATGACGCAGGCGATTTCGCCGGGACGGATCCACGCAAGCTGCAGGAAGAAGCGCGAGCCTGTATTGCCGCATTCCCTGGCGATGCGCGTTACTTCACTACCAGTATCGCGGTCCAGGATCTCGACGAGGTGCGTGCGGCGCTCGGCTATTCCACCCTGAATTTCTATTCGGTTTCGTACGGCACGCGCGTCGCACAGCATTTCATTCGCCGCTATCCCGATCGGGTGCGTACGGCGATTCTCGACGGCGTGGTGCCGGTGGACCTGGCACTCGGTCCCGATATTCCGTTACAGGCGCAACGAGCCCTCGACGCGTTGTTCGACCGCTGCGCCGCCAACGGCGCATGCAATGCGAAATTTCCCGCGCTGCGTAACGACTTTCGCGCCTTGCGAACTCGCCTGCAGGCGACGCCGGTGAAAATGCAGATTCCCGATCCGCTCACGGCGATCATGAGGGATGCGACGTTCGGCATTCCTGAACTGAGCGCCGCCGTTCGCCTGCTGAGCTACAGCGACGAGACCGCATCGGTGCTGCCGCTGCTGATTCACCAGGCCGAAGTGGAGCGGCAGCCGCAGGGCATGCTGGCGCAGTACCTGATGATCAGCCACAACATGGAAACGCAGATCGCGAACGGCATGCACTTCGCCGTGACCTGCAGCGAAGACTCGCAGCGGTGGGCGCAGCAGCCGGCCGATCCGCAGGCCGCGCAGGATGCCTATCTTGGCGGAGCGTTGATGTTCGGCATGAGTTCCATCTGCTCGGTCTGGCCGCGCGGTCCGGTGGACAAGGATTTCAACGAGCCGTTACACAGCGACGTGCCGACACTGTTGCTCTCGGGCGGGAACGATCCCGTCACGCCGGCCGCGTATGGACAACGAGCCGCCGCGGGATTCAAACACGGCAGGCACATCGTGTTGCCGGGCCAGGGTCACGGGCAGCTGGCAGTTGGCTGCATGCCCCGGCTGGTCGCGCAATTCATCGATCAGCGTGCGCTCGCCGATGGCGATTTGAAATGCCTGCGCAGTGTCGCTGCCGCGCCTTTCATGCTGTCCACGACAGCAACGGGGCCGTGACGCGATGATCGTAGTTGCAGGTCTCGGGAAGAAATTCGGCACGGTGCAGGCATTGCACGATGTGTCGTTCACGGCTGCCGACGGACGCATCACCGGCCTGCTCGGCCACAACGGTGCGGGCAAGTCGACGACGTTGCGCATTCTCAGTACGGTCATCAAGACGGACACCGGTCGAGCACTCGTCGACGGGAAGGACTGCGCCACCGAGTCGCTCGAAGTACGACGTTCGCTCGGAGTGCTGCCGCATGCGAGCGGACTCTATCCGCACTTCACCGGCCGGGAGAACATCGAATACTACGCTCGCCTGCATGGACTGAATGGCGAGCAGGTGGCCCAGGCCACGGAGAACCTGATCAGGCGGCTGGCGTTGAGCGACGTCGCCAATCGGCGCGCCAAAGGGTATTCGCAGGGCGAGCGGCTGAAAGTCTCGCTGGCACGTGCGCTGATTCATCGTCCGAGGACCGTTATTCTCGATGAGCCCACGAACGGCCTCGACGTCAATGCCGTGCGAATGCTTCGCGAGCTGATTCGGGAGCTGCGGGCTTCCGGATGCTGCGTGCTGTTCTCCAGTCACGTGATGCAGGAAGTCGCTGCGCTGTGCGACGACATCGTCATCATTGCGCATGGCCGAGTCGTAGTCAGTGGCACGCCCGAACAGATACTGGCTGCAACGGGCACTACCGACCTGGAAGAAGCCTTCGTGCGTGCGGCGGATGGATCGATCGCATGAACGCCATCCGCATCGTCTTCATCAAGGAGGTGCTGGAGAACCTGCGCGATCGTCGCGTGATCTTTTCAGCCCTGGTGTTCGGCGTGCTGCTCGCACCGGTGATCTTCGCATTGACTACGACGCTTGCGTCGAAACGCATGGTGCGCGACCAGGACATGCCGCTGGAGTTGCCCGTCGTCGGCGTGATGAATGCGCCGAACCTGATTCAATTCCTGAGGGAGAATGGTGTCGACGTCACCGTGGCACGCTACACCGAGCGCGAAGCGATGGATGCGGTCCGCTCGGGGCAGCGCGATTTCGTGCTCATTATTCCCGATACCTACGGAAAGAAACTCGAAGCCGGCGGCTCGGCGCCACTGGACTTCATCCTGGATACGGCCAACAGTCGCACAGCGAGTTCGGCGAGCCGTGCGCAGCGATTGCTATATGCGTATGGACAGCAGCTCGCCACGTTACGATTGCTCGTACGCGGCGTCAGCCCGGAGGTACTGCAGCCGATCGACGTGCGAACCCAGGATATCGCGACGCCTGCGGGGCGCTCGTTGCTGATCCTCGGCATGATGACTTATTTCTGTTTCATGTCGATGCTGATGGGCGGCTTCTACCTGGCCATCGACACGACAGCGGGAGAACGCGAACGTGGATCGCTGGAGCCGCTGCTGTCATTGCCCGTGACGCGCGAATCCCTGATCCTGGGAAAGATCCTCGCCACTGCTGCTTACATGTCGGTGTCATTGCTGCTCACGCTGATAGCATTCAGCGTCGTCCTGCTGTTCGTCCCGCTCGAATCGCTCGGAATGTCGGCCAACTTCGGCCCGCGTATCGTGCTGTCTATTTTTGCTGTGATGGTCACGTTCGTTCCCGTCGGCGCCGGCTTGATGACGGTCGTCGCCTCGTTTACCCGCAGCAGCCGCGAAGCTCAAACCTGGCTGTCGTTCGTGATGATGATTCCCATGGCCCCCATCCTGGTCGCCGTCATCAACAACACGCGCCCGAACGCCGCCCTGATGGCTGTTCCCAGCCTGAGCCAGCACCTGCTCGCCACCAGCCTCATGCGCGGCGATCCGATCGCACCGCTGCACGTCGCGATCTCATTCGCAACGACGTTGCTGCTGGGCGGCGTGCTGGTCTGGGTGGCAACGAGACTGTATCGACGCGACGCCATTCTCGGCTGAGCACGCCCTCTCCGCTCGCGGTTCCTGCCGGTCTTTCAAGCAACGATGTCGAGGCCGTTCTTCTGCACCAGGTGCAGGAGTTTGAGCGCGGTGCCCGTCGGCTTCTGCTGTCCGATTTCCCATTTCTGCACCGTCGATACGCTCGTATTCAGCAAGGCAGCGAACACTGCCTGACTGACACGGGACGACTCGCGAATCACCTCCGTCAACTCATTCGACCGCAACATACTGTTCAATACCGAGGGCGTCATGGCCAGCAGCGTCGCAGCCCATTTCTTCAACGCGACCATTTCGGTTTGATCGATGTTGCTGCGCTCGTTCTTCGCGAATCCGTAGACGAAGAACCCCAACGACTGCCTGTCCGTAGCCACCAGTACACGGAAGCCGTCCCGCTTTCCTGCTCCCGGCCTCGCAATACGTTTTTTCAAAAGGCCGGCTTTGTCGCGGAAGTCCTTCAGCGCGGAACGCTCGCTCGGGGGCGACTCGTCATCGGTTGGCGCCAGCAGTCGTCAGGGAGATGGGCGAGAGTGAGCTTGATTCCGCTGCTATCGCGGGACTACGCCGCGTCGGTGGGGTATGCCTTATCGTGGACAGGGGTTGGCCTGCTTCCGGGGAATGCCTGGAACAGGGTGCTTAAGGGCGCCCGTTTTGCTCTGTCGCCCGGTTGACAGACCAACCGGTCGCGCTATGCAATCGTCTGCCGCGCCCTCGTCGGAAGCGAGCGCCGGACAACGCCACGGAGAAGAACGATGGACTACTTCGATGAACTGCTGAGCGCGGGCTCTGAACTCCTGCGCACCGATCTGCTGTTCCAATTCCTGTGCGACGACGAGCAGCGGCCGGCGTTGTATACCGAACTCAGGCACAAGTCACCCATCTACGAATTCCATACTCGTGCGAAAAATCCGGAGGATCGGCCCGGAAAGGAACTTTCGCAGCGAGCGTTCCTGTTGACGCGCCGGAAGGATATCGAAGCGGCGTTGCAGTCCGGCAGCAATTCGCCGTACCAGTCGATCGGCAGCGGTACGTTCGTGCTGGCGCTCGACAACGGCGCCGGGCATGAGCCCAAGCGCGACTTTCTGCTGAAAGCACTGCGTCCCGCCAGCATGACGCCGGAGACGAGGAGGAGCGAGATTCATCACATCGCGGCACTCGCGTGCCGGCACGCGATGGTGGGTCCCACCAAGAACGATACGTTCGACCTGGTGACCGATGTTGCCGAGCAGGCGACGCTGCGGTTCGTCGCGGCCTACTTCGGCATTCCGGACCAGCATCACGTCGTACTGCAGGAGACCATGCGGCGTACTTATGCGGCGATGATCTACCAGATGTTTGCACGGCACTTCGTCACCGATCCGCTGGTGTTGCTCGAAGGCAATGCGGCGATGGGATCGCTGGCCAGGACCCTCGGCGCGGTGATCGCAGAGCGTGTGGCGGCGATGATCGGCACGAACGCCC
>Ga0207675_100004798_pt1 | contig 13019 bp, 14 predicted proteins | sample KBSSwiS42_FD_184305 | JGI IMG/M metagenome (GOLD analysis project Ga0207675, IMG submission 184305) | Switchgrass rhizosphere microbial communities from Kellogg Biological Station, Michigan, USA - KBS Switchgrass S4-2 (SPAdes) (version 2) | ecosystem: Host-associated > Plants > Roots >... | reverse complement strand
GCCAACTCCTCCGGCGCTCCCTGGAGCTCGACGGAACGGCATTGGCCGCGGTCGTCTCCGGGCCCCTGGCGGTCGCGGGGCGGTCGCGGTGAGCCTCGACGTCACCGTCGTGCTGCCCTGCTACAACGAGCGCGACCACGTCGAGCTGGAGATCAAGCGCATCCGGGCGGCCCTTGAGGCCGCCGGGATGACCTACGAGCTGCTCTGCATCGACGACGGGTCCACCGACGGCACCCGCGAGGTCCTCCAGGCCGTCGACGGCATCCGGACCGTCCTGCTCCCCCGCAACCAGGGCTCAGGCACGGCCAGGCGCATCGGCACCCAGCAGGCCCGCGGCCGGGTGGTCGTCTGGACCGACGCCGACATGACCTACCCCAACGAGCTGATCCCCGAGCTGGTCGCCCAGCTGGACGACACCTACGACCAGGTCGTCGGGGCCCGCAGGACCGAGGCCGGGACCTACAAGCTGGCCCGGGTGCCGGCCAAGTGGGCCATCCGCAAGCTGGCCTCGTTCCTCACCAACACCGACATCCCCGACCTCAACTCAGGCCTGCGGGCCTTCAAACGCAGCGTGGCCGAGCCCTATCTGCGGCTGCTGCCGGCCGGGTTCTCGTGCGTGACCACCATCACCCTGGCCTTTTTGTCCAACGGGCACCCGGTCAAGTACGTGCCCATCGACTACTTCAAGCGGGCCGGGCGGTCCAAGTTCCACCCGTTCAAGGACGCCTACAACTACATCATCCAGGTGCTGCGGATGGTGATGTACTTCAACCCCTTGCGGGTCCTGATGCCGGTCGGGCTCACGCTGCTGGGGGCGACCTTCACCAAGGCGATCATCGACCTGATCGTCCACAACCTGCGGGTCACCGGGTCGACGGTGCTGGTCGGGCTGGCCGCGTTCAACATCATGGCCATCGCCCTGCTGGCCGACCTGGTCGTGCGGCGCACGGCCACCGACTGATGGCCGCACCCGAGACCGTCGGGGTGGTCATCGGCAACCACACCCACAAGTACACCGCCCGCAACCCGGCCATCCGGCTGCTCACCGAACGCTGGGTGGCCAACCTGGACCGGACCTTTGGCCAGGTGAGCGGCGACGGGCACAGGCCGCCGGAGCAGGCGCTGGAGGTCGGCTGCGGCGAGGGGGTGGTCGCCGACCGGATGCACCGCCGCTGGGGCGAGGTGGTCGCCCTCGACCTGCCCGACGCCGGGCTGCGGGCCGACTGGCGCCACTATCGCGGTCCCCGGTTCCTGCATGCCAGCGCGCATGCGCTGCCGTTCGCCGACGACCGGTTCGACGTGGTGGTGGCGGCCGAGGTCCTGGAGCACCTGCCTGACCCGGACCGGGGACTCCAGGAGATGGCCCGGGTAGGCCGCCGCCACCTGGTGCTCTCGGTGCCAAGGGAACCGGTCTTCCGCTCCTGCAACCTGGTCGCCGGGCGCTATGTGCGCGACCTCGGCAACACCCCAGGACACCTCAACCACTGGTCCAGGCGGAGCTTCGTACGCTTTGTCTCCCAGGTCGCCGAGGTCCAGAGCGTGACCACCCCATTCCCCTGGACCTGTGTCTGGGCCGTCCTGCCCGGCGGCGAGGCCTAGCGGGGGCGTCGCCTCGCCAGCAGCGCGACCGCGCACCAGCCGAGATCGGCGAGCATGAACAGCAGCCGCGACACCACCGCCACCACGGTGCCCTGGGGCCTGGTCAGCACCCCGCCAAGCAGCAGGACCAGGGCGGCCTCGCGGACGCCAGCCCCGGCGGGGGCGACCAGCAGCAGGAACCCGGCGCACCAGGCGGCCGCGAACGCCCCGGTGGCCCGGGCCAGGAGGAGCGGGCCACCGGCCCCGAGCTGGGCGGCCAGCACCCAGATGTGCACGCCGCACGCCAGCCAGGACACCAGCGCCCAGCCCGCCGCCCGTAGCACGCCGGTGGCCGAGAGCATGGTGGGCAGCGGCGGCCGCCGTACCAGGCGGACCACCAGGGCGAGGAGCCGGTTCAGCACCGGCGGGACGAGCGCCAGCAGGGCCAAGGGGAGCGCGGCCAGCAACCACCAGTAGGTGTGGACGGCGTCCGGGCCCAGCAGCGGCGCGGCCGCGGCCGCCACCACCAGCCCGGTGCCGACAACAACGAGGAGGAACACGCCCACGGCCGCCCCCGACGCCCGCTCCGGGACCTGGTGGTCGCGGCCCAGCTCCATCTGGGCCATCACCGGCCACACCGAACCGGGAAGGTACTTGCCGAGCTGGCCGACGAAGAACACCCGCGCACCGGCGTTCACCGGCAGCCGGCCGCCCAGGTCGGCAAGGACCGCCCGCCAGCACAGGAAGGTGGCCAGGACCCCGGCGAGCACGGCGGCCAGGGCGGCGGCCAGCGACCGCGTCGAGAGCTGGCCGAGCAGCGGCCGCACCGCCCCCCACTGGGCCGCCAGCGACCACACCAGGGCACCGAGGAAGCCGGCCAGCACCGCGAGTCGCATGGCCCTTCGCCGTTGCGGCGGACCCCACACGGCCCGCGCCGGGCCGGCGGGCTCGACGACACCGGGTTGGAGGGGCACCCGGCCACGCTATCGCGCTGGCGGGTGGCATGAAGATGAACATCTGATGGCATCACCGATCGGCGCCACGGCCGCGATCAAGACCTGGCGGCGTCCGGTCGAAAATCGTCCCAGCATCCACGGCCGACCGACATCACCCAACTGAGAAGAAGGCGGTATGTACCGGCTAGCAACTGTTGATGAGGCCGAGCTCGGGCAGCTGGCCTCACTGATCGCCCGGCTCAGCCCGGCCCAGCAGCGGCTGGTGGCCGCGCTGGCTGACGGGTTCCGTGGCGGATGGCTGGAGCCGTTCCAGTGGGAACGTGCCTGGCGGGGCAGCAACCTCAACGACGATGTCGTGCTCGGGGAGGCACGGACCTGGCTGGCTCGCCACCCACGGCGCCTCCCCGACCTCCTCGACACACTGGCTGACTCGGGACCGCTCAGCTGAGCTGGTCGATGACCAGCAGGGCCAGGACGACCACGGAGATGGCGGCCAGAGCGGCGGCCAGGATGCGGGGGGCGGCGTGGGCCGGGATCGGGGCGCCGGCGCGGATGGCGTGGTCGGTGGCCAGGAAGCGGCGGTAGCCGCTCCAGGCGGTGGCCGCGCCGAGGAGGACCAGGACGCCGCCGACGAGCTCGCGGCCGCCCGGGATACCGAGCGGCGGGGCGAACCGGACCACCCCGAGGCCGGCGACGTCGAGGGCGAGGGAGGTCCGCACCCAGGCCAGCAGGGTCCGCTCGTTGGCCAGGGAGAAGCGGTAGTCGGGCTCGCGCCGGTCGCCGTCCACCCCGCTATTCGACCACGCCCGTGAAGTCGGCCGGCGGCTAGCCGAGCCAGGCGCGCAGCTGCTTGCGGTCGGCGGCCTCCCAGACCGTGCGCCAGCTGTCGCGGGTGGTGGCCGCGGCGGCCCGCTCGGCGGCGATCAGCATGCCGGCGACCAGGGCGACGTCGCGCCTGGAGGCGCTGGCGGCCTCGCGCAGCCAGGCCTCGCCGACGACCGCGTCCTGATGGTCGCCGAGGACGCTCTGGATATCGGCCACGGCGTCGGCGAAGTTCCCCGCCGACTCGCCGAAGACCGGCTCGACCGCCTCGGCGGCGTACCGGGCCCGCTTGGCCCGGATCCTGATCTTGTGGAGCTCCTCGTCGGGCGGGTCGTCGCCCGCCTTGCGGACCTCCTTGCGCAGCCTCTTCCACGGTTTGCGGACCAGCGGCGGCATCACCTCGTCGGCCGGGCGGTCGGCCCCGGGGAGCAGGGCCGGCGCGGCCGCGGCCGCGACCAGGTCCTCGAGCAGCTCGACGTACTTCTCGGTGCCCATGGCGCCGAGCAGCCGCCGGCGGGCCTGGTCGCGCTGCTCGTTCAGCATCGCCAGCAGCCGCCGGCCGGCCTTCTGGTCGCCGGGCGGGAGGCCGGCCAGGTGGCCGGAGAGCCGCTCCAGCAGCACGTCGGTGTCCCTGACCTGGCCGAGCAGGTCGGCCAGCCACTTGAGGTCGGCGCGGAGGCGGTCGGTCCACTCCTCGTCGAGCAGCTCGGAGAAGGTCCGCAGTGTGGAGCGGACCCGGCGAGTGGCCACCCTGGCCTGGTGGACCGCCTCCGGGTCCTCGCCGGTGCGGACCCCGGCCTCGTGCCGGAACAGCCGCAGGGTGCCGCCGGCCAGGTCGTGGCGGAGCAGCTCCTGGACCGAGGCGTCGGCGTCGACCTCCGGCTGGACGACCTCGTGGCCGAGGGCCCGCTCGCGGCCGCCGAGGGCCCGCAGGTACTTGGGCGTGGGCTCGGACGCCCGGGCGCCGGCGTCGACCAGGCGGTCGATCACCTTGTCGAGCAGTCCGGTGGCGGCCGAGGGGTCCAGCTCGACCTCGAGCTCACGGAAGCGGGCCAGGATGCGGCGGCCGTCCAGCACCTGGACCTCGTCGTCGACCACCTCGGCGAGCCGCGCCCCTTCCGGGTCGCTGAGCTCGACCGGGCGGCGCAGGGTCCGCATGCGCACCGACGGCGACAGCTGGGCGGTGCGGACGAACGGCCGGATCAGGGCGCGCGCCGCGGCCGGTGGACGGTTCCCGTCGCCGGGAAAGGTGTGCTCGGCCCGGACGAGCAGTGCGCCGTCGGTGCCCTCGGGCAGCTTGACCGTCCAGCCCTCGCCGGGGCGGTAGCGCAGGCTCGCCCCCCAGCGGGCCAGGCGCAGGTCGGAGGTGTCGTAGTAGGTGGTCCGGAGGCGTCTGGCGGCCTGGGGCTGGGCCGAGAAGCCGTCGGCGGGCCCGCCGAGCTCCGGCAGGACGAAGCCGGGCGGGGCGTCAAGCTTCGCCTCGCGCTCCTTCATCGCCCGTCCTCCTTGCCTGCTCCCGGGATCAACAAGGCAGCGAGTCCTGCTCCGCCGGCTCGGTCGCCAGCGGCTCCAGGTAGGTCCCCTTCCATCCTTGCCCACCGTCGAGCTGCAGAATCCAGGTGCTGCCCTTCGGCGACTGGAGAGGGCCCGTCAACTCGATGCCGGCCAGCTGCAGCTCGTCGAAGACCTTGCCGATGACCTCGCCGTGGGTGCAGAGCACGGCCCCCTCGAGCGCCGGGTCGGTCAGCAGCTCGAGCACGCCGGGCCCGGTCCCGTCGACCCCGAGGGCCTCGCTCGGCTCGACCAGGCGCCCGAGCCGGCCGGCCAGCGGCTGGACGGTCTGGAGGCAGCGCTCGGCCGGGCTGGAGAGCACGCGGCCCAGTGAGCGGTCGCCCAGCTGCAGGATCAGCCCGAGGGCCTCCGCGCGTCCCTGGTCGGAAAGGGGGCGTGCCAGGTCGGGCCCCGCCCACTTCCCCTTGCTCCCTGCGTGGGCGTGCCGAACGAGATAGCGCACGGGCACATCCTCCCCATGACCTCTCGCACCTGCTTCCGCCAAAGGCCCCTACCCAGCTTGCCCGATGGCGACCGTCTGGGCAATACAAGCATGGCCGGAACCACCATGGAAAACGGCAGGACGACCCCGGCCCGGCGGGCCGGGGTCCCCTACTGGCGGGGCCGGACGGCCGGGCCGCCGCCGTTGCCGGTGCCGGTCGGCCGGGGCTCGCCGGCCGGCCGCCCTGGCCGGCGGTTCGACAGCCGGGTCGGGAGTGGGGAGCGCAGCTCGCGCAGGAGGGCCTGGGCGGTCGACTGGCTGATGGTCACGCCCTGCTCGGCCATGGCCTCGACCAGCTGGGCCGAGGTCAGCGTTTCGGCATCGGCCCGCTGGTCGAGGATTGCGGCGGCGACCATGTACGGCGCCTGGCGGCGGGGCCGCGGGTCGTCGCCGGCCTTGGCGGCGGCCACGGCCTGGCGGAAGGTGTCGGACGGGACCCGCCGCGGATCGCGCCCGGCGGCCTCGGCGGACGGCCGGGCCGCCGGCCGGGGCAGCGCCCCCGCCCTCGGCTCGGCGGCGGCGGGCCGGGCCGCCGGGGCGGCGGTCCCGAGCGCCTCACCGGTGCGGCGGGGCCGGCGCATGGCCTCGATCTGGATCCGGGCCAGGGGCGCGCTCATGGCCGCCTCCTGGGCGGCCTCGGCCTCGACCTGGAGGCGGGTGGCGCGCAGGGTGGTGGCCCGCCGCAGGACCATCATCAGCAGCTCGACCCCGAGCACGAGGGCGGCCGGCGGGATCAGGGCGACCCCGCGGGCGGCCCAGGTCGGCTCGGCGTGGGCCACGTTGAGCACGAAGCTGACCCCGGCCGCCGCGGCCAGCAGCAGCTTGGGCCACCACACCTCCCACCAGGCGCGGCGCGCCTTGGTGGTGGTGAACCACAGGTCGGCCCCGAGGGCGACCACGATGAAGGAGTCGACCATCAGGGGCACGGCCCAGCCGTGCTCGGGGGCGATGCCGTTGGAGCGGACGGCGTAGGCCCGGATCGCCTCGAAGCTGGTGTAGAAGGCCAGGGAGGCGATGCCGAGGACGGTCGCGCCGAGCACGGCGACCAGGATCGTCCTGAACCGTGAGAGCCACTTGTCGGTGGCGACGATCCCGGAGATCAGGGGTGGTCCGGCGGAGGCCACAGGCGGCACGCTCCTCGGGGCTGCGGGCGGGGGTTGCTTGCGCGATCAGCGCAAGGTTCTACCGCACCCGACCCGGGTGACGCACAATACGGACGTTTCACCCCTTGTTGGCGCCGTGGACCCGGACGAAGTCGTTGACCTCGTAGTAGGCGTCGATCGACTCGCCGGCGTCGCCCCAGAACCCGTCGAGGACGTCGTACTCCATGGAGCGGCGCTCCACGTACCAGTTGTTGACGTCGGTGATCTCCAGCTCTCCCCGGCCGGACGGCTGCAGGGTCGGGATCACGTCGAAGACATGCTCGTCGTAGAAGTAGATGCCGGTGACCACGAAGCTGCTCGGCGGGTCGTCGGGCTTCTCCAGGATGCGGACGACCCGGCCGTCGTCGTCCATCTCGGGGACGCCGAGGTGGCGCAGGTGGGCCGGGTCGTCGATCCGGGCCAGGACGATGCGGGACCCGGAGGGCTGGGCCAGGAAGTTGGTCACGGCCGGGCGCAGGCTGCGCTCGACCACGTTGTCGGCCAGCATGACCACCACCCGGTCCCCGTCGACGAAGCGCTCGGTCAGCCCGAGGGCCTCGGCGATGCCGCCCGGCCGCTCCTGGTAGGCGTACAGCAGCCGGTCGATGCCGTACTCGTGGCCGTTGCCGAGCAACCGCAGGAACTCGCCGGCGTGGGTGCCCCCGGTGACCACCATCAGCTCGGTGACCCCGGCCGAGACCAGGGTCTCGATGGCGTAGGTGACCATTGGCCGGTCGTAGATCGGCAGCAGGTGCTTGTTGGTGATGCGGGTCAGCGGGTGCAGCCTCGAGCCGGTCCCTCCGGCAAGGATGACGCCTTTCATCTAGAGCCTTTCTTGTCCATGCGGTCCCCGGTCCATGTGGGGGGGAGTCCTCCCCCCCACACCCCCCCAACAGCTCGGCCGGCCACTGGCCCACCGCCTTGAGCCGATGACTAGGCGCCGTACTTGGTCAGGCGGCCGGCGGCGGCCAGCAGCTGGGGAAGCAGGTGCTTGGCCTCGAAGCGGCCGAGGGAGCCCTGGCGGCAGTTGACCTCGTCGAAGCCGGGCAGGCCGTCGGCGGCGGCGGTGCCGCCCCACAGCAGCACCGGGACCGGGTGCCAGGAGTGGGCGGCCATCTGGGCCGGGGTGGAGTGGTCGCCGGTGACGGCCATGACCTCGACCCCGGCCTCCAGGATGCGCGGGACCAGGGCGTCGACCTCCTCGATGGCTTCGACCTTGCGATCGAAGTCGCCGTCCTCGCCGGCCGAGTCGGTCTTCTTGATGTGCATGAACACGAAGTCGTGGTCCGGCAGCAGCTCGGCCAGGGCGTCGACCTCCTCCTTGGCCGCCCCCTCGACCTGGTGGGTCTGGAAGCCGAGCAGCCGGGAGATGCCGACGTACATCGGGTAGGCGGCGATGGCCAGCGCCTTGACCTGGTAGCGGTCGGGGAAGCTGGGCATCTCCTTGACGCTGTCGAAGCCGCGCAGGAGCAGGAAGTTGCCCCGCTCCCGGCCGGCCAGGAGCGTGCGGGCCTGGTCGAGGATGCGCCCGACCAGCTCGGCGGTCCGCTCGGCCTCGGGCGAACGGGGCTCCGGGTCGAGGGGGGCCACGCCCTCGCGCTGGGGGTCGGTGTCGGTCACGTTGCGGTCCAGGCCCGGGCCGCGCAGCACCAGCAGGCCGCGGTGCTCGCGCTCCGGCTGGAGGAAGAACTCGACCCCGTCGAGCTTGATCTCGCCCGTCAGCAGCTCGCAGATGGCGGCCGCCTCCTCGGTGGGCAGCCGCCCGGCCCGGCGGTCGGTGATCGTCCCGTCGGCGTCCAGCGTGCAGAAGTTCACCCGGGCGGCCACGTCGCCTGGCTGGAGCTCGAAGCCGATCCCGGCCGCCGACAGGGCGCCCCGGCCGATCTCGTAGGAGAGCGGGTCGTAGCCGAACAGGCCGAGGTGGCCGGCGCCCGACCCGGGGGTGATGCCGCGGGTGACCGGGTCGTGCAGCCCAAGGGAGCCCTCGCCGGCCAGCCGGTCCAGGTTGGGGGTGCTGGCCTCGGTGAGCTCGGAGCCGCGCTCGCTGGTCCGGTAGCCGCCGAGGCCGTCCATCACCAGCAGGAGGGCCTTCTGCCCCTCGGGCCGTGCCATCTCGGTCACGACGGACTCATAGGTGAGGGTGGTCGACATACGCGCCTCCGAACCAGCAGGGGTCCTGAGGCTTGAGTCTACGGGCCGGTGGGCGGCCGAGGCGAAACAAAGTGACGACCCCCAGGAACCCCGTCCGGTTGACCGGCGGGCAAGCCCGCCTGCTCCCGGCCGATTGGGCCCCTGGGGGTCATCGGCGCCCCGAGGAACTCCCGTGGCCTTCCCGAGAACGACTCGCGAAAGTCCCGTCCTACGACCCAGAGGCCGCTTGGACCTCGCCGCGAAACGTCAGGATGCGCGTTCCCGTCGTCCGCGACGCGCCATCCGGGCCCGTCAGCCCTTCTAGCGGGAACTCCTATCCGGATTTCCCAGTCCTACCGCGTCGGCCCCTCGGGGCAAAGCGGAATCTAGAAGGCGGCCCCTGCCGCGTCAAGGCGACGTTTCCCCTGGTCAGACGCGTATGTCCAGCTAGAGGCATGTAGAATTACTTCGATGGAATTTCCGGTGAACGGGCGGAGCCCTCGGCCAGGCGAGCCCGCCATGCTTTTTCGGCGGCAATGCTCGATGCGAACCCAATCTCCACCGCGGGCAAATAGGCGGCATCGGCGAGATCGAGGACCGAGCCGACCACCCGGTCGACCTCCTCGTGGGTGACCGCCCGCAGCGGGACCTGGCCGACCAGGAACAGGTCACCGGCCTCGTCGAGGGTGAACCGCAGGACGTAGCTGGTGGCCTGGCGCAGCAGCAGGTCGCGGTAGAGCCGCTCGCGCTGCTCCTCGGGGGCGCGCATGAAGAACGACTCCACCCGCAGGGTCCGGTCGCCCACGGCCAGGTGGACGCCGATGCCGAGCTTGCGCTCGCCGGCCAGGCGCAGGAACCAGCGCCCGTCGCCCAGCTCCTCGGCGTCGACGCCGGCGTCGGCCACGAACGCCTCGACGGCGGCCGCCGCCGCCGCCCGTACCGCCTCCGGCTCGGGTCGTCGGTTCACACCGTCGAGCCTACAGTTATGGCCGACCATGGCACAGGCGCTCTTGGGGCCGTGGGGGAGCGAGCTCCCCCCACATGGATCGAGGACGAATGGCAAGAGCTATCCAGGTGAAGGACCTTCGCAAGGCATACGGGACGGTCGAAGCGGTGGCCGGGATCAGCTTCGAGGTGGTCGAGGGCGAGTGCTTCGCCCTGCTGGGACCCAACGGGGCCGGCAAGACGACCACCCTGGAGATCCTGGAGGGCTACCGCGACCGCTCCGGCGGGTCGGTCGAGGTGCTCGGCGTCGACCCGGCGCACGGCGGGCGCGACCTGCGCGAGCGGGTCGGGATCGTGCTCCAGTCGGCCGGCATCGACCGCGAGCTGACCGTCGCCGAGGTCGTGGCCCTGTTCGGCGGCTACTACCCGCACCCCCGCGACCCGGGCGAGGTGATCGAGCTGGTCGGCCTGGGCGACAAGCGCGACGCCCGCTGCCGGACCCTCTCGGGTGGCCAGCAGCGACGGCTCGACCTGGCGCTTGGGATCGTCGGCGACCCCGACCTGATCTTCCTCGACGAGCCGACCACCGGCTTCGACCCCTCGGCCCGGCGGCGCTCCTGGAAGCTGATCGACAACCTCCGCGCCCTCGGCAAGACCATCCTGCTCACCACCCACTACATGGACGAGGCCCAGAACCTGGCCGACCGGGTGGCCATCCTGGCCGCGGGCCGGATCGTGGCCGAGGGCAGCCCGGCCTCGCTCGGCGGCCGCGACGTCGCCGAGGCCGAGATCAGCTTCCGGCTCCCCGCCGGTGCCGCCCTGGACGACCTGCCGCCCCTCGGCCCGGCCCCGCCGCGGCTGGACGACGGCCGGGTGGTCCTGCGCACCGAGGCCCTGACCGGTGCCCTGCACGCCCTGACCGGGTGGGCCCTGGCCCGTGGGGACGAGCTGGAGGGCCTGGCCGTGACCCGCCCGTCGCTGGAGGACGTGTACCTGCGCCTCACCGGAGGCGACCGGCTGGCCGAGGGCGACCCGTGAGCACCCGGACCCGCGCCGGCACCCGCCCGGCGACCTGGCCGCTGCTGCTGCGCCAGGTCCGCCACCAGAACAAGCTGTTCCTGCGTAACCCGTTCTCGGCCTTCTTCTCGCTCGCCTTCCCGCTGATGTTCCTGCTGCTGTTCGGGTCGCTGAACTCCGGCCAGACGCTGGAGGAGCGGGGCGGCATCTCCTACGCCCAGTTCCTCACCCCGGGGCTGCTGGCCTTCGCGGTCGTCTCCACCTGCTACACCGGGATGGTCACCGGGGTGGCCATGAACCGGGACATGGGCATCCTCAAGCGCGTCCGGGGCACCCCCCTGCCGGCCTGGATCTATGTGGCGGCCCGGATCCTGTCCTCGGTCTGGTTCTCGGTGGTGAGCGCCGTGCTGATGGTCGCCGTCGCCGTGGCCCTGTTCGACGTCCACATCGTCTGGCGGATGCTCCCGGCCGCGTTCGTGACCCTGCTGCTGGGCGCGGCCTGCTTCTGCGCGCTCGGCATCGCCGTGGCCGCCCTGGTCCCCAACGGCGAGGCCGCCCCGGTCGTGGCCAACTTCACCGTCCTGCCGGTGGTGTTCATCTCCGACCTGTTCTTCCCAATGGACGCCGCCCCGGCCTGGCTCCGGGCGCTCGGCTCGGTGTTTCCCGTGAAACACTTCGCCCTGGCGCTGGAGGAGACCTTCAACCCGTTCGTGGGCGGCACCGGCTGGCGCTGGGACCACCTGGCCTTTGTGGCCCTGTGGGGCGTCGCCGGGGTCCTGGTCGCCGTCCGGAAGTTCCAGTGGGAGCCCCGCACCCCGGGCGCGTCCCGCCGGCGACGCCGGCGCTAGCCTCGGGACCCGGAGGCGACGGTGGAGGTGCGGTTGGCGGACCTGCTGCCCGGGCCGTCGAGGCTGCCGACCTCGCCGCCCAGGCCGGGGTTGCCGAACAGCTCGCGGGGCTAGCGGCCCCGGGTGTCCAGGGTGTGGAAGGCCTCGGCGTACTGGAGGCCGACCCCGGCGCCGATGGCCGCGTTCCAGGTGCGGATCCGGCGCTCCAGGTCGGCGTGGTCGGTGATCTGGCTGGCGTGGGCGCGCAGCGAGGCCAGCTTGGCGTCCATGGCCGCGGTCACCTCGACCAGCTCGTCGGGGGCGTCGGTGCCGAACAGCAGCACCGTGTGGGGCCGGTGGGCGGCCAGCCCCTCGGCCGCCAGCTCTGGGGCGTAGAGCGGGTCGCGGGCCGCGACCACGCCGTCGACGGTGAGCAGGCCGGCGGCCCGGTGGTCGGGGTGGAGCAGGGAACGGCGCCACGGGTCGTGGCCGAGGACCACGTCCGGGCGCACGACCCGGACCAGCCGGGCCACGGCCAGCCGCAGGGCCATGGTGACCTCGAGCTCGCCGTCGACCGCCCCCAGGAAGTGGACCGGCACCGCCGCCCCCAGCGCCCGGGCGGCCGCGTCGGCCTCGGCCCGCCGCACGCCGGCCAGCTCGGCCGGGTCGGTTTCGGGGTCGGCACTGCCCTTCTCCCCGGCGGTGAAGCAGGCCAGCTCGACCCGCACCCCCCGCCCCGCCCAGCCGGCCAGGGTCCCTCCAGCCTGGAGCTCGACGTCGTCCGGATGGGCGCCGAAGGCCAGCGCCGTCCTGACGGCGAGCACTAGCCCAGCTTCTCCAGCACCGGCTCCCGGACCAGGTCGCCGTAGATCTCGATCAGGCGGGCTGCGGCCTGGTCCCAGCCGTGGGCGCCGGCGAAGCGGGCGGCGGCGGCGCCCATGGCGGCCAGGCGGCGGGGGCTGGAGAGCAGCTGGGCGACGGTGCCGGCCCAGGCCTCGGGCTGGTGGCTGGCCAGCAGGATCCCGGTGGTGCCGTCGCCGACGGCATGCAGCAGGCCGCCGACCCCGGCCGCGACCACCGGGGTGCCGCAGGCCTGGGCCTCGAGGGCGACCAGGCCGAACGACTCCGACCAGGACGGCATCAGGACCAGGTCGGCCGCCCGGTAGATGGTGGCAAGGCGGTCGTGGGGCCGCGGGGCGAGGAAGCGGACCCGGTCGGCGACGCCGTTGGCCGCGGCCAGCTGGGCCAGGCGGGCCGGCTCGGCACCGCCGTTGCCCGACGCCCCCCCGACCACCAGCAGCTCGACGTCCAGGTCGGGCCGCTGCCGGCACAGCTCGGCCAGGGTCAGGACGGCCACGTCGGGGGCCTTGAGCGGCTGGAGGCGGCCGACGAAGGCGAGCACGTGGCGGTGGGCGACCCCGAGGGCCGCCCTGGCCGCGGCCTTGTCGCCCGGGTGGAAGCGGCTCCGGTCGACGCCGTGGGGCACGATCTGGACCTTGGCCGGGGAGGCGCCGTACAGCTCGACCAGCTGGCGGGCCTCGGCCGGGGT
>Ga0207675_100004796_pt1 | contig 13023 bp, 13 predicted proteins | sample KBSSwiS42_FD_184305 | JGI IMG/M metagenome (GOLD analysis project Ga0207675, IMG submission 184305) | Switchgrass rhizosphere microbial communities from Kellogg Biological Station, Michigan, USA - KBS Switchgrass S4-2 (SPAdes) (version 2) | ecosystem: Host-associated > Plants > Roots >... | reverse complement strand
CCCTGGAGCGTTGACGTAATGTAACGGACGCCCCAATGAGACGCGTCGTAGCACCGACGTCGTCTTCACATTGGCGGGAACGTTCCCGCCAGGCATTGTACCGCCATCGCTATTGTGCTCGCCGCGGCGAATGCTTTTTTTACGTGTTGTCTTCATTACGGTGGCAGGCGCCCTGGCGGCGACTTTTGGCTCGTTTGTATGTGATCTACCTCACTTCCGGAAAGACATAAATATTTCCACCGACACGCTTCCCTCACGCGAAAAAAGCCTAACTTGGAAGCGCTGAGGAGCGCAAGGGCCGTAGATTGGAGGTACAAACTATCTGTTAGAATGTGGCCGTTGCGGCAGTTGTTAAGTGCGTGGTCAAGACTCCGTTCAAGTTATTTGTCGCGATGCCGCCTGGTGATTTTACGCTGTAGTCTTTTTAGAATGAAGGCCAATGCGCAAAGAGCCTCGCCGGGGTTCGAAAAGTAAGAGGGCGATCGTATGATATGCCCCCATTGTGGCGCGGTGGTCGCGGCCAACAAGAGGTTTTGCGGAGACTGCGGCGCCCCGCTGCCGTGGCAGTGCGGCGCCTGCGGCGGCGAGAATCTGCCCGACAAGCTATTCTGTGTCGGTTGCGGCGCTGCGCGCGGACTTATGGCGCGCACTCCACCAATCTCTGCCGGCGTGTCCGCAGTCGAGCGCCGGCTGCTGAGCGTGATGTTCGTCGACCTGGTCGGGTCGACGGCCATCGCCCAACGTCTCGATCTGGACAACCTGCGAGAAACCATCAACGCCTTTCATGCCCACGTCACGAGCATGGTTGCCTGTTTCGACGGCTTCATCGCCCGCCACATGGGTGATGGCGTTCTGGTCTATTTCGGCTATCCGCACGCCGATGAAGCCGACGCCGAGCGGGCAATCCGCGCCGGCTTGACGATCATTGATGCGGTCCAGCGACTGAACACGCCGGCGGGTCCCCCGGGCACGCTCCGGGTTCGGGTCGGCATCGCCACCGGACTCGTGGTCGTGGGCGACCTGATCGGTTTCGGATCTGCGCCCAACCTTGCCGCTGGCCTGCAGTCCGCAGCCGAGCCCGACACGGTGGTGATGTGCGATGCCACACGCCTCCTCGTTGGCAGTCTATTTGAACGTCGCGAGCTCACTTTGCCCGACCTGAAAGGATGTCGCGGGGTCGAGCGCGCATGGGTAGTGCTGGGCGAAAGCGTCATCGACAGCCGCCATGACGCGCTGCGCCGCGGTCAGGTGACACTGGTCAACCGCACGGAAGAGCTTGAATTGTTGCTGCGGCGCTGGGAGCAGGCCAGGGGCGGCGGAGGGCGCGTCGTGCTACTGACCGGTGAACCGGGCATTGGAAAATCTCGCCTGGTCGCGGCGCTTGAACAGTATGCGGCCACCGGCCGGCATCTCTGTCTCCGCTTTCTTTGCTCACCCCACCACCTTGATACGCCGCTCTACCCCATCATCCAGCATACCGAGCGAGCGGCAAAGTTTCAGCGCGGAGACTCTCCATCGGTGAAATGGAACAAGCTTGGCGGCATGCTTCCCAATGATGCTTCTTCGGAAGACAAGGCCCTGCTGGCTGAGCTGCTTTCGATCCAACACCCCGATGCCGATTTCCTCAAGACGATGACGCCGCAACATCGCAAGTCGATGGCTTTTGCGACAATCCTCCGTCAGCTCGATGAGTCAGCGCGAAAACAGCCGATCCTCGCGATCCTGGAGGATATACATTGGGCGGACCCGACTACGCTTGGGTTACTCGATCACGTGGTCGAGGCCATCCAACGGCTTCCCGTGCTCCTCGTCATCACGGCTCGCCCCGAGGTGAATGTCCCCTGGGCATCTCGTCCGCATGTCACCGTCAAATTACTGAGTGGGCTGGACGATGAGCTTGCGGCCACGCTGATCAAGCAGACTGCCAGCGGGCGGGAGCTACCGCGCGACGTGATCGAGCGGATCATTGCACATGCCGACAGCGTACCGCTATTTATCGAGGAGCTGACCAAGACGGTTCTTGGCAGGCTCCAAGACGAGCATGCATCGATTGCGTCGCTTTCGGCCGATGTCGTTCCTCCCTCGCTTTATTCCTCGCTCATGGCAAGACTCGACCGACTGCGTGTCGGTAAGGACGTCGCAAGCACCGGAGCGGTCATCGGCCGAGAGTTCTCATTCGAGCTCATACAGGCCGTATCGGGGCTGCCGGCCAAACGTTTGGAGGAGGTGCTCACCGAGCTTGCACGAGCTGAAATCGTTGTTCCGCATGGTGAGCCTCCGTCCGCCAGCTACACCTTCAGGCATGCGCTCGTGCAGGAGGCCGCTTATGCCTCCTTGCTGCGCGAGCAGCGCCGCGCGATCCACCGGCGCCTCGCCGAGGTGCTGGAAGAAGACGCCTCGGGCGAAGCGCCAGAGCCGCAAGTCATCGCCTGGCACTTTGCGGAGGGCGGCATGCCCGACAAATCGCTCGAGTATTATCGAAAGGCCGCCGAACACGCCACCGGCCGGTTCGCGCTGGCCGAGATGGTTCACCATCTTCGCAACGCCCTGCGCCAAATGGCGCATGTTCCGGATTCAGCAGAGCGGCAGCGTCGTGAGCTCGCGTTACAACTGCAACTCGGCCGCGCGGTGATCGATCACGAAGGCGCCGACTCGGATTCCGTGCGCGCGACGTTCGAGCGTGCACGTGAGCTTTGCTTGACGCTTAATGAAGTGGAAATGCTGCCGCGGGTCTACGACGGGCTCTTGGTGAATTACTACTTCATCCGTTCTCAGCCCGAAAAGATCATTCAATACACGCGCGACATGGTTCCATTTCACCAGCGGATCGGTGACCGCCAAGCGCTGTTCATGCAAAGGAGGGCAGAATCCCTGGCGAACTTCCTGTTTGGCAATTTCGAGGCCGCGCGCGACGCGATGGAAAGTCTCGATCCGGAACGCGACGGACCGAATGTCATGATGAGTACTCGGGATCCGAAGGTCGCTATTTCTGTGCTGCTCGGCATATGCCTCACGATTCTCGGCAAGGTTGATTCAGGCGCCGCTACGAGTCGCTCCGCCGTCGAGCGCGCCGAGAGCTTAGGTCATGCCGTCAGCCTCAATCTCGGCCTGCGCCGGGCCTGCGCTCAGGCGATGGTGCAAAAGGATGCTCGGAGGGTTGCTGAATTGGCCGACCGATTGATCGCGCTTCGTGCTGAATACGAAACGTACAAGGGCAGTTGGGAGGGCACATTCTTTCATGATTGGGCGCAGATGTGCGCCCGCCCCGATCCGGTGCTGTTTGACCGTATGCAGGTTTTTCTTCACCGCCTCGATGCTACCAAGAACTGGGCGGTGTTGCCCCTGTACCTGGCCTCCACAGCCGAGTTGTGCGGCCAATCGGGCGACGTTGCCACGGCCGCTGTAATGCTCGAGCGGGCGGCCGAAATCGTCAATCTGACCGGCTCCCGATGGTGCGAAGCGGAGATTATCCGTTTACACGCCCGTTACGGCGCGCGTGATGCCGAGCACGCGGTCGCATTGCTGCGCTCCAGCCTGGCCATTGCCCGCGAACAGGGCGCCAAACTCTGGGAATTGCGGACGGCAATGGATATGGCAAAGCTATTGCGAGACCATGGGGATCCCAGTGCCGCACGAACGGTGCTGACTCCCGTTTACGGCTGGTTTACCGAAGGCTTGGAGACGGCAGACCTTGCGGGGGCACGGGCATTGCTTGATGAAATTGCGCAGACGTGATGCTTCCTTCGACAGGATGGGCCCGAATTGTGCCCACCAGGCTCTGGTAGCGATTTGCCTTTGGTGTTTTGGACTCGAGTTTCAAGCATTGGCGTTCGCGCCGCGTGGGTCGGTATCGCACCGGACTGTTGGACCGCTTCAAGAGTCCTCCAGATGGTTGCGAAGCTTGTGTGACGCCGATCGGCGGGCCTTGTCCAAGGTCCGGTCGAGGTGGAGGATACGGCATCGAAGGTCTGTATGGGGCAGAGTCTGCCAGGATGCCGGGCATCCCACGCGCGCTGCGCGCCGATGGAAAGCGCTCTTATGACTAGGGGCCGATTATCGAGACGCGACGTGCTCAAGGCCGCTGGAGCGAATGCCGCAACCGTTTTTGCGGCACCGGTATGTGCCCAAGTAGCCGAGCCATCTGAAATCACGTCCGCATTGGTCGCGGTGGCCAAGAAGGAGGGCAAGGTCGCTTTCTACACCTCGATGGATCTGCCGGTTGCTGAGCGCGTCGGCCGAGTTTTCGAAGCCAAATTCCCCGGCATCACTGTGCGCGTCGAGCGCTCGGGCGCCGAGCGCCTGTTCCAGCGCATTCAGCAGGAATACAACAGCGGCATCTATGCGGTTGATATAGTCAATACAGCAGACGCTGCCCATTGCATCGTGTGGAAGCGAAACGGCTGGCTCGTTCCGTATCTGCCGGAGGAGGTCGCGCGCAACTATCCGAAGGAATATTACGATGCGGACGGCTTTTTCGTTACGACACGCGTGTGGCTGTCCTCGCTCGGCTATAACACGACATTGGTAAAGCCGGAGGAGGCACCCAGGAGCTTCGCGGACCTGCTTGACCCAAAGTGGGCGGGGAAGATGGTTAAGGCGCATCCCTCCTACAGCGGCACCATCATGACGGCTACGTTCCAGATTGTGCGCGAGCTCGGCTGGGGTATTCGAGAAACTCGCCAAGCAGCGAGTGATGCAGGTTCAATCCTCGACCGATACTCCGAAGAAGATCGCTCTCGGCGAGCGCGCCGTGATGGCCGATGGCAATGAGTACAATCTCATCCAACTCAAGGAGCAGGGGCAGCCTGTAGAAATCATATATCCGACCGAAGGTACTCCCCTGATCACGGGACCGAGCGCGCTGTTCAAGGCGGCGCCGAATCCCAACGCGGCGCGCCTTTTCCAGAACTGGCTGAACTCCCGTGAATCCCAGCAGCTGCTGGTCGACTTCGCGCGCACCCATTCCGTGCACGCGCTGGTCCAGCAAAAGCCCGGCGGCAAAGCGCTCAAGGAAATCAAAACACTTAAGGACGATCCTCTTGGCGTCGAAAAGAGCGCTGACGAGATCAAGGCACGGTACGCGAAAATATTTGGAGTATGAGACATTCATTGCAGATGGAACCGAGTGACGGATGCGTGCATAAGCCAACGCCACAAGCGCGGAAGCGAACCGTTTTCATCTTCCAGCTGAGAAACAAAGTTAGGCCCAGGTAAAAAGTTAGGCTAGCTAACATGTTGAAGTTCGCGGTGCCCCTCTCTGCCCTCGCTGGCATCTTTGTCGGTGCGTTGAATCCCGCGGCCAGGGCCGCGGATTATCCGACCCGTCCAATCCAGCTCATCGTTGGGTTTTCGGCCGGAGGAGGCGTTGATCTCGCGGCGCGAATGCTTGGCGAATGGTTGTCACAGCGTCTGGGCCAAAAAGTTGTCATCGAGAATCGGACCGGCACGGGCGGAAACCTCGCCGCGCAAGCGGTCATCAATTCCCCGCCCGATGGCCATACTCTTTTGTTCGCGGCCCCAAGCAACGTCATCGCCGGGTCGCTATACAAGAAGCTGTCATTCGACTTCCTGCGCGATACCGTGCCGATCGCGGGCGTGATGCGGCTTGCCAACCTCATGACGGTCCCCAACTCTTTGCCAGTTCGCAGCGTCCGAGACTTCATCGACTACGCAAACGCCAATCGCGGAAAAGTATCGATGGCCTCGACCGGCCATGGGACTTCGGTGCACCTGTCGGGTGAACTGTTCAAGGCGATGACCAAGATCGAAATGGTGCACGTGCCTTACCGCGGTGCCGCCAGTGCTTACCCGGATCTTATGGCGGGCAATGTCCACGTGATATTCGGCAACCTGACGGGCGCGATCGGTTTCGTGAAGGCTGGCCAGCTGCGGGCGCTGGGTGTGACTTCGCTGAAGCGGTGGGGAGGGTTGGAAGATATTCCAACGATCGCCGAAACCGTGCCCGGGTATGAGGCGGACGTCTGGTACGGCATTGTAGCGCCGAGGGGCACGCCACCGGAGATCGCCTCCGTGTTGAGCAAAGCCATCAATTCCGCGCTAGCCGATCCTCAGCTGGCCGCCCGGTTTGTCAGCGCAGGTGGGGTGCCCATGCCAATGAGCTCTGCCGAGTTCGGACAATGGATGGCCGACGAACACACGAAATGGCGCAAAGTCGTGGAATTCGCAGGAATATCGCTCGATTAGATCGTCTCAAATCGAAGTGACGACGAGGCATTGCTCAGTGCGATCGGACACCACGATCGGTACTTGTGGGCCCGTTTGCCGCACCGAAAGTTATGGATAATATGCCATAAGAGTTCCTGCTTGCCAGCGAGTCTTGTAAGCTGGCCGACATTGATGGAGGGCCGAATGGGTGGGATTGGCATTTCGGTGGACTCACAGGAAACCGAGAGTTCACCGTCGACACCACGAGTCAGTCTCCCACCGGAGGTTGTCGAGCACATCGCCAGCAAGCTCGGCATCATGACAGCCGAAACCAAGCAGGCATTGTCGGAGATTAGCCTGCTTGAAGGCGTGGCAGTCACCATCACACGCAAGAAGAATAACGACCAACTCACGATCAAGAAGCAGCCGGGTGGTTCGCCGTATGATGTGACGTACAAAGGCAGCACCACGAAGATCGATATTTGACGGTCTGCTGCGGCCCTGCGGGGCGATCATGGCAACGATCAACTTGCCGTATGCCGTTCAACATTCGCACACCTGTCGGCATTTCGCCTCCGTAGGGGGCCCTGCATTGTCCAGATTGTCGTGTTGACCCCGCGATCGCCGTCCTTCTGACCGCACTCCGCCGGACGAATGTACCGTCCGATAGCAAAGCGGTGCTGGCGCTCTGATCATGGCATCTGCGCAAGTAGTCTGGCGGCGTGATTCTTCAGGTCCTGGTTGTCGTGGAGCACATCGTTGCGCGTCATGGCGTAGGCTCGATTGCGCACGACGCCGGCATCTTCGATTTCCTTGCCGGCCCCACGGCCCACCCGTTTGTTCCGGCGAAAAGCAACCAGAAAATCCGCGCCATTCGCCATGTTCGCCAAGGGCTCAAAGGGTGAGGCTTGATGGTCATCTGTGAAATATTTGCTGAGTTGACTCATTTGCCGGTAGTTGGCACCGCCACCGCCTGTAGTCTCATCCACCCCGAGAATCGTGCCGCCGTGATCCTGGAAGCCGGCAGCGAAGAATTCCCCCGCGCTCCAGGTCATCCCGTTTGTCACGACGATGACAGGGCGTGGAAATACAATGCGGTCGTCGGAGTTACATTGCGCTTTAGTTGTGTACTCGAAAGCGTCCGAAAACGTCGCGCCGGTGTCCAACGCCCGCTTGATCGACTCACTCCATTTATGCAATCCCTCCGGGGGCGGCCCTAGTTCGCTGACAGACGTCGGCAGATTGCAGAATCTCAGCGTCGTGTTCGTCGCCCGGAAATACAGAGTGGAGGGCGCGATCGGCCCGGGTGGAGCGACCCATTGCAATATGCGCTCGCTCGTCCGGATGCTTCCGCCCGCATTGTCGCGGACGTCGACGATCAATCCTTTGGTGTTGCTGTATTTCGCCACATGTTTTTTAAACTCGTCGACCCACTTATCCCCGTCCAAAGGGGAAACGTTTTCGAACGAGTAGAGCCGAATATATCCGAATACGTCGCCCCCAGGCGTCGTGTGAAATTTAGAATCGATGGGGGCGCTGCAGACGTCGTACTTCGCAAACAGGAATTTGCGGAAGTCGCCCATCTGTTGCATCTCGTCGCAATTGCTGTTGCAGGAATCGGGCAGCGATATGACCTGCCAGGCAATCTCGATATCGAGTTCCTGGCCGTCATCCGCTCGATAGCGGACCTGCACCGACTCCTCTTCGGGTACCGGATGGAGTTGTAAGACGCGTTGTGTCAAACGCGCCAAGCCGATGCACCCCCTTGCGCTAGGGGTGGCGCCGTCTCCGCCCGCACGATCCGCCGCGCCCTCGATCGGAGTGCCGTTCCAGCGGATGACCTCGACACCGGGGCGGAATGTTTGGTGCGTAAACCCAGGGACGATGCGACTTACGATGTATTTGCGCCGATCGTTCTCGATACACGCCTCAATCCTGAATGGAAGGAAGGCGTGGGCGCTAAGATACGGCCTCGGCGGCTTATAGCGCGTATGCTGGTCGCGAAGCTCGGTGAAGATCGCCATCATTCTGGCGTGGAAGCGCAGATCGTCGTTGAGTCCGCCAGCTACTTCGCGGAGGTCCCGCAGGCGTTCTACTGGACGCGCACCGTATAACTGTCTCTTTTGTGGAAGGTGGCAGTAAAACTCGTCGAGCAGCGTGATTCCTTGTTCGACAATCAACTTGCGCTGGTCGCCGGTCAGCTGGTTCTGGCGTGCTTCTTGCAGAAACTCCTTGAGGGATCGAAGACAGTCCGCCTTGGCAACCAGCCGGTGAATCCCGGAAATAGGCGCGAGGACTGTTGCCGCGCTTGCGGTCGCCCCGGCAAGCAGGGCACGGCGGGTGAGATGGTGCATCGACCCCTCCTGGTGGGTACCTCATGGCCTTTGTCGGGTGACAATCAAAATTGCGGCTCATGGGACCCGTCAACGGAATGATCCGTGCGTATGGGCCCTTCGAGTTTTTCACGGCGTCATATTCGTCACAAGTGATTTTCTATTTGGGGTTCGGCCAAGCAAAGCCCACGGCACGTGAGGGAGAAGGCGCCATGCGAATTGCTCGTCGGAAATTCCGACATCTGGCAGCGGGGCATTTACAATCCCGGCATGCTGTCAAATCGCCAGGGCGCAGGCCTATCCGTCACGTCCAGTGCGCTTGACGGTCGGCTTTGCCGCCGGCGGCACGGCCGGCGTGCTTGGGCGCCTGATAGGCAATGGCTATCGGAGCGCGGCCAGCAATTCGTCATCGAGAACCGGCCGGGCGCCGGCACCAATATCGCCACCGAGGCGGTCGTGCGTGCGGCGCCAGACGGTTACACGCTTCTCGTGGCCGGCCCGTCAGGCGCGATCAACGCGATGCTTTACGACGAGCTCAATTTCAATTTCATCCGCGACATCGCGCCGGTCGCAACCATCACCCGCTAGCCCCAAGTCAATGGTGGTGAATCCATCGTTTCCGGGCCAAAACCGTCCTCGAGTTCATTGCGTACGCCAAGGCTAAGCCATGACACGGCGCGCCGTCGTCAATGCATGCCAGCACGGTCCTTCGGCGTCTGGTGCAGAGAGAACATGAAATCACCGTGCGATCTGGCCTGGCGGCCGGAAGGCTGGTGTGGTCTCGCCGGCCATGGTGCGGAACGTTATGGAGTAGCGCGGCGAGTCGACGGGTGGGATGCTGTGCTCCCAGATGCTGCGGGATTCGCCGGCCATCATGTAGAGAGAACGCGGTTCGGCTTCGAGCGTGAACCGCTGCCAGGTACGTCCGGTCTTGCGTCGAAAGCGAAATTTGCAGGCCGACGCAAGCGACAGTCCAAAGACTTGGTCGAAGTGCGGCTTGTCGCGGTGCCAGCCGATCCCGGTTCCTTGTTCATATTGCGTGAATAGCACTTGCCGGATGGAAGCAGCCGGGAGGCCCGCAAAGGCTTGCACCTTCACGATCAAGGGCGCGATCCAGGCGGGCAGGTCTTCCGCTTGTTCAAGCTTGTGCTGGTTATAGTCGTAGCGCCACCCGAAGGAGGCGACGCGGCGCTTGCCTTCAAAGGCGCCGAATTGGAACGGCGCGAGCGGCAGCGCGCGGATTTGGGCGATGAGCTCGTGCTCGCTCTGGGCGGTGATGAAGCTCGGTTGGTAGCGCAGGCCTCGGGGGGCGGCAGCGCCGTCAGAGAAGAGGGCGAGCTGTTCGGACACGAATCAATTCGCGCAATGCCGTGTCGAAGCTATCGGCTGCCGCAAGCGGGAAATGACACAGCCGTTAATTCTTGGGTGCAATTGCATCGATGCTGTCATTGCCCTGGTCCCGCGGCGGGTTGCCGGGCGTAGAGCCACCACTCGTGGAGTTCGTTGTTGTGTGTCCTCGCTGGTCCGTGGTGACGGACGCTCCCTTCGGCGGATCATAATCGAACTGACCGGGCGCCCGGGACGTTGGGCCGGCGCCGGATGTTGCCGGATCATCCCTCGGCGTCGGTTGCGGCGGCCCGCTCTCCTGCGCCTGTGACATCGTGCCCGCCGCGCACATCAAAATGGCAATGACTGCACATGGCCAGGTTTTAGAGTCCATGATGATCTCTCCGGTTAGAGGCTCGGCTCTGCGATCGACAGCGACCGCAACGACTACACCGCCCAATAAATGGGGGCGGCCGCATCTACGAAACGCGCGGCGGCCCCGATCAGTTGCGCTGGCCGGTCGTTCCACGTCCCGGCCAACCGGCAGGGCTGCGCACCGATGATCGCCTCGCGCCCTTGGCCGAAATCCCGGCTGCGGAAGGTGGGAGGGAGCCTGAAATGGGCGCTTTCGAAAGTCGAATAGAATTGCTCGCCCCCGACGTTTTCATAGGCCCCGCGAACCGCCGGCGCGGTGCAGATTCCACATATTGCTGGTGGCACCCTGTTGGCAGCTAGGGGCGACGCCAGCGGCTTTGGCGTGGCGCCTGGCCGCGAGTAAGCGCAAGGCTCCACTGCGTTCTCGCTGTGGGCTGAACTGGAACCTCCGGGGCGCTTCCCCATTGGTCATTCGGCGGGCGGAGGTAAATGTTGCAACGGGCTTGGTTGCTTGCGATTGGGCGTCGGCTCAGGGCGGACTATGATGCTACCGCGGAGCCTATCCCTGCGCGTCTTGCTGAACTCGTCAAGCAACTGGAGAGGTCCGCCAAAACAAGCAACGATGACGATAAAATTGCGCCTGCGCGAACCAGGAATGATGATTTTTGATGGTGGCGGCGGGGGAATGGGTTCGAACCACCGTCTCGTGCTGTTCACACACGCGCTCTGCCAATTGAGCTACCCTGCCGTCGACCGCTCTGTGGCCAGCCGCAATAGTGGAACGCCCGGCGGGCCGTCACTTGCATATGCGCCGATGCGGCGCAAGCAAATCACCACAAGACAGCAACGGCCGAGTCGGCATACGGTTTCGTCCAAAGAAGCTCACTGGGGGTATTGAGGATCGCTCCGTCATGAGTAGTGCGCGGATGCTGTCGTCGTTCGCGCGCGCGACGAGCCGCCAACCAGGGCGGCCATCGGAGAACAAGATCTGGATTAGGGGCTTCTGCCGCCATGGTGGCTAAGCCCGTGCGCGCGCCATTATAAATGACGCGACGCCGAAGAAGGTCGCAGCGGTCAACTGAGGCGTACTTACTCGGTTGTTTTCTGACGCTCGGGAAATCGCGCGATAAGGCGGTCTCTCTCCCAAACCTCGCCATCCTGGAGGTCTACAAGTCGCCGCGCTTGTTTGACTGCTTGTCTCTCGTCGGCACATTCGATGCGTTGGACGCCTGAAAAGTGTCCATCATCGCGAAAGGTATTAAGAGACGATATTGGTGCATGCGCTTCACTCCGTGCAATGCAGAGGCGGGAGCGCTATTGCGGCCTCCACGACCAACTCTAACTGGCGCTACCCAATGCCATTGATGTGGAACGGACAATGTGCGGCCGGCATTCTTTTGCATGTGGCCCAGCGAGGTGGGCGATGGACGCAAACTCAGGCGAGCCCTGGTCCGAGATGGACACTGGGCTGCCCGGCCCAGCAACGCACAAGGATTCGTAAGCTTCCCGTCCCACGGCAACTTTTTTGACGAACGAGTGGACCCCTCGAAGCGGCGCTGTCGGGACCGTCGGGCTCGGGGGAGCGCCGGAACTGCCAAGGGGTCCGCGCCAGGAACGTTCCAGGCAGGCTAGCGTTCAATCACGTTGGGTTTCAGACAGAAGGTTCCGGGAATGGAACGGCAACGCCTTTGCTCAGATCGCAGGTCCATGCGCCCCGTGGGGCTGCAACAGTCGTCGAGCCTGTCGGCTGCTCGTGAGCGCATGCAGAAGAAGAAGAAGAAAAATGCGCAAGGGAGCGCTGAGGGCGGCGCGTGACCTTGCGGGAGGCCGAAGCGAGACCGCGTCGGAAACGGATGGAGTTTATTTTTGACCGCGACGCGAATAGCATTCACCTGTGAATGTCGCGACATCCAACAGGAGCCGACATGACCCTGCACATCTCCGAGGATTTTGCTGCCTGTTTGGTCAACTGGAGCATCGTCTCCGTCATCCTCAACACGATGCCGCCGCGCGATCCCAACGACGACGACGATGAGGACGAAGACGATGAAGAGGACGAGCACCGCGACGACGAGCCGGCGGTCGTTCGCGAACCAGATGATGACGAGTGACGAGGCCGCCATCGGAGGCGGCCTTATCATGGGCCTTTAGGCCTGCTCTGGCGCCTTACCGAAAAGGTCTCGCAAGAATCTGTAACACCCGAACCCAACAACAGCAGTCAGGACGATCGCGGTGGCGCCGACGATCACGGCGAGGGAAACAAAGGTCGCGGTGAATGACATGACACGGGTTCGCTTAATGGAAAGCCCCGGGCCGGGACACGGTCACCGGGGCTTTCTTATGCAGCGCAATCACGAGTCTGGCGGGATCGTGATTGTTTACAGCGTGCCCGAAGAGTGCGGTTTCGGCAACGGTGCGATATCAACATTCTGCAACCGTGACATTTTTGCAATTCCCAATTCGGCCAGTGTAATTCAGCTCCGGCCACCAGCGGATAAACCGGCCAGTACGCCAGAGCCCGCGGGAACGTTCGGTAGTGGGTCAGTTTGATTGTGGCGGCCGGACGGGCTGGAAACTGACGTCCGGGCGCATATTCTCCCGTGAAGGGAAGGGAGCGGCTCATGGCTTGGGCCTTTATCAAAATCGCCATACTCGCCGTTCTAGTGATACTTAGCCTAGGCGTGATCCCAGACAGGCGCAGGGGCGCGATCATTGCCGTTGCGACGTGCATCGTGGCTGCCATCGTCCTGCATTTCGTCGCGCCCTAGAGACATCGCACAAAATGACCGCTAAACGCCCGCGCGATCCCAACCAGCTCGGCAAG
>Ga0207675_100004795_pt1 | contig 13027 bp, 11 predicted proteins | sample KBSSwiS42_FD_184305 | JGI IMG/M metagenome (GOLD analysis project Ga0207675, IMG submission 184305) | Switchgrass rhizosphere microbial communities from Kellogg Biological Station, Michigan, USA - KBS Switchgrass S4-2 (SPAdes) (version 2) | ecosystem: Host-associated > Plants > Roots >... | reverse complement strand
CGGACAAAGGCTTGCGCTCGAGCCCGAGCCCCATCGCGTCCTTCGATCGCCAGCTGGTGAGTCGTCTGGAGCTCGCGCGAGGCCAGCTGACGGCGACCGAGAGCTTGAGCTTCGAAGAGCGGTTCACGCTGCGCGACGCGCGGGAAGTGCACTGCAGCGGGCGTCTCGATCTTCAGGTCTCGGTCACGTACGGGGCGCGCGCGGGAGAGCCCGCGCTCGAGCTCGAGTGGCCCGCGCTGTCGCGCCCTCGGGAGTGCGACAGCCCAGACGCGTCGATTCCAGCGTTCGAGAGACCCGCGGGGCGTGCTCGGTTCGTGCTTCGTTCCGATCAGCTCGTCGGCGTCGAGCCGGCCCTGGAGAAGCGCATTTTCCTGCCGGTGGAGTGACCCCGAAGCTCGACCCGAGCTGCGTCCCCGTAGCGGTAGCGCGCGGGACGCGCTATGTCGCCGCCATGATGCGTTGGCTAGGTCCCTGTATTCTCGCCACCTGGGCGAGCCTCGGATGCGGACAAAGCCGTCTCCTCGACACCCTCTCGGATCAGGACACGCGGGTGCGCCTCGCGCCCGAGAGCTTTCGTGGCAGCGTGCCCTGCTCCAAGAGCGCGCCCGGCGCCCTCCAGATGTATGTGGTCCATTTCGAGGAGGTGAGTGAGTCGGCGCAGATGCCCGACGCAGGCTTGCGCCGCGTCACCTCCGATCCCGTTCCCTGCGATCGTGGGGTGGTGCTGGATGCCGACCCCGGCGTCGCGTATGTCGCAGATGTTTACGGGTTCGATCGCGCCGTGACGGAGTCGCCGCCGGCGCTCGACCAAGCGCGCTGGACGGCGAGCTGTGGTCGCGGCGGCGGCGGCGCGAGCGGGCTCGACGCCGAGCTCGCTGGCCCCACGCGCGCCGTGTATGGGGCGCAGGTGCAAATGACCGGCTGCACCACTTTCAGCGGTGCGGGCAGCGCTGGCACGAGCCTGGTCGTGGACCAAGCCGGAGCCCTCGGCGACCTGCGCTGCGGCACCGCCACAGGGCAGGTGAGTCGCCTCGAGGCCGTGCTCGATGGCTCGAGCGTGTCGGCGGCCTGCGGCGCCCCGCTCGCGTTCCAGCTGCCGGCCGCTGCGCGCGTCTATTCGATCGAGCTGACCGCTTACGAGGCGAGCCCGGGCTCCGTCCGCGCCGTGCCTGCCGTGGGCGACCCGCTCGACGCTTCAGTGCCCGACGCCGGCGCGGCGGACGCCGCAACGGATGCCGCGCCGGGGGCCGAGCTCGATGCCGGAGCGCCAGCAGAGCAGGGTAGCGACGCGGGCAGGTCCGACGCGGGCCAGGATCTAGGTGTCGCACGCTGGCGCAGCCAGTGCGCGGGCAAGACCTTGCCCGGAGTCAGCTCGGTCGCCACGTGCGAACCGCTGCAAGCCATCCCCTGAGCGCGGGCGGGGGCGTTTCCGCGGCCGGGCAGTTGCGGACGCAGCGCGGGCCCGCTAACCCTGTGGTCATGTCTCGCTGGGAGCCTCAGAGCCCCGACGTCCAGCTGCCGCGCCCCGGGCGCGCGCTGAAAGTGATTCTGATCACGCTGCTCGGGCTCTGGCTGATGTTTGCCATGGCGCTCAACTGGGCGAACGCCGACCCGGCGATCTTCCAGTTCTTCGCCGGCAACACCGAGGCCATCCTGCACGGCCAGGTCTGGCGGTTCTTCACGGCTTCGCTGATCCACCTGCCGAACGACCCCTGGCATGTCGTGGGCAGTCTGCTCGGGCTCTATTTTCTCGGGGCGAGTCTGGAGCAGCGCTGGGGCGGCCGCCGCTTCGTCTTCTTCCTGGTCTGGTCCGGGGTGCTGGCGTACCTGTGCCAGTTCGCGGGCGAGTTGCTCTTGCCCAGCGGCATCGCAGGTCGGCTGAGCAGCGGCTACTGGTTTGGCAGCGTGCCTGTCATCGAAGCGGTCTCGGTCGCCTGGGCCTTGAACTTCCGCGGCCAGACCGTGCGCCTGCTGTTCATCTTGCCGGTGACGGCGCGTGGCCTGCTCGCGTTCGTCGTCGGGTTCAGCCTGCTCCGGTTGATCGCGGTGCAACAGACGCCCGAGGGGCTCATTTCGCCATTTGGTGGGCTGGCTGCTGGCTGGCTGCTCGGCAGCGGAACGCCCTCGCCCTTGCGCCGGCTGTACCTGAAATTCCGCTACGCCCAGCTGGAACGCGAAGCGGCTCAGGAGCGCAAGGAGCGGGCCCAGCGCGCCAAGAAAGCGCCCTTCTCCGTGATCAAAGGCGGCCGCGGGCGGCGCGACGACGATCAGGGCAACGGCGGCTCGTTCCTCAACTAGTGTGGACGGCCCTTCAACCTGGCTCGCGGTTCCCGCCAGCTTCGTTCCCGTCGGAGATGTGGTAAACAGCCCGCGTATGCGCGTGTTGCTCGATGCGGCCAGCGTCAAACGCGGCTTGATCCGCGTGGCCGGACAGATTGCCGAGCGTCATCACGGCTCGAGCGGGCTCGTGTTGGTGGGCATTCGGCGGGGCGGTGTCCCCGTGGCAGAGCGGCTGCGCATCTGCCTGGAGCGGATCGAGCCGGGCGAGGTGCCCGTCGGCACGGTGGATATCACCTTGTATCGCGATGACGCCGCCTCGGCGCTGCCCAATCCCCTGATCGGACCCAGCCAGATCCCGGTGGCGTTGAACGGGCGGCGGGTGCTGTTGGTGGATGACGTCGTCGGCACGGGGCGCACGGTCCGGGCGGCGCTCGACGCACTACTCGACTACGGCCGGCCGCGCTCCGTGGAGCTCATGGCGCTGGTCGATCGCGGGGGGCGAGAGCTGCCGATCCAGCCGGACTACTGCATTCACACGGCGCGCGTGAACCCCGAGGAGCGTATCGACGTGATCGAAGAAGGTAGCGATTTGATCGCCGTGGTGTCGACATGAGCCAGCGCACCGTTCGCCACTTGCTCGGGATCGAGGGCCTCTCCAAGGAAGGCGCGCTTTCGATCCTGGAGACGGCTCGGGCCTTCTGGGAGATGAACCGCCGACCCGTCAAGAAGGCTCCCACGCTGCGCGGCAAGACATTGATCAACGTCTTCTTTGAAAACTCGACGCGCACGCGCACCTCGTTCGAGCTGGCCGGCAAGCGTCTGAGCGCCGACGTGGTCAACATCAACGTGGCCCAGTCGAGCGCCAAGAAGGGGGAAACGCTGCGGGACACCATCTCCACGCTGGACGCGATGGCGCCGGATCTGATCGTGATTCGGCACGCCTCTTCCGGGGCTCCGCACTACCTCGCCAAGCGCACCAACGCGGCCGTGATCAACGCCGGCGACGGCCTGCACGAACACCCCACTCAGGCGCTGCTCGACGCCTTCACCATCCGCCAGCACAAGCCCAGCTTCGCCAACCTCAAGGTGCTGATCTGCGGTGACATCAGCCACAGCCGTGTGGCGCGCTCCAACATCCTGCTGCTCAGCCTGCTGGGCGCGGAGGTACGCATCGCTGGGCCACGCACGCTCTTGCCGCGCGACGCTGAAACGCTGGGCGCTCGGGTGTTCCACGACTTCAACGCCGCGCTGGCGGGTGTGGACGTGGTGATGACACTGCGCATCCAGCAGGAGCGCCTGCTGAATGCGCTGCTGCCGAACACGCGCGAGTACTCGCGCACGTTTGGCCTGGACGCCAGCCGCCTCGCACTGGCCGCTCCCGACGCCATCGTGATGCACCCGGGGCCCTTGAACCGAGGCGTGGAGATCAGCGATCAGGTGGCAGACGGCCCGCAGAGCGTGGTGCTGCAGCAGGTAGAGGCAGGAGTGGCGGTGCGCATGGCCGTACTCTATCTCTATGCTCCGGGCGGCGTGGACGCCGAGCTACCCACACCCGCGGACTAGCGTCAGATGTCCTCGATGCGCATGTAGCGGGGCGGCCGCTTCAGGAACGAGGCCTGCGCAACGGCGCGCACCGCTGCGCGCACCGCGCCTTCTCGGCAGCGATGGCTGATAATCAGGATGGGCACGGCGGCATCGCGCGTGACGGCTCGGCCGTCCTGCACCATCTGCTCCACGCTCACGCCCTGCGCGCCGAGCGCGCTCGCGATGTGTCCGAGCACGCCTGGGTCATCGGCCACGTCGAAACGCAGGTAGTAGCGCGTTTCCAGGTCATCGAGCGGAACCAGCCGGCGCGGGCGCGGCTGTATCGAGCGCGTCGCCAGCCCGGACACTTGCGCGAGCCGATCCCGCGCCACGTCCACCAGATCGGACACCACGCTGACAGCCGTCGGCATTTCGCCGGCTCCCTTGCCCACCAGCAAGCAGGGGCCGAGCGCGCGCCCCTGCAGGTAGACGCCGTTCAGCACGTCATTGATGTTGGCGAGCACGCTGGAGGTCGGAACCATGGCCGAGTGCACGCGCAGCTCCAGATCGTCGCCATGGAGCCGGCCGATCGCCAGATGCTTGATGTTGAAGTCGAAGCGCGCCGCGAAGCGAAAGTCCACATCATCGACCTCGCGGATCCCCTCCACGGGTACGCTGTCCACATCGACCGCTGCGCCGAAGGCCAACATGCTGAGCACGACCAGCTTCTGCGCCGCATCGTGACCGTCCACGTCCATGCTCGGGTTGGCTTCGGCATAGCCGAGTTGCTGGGCGTCCGCGAGGATGGAGTCGAAGCTCGCGCCCTCGTTGCGCATGCGCGTCAGGATGTAGTTGCAGGTGCCGTTGAGGATGCCGTGCACGCTGACCACGCTGTCGCCGGTGAGCGCCTCGCGCAGCGTCCGGATCACCGGAATGCCGCCGCCCACGGCCGCTTCGAACGCCAGATCGACAGAGTGTCGCGCCGCCAGCGCCAGCAGCGCGGGGCCATGCTTGGCCAGCAGCAGTTTGTTGGCCGATACCACGCCCTTGCCGCCGAGCATGGCGCGTTCGAGGTATTCCTTCGTCGGGTGCTCGCCGCCCATCACCTCGACGATCACATCAATCTCCGGATCGCCGAGCACCGCCTCCGGGTCCGTGGTGAGCCAGCTGCGCCGGCACTCCTCGGGGCGCGGCCGCTCGAGATGCCGCACGAGTACGCGGTGAATCTGCACCCGAGCACCAATTCGGGCAGCAAGTTGATCGGCATTGTGCGACAGCAGACGTACGACGCCGCTGCCCACGGTGCCGCAGCCGAGCAACCCGACCTTCACCACGCGATCCGTCACGGGCCAGGGCATATCATGCCCCGGCCCACGAACGGACAGGAAAAGAAGGGCCTAGTTCGACTGCGTTGCCGCAGCTTCCTGGGCTGCCATCTTCTCCACCCACTCCTGCGAGGGCTGCGGCTCGCGCTCGAGCGCCGCCTTCAGCACCTCATCCAGGCGGCTCACGAGCACGAACTCGAGCTCATCCCGCACCTCGCGCGGGATGTCCTCCAGGTCCGGCTTGTTCCGTTCCGGCAGAATGATGCGCTTGATGCCCGCGCGATGCGCTGCGAGCACCTTTTCCTTCACGCCGCCGATCGGCAGCACGCGCCCGCGCAGCGATAGCTCGCCGGTCATGGCCACGTCGTGACGGACGCGGATGCCGGTGAGCAGTGACACGAGCGCGGTGAACATGGTGATGCCGGCGCTCGGCCCATCCTTGGGCATGGCGCCCGCTGGAATGTGGATGTGGATGTCGCTCTTCTCGATGAAGTCGCGCGCGACATCGTATTTTTCCGCATTGCTGCGCACATAGCTCAGCGCTGCCTGCGCGCTCTCCTTCATCACGTCACCGAGCTGCCCCGTGAGCTGCAGCTTGCCGGTGCCGAACATGCGTGTGGCTTCGATGAACAGGATCTCGCCGCCGGCGCTGGTCCAGGCGAGCCCGGTCGCCACGCCTGTCTCCTCGGTGCGCTCGGCGACCTCGCTCGTGTACTTGGTCGGGCCGAGGAAACCGCGTACGTCTTCCTCGGTCTTGACCATGCGCGGCGTGTCGTCGCCCTCGGCGACCTTGACCGCCACGCCGCGGATCACGCTGGCGAGTTGCCGTTCGAGGGAGCGCACGCCCGCTTCGCGCGTGTAGTGCTCGATGATCTCCTCGATGGCTTCATCGGTGATGGTGAGCCGTTCGTCGTTCAGACCGTGCTCTTCCAGTTGCTTCGGGATCAGATGTCGCCGTGCAATCGCCTGCTTCTCGCGCCGGGTGTAGCCCGGTAGGTCGAGCACCTCCATGCGGTCGCGCAGCGGCGGCGGAATCGGATCGGCGAGGTTCGCGGTCGCCACGAACATCACCTTGGACAGATCGTAGGGGATCTCGAGGTAGTGGTCCGCAAACGAGTTGTTCTGCTCGGGATCCAGCACCTCGAGCAGCGCGGCGCTCGGATCACCACGGAAGTCGTGCCCGATCTTGTCGACCTCATCCATCATGAACACCGGGTTGACGGTGCTGGCTTTCTTCATGCCCTGGATGATCTGACCGGGCAGGGCGCCCACGTAGGTGCGCCGGTGGCCGCGAATGGCTGCCTCGTCATGCACACCACCCAGCGAGACGCGCACGAACTTGCGACCGAGCGCGCGGGCGATGCTCTTGCCGAGCGAGGTCTTGCCCACGCCGGGCGGACCCAGCAGGCACAAGATGGGACCCTTCTTGTCCTTCTTCAGCTTGCGCACGGCGAGGTACTCGACGATGCGCTTCTTGACCTTTTCCAGGCCGTAGTGGTCCTCGTCGAGGACCTGGCGGACCTCGCCGATGTCCATGTTGTCGTCGGTGGCGTCATGCCAGGGCAGATCCAGGATCCAGTCGAGGTAGGTGCGCACCACGGTGTACTCGGCGCTGCCCACCTGCATGGTGCGCAGGCGCTTCAGCTGCTTCTTCGCGACTTGATCCGCCTCGCTCGGCAGCTCTGCCTTGGCGATGCGCTCCTCCAGCCCATCCAGGTCACCCTGGTCGCCTTCGTCCTCCCCCAGCTCCTCCTTGATGGCCTTGAGCTGCTGGCGCAGCACGTACTCGCGCTGGTTCTTTCCCATCTCCTCTTTGATCTGGGAGTTGATGCGCTCGCGCATCTTCAAGATCTCGAGCTGACGCGTCAGCAGGCGCAGCACCTTGCGAATGCGCTCCTTGATGTCGACCGTCTCGATCAGCTGGGACTTTTCCTCGACCGGCGCGTCCAGGTTCGCGGCCACCAGATCGGCGAGCGCGCCCGGCGCCTGGATCGAATCGATCAGCGAGGCCGCCTCGCGCGGCAATTCGGGCATGAGCTGGATGACTTGCTTGGCCACGTCGCGCAGGCTCATCGCCAGCGCCTCGGCCTCTACGTCCTCCAGCGAGGGCGACTCGACGCGATGGATCTTCGCGCGCAGGTAGGGCGTGGTCTGCGTGAGATCGGAGAGCCGGATGCGCACCAGGCCCTGCAGAATCAGCGAGTAGTTGCCCGAGCTGTGCTTCAACGCCTTGAGCACGCGCGCAGCGCAACCTACGGGGTACAGGTCATCTGCGCCCGGATCGTCAGTGGCCGGATCGCGCTGGGCAAAAATGGCGATCACGGGCGAGGGCTGGTTGTGCACTTCCTCGACCAGTGCAACGGACTTCTCCCGACCCACGTCGAAGGGGGCAACGGCGCCCGGAAAGAGCACGGCATTGCGGATCGGCAACACCGCGAGCTCATCTCCGAATCGCATCTCCTCTTCGGTGGGAGGCGGAGCCGGGGTGGGGGGCATCTTCTTGCTGCTCATATCGGGTCCTCGGAGGCGACGTTGGTGATCGTCAGTTGTCCAGCGTACGTAGATCGGAAACTAGTCATGGAGAACGGCCAGCGCTATCATTTCGCCCCGAAATTCCGCCCTGGGTTCCGACCTCGCCATGCGGGCGGGCCGGAGCGCGCAGCGCTCCAAATGTGGAGCGCTCCAAATCTCGATTTGGCCAAGTGGCCCGAGCAGATCGATCGGGCGAGTGTGATCGGCGAGATGCGTGGATCGGCGGGGTGTGTGTCGGTCTTGCGCGCATGGGTGGCCACCCGCGCCGGGTCTGGTTATGAAGGCACGCCGTGACGATCCGCTCTGTCTTCTTCGGGACTCCTTCGTTTGCGGTGCCCGCGCTTGAGGCGCTGCACTCCGTATCCACCATCGTGGGCGTTGTCTGTCAACCCGATCGCCGTGCCGGGCGAGGCCTGCACTCGAACGCTCCACCGGTGAAAAAGGCGGCGCTCGCGCGCGACCTGCTGGTTCACCAGCCCGAGCGGGTGCGCACCGGCGAGCTCGAGCGCTGGTTGCTCGAACGCGAGGCGGACGTTGCGCTGGTGGCCGCGTACGGGCGCATCCTGCCCGCTGCCGTCCTTTCGGCACCCCGACGTGGCTGCCTGAATTTGCACGCCTCCATCCTGCCGGAGTATCGCGGCGCAGCTCCCATCCAGCAGGCGCTGCTCGACGGCAAGACGGAGACCGGCATTTCACTGATGCAGATGGACGCCGGAATGGACACGGGCGCGGTGTTCGCGGTCCGTCGTTGCGCGATCCCGCCGCACATGAACGCTGGCGAGCTGACTGACGCGCTCGCCGCGCTCGCGGCCGCCATGGTGGCGGACGAGTTCCTCGCGGCCGTCGCTGGCAAGCTGCTGGCGGTGCCGCAGGATTCGGCGCACGCCAGTGCGGCGCCCCCGATCCGGAAGGAGCAGCTGTGGCTCGATTGGACGCGATCCAGCGTGCAACTGCTGAACCAGGTGCGTGCCTTCGCGCCCACGCCCGCGGCGGTCACTCGCATCGGGCAACGCCGTCTGAAATTGCTGGACGCGCGGCTCGGTACGAGCGGCCTCTCCGCTCCGCCGGGGCTCGTGCTCGCCGCGCCGAATGCGAGACTGGAAGTAGCCTGCGGCTCCGGCACGCTCGAGCTCTGCCGCGCTCAGGTGGAAGGAGGCAAGCCCCAAACCGCCCGCGAGCTACAGAGCGGGCGGCTGCTTCAGCCGGGGCAGCAGCTCGGGGGCACGGGGAGCGAGCCGTGAGCGCCGAGCCCGCTCGCTTTCCCCAGAGCGAGCGGCTGCTCGCAGCGCTGCTCGAGGAATTTCCCGCGTTCCGGATCATACCCAAACGCCACAATCTGCTGTCCCATGCCATCGACTGGGGGCTCAAGCTAGTCACGCTCGGTGCACAGCGACGCTACTTGACGCACTACCACACTGTCATCAGCTACACGCTCTACGTGCCGCCTGGTTGGGCGCAAATGTCCGACGTCGCGCGCGTCATCCTGCTGCGTCACGAACGCGTGCACCTGCGCCAGCGGCGCCGCTATGGCTTCGCGTTGTTCGCATTTCTTTACCTGGTGCCATTCCTGCCGCTCGGGTTGGCGTATGGGCGTGCCCGACTGGAGTGGGAAGCGTATCGAGAAACGCTGCGCGCGACCGCGGAGCTGCAGGGCTTTTCGGCGCTGGCAGACGGTCAGCTGCAGGCCGAGATCGTGCGCCGCTTCGTGGGCGCCGACTACGGCTGGATGTGGCCATTCCCCGCGCAGGTCCAGGCCTGGATCGAGGAAACGCTCAGGGAGCTCGAGCAGGCATCCGCCGCTCGTATCCAAGCATCGAGCGGCGCTGGGCCGGCCGGAAGTCCCTAACGGAGCCAATGTGCTCTCAGGTGGGTGAACATCCGAGCGAGCAGCAGAACAAACGTCGCGACGCGAGGGTGCTCGCACAGAGTGTTCCGGGCGCGCTGGTGGCGCAGGTTTTTTCGGTTTTCAACTACTCGCCAGCCCGTCGGCTAGTATGCTAGTTCGAATCTCTGCGTCAGAGCTCTCCGGGCCTTGGTTCTCCGGATCGCGAGGAGAAGCGGCTGGGCCCACAAACACCGAGGAAGGGCACGGGGTGCTCTCCCGGATAGGTTTCAGTGCATCGACTCGACTGCCGTTGGAAAATGAATCAGCCCGGGTCTCACGACAAAGGCCGAATGTGAAGATTTCTTGTCCCACCTGCTCGGCGAAGTACTCGGTCGCCGACGAAAAGATTCAATCGCGTCTCGCCAAGATTCGCTGCCGAAAGTGTAGCTCGACCATCGTCATCGATGGCACGACGAGCCCGGCCAAGGTGTACGTCGGCGAGACGGGCGGAGCCGGCTCGGCCAGCACTCCAGCGCCGGACATGGAGGCGGGTGCGGGAACTTCGGCACCGGCGCCCGGTTTTTCCGCAGCTGGTGTTTCCGCAGCTGGTGTTTCCGCAGCCGGTGTTTCCGCAGCTGGTGCTTCCGATCCCGTGGGCCCGGCGCCAGACGAGTACGCGGTGGACATCGCCGACAACGATCAGCGCAACATGACCATCCACCAGATCGTCGGAGCCTACAACGAGGGGCTGGTCACGGCCGACACCTACATCTGGAAAGAGGGCATGGCCGATTGGCAAACCCTCGCCGAAGTGCGCGAGGTCGCCAGTGCGCTGCACGCGGCGGCGCGCCCGGCCGCTGCCCAGCCCGCGGCCGTTCGTCGGAGCAATCACAATTCTTCGGCGGATCTGTTCGGTCGCATCCACACGGCAGGTGGGGAAGACGACATCACCACCAGCGCGCCGGAGGCGTCGCCCGCAATGACGGCAGGCACGGGGGCGCGCAACGAGTCGTCGGTGCTGTTCTCGCTCAGCGCCCTCACGGGCACCGGCAGCGCCGCTACGGCCGCGCCCATGGGCGGTGGCTCTTCGAAGCGTCGGGGTTCCGACGATTCGGGTCTGATCGACCTCCAGGCGCTCACCGCGGCGGATGCTGGGGGCAGCCCCGGCGGCTTTGCCGCGGCCCCCAACGCGTTCGGCGCGTCCCCGCTGATTTCGGCCCCGCTCGGCGGCGTGAGCGGTCCAGCACTGGGCGGAGGCCCCGGATACGGCGGTCGTTCCGGCAGCCGCTGGGCCTTGATCGCTGCGGGCATCGTGCTCGCCGTGGCGATGATCGGCGGTGCGGTGATGTTCCTGCCGCGCGGCGGCAGCGAGACCGATCAACCCACCTCGGCGCTCGATCGAGCGGCAGCGACGTCCGCCGAACATGCTGCCTCCAGCAAGGAGCCGGCGCAGAAAGAGCCGGCGGCAACTCCGCCTACGGAGCCAACCCAGCCGGATACGGCCGCCGGTAGCACTCGTCCCGTCGCCGCAGAAGAGCTGCCCACGGTTCCGTCGGAAGCCAGCGGCACGAAGCCGCTGGGTGCCACGTCCAAGCCCGCCACGCCCCGCGTGCCGCGCCCGGCCGTGGCCAAGCCGACCAGCAGCGCGCTGCCTCCGGCGCCCGTGCCCGCTCCGGAGCCTGCGAAACCCGTGGCGCCCAAGCCTGCAGCGGCGGCGGCACCCGCCGACGCACCGAAGAAGCCGCCAGGCCGTTGTGAATGCAAGCCGCAGGATTTGCTGTGCGCGATGAAGTGCTCTGCCAAGAAGCCCTAGGCTGACGGCCAAGAAGCCCTAGGCTGACGGCCAACAAGCCCTAGGCTGACGGCCAACAAACCCTGGGCTGACGGCGAGCTCACTCCGAGAACAGCTCACTCGGCGAACAGCTCACTCGGCGAACAGCTCACTCGGCGAACACTGCGGGGACCGCCAAACGCAAGGCGCCTCGCGGCGCGGCCGCTTCCGACACGCTGCCCCGGCGGTCGCTGGTGCCCGAACGGATCAGGCCGTCCGCACGCACCAGCGCAAAGGGGGCGCGCGCCGTCGGGATGCTCGAGCCAGTGGGGACCACGAGCACGGAGACCGCGACGGTCGGCCCCAGAGCGAGTGACTCCGAGGCGGGAGAGCGGGCCGCGCTCGCTGGCTCACTCGGGCTCTCGGAAGCTCCCGCTGCGCGCAGTGAGGAGCGCTGCGACGAGTTGCATGCAGCGGCAACTCGCCCGCTCACATCCTTGCGCACGCAGCGAGCCAAGATGCTCGCGGCTCCGGGAGTCAGCTCCGAGCGCTCGCGGATCAGCGCCGCCGCCGCGATGCGAACCTCGTCGGAGGGATGGTGCTGGAGCAACCAGGCTGGCAATTCCGCCCGGCGGCAGGCCGTCCCGGCAAGGCGCAACCCCGCCAGTGCATTGACCAGAACGTAGCTGCGTCGGTCCTCCAGCGCCGCACAGAGCGGCTCCATGCCGAGCCCGAGACGCGCGGCGGTGCGTGCGAACGCCGCTACCGCATTGCTCGCAACGGCGATGTCGTCGTCCTCGCGCAGCCGGACGAGACGCGGGATGTCTTGCTCGAGCGCTGAACCACCGAGCGACCAGACCGCGTTGGCTCGCACGGCAGGGTCAGGATCAGCACTGAAGCGGAGCAGCGTCGGCCGAGCCTCTGGGTACACCGCGAGCACCTCGGCGAGCTTGGCTCGGCTGGCCTTGCCGATATGCAACGCTAGCTCTTCCAGCAACTGCGAGCCGCGCGCCCCCGGCACGCCGCCAAGCGCTTCGAGCAGCGCGTCCTTCACAGCGCCCGAACCGAGATCGAACAGCTGCCGTACGCGCGCCAGCTGAGCGTCGCTGGCGCCGTCGGCAAGGGCGCCAGCGAGCGCGACCGCGAGGGTCTCGTCCTGACCCGCAGGAGACTGCTCGAAGGGGAGTATACGACGCCTGCCTCAGGCGAGCACGGAGACGTGGACGGTCCGCTCGCGCGGGCGCACGTCGAGGTCGAGCAGGACGATCTGCTGCCAGGTCCCCAGGGCCAGCCGGCCGTCGACGATCGGGATGGACTCCGAGGGCCCGATCAGCGCCGCGCGCAGGTGCGAATGCGCGTTGGTATCGGCGTTCAGGCGGTTGTGCTCGTACTCCTCGGCCGCCGGCAGCAGCCGTTCCAGCGCAGCCCGCAGATCGGCGACGGCGCCGGGCTCGAACTCCATCGTCGTCACCGCCACGGTCGAGCCCACGCCGAAGACGACGGCCACACCGTTGCGGACCTCCGAGCGCTCGACGACGGTCGCGACCCCCTGGGTCAGGTCGACGATCTCGCCGCGCCCGGGCGTCGAGAAGCGCAGCAGCCCGCCGTGGTGGCTCACGAGACCACCCGGATGCGGGGGTCCCCGGTCACCGGCGTGCGGGCAACGCGGCGCTGGCTTCCGGGGTCGCTCATTCGGCCCGGCGCAGGCGGACGAACCGCCGCTTGCCCATGCGGAGGACCTGGCCGTCGAGCGCCGCGGCGGGCTGGTCG
>Ga0207675_100004793_pt1 | contig 13031 bp, 10 predicted proteins | sample KBSSwiS42_FD_184305 | JGI IMG/M metagenome (GOLD analysis project Ga0207675, IMG submission 184305) | Switchgrass rhizosphere microbial communities from Kellogg Biological Station, Michigan, USA - KBS Switchgrass S4-2 (SPAdes) (version 2) | ecosystem: Host-associated > Plants > Roots >... | reverse complement strand
GCTACGTCGATCACGGGCAGCCCTCAAGGGCTGCGCTACGTCGATCACGGGCAGCCCTAAAGGGCTGCGCTACGAATGCGCGGGAACACGCGTCCAATCATCGTGAACCCGCGATGCGTCCGCCGGCGTCTTTCAGGATTACGTTTAGAAATAGTAAAACATGATGATGCTCCGAACAGCCCAGGCGGCCGCGGTGGCGGCGGCAGCCTTGCTCGCGGCCGCGTGCCGCGGCGGCCAGACCGCCGCGCCGCCGGCGTTTCCGCCCACTCCGGTCTCGATCGCGACCGCCCGGGCGACGCCGCTCGAGGACGCCACCGAGTACGTCGCGCTGTTGAAATCGCTGCGCTCCACCACGGTCCAGCCGCAGATCGACGGCCAGATCACGCAGATCCTCGTCAAGTCGGGCGACCGCGTCCGGCAGGGCGCGCCGTTGATGCAAATCGATCCACAGCGGCAGCAGGCCGCGGTGTCGAGCCAGGAAGCGGAGCGCGCCGCGCGTGAGGCGGCCGTCGCGTTCGCGCGTCAACAGGCACAGCGCGCCGGCGAGCTCTTCACCGCCGGCGCCATCAGCCGCCAGGAGCTCGAGCAGGCCGAAACCGGGCTCCGCACCGCCGAAGCCAACCTGCGAGCGCTGAGCGCCCAGGTGCAGCAGCAGCAGGTGCAACTTCGCTACTTCACGGTCGCCGCGCCGACCGCCGGCGTCATCGGCGACATCCCGGTGCGCGTCGGCAACCAGGTGTCGCCGCAGACCATGCTGACGACGATCGATCAGAACGAGACGCTCGAGCTGAACGTGAACGTGCCGATCGAACGAGCGGGCGAGCTTCGCAGCGGGATGCCGATTCAGCTTTTCCCGAACGACAGCGCCGAGCCGATGGCGACGACGGCGATCGATTTCATCTCGCCGCGAGTCGACGACCAGACGCAGTCGGTGCTGGTCAAAGGGCAGGTCCGCAACCCCGAAGGGAAGCTGCGCGCCGCCCAATACGTGCGCGCCCGCCTCATCTGGAAGACCACCGAGGGGCTGGTCGTGCCGGTGACCGCCGTGCTGCGCATCAGCGGCCAGTTCTTCGCCTTCGTCGTCGAAGAGGCCGGCGGCAAGATGGTGGCAAAGCAGCGCGCGATCAAGGTCGGGCCGATCGCCGGCAACAACTATCCCGTGCTCGACGGGATCAAGCCGGGCGAGCGCATCGTCGTTTCCGGCACACAGAAGCTCGCCGACGGCGCCCCGATTCAAGCCGCCGCCGACCCGGCGGCCGGGCCGGCGCCGGCGGCGCCGAGGCAGCAGTAGCCGTGGTCGCCGATACCTTCATTCGCCGCCCGATTCTCGCCAGCGTCTTCGCGCTGGTGATCATCCTCGCCGGGGTGATGGCGATCCCGACGCTGCCGATCGCGCAGTTTCCCGAGCTGGCGCCGCCGCAGGTCACCGTCGTCGCGTTCTACAACGGCGCCAACGCCGAAACCGTGGAATCGGCGGTGACGCTGCCGCTCGAGCAGGCGATCAACGGCGTCGAGGGGATGCAGTACATGACCTCGACGAGCGGCAACGACGGCTCGTCGGCGATCACGGTCACCTTCGACATCACGCGCGACCTCGACGTCGCGGCCGTCGACGTGCAGAACCGCATCTCGCAGGCGGAAGGGCGCCTGCCGAACGAGGTGAAGCAGGTCGGCATCTCGGTGACCAAGGTGTCGAGCAACTTCGTCCTCGCCGCCGCCGCCTATGCCGAGAAGGGCGAGTACGACCCGCTGTTCATCAGCAACTACGTCGATCGCTTCGTCGTCGACGAGATCAAACGCGTGCCCGGCGTCGGTAACGTCTTCGTGTTCGGCATCGGCCGCTACGCGATGCGTCTGTGGCTCGACCCCGACAAGCTGGCCGGCCGCGACATCACCGCCGAGGAAGTCGTCGCGGCGCTGCGCGAGCAGAACGTGCAGGTGGCAGCGGGCGCGGTGGGATCCGAGCCGGCGCCGCGAGGGCAGGCCTACCAGATCAGCGTGCGTGCCGAGGGGCGGCTGAACGATCCGGCGCAGTTCGAGGACATCATCCTCAAGCGGTCGAACGACGGTGCGCTGGTGCGGGTGCGCGATGTCGGCCGCACCGAGCTCGGCGCCGAAAGCTACACCACCGCCTCCCGCTTCAACGCGCGCGACGCGATCGGGTTCGGCGTGCTGCAGCTGCCGACGGCCAACTCGCTGCAGGTCTACCGCGAGGTGATGGCGACCATCGATCGGCTGTCGCAGCGGTTTCCGCCCGGGTTCAAGATTGAAGTGGCCTTCGACACCACCAGCGTCGTCTCCGAATCGATTCGCGAGGTGGTGACCACGCTGCTCGAAGCCATCGGCCTGGTCGTGCTCGTGATGTTCCTGTTCCTCCAGAACTGGCGCACCACGCTCATCCCGGCGATGACCATCCCGGTGTCGCTGGTCGGCACGTTTGCGTTCGTCAAGCTGTTCGGCTTCTCGATCAACACGCTGACGCTCTTCGGCATCACCCTGGCCACCGGGCTGGTGGTCGACGACGCGATCGTGGTGATCGAGAACATCGAGCGCCACATTCACGAGCGGCACCTGAAGAACAGGGACCACGACGCGCCGGTCGATACCTACGAGGCTTCGTCGGAGGCGATGCGCGAGGTGACCAGCGCGGTGATCGCCACGGCGCTGGTCCTGGCAGCGGTCTTCGTGCCGGTCGCATTCTTCCCGGGCACGACTGGCCGCCTCTACCAGCAGTTCGCGCTGACGATTGCGGTGTCGATGGCCATCTCGGCGTTCAACGCGCTGACGCTGACGCCGGCCCTCTCGGCGCTGCTCCTGAGCGGCACCGACAAGCCGAAGGGTGTGTTCTTCCGTGCCGTCAACCGTGTCATCGACGGCGGCACCAACGCGATGGTGGCGATGCTGCGCGCGCTGGTGCGGGTGCCCGCGCTGGTCGTGATCGTCTTCGTCCTGCTGCTCGGCGCGACCTGGTGGGTCTATCGCACGGTGCCGTCCGGATTCGTGCCCGAGGAAGACCAGGGCTACGTGATGGTGATCATCCAGGCGCCGCCCGGCGCGTCGCTCGACTACACGATGAACATCGTGCGGCAGACCGAGCAGATCATGATGAAGGTCGGCGCCGCCAAGACGATGTTCGCCGCCGGCGGGTTCGGCTTCACCGGCACGGCGCCGAACCAGGGCGTCGTCTTCGCGCAGCTCAAGGACTTCAGCGAACGGCGCGACCCGGGGCAATCCGCCCAGGCCATCGTCGGCCAGTTGTTCGGGGCCTTCAGCCAGATTACCGGTGCGATGGTGATTCCGTTCCTGCCGCCGTCGATCCAGGGCCTCAGCATCTTCGGCGGGTTCAGCTACGAGCTGCTCGATCAGAGCGGCGGGCCGATCGAGAACCTCGAAGCGGCCGCCCAGCAGATCGTCGCGCAGGGGAACGAGACGCCGGGCCTGACCGCGCTGTTCACGCAGTTCACGGCCAACGATCCGCAGGTGGTGGTGAATATCGATCGCTCGCAGGCGAAGAGCCTGGGCATGTCGCTCGGCGACGTCACCAATACGATGCAGATCCTGATGGGATCGGCCTACGTGAACGACTTCGACTTCAACGGGCGCTCGTACCGCGTCTACGTCCAGGCGGATCAGCAGTTCCGATCGAACCCGGCCGACATCGCGCGGTACCACGTCCGCACCGCCGCCGGCCGGATGACGCCGCTGAGCAATATCGTCGCCGTGAAAGAGGCCACGGCGCCGAAGAGCATCAGCCACTTCAACCTGTTCCGCTCGGCGACGATCAACGGCGCCGCCGCGCCAGGCTTCAGCTCCGGCGAGGCGCTGCAGAAGATGGACGACTTGTCGAAGCGCATCCTGCCGCAGGGCTTCTCTTATGCGTGGTCGGGCGTCTCGCTGGAGGAGATCAGGGCCGGGAGCCAGTCGGCGGCGATCTTCGGCCTCGCGCTGCTGCTGTGCTATCTGACGCTCGCCGGCCAGTACGAGAGCCTCACGCTGCCGTTCATCATCCTGCTCTCGGTACCGATCGCGATCGTTGGCGCGCTCCTCGCGCAGTGGGGACGCGGCCTCATCAACGATGTCTATTGCCAGATCGGGCTGGTGATGCTGATTGGCCTGTCGGCGAAGAACGGCATCCTGGTGGTGGAGTTCGCCGAGCAGCTGCGCGCGCGGGGGATGACGATTGCGGAAGCCGCAATCGAAGCGGCGCGAATCCGCCTGCGGCCGATCCTGATGACTTCGCTGGCGTTCATTCTCGGCGTGATGCCGCTCGTGGTCGCCAGCGGCGCCGGGCAGGAGGCGCGGCACTCGGTTGGCACCGCAGTAGTCGGCGGGATGCTCGCATCGACGTTCCTCAACCTCGCCTTCATCCCCGTCCTGTATGTGGTGGTGAAAAGCATCGGAGCGAGGCGACGTGGTGACGCGTAGGAAGGGCAGCCCTGAAGGGCTGCGCTACATCGTCCTGGCTTCGCTCGTGATTCTTGTAGCGCAGCCCTTCAGGGCTGCCCTGATCGCGCAGGTCGCAGTGCCGACCGAGCGCGTCACCTTCGACGAAGCCATCCAGCGCGCCGTCACGAACAACCCGTCGGCGGCAATCGCCGCCGCCGGCATCCTGCGTGCGGAGGCGCTGCTGCTCGAGGCACGATCGGCGACGCGGCTGCAGGTCAACGGCAACCTGACGACGACAACGCTGAATCGCGGCGTGGAGTTCGACGGGCAGACCGTGACGCCGCAGAGCCAGCTGGCGGCGACGCTCGACGTCCGGTATCCGCTGTATGCGCCGGCGCGCTGGGCGCAGCGCGCGCAGGCCGATGCCGCGCGAAACGTCGCGCAGGCGAGCGCCGACGACGTGCGCCGGCAGACCGCGCTGGCAACCGCGGACGCGTACCTCATGATCATCGCGCGCCGCCGCGTCGTCGAGGGCGTGATCCGCGCACGCGAGAGCGCCCGCGCGCACTTCGACCTCGCGCGGCAGCTGCAGGAACGCGGCACGGGCAGCCGGTTGAACGAGCTGCGCGCGCAGCAGGAGCTGTCGCTCGACGAGGGCCTGGTCGAAGCGGCGCAGTTCCTGGTCTACCGCGCGCAGGAGGCGCTCGGCGTGCTGCTGGCCGCCGAGGGGCCGGTGGATGCGGCTGCCGAGCCGCTGTTTGCGATTCCGCCGGAGACGCTCGCCGCGGCGGCCGGGCAGCCGGGCGCGGGCGGCGACATCGCACAGTCGGAGCAGCCCGATCCGTCGCAGCCGCTGCTCGCCCGCACCGACCTGAAGCTGTTCGCCGCCGAGCAGCGGCTGGCCGAGCGTGTGCTGCGCGACAGCTCGAAGGACCGCCTGCCGTTTCTCGAGGCGGTGTTCCAGCCGTCGTCGACCTTTCCAGGCCAGCTGTTCTTCCCGCAGCACACGTGGCGCTTCCTGCTGCAGGCGACCGTGCCGCTTTACGATTCGGGTCAGCGGCAGGGATTGAAGCTCGAACGCCAGGCAGCGTTCGACGTCTCGCGCGCCAACCTGACGCGGGCGCTGACCGCCGCGCGGTCGGAAGTGCGCGCGGCGCGCGAGGCGATCGCCAGCGCCGATCGCTTTCTCGCCACCGCGCGGGCCGGCGCCGATCAGGCGCAGCAGGTCGTGAACATCGTCAACATCAGCTTTCGCGCCGGCGCGGCGACCAACATCGAGGTGATCGACGCCGAGCGCCGCGCCCGCGATGCCGACACGGCCGTGGCCATCGCCGAGGACGCGGTGCGGCGCGCACGGCTCGAGCTGCTCACCGCGCTCGGCCGATTCCCGTAAGATGCATCCCACCATGAACCGACGCACCCTGCTGCAGCTGTTCGGCTCCCTCGCAATCTCCGGCACCCGGCCGTTCGCCTTTCAGACCGGCGCGCGCCAGCGCGTCGTGATTGCCGGCGGCGGCATCCTCGGCGCGAACATCGCGCTCCAGCTCGCCCGGCGCGGCGCGGCGGTCACGCTGGTGGAGCGCGCCAGACCGGCAACCGGCGCGACCGCGAACTCGTTCGCCTGGATCAACGCCAAGAAGCAGCCGCACGCCTACTTCACGCTGAGCCAGATGGGCATTGAAGCCTGGCGCGCGCTGCACGGCGAGATCGGCCGCGAGCTTCCGGTGCGGTGGGGCGGTTCCCTCGAATGGACCGACAAACCGGACCAGGCGGCGCGCCAGGCGGCGACGATGCGGCGGTATCAGGCGTGGGGATATCCGCTGCACGCGGTCGACGAGAAGCAGATGCGCGCGCTGGAGCCGCAGGTGGTGCCGGGAGTTGTCGCGGGCGCCACGCACGCCGAAATCGAGGGGAGCGCGGATCCGGTGGGTGCCACCGAAGTGATCCTCGCCCATGCGGCCAGGGCCGGAACGAAGATCGTCTACCCGGCGGAGGTCGTCGGCCTGGACCTGTCGAGCGGACGGCTGCGCGCCGTGAAGACATCGACCGGCGAGATCGAAGCCGACGTGCTCGTTGTCGCCTGCGGCGTCGACACGCCGAAGCTCGCGGCGATGGCTGGCCTGACGGTGCCGCTGACGCGATCGCCCGGCGTGCTGTTCCATACTGATCCGCGGCCGATGACCATCGATCGCGTGCTCCTGACGCCCCTCGGCAACGTCAAGCAGAAGCCCGACGGACGGATCGTGACCGGCATGGACTTCGGGCCGTCGGCCGACGAGCACCCGACCAACGAGCAGGCGGCGCAGTTCGTGAAAAAGATGTCGGCGATCGTGCCGGCGCTCGGCGGCGCGGCGGTGGAGAAGGTGACCCTCGGGCTGCGGCCGCTGCCGAAGGACTCGCATCCCATCATCGGCTTTCCCGCGGGGCGGCGCGACATCTACCTGACGGTGATGCACAGCGGCATCACGCTCGGACCGCTGGTCGGACGCCTTGCGGCGATGGAGATTCTCGACCAGGTCCAGGTCGACCCGCTCGCGCCGTACCGGCTCGAGCGGTTCAAGTCGTGATCGCCCGGCGCGTCGATGCTTGACGATTCCGCTGTCGGCGAGATCGAAGCGCCCGTCGCCGCTCGGCTGCGCGAGCTCGGGATCGCGTACACGCGTCACGAGCATCCACCGGCGGCGACCGTCGAGGAAGCGGAGCCGCACTGGGCGGAGATCGACGCGACCCACTGCAAGAATCTCTTTCTCCGCAACCAGAAAGGCGATCGTCACTATCTGGTGGTGCTGGTCGCCTCGAAGAAGGCGGACCTGCGGGCGGTTGCCGATCAAATCGGCGACGGCAAGCTGAGCTTCGCATCGCCCGAGCGGCTGATGAAGCATCTGGGGTTGACGCCCGGTTCGGTGTCGCCGTTCGGCCTGATCAACGATCAGGCGCACGCCGTCCGCGTCTTCCTGGATCGCGACCTTGCCGCGGCGGAGCGGCTCTCGTTTCATCCCAACATCAATACGGTGACCTACACTGTGGCCGCCGCCGACTTCGCGCGGTTCCTTGCTGCGTGCGGCAATCGGGTGACGCACGTGACCGTGTAGAGCCTCTGCGAGGCCCTTCTCATCTGTAGGGGCGAAGCTTGCTCCGCCCCTCCCCAGCGAATGACCTCCCCTGTCACACCTCTGTACTACACTCGTCTCATGAAGCAGGAGCCGGTGCCGCTGGCCTCACATCTCGTTGAAGCGGATTGGGTTGCGTTTCCCGGAGGCGAGCTCGAAGGCAAACGCCCAAAGGCGTTGTGCCCGGCCTGCCGGGCGGCGCTGAAGCGCGAGAGCGCCTCGAAGCAGCGCCGGGACAACGGCCGACCGCGGCCGTTGTGCTTCCAGTGCTACCGCGCCGAGCTCGAGCGCGAGCGTGGGCTGCAGGCCGCCGGCCAGCTGCACACCGCGTCCGAGGCGCGGTTCCAGGCGCAGCTGCCGTTCGAGCCGATCAATCACGTCCGTCTCGAAATGCTGAAAGCCGAGCGCACGACGGTGCGGGCAGCCTCGGTTCACGGCATCGGCGAATACGTCAACAAGCGCCGCCAGGCGCAAATCGCGGCGCGGCGCGCGCTGCAGGCGATCGCCGCCGGGTTGAAGTCGCGCAGTCTGCCGCCGGCGCTCGAAGCCGACGTGCTGGCCGCGGCCGCGCACGCAGCGGAGCTGCAGCTGCCCGAATCGTGGCTGCCGTTTGTCGTCGCACGATAGCGCCGAGCCGTGAGGCCGCTTACGCGGGAGAAAGGGAATGAGCGCGTGGTTTCTCGAAGACGACGGCGGCGTGCCTCGGCCTGCAGCCGTCGCGAGCGCCATCGATGACGGGTCGATGGCTTCGAGCGGCAGCGGGTCGGACGATGCCGCATCGCATCGTGCGCTGCGGCGGCTGCGCGACGATCCGGCCGGGCGCCGCAGCCTCACCGGGTATGAGCTCCGCCATCGACGATTGCGCTGAGTGGACGCGCCGGTCATGGAGCGCTTGCACGGGATGAGATACTGATGCCCATAGATCTGACCGCTGTTGCCATCACGCTGATTGCGGGGCTCGCCGTTGGTGCGGCGATCAGCTGGCTCGCGTCGCGGCCGGTGCTCTCGCGGCTGCAGATGGCGCTCGAGAAGGAGCGCGCGGTTCATGCCGAGCGGCTTCGCGCCTACGGCGACGCTGAAGCGAAATTGCGCGAGGCCTTCCAGGCCCTGAGCGCCGACGCCCTCAAGACCAACAACGAGGCGTTTCTCTCGCTCGCCGAAACGCGCCTGCGCGAGGCGCGGGTCGAGGCGGCCGGCGACATCGATGCGCGCAAGAAGGCGATCGAAGATCTGCTGGCGCCGATGGCGCGGACGCTCGAGGACGTCGACCGCGAGATCAAGGACGCCGAGCGGCGCCGCACCGAGAACGGCGCCCAGTTGATGCAGAAGATCGCGTCGCTCGATACCGCCGGCCAGAGCCTCCGCGACGAAACCCGGCGGCTCACCGACGCGCTCAAGCGTCCAGGCGTCCGCGGCCGGTGGGGCGAGTTGCAGCTGAAGCGCGTCGTCGAGCTCTCGGGGATGGTCGAGCATTGCGACTTCACCGAGCAGCGCACCCTGCAGGCCGACGACGACAGCCGGATTCGTCCCGACGTCGTGGTGCGGCTGCCGGGCGGCAAGCAGATCGTCATCGACGCCAAGGCGCCGCTCGACGCGTATCTGCGCGCGCTCGAGGCACCCGACGACGAGTCGCGGCAGAAGCTGCTCGCCCTGCACGCGCAGCAGGTGCGCGGGCACATCGGCCAGCTCTCGGCCAAGAGCTACTTCGATCGGGTCGCCTCGACGCCCGAGTTCGTGGTGATGTTCCTGCCGGGGGAGATGTTCTTCAGCGCGGCGCTCGAGCAGGACCCGCTGCTGATCGAATGCGGCGTCGAAAAGCGGGTCATCCCCGCGAGCCCGACGACCTTGATTGCGCTGCTGCGCGCGGTGGCCTACGGCTGGCAGCAGGAGGCGATGGAAGAGAACGCGCGCAAGATCAGCGACCTGGGCAAGGGCCTGTACGAGGCGGTGCGAACCCTCGGCGCCCGCTTCGATACGCTCGGCGCCCGCCTCAAGTCGAGCCTCGAGGCGTACAATGACGCCGTCGGATCGCTCGAAGGCAACGTCCTCGTCAAGGCGCGGAAGTTCCGCGAGCTGCAGGCGGCCAACGGCGGCGAGGAGATCCGCGCGCTCGAGCCGATCGATCGGGTGCCGCGCATGCTGCAGGCGCCCGACCTCGTCGACGGCCTGCCGTTTCACGATGGCGAAGAAGAGGAAGAAGAAGTCGAGCGCGTCTGACCATCACTGCGTGTACGTCGTATTCCTCCGCAACCCCGGCGGCGACGGCAAAGCCGGCTACTACGTCGGCATGACCGGGCTCACCCCGGAGCAGCGCTTCGCCAACCACAAACAAGGCATCAAGGCCGCGCGCATCGTCAAGCGCTGCGGCGAGCGCCTGGTCCCGCACCTCTACGCGCATCTCAACCCGATGCCGTTCGCAAAAGCGGTGGCGATGGAAGTGTTCCTCGCCGACAGCCTCCGCAAGCGCGGCTATCGCGTCTACGGCGGACACTGACGTGCGGCGCGCGAGGTTCCGAACGACGAACGACGCGCAGACCTGCTTCGCGTTCGATGTCGTCGAACGCTTCCCTCGGGCCCTCCCCGACCCTCCAGCGCTCTCCGCCCCCCTACCTGCCCTACCTGCCCCACTCGCCCTACCTGCCCCACTCGCCCTACCTGCCCCACTCGCCCTACCTGCCCCACCCGCCCTCGTGTTCCAGCGGCACCGGCGCGCGAAGCGCTACATCCTTCGCGTCACCGAGGACGGCACCGTGCGCGTCACCCTGCCGCGCTGGGGCTCGAAGCGTGAAGCGACGGCGTTCGCCGCGCGCCACGAGGCGTGGATCGAGAGCCAGCGTCGCCGGCTGGAGCGCGAGCGGCGGCAGCAGCTGGATCGCGGAGAGAGCGACCGCCTCGAGGAGGCGGGGGAGCGCATGCAGTCGCTGCGCGAGCAGGCGCGGCGCGAGCTGCCCGCACGGCTGATGGAACTGGCCGCCGCGCACGGCCTGACCGTCACGCGCGTCAGCATCCGCAATCAGCGGTGGCGCTGGGGATCCTGCTCACGCTCGGGCCACATCTGCCTCAACTGGCGCCTGGTCACGATGCCGGCGCCGGTCCGCGATTACGTCCTCATCCACGAGTTGATGCACCTGAAGCGGATGGATCACTCGCCGGCCTTCTGGAAGTTGGTGGCCGCCGGGTGCCCCGACTACAGGGCCCAGCGCGCGTGGCTGAGAAACCAGAGTTCTTAGCGGCCACGTTCACTGAGCGATTAGCGGCATCCGGGCAGCGAAGCCACGAAACACACGAAAGCCACGAAAACCACGAAAAAGACAATCTTGTACTCCGGGTGCTTCGAGCCGCGCCGTTGCTCGATCGACGCATCGAAAAAAGATTCTTTTTCGTGTCTTTCGTGCTTTCGTGTCTTTCGTGGTTTCTGCAGCTCGTTGGCGGACGTGTCGCGCCGCCGGTTGCCGCTAAAAAAGAAAAACGCGCGCCCGGCCGAAGCCGAGCGCGCGCTGTTGAAGAACGCCGAACGACGAACGCTTAGAAGCCGACCACCATGCCGACGCGGAAGATCCGCGGGCTGAGGTTCTGCGCGATCGTATTGAACTGCGTCGAGAGGACGTTGTTGTTGCGGATGAGCACGGTGTTCGCGTTCATCACGTTGAACAGGTCGCCGATCACCCGCAGGTTCATCGCCCGGAACTTGAACGCCCGCGCCACGCGCAGGTCGGTGTTCCACACCGCGTCGTAGCGGAAGGTGTCGATCGCCGGCGTCACCAGCACCTGCAGCCCGGTGTCGGCGCCGAGCGCCTGCGTCCGGAAGAGCGGGAACGGATAGCCCTGGCGTCCGAACACGTTGCCCGACACCTCGATGCCGTAGGCCGCCTGGTACATCGCGTTGGCGTTGAACTGCCAGCGCGCGTTCAGGAACACCTGGCCGACCGCGTTGCCGCTGCTCATCGGCGCGAACTGCCCGCCGTCGACGAGCGGCTCGGTGATGGTCGGCGTCGGGTTGCCGTTGGTGTCGTAGCGCGCCTGCGGCTCGTAGTGCTCACGCGCGTTGTTGAGCGCGAGGCCGACGCGTCCCATCCAGCGGTTCGACAGCCGCTTCACGGCGTTCAGCTCGAGGCCATGATAGTCGGTGGTGAAGCCGTCCCAGTTGGTCAGCAGGAAGCCGTTGCCGCCCGCCGTCACCTTGGCCTGGTCCGGAACGAAGGTCGCGATGCTGTAGGGCGCGCCGTTCGGCAGCGTACCGGTCAGCACCGGGCCGGCCGCGTAATCGGCCAGCGTCACGCCGACGCGCGGCGTCACCGAGAAGGTGGCGTTGCCGAGCAGGTTCGACGTCCGCGTGTAGGTGTAGTTCACGCCCACCGCGAGGTTGGAGCGCAGCTCGTGATCCAGCCCGGCGACGACGGTGCGGGTCACCGGCGCCATCAGGTCGGGATTGATCCGGTTCGCCGACGTCACCGCCGTCGGGTTGGCCGGGTTGAAGCCGTTGGCCGCGGCGACGAACTGGTTGGTCAGCACTTCGTCGGCCGACGCCAGGTGATCGCCGTTGAGATCGTTCCAGCGATACACGGCGACGCCCGCTGCGGCGGTCGGGTTCATGTAGCCGACGCTCGACGAATCGAGCTGGCCGGCGAACTGGCTGTAGCTCGCACGCGCCACCGTCTTGTGCGCCTCGTCGAGCGCGTAGGTGAAGCCGGCGCGCGGCGAGAGGTTCTTCCAGGTGAACGGCGCGTCGTAGCCGGCGAAGTCGATGCCGGGCACGAGCGACGGGAACGCCGGGTTGCCGTTGGTCTGGCTGGCCAGCGCCGCGCCGCCCTGCTGGTCGTAGCGGAGCCCGAGGTCGATGGTCGCGCGGCCGCGCGAGATCGTGTCGCCGACGTAGAAGTTGTTGTAGACGGTGCGGTTCGTGCCCGCGCCCTCACGGAACACCTGCGCGAACGCGACCGTCGGGGTCTGCGCCAGCGACAGGATGCCGTTGCCCGGCCAGATCGTCGTCGTCGTCGAGTTGACGCGGCGCCAGCCGAAGCCGTACTTCACGTCGTGCGTGCCGAGCTTGTTGAAGAACGAGTTGAGGTCGAGGTTGACGCTCATCTGCGGCCGGATGTTCTGGCTCTGCACCGTCGATCCGTACGACCGCGCGGTCGTCAGGTCGCGGCCCGAGCTCAGGTTCATCCCGCCCATCGGCGTCAGCATGAAGCCGGTGTTGTAGTAGGCGTACTTCGCCGAGAGGAACGTGTTCGACGAGACCACCCGGTCGTCCGCCAGCTTGAACAACCCGTGCAGCGGGGAGTCGGTGTAGGCGTTGTCCTGGTGGAAGGTCGCGGTCGGCGCGTCGATCGTGATGCCGGTCGTCCCCGGGCTGCGGTTGTCCTTCAGCTTGAACCCGTTGAAGTAGAGGAAGCTGACCATGTCCTTCCGGCTGGCCTGCCAGTTCACCTTCAGGTTCGGGTTCTTCAGCTGCGTGCGATCGACCAGGCTGCCGGTGCGGCGCACCAGCTGCACGTCCTGCACCGAGTAGGAGCCGTAGAACCACGCCTTGTC
>Ga0207675_100004786_pt1 | contig 13037 bp, 10 predicted proteins | sample KBSSwiS42_FD_184305 | JGI IMG/M metagenome (GOLD analysis project Ga0207675, IMG submission 184305) | Switchgrass rhizosphere microbial communities from Kellogg Biological Station, Michigan, USA - KBS Switchgrass S4-2 (SPAdes) (version 2) | ecosystem: Host-associated > Plants > Roots >... | reverse complement strand
TTCTACGCTGAACTTGATCCTGATTCGGGCGCCCTTTCGTTCCTCAACGCGGGTCATAATCCGCCATTGATTGTTCATTCGGCCGGCACTGTCGAGCAGTTAGCTTCGGGTGGTCTGCCATTGGGAATCAAGCCGGATGCCGAGTATCGTGAAGGACGAACGCAACTACAGCATGGCGATGTGTTGGTGATCTACTCGGACGGCGTAACCGAAGCGGTCAGCCCTTCTGGTGAAGAATTTGGCGCCACGCGACTTTATGAGGTTGTATCGCGGAATATCGAGTCGTCGGCGGCCGGGATCCGCGATCGCATTGAGTCGTCGTTGACGAAGTTTGCGCAAGGCACGAGCGCTGCTGACGACATCACCCTGGTGATCGTGAAGCGGCAAGCTGAATCGAAGCGCGCGGGCGTTCACTGAAGCAGATCCACCGATTTCCACAGATTACTCAGATTAAGAACAAGACTGCGCAGTTGAGTGATCTAAAATCTCAACGCAGCTATCTAGTTCTGAATCTGTGTAATCTGTGTAATCTGTGTAATCGGTGGACCTGCTTAATCCCGCCTTCGATTCGCACTCACCAGGTGTAACAGAATCCCAATTGCCGTCGCGAAGATGCCATATGGAGCAATGATGGTGTGATTAGCTCCTCGAGACGGTTCATAAAAAAATCCCGCTAACAAAAACGCCGGCGCCACTATTATCAACACTGAGCCGATGATCTCTAATGAACGGCGCCAACCGCTCGGTGCGTACTGTACGTATAGACCAAGCGCGATATTTATTAACGCATTCAATAGAAGATAAATGTGGCGGCTGCGATAAAGCACACGCACTCCATCAGGCAAAGTGCGGTTGTGAACGTATTCCATGTATTGCCCGGTCAGAAGAAAGACCAGCACAAGCACAAGTCCGAAGACAAAATGAATTCTCTTCATGCGGTTTTGCTTCGACGGTTGTGTGGGATTGAGCAGCGCATGATGGGTCGCGACTGTGACCGTCGAAGAACTTCCTTGAATCCCGCGGCAATGAATGCCGAGGGTATTCCGTGCCAGAGAAATGGATCAGGCATCTTTTCCATGCTTGGTTCTACCGGATAACCCTCAACGACGCGTGCACCCTGATTGGCCGCGTGATCGACAGCCGCGCGTAACAATTGTGAAGAGATCCCCTGCCGACGATAGGTCTTCTTAACGAACAGACAGGATATGGACCAGACGGGTTGATCGTCCACTGGTTGCAATATTCTCGATCGCTCGAGCGCGATGTATTGTTCACGCGGCGCGACGGCGCACCAGCCGACTGGTTCCTGATTGTGATAAGCGATTACTCCAGGCTGAGATCCTGATCGGAGGATCGCTTTGAAAGCTTTTTTGTTCGGGGCACCCTTGCCTGCATCAAACTGCTTACGCGGCAAACGCCAGAACATGCACCAACACCCCCCACACGCGCCACGGTCGCCGAAAAGTTCTTCGACGTCTGACCATCTCTCCGCACTCGCCGGCTGAAATGTAAGCCTGGTCTTTGGGGTTTTTGATGGCATAGAGTTGCGAATGATAACTTGTAGTGGCGATTCAGTACCATCAGCGATAGGCGGTGGGCCCCAAGGTGCCCGACGTTTGCAATCGTAATCACCTTTGCCTCAAAGTCGACCTCGGTGGTAAGGCGTTTCGTGTTTAGTTCGTGTGACTTCGTGGATCGTCCGCTTGTCCAGAGAAACAAAGACGATCCACGAAATCACACCAACCAACACGAACGAAAAACTAACGCATGAGACGACAAAACTTCCGCAACGATCCAGACACTGATATTGGTGGACCAGCGCGGCATTTTCCAGAAACCAATCGTTCTGCCATCGTCGCTGTGCGTAGTGAAGAACCACAGGTCCGCCAACGCGCGTTCGATGCGATTCTCGATAGCTATTGGAAACCTGTTTACAAGTACATCCGAATAAAGTGGAACGCCGGTAACGAAGACGCAAAAGATCTCACGCAAGGGTTTTTCGGAAATGCTTTTGAAAAGAACTACTTCGCTCATTACGATCCGGTCAAGGCAAGCTTCCAAACCTTTCTTCGGACATGCGTAGACGGCTTTGTCGCGAATCAACGGAAGTCTGAACTACGACTGAAACGGGGAGGGGGCCGCGAACACGTTTCGTTAGACTCATTAGACTTTCGGGGCGCGGACAATGAACTCGCCTTGCATCCACCCGCTCCGAACCTTACGCCCGAGCAGTATTTCGAACGCGAGTGGATTCGAAATCTTTTTCTGCATGCTGTCCACTCCCTGCGCGAGCGGTGCGACGAAACAAACAACCGGGTCAGATTCCAATTGTTTGAGCGATACGATCTCGAAGAGTCAACTGAGAAGGTTTCGTATGCCACTTTAGCAACTGAGTTTGGCTTGACGACGTCAACCGTTACCAACCAATTGGCTGCAGCCAGGCGTGATTTCCGCAAAGTACTCCTCGAGAAGTTGCGACAAACAACTGCTACTGACGCGGAGTTTCAAAAGCTCGCCCGCGAGCTACTCGGAGTCGATGTGAAATGAAGTGGCTCTCTGATACGAGTATTGATCACTTGCGTGTGCTTGCGTCACAGCCGGACTTAACTGCGACGAAGTACACGATAGTTAAAGAACTCGCGCGCGGTGGAATGGGAACTGTGTACCTCGCCGAAGATCGCGAACTCTCGCGACAAGTGGCAATCAAGGTTCTAAACGTTCCGCTAGTTGATGACGACAGTCGACAGCGGATGTTGCGTGAAGCCCAGGTGATTGCGCGTCTTGAGCATCCAGGCATTGTGCCGGTTCATGACGTGGGAACATTAGACGACGGCCGGATTTATTACGCGATGAAATACGTTCGCGGTCGTCGACTCGATGAGTATGTCGCGCAAGCTGAATCGATTAACGATCGTCTGCGGAAATTCCAGCCTGTTTGCGACGCCGTCGCGTTTGCCCACTCGCACGGCGTGGTCCACCGCGATCTAAAACCTCAGAACATAATGATCGGCGCGTTTGGCGAAGTGCTGGTGCTTGATTGGGGTGTGGCAAAGATAATTCAGGATGTTCGATTCACTTCGTCAGAAGACGAAACACTGAAACTGAAGCCGGGGACGTCCCAGGAACACCAAAGTGATGAGCCAACAGCAAGTGGTACTGTCATCGGTACAAAGAATTACATGTCGCCGGAACAAGCGCGCGGTGAAACCCATCTCGTTGATGAGCGTTCAGATGTGTATTCGCTTGGCGTGATTCTCTATTTCTTACTCACGAGGCACGCTCCAAAAATTGCTGATGATGCGCCGCTACGTAGTCCGCGAGAAATCGATTCGAAGATCAGCAAACAAGCGGCGGCGGTTTGCTTACGAGCAACAGCGCGAGATCCTTCGCAAAGATATGAGCGGGCAGTTGATCTTTCGGCAGATATTGGCCGATTGCTCGACGGTGAGCCCGTTTCGGCATACCGCGAAGGCGCTGTCGAGAAGCTAGGGCGTTGGCTGAGCAAGAACCGCTTTCTCGTTCTGCTGGTGCTTAGCTACCTGCTGATGAGAATTATTTTGCTCTTCACTTCCCGGCGCTAAAGATTTTTGGAGAAACGTTTAATAGAAGGTAAGAGACAGGAGCAGGAGCAGCACGCAGGAGCAGGACTTGCGAATGAGCTGAAGTTCGTCCTGCCGCTGCACGCTGCTCCTGCTCCTGACAATCCGCAACTGAGGAGAACAAGAAAATGTCCAAGCCCCTGATTGGAATTATTTTGGGCGCAATCTTAGGCGCCTTTGATGGTCTGACTGCATGGTTCACTCCGGCCGTTAGAGATCAGCTCGCCGGAATCGTCGTAAGCTCGACCGTCAAAGGGATCATTGCCGGTGTTGCCATCGGCCTGTTTGCAAAGAAGTTTCACTCATTGGCAATCGGAATTCTCTTTGGATTGGCGATAGGTGCTTTGCTCGCGTATTTAACCGCGCGTTTCGCGGTCGGCGGCTACTACTTCGAAATCATGCTGCCGGGTAGCATGGTTGGATTGATCGTCGGCTTTGCAACCCAGAAGTATGGCAAGCAGCCTCAACCCGCCAATACATAATTTTGAGCCGCAGATTTACGCAGATACACGCGGATCAGAAATAAACCCATAAATGAATTGTCTAATCTGCGATTATCTGTGGAGAACTGCGGCGGTTTCTCTTACTCACTCGCTTTGCCCTGCAAGAGCCCGTCACACTTCAGAGTCTGTGGTCCATTCTCATTGCAGATCGCGAACGACGAGCCTTCATACATCGTAACTCCGGCGTATTCACCCTTCGCGTTGATTATGTAGAAGTTGATGCCAAAGTTTGGTAAGCCCCGCCCGTTGAGCAAACGCTTCTCGACTGTGTTGTTCTTAATGCGTTTCAGCACTTCCATTCCGGCGTCTTTCGGGTGAGCACCACGTCGCATCTCTTCCACGATCACGAATGAACACAGATTGTAGAGGTTCGCTTCGCCGCGCCCCGTTGAACCCGCGGCCCCAACCTGACCGTCAACATACAGACCGGCGCCTAGAATTGGTGAATCACCCAACCGGCCAGGTATCTTCCATGAGAGTCCGCTCGTTGTGGTGACGCCGCAGATTTCGCCTTTCGAGTTGATGCCGTCGCAATTGATCGTTCCGTGCATGTTCTCTTCGCGCAATAAACCCTGGGCCAACATGTCGAGAGCAGCCTTATGACCCGCTTCAGCACGTTTCTTAGGATCGAGATAATGATCTGGATCCGTGCGTCGCTTCCATTCCAACCACTTGCGACGTGAGTTCTCGGTGTTCAAATCGTCTTCAATCTTGAAACCCATGTCACGAGCGAAATCCTGCGCGCCCTTTCCCACGATTAAATGGTGATCAGTGTTTTCGAGCACGGCTTTCGCAACCAGCGATGGAGTTCTAACGCCTTCGAGAGCACCAACGGCACCCGCTCGCTTCATTGGACCATGCATGCAAGACGAGTCGAGCTGGACAACGCCATCAGCGTTCGGTAGACCTCCGTAGCCGACGCTATCGTCGAGCGGATCGAGTTCGACGATGTTGACGCCCGCGATTACGGAATCGAGAACATCCGCTCCGCCGGTCATCATGGTGAATGCTTTCTGCACCGCTGTCACGTTGCCGCCATTCTTGAACCGGTTGCCGTTGGCCGAAGCTACGACGATTGGCTTGACGGCGCTTTGCGTGAAAATGGTTGGGAATCCGAGTGAGCCGGTTTTTGGCGCGGCAAGCGCCAACCCTGCGACTGCACTATTGCGCATGAAGTCACGGCGTTTGATTCTTTTGCTCATTAGAGTCTCCTCGGGGAAGGGAAACGGTCGGAAAGCGGTGACAGATTACAACCTTGCAAGCCGAAAAAAAAGGAGCAAGAGCAGTCGGCAGGAGCAGGAAACAATCATTGGTCATATATCATTTGCCATTTCTCATTTGTCATTTAAGAAACCAGCCGCAGATTTGCACAGATAAACGCAGATCAGAAAAACAAAAGGGACCCGAGTGTCCCTTCTTCTTCTTTCAGATCTGTGTTAATCCGCGAGAATCTGCGGCCGGTCTTCCTAAATGACAAATGAGAAATGAGAAATGATATACACCAAATGATCAGTCATCCAAACTTTCACGTATCCGTTCTTCAGTCTTTGGACCAATTCCGTCGACCAATTCCAAACCTCCGCCCGCAACGAATTTCTTCATATCAGCAAGTGATGAAACCTTGAAGCGTTGATGCAGCAGCGCCGCAGTCTTCGGACCGATACCCGGAATCTCCATCAACTCCAAAACGCTTTCAGGAGTTTCAGCAGTCAATCGTTCCCACGCGTCGAACGTTCCCTTTTCAAGTAGCTCGATCACCTTGCCTGCGATTGCCTTGCCAACTCCCGGAATTCCTTGCAAGCCAGTCACACCTTCGTCTTTCGCGATCTGCTTGAGCGGCGTCGGCCACACCTCGATCGCCTCAGCCGCATTGCGATAAGAACGCAGCCGAAACGGATCGTCGCCGCGTATTTCCATCAGCGTCGAGAGCTTGTAAAACCGACGCGCTATCTCTTCGTTGTTCATTGATTGTGCGCGTAGTCTAACTTTGCAGGAGTGTCGTTTCAAATAGGGGCTCGATTCAGAACGGGAGCGAAGCGACCGATTCAACCGAGGGAGCGCTCAAGGCAATTTGAATCGGTCCGTTCTGAAATTGCCGCCTAATCCGATGAGCCGTTAAATTGCTGAGTCGATCGCTTGTTTTGCGTGCTATAAACTGTGCTAGATCCATTTTTTGAACTGGTATTCATTTGAGCGGACACGCAAGTCTTTATTTGGAGGCGTAACATCTTGGACTCAACGCGAAGACAACTGTTGACTGGAATTCCTCTCATTGGCGCCGGCGCATTGCTCGTTGGTTGTCGACGATCTGAACCAGGCGGTGCGTCTAACGAAAGACAGAGTTCTGGTGAAGGAACGCAGGAGCCGCCGGACGTGACGGCCACAGAAGATCTGATGCGTGAGCATGGAATACTCCGACGCGCTCTGCTCGTCTACAAAGAATGCGCATCGAGGATGCGACAGGATCTGGCCTCGGTTCCCCCCGACGCTTTGGAAAAAACTGCGCAACTCTTTCGTGTTTTCGGCGAGGAGTATCATGAGAAGAAACTCGAAGAGACACACATCTTTCCCGCACTGAAGAAAACTCCGAACCCCGCGGCAGCCTACGTGGATGTATTGATCGTCCAACACACGCGCGGAAGAGAGATAACGGATTACATTCTTGCGCAAACCGCTGGCGACAAGATTCCAGTCAACAGTGGTGAAGACTTTATCAACGCACTCGAATCATTTGTGCGCATGTATGAGCATCATGCTACGGTCGAAGATACGTTGGTGTTTCCGGTCTGGAAGAAATTGCTTTCGGCCGAAGCGTTTGACGACCTGGGAGCGCAGTTTGAAGAAATCGAACAAGAGCAGTTTGGTGAAGATGGTTTTGAGGCCGCCTTGCGAAGAATGGCAGAAATTGAAGAGAGTTTGAGTTTGGCGAATCTCGGAATGTTCACCGCACCGGAGCCACCGAAGCGCAGGTGAGTCTCAAACCAATTTCACCGCCGGACCCTCAGCAAAAGGAAATCCAAACGCCTGGCTTTGCTTACAGCCTGGTCACTTCTTAAGACCGCTGGTCCAATTGACTACGATTGTAATCGGAGCGACAGCACCGTCCCCGGCTGGAGCATTTACCAAAAAGCGTTGGCCGTCAGGGGAGACGACATAACGATTCGGCGCACCGTAGTTGCGAACCTTAGTAATGAACAACGGTTTCGGTGCGCTCATCTCGACGGTAGATCCGGTTTTAATTTCCACCGACATCAATGTCTTGTCAGGCGCAACATAAAACAACTCCTTGCCATCGGCGCGCCAATGAGGCTGCCCGCCGCCCCTGTTCGAAACAAGCCATTTGCCGCCAGTTTGAGGAAACGGCTGGATATAAACCTCAAAGCGTCCCGTTTCATTTGAAGTGTAGGCGAACCAGTGACCATCGGGTGAGAAGAAGGCGCCTGTCTCCTCGAATTCACTGTTAAGTAAAGGATAGGGTTTGCCATCACCGAAGAGAGGCAGAACGCACACGTCACTCCCGGTCTGTCCTGCGTACTGATTGAACAGAATAAATCGCCCATCGCTCGACCAGTCGGTCGGTTCTTTACTGAGATCAGACTTAAATAATTGCTCAGAATTTCCCGCCCCACTTGAAAGCTTCCGATAGATGTTGACAAGGGTGTCATCACCGACGCCGGTGGAGCTGAAGGCAATGGAGTTTCCGTCGGGTGACCACACAGGGTTGTCATCAATTCTCGCTTCAAACGTCAACCGGGATGGGACACCGCGCGCCAGATCCATTAACCAGATGTTGTAGTGTCCATCCGCCGCCGAACGCTGGACCGCGATTCTTTTTCCGTCCCGAGAAAGAACGACGTCGTTGAATTCGCCTGGTGGGCCGACTGATTCGAATTGTTTACCACCGCGATCAAACCAAATGAGTTGCCGGTTAGGTACACCGCCGGTCAAATAAGCCAAGGTTCCATCAACAGAGACTGATGCGTTCGAATAGCTATTGGAAGGGTTGAAGGCAATCTGTTCGGCGACAGGAAAAGGGTCTCCGGTGAGCTCCAGCTTGTGAACATCAAACGATTGCGCAGTTAGCGTGGAGCCGCGTGCAAACAACAGATAACCGGGCGAGGCATATAGTGGGTTTGAATCAGCATTTAGCAATAGCTTTCGCTCACGGCCATCCTGCGTGGCTACAAAAATCGCGCTGCCGTTAGAGCGGCCATTCCAGCTTTGATAAAGAAAGTGATTGCCGTCGGGCAAAAAAACAGGCCACGCCTGCTCAACTTCCTTACGCGATTCGTCCAGCGGAAGAACGCGTACGGGAGTGCCACCAGCCGCTGGAACTCGATTGATTCCCTTAGTGTCTATACCAATCAGAATCACACCGTCCGAGTTCCAGGTCCCTCCAATCCCACCTGATGGCGCATCACAAAGTGTTTGAGCTGGGCCACCTGTCGCTTCGATCTTCTTGAGTTTGTTGTTGCTGAAGAATCCGATGTAGCGGCTATCAGGCGACCAGAAGGGAAACTGAGCATCGTCAGTTCCGGCTATCGGCTGTGCTTCAAGCTGGCCAAGCGATCGAACATAGAGCAATCGCTTGCCTTCGGAAACGACTACAAACACCAACGTCCGACCATCGGGTGAAATCGCCGGGCTGGAAGCTTCGATTGCTTCCTTCGGCATTGAGACAAAAAAGCTAAGCGGCTTTTCGATCACAGGAGGTTGGCCGAAATACAGCCACGCGAGGACCGCGGTGGCAATGAATGTAGCGCCGGCGATGGCCCAGGGTAGCAGCGTCGCGAAATTCTTCTTGCGGGAGGGCAGCGGAGACAGCACGGTCGTAGTCGTGCCGGCCGATCCTGATAACGCCTCAATCGCAAACCCCAGATCGCTTGCGGAATGAAACCGCTCTTCAGGATTCTTTTCCAGACAGTGATGAACGACGCGTTCGAGTGCCGGCGAAACAGTCTTGTTAGTCTCAGAAAGATCGGGAGGATCTTCTCGCAGGATTGCGCTGATGGTATCGGCTGTCGACTGCCCGCGAAATGCCCGTCGCCCAGACAACATCTCGTACAGGATCGCGCCGAAGGAGAAGATGTCCGAGCGATGGTCCGCTTGCTGCCCGCGCAATTGCTCCGGCGACATGTAGCCGACTGTGCCCATTACCGTGCCCGGATCAGTGTTGACCTTCCGAGTGGGGATCTCGGTTTCCAATCCATCACCATCAGTTCCGACCAGTTTTGCCAAACCGAAGTCCAGGATCTTCACTCGCCCATCTTTAGTGACAAACAAGTTGTCGGGTTTTAGATCGCGATGGACAATTTTCTTCTCGTGCGCCGCCGCGAGACCGTGCGCGATCTGCAACGCATAGTCGATGGCTTTACGCTGCGGCAGCGGATTGCCGGCCATACGCTCGCGCAGAGTTTCACCTTCGAGTAACTCAGAGACGATGTAAGGTGCGCCTCCGTGAGTGCCGATGTGGTGGATTACGAGAATATTCGGATGGTTAAGCCCGCCGGCCGTTTGTGCTTCCTGCTCGAAACGAGCAAGCCGGTCTTTGTCGGCGGCAAACGCAGCGGGCAAGACTTTGATTGCGACATCACGCCCCAGTTTTGAATCACGCGCACGCCAAACTTCACCCATACCCCCTTCACCGATCTTCGAAACGATGGTGTATGGACCAAGTGTTGTGTTGGCGGATAGCGTCATTTGCGCAGCCTCAACGCACTCACTGCAATTGTTGGTATTCTTTCATCGTCTCAATCAGAATCGTTAGGTCTGTATCGCAATCTTTCCACAGCGCAAAGAAATCCTCGTAAGCCTTGCGTGCCTTTGCGGTGTCACCTTGAAGCGCGGCGGCACGCGCGAGGCCGACGTACGCGAGCGGATAAAAATAGGAAACCGGAGACCAACCGCGGTTATCCAATATCTCCTGAAACTGAGCGGCTGCATCTGCACCCTTTTTTTCTGAGAGATATGCCTGACCGCGAAGATATGCGATAGGAAAGAGAATGTTACGTCCGTAGAGTCTCGTCTTTTCCAACAACTGAATCGCCTGAGCAGGATTCCCGCGTTGCATCTCAACGTGAGCTTGAATCAACGGTATTCGAACTTGATTGATCAAACTGTCAGTTGGAAAACGGCGCGTCAGCTCGTCCACAAGAGCTTTTGTTTGGCCCAACTCACCGCAGATGGCCAGAGCCTGCGCGGACAATGACAACGTAATTCGATCGTGAGATAGCAGGAGTGCTTTTGCGGTCTGGTCTTTCACTGTGTCGCAATCGCGAAATTGCGCATTACGTGCGGCCGCTCCTGCTCCGAGCTGAGCTGCTACCTCTTTCAATTCACGGCGCTCCGCCATTTCAATCGCCGTAGAAGAGAACTCTTTGGCTTTTCGTAATTGGCCGGAAAACGCGGCAGACTCGCCTTGCCATGATTGCGCTGCATACTGTTCGGGTTTTCCCGTGGCCCAATCGATTTCGTTCTTCACTCCCGCGGCATCGCCCTGGGCGAAAGCAATCCGATAGAGATTTTGGTGCATTCTCAAATTCTCTAGCTTTTGAGAAAGAGCCTGCCGGATTGTTTGCTTTGCCTCATCGAAGCGATTTAGACCCACAAAGCTCGAAGCCAAAAGAGAATGACCAGATGCTGAATTTGGATTGAGCCGAATCGCTTCGCGAGCCTCTTCCGCCGCTTTATCGAACAGGCCAAGTTCGTTGTATTTCACTGCCAGATTATTGTGAGGTGCGCTGTCGCGTGGATATGTGCGCTTCCACAGTTCCAGATTGTCAATATACTTATCGAGCTCCCCGGTCGCGTTATCGTAATAGATCTGAGTGATATACAGCCGTTCGTACTCACCTACGCGGTCCCGCAATTGGTAGGCTTTTCGTGCGGAGTCAGCCGCAAGATCATACTGCCTCGTGTTGTAGTACATCGACGACATGGCAGCGTAAGCACGGGCGAAATTGGGATCCGTTGCGGTGGCGGTTTTGAAAAAAGGAATCGCCTCGAGGTACTTGCCCTTCAGTTGATACTCGAACCCGACTGAGTACGCTTTAAGCGCTTCGAGTGATGAAGTTGTAGCTTGATGAATCGGTACGTCGTACTTCTGGATCGAATTCAGAGATTCGCCCAACCGCTCGCGTAACTTCGTCGCCGCATTCCCGAGCGCAGAAAGCAATTGCTCTTTACTTTGAGCCTCGATTTGTTCACGAGTAACAGTGTCGCCCGTTTGTGCGTTTGTTGCCTCGAGCGTAATTACGTAGTGACTCCCCAGGTTCGAGATTGAGCCCGCAAGAAAGGCTTTGAACCCTTGTCGCTGACAAATCTCTCTCGCGATGTCTTTTGTTACCCGCTCGTCAGCAGAACGATTCATGAAACGCAGCGTCTCTCTGACACGCTGATCGGAGAAGATATTCAAGAAAGGCGATTGCTCCAGTTGGGCGGCCAGCCCCTGCTTCAGTGTTCCATCGAACACGGGGTCGCCTGTCGTATTAGCGAAGTCTGCCAGGACGAGCGTGTCTTTCTCACTCAATGCGGGACCGGGAGTCGATTTGAAGTACCAGAAGACTCCGGTGGCAATCGCAACCACAGCAATTATTCCGAGCGTTACCAGCGCAGCACGCCTGTATGCCTTTACTCGATTGACGATGTACTCCGCGCTTGAGGTGGGGTGCGTTTCTGGACTCGGTGTCACCGGCGCGGTGCTGGCCGCGACGGCACTCCCATCCGAGGTCGGCATAACGAACCTGTCGGTGAGAGTTGTGCGCTCGAGTTCCGCGCCAACTTCCAAACGCTTTTTCAAGTGACGCAAATCGATAAGGAGATCCTTCGCTGACTGATATCGCTGCTCCCGTTCTTTTGCGAGCGCCTTCTCTACAATTCGTTCGAGTTCCTCAGGTGCTTCTCGAGAGTAGCGAGCAAGTGGCGGCACGGCCCTGTCGCTCAGAATCGATGCCAGGATCTCTGTTTTGCTCGAGCCTTCGTATGGAAGTCGTCGTGCAACCATCTCGTAGATCAAAACACCGAGGCTGAAGATATCCGTGCGCGCGTCGACCTGGAGTCCGCGTGCCTGTTCTGGGGACATATAATTGGTGGTTCCGAGAATCTCGCCAGCTTCAGTGATTGCCGCGGACGTCGGCGCCTCCATATCCACTTCGGAGTTTTGAGGGTGCTCAGTCAGTTTTACCAGACCGAAGTCCAACACCTTCACGATACCATCGCGACGGAGCATGATGTTTTCGGGCTTGATGTCACGATGGATGATGCCGGCCTCGTGTGCAGCCGAAAGCGCGCGCGCAGTCTGAATTGCGATATCAAGCACCTGGCCAATCTTCAAATCGGAATATCGCAATCGTTGGCGAAGCGTCTCACCAGCAATGAACTCCAACGCGATGAAATGACGTGAATCGATTTCATCAATCTCGTAGATGGTGATGATGTTTGGGTGGTTTAAAGCGGAGGCAGCCTTAGCTTCCTGCACGAAACGTTGCATGCGATGGCGTTTTGCTGCGACATCGGACGGCAGGATCTTGAGCGCGACTTTTCGATCAAGCTTTGTGTCCTCAGCGAGATATACTTCGCCCATCCCACCGGCGCCGAGCTTTGACACGATGCGGTAGTGCGAAAGAGTGGCTGGGGGTTCCAATTCTTTCATCTGTTTCTGGGGCGACTTCGAAAAACTATCTCAGCACGTGTGTGGCTCTGAGTCGGCCGCAAAATACGGGCTGAGTCTGCAGGAAGGATCATTTTTTCGTTACTGCGAAAATCCAGTTGCAGCCTGGCCGGCTCCGGGCTGTGTATTCTAGCTGCATTGCGGATTGGTGACTAATCCCTACGGAACGCCTCCTCTGCCATACCCCCGGAGAATAGACGATAGCCTAGCGACCAACGACCTTTCTCTTACGCTTCAAGGCGTCGTCAACCGCCAGTCAAATCGGTT
>Ga0207675_100004783_pt1 | contig 13046 bp, 10 predicted proteins | sample KBSSwiS42_FD_184305 | JGI IMG/M metagenome (GOLD analysis project Ga0207675, IMG submission 184305) | Switchgrass rhizosphere microbial communities from Kellogg Biological Station, Michigan, USA - KBS Switchgrass S4-2 (SPAdes) (version 2) | ecosystem: Host-associated > Plants > Roots >... | reverse complement strand
AGTCCTCCTTGACAGTCGGACTACTGCACCGGGCGCCAAGCCCTAGTTCTTACAGTATTCGTCAAACGCCTTTGTCAGTTCACCAGCTATCTGCGTGGCGTCGCGGCCTTCAATCTGATAGCGCTCAAGCATGTAGACCAATTGGCCGTCTTTTAGAAGCGCAATCGAAGGCGATGACGGTCCGTAGCCTGTGAAATAGCTGCGCGCGCGTTCGGTCGCCTCGATATCAGCACCTGCAAATACCGTCGCTACCTTGTCTGGTTTGACTTCGTTTTGCAGAGCAAGTGCAATTCCCGGCCGTGCTTTTCCCGCCGCACATCCACAGATTGAATTCACTACCACCATCAATGTCCCTTTGCTGTTTGTGACTGTTTCGTCCACAGCTTCCGGGGTTTTTAGTTCTTCCACACCGAGTCGCGTTAAGTCTTCACGCATCGGTCGAATCATAATTTCAGGGTATGGCATTTAGTTTCTCCGGTTCTTAAAGTTTGGGCAATGATAGCATTAACTTCAGCCAAACGAGGCGAGGGTGGAACACCCGGAACCCTTTAGTGACGCCTTTGGGCCGACGGACGCGCTCTTCTGGGACCGCAGGCGTCCTCGCCTGCATTTGTCGCCATTGAGATTACTTAGGCAACGTAGGCAGGCGAGGACCCCTGCGGTCCCAGAAGAGCGCGTCCGTTAGTTCAAAGGCGTCACTGAAGGGTTTGGCTGATCACTATTAGGCGGGGGTCGTCGCCGTCGCCAGAAATCGTCACACGCCAAACATTGTCCGGTAACGGATACGAGCCCATTCTTTCTGCCCACTCGATAATAATCACAGCCTTCTCATCAGCAAGTAGATCATCGAGATCAACCGCGTGTGCGGCGCTCGCGCCTTCATCCAGGCGGTACAAATCCAAGTGGTAAAGTTGAAGCCGTCCCGAGTGCGGGTTCACCAACGTGAAGGAAGGACTGGTAACGTCTTCCTCATCGATGCCAAGCGCTGCGCAAATACCTTTTACAAAAATCGTTTTGCCCGCGCCAAGTGGTCCGCTGAGCAAAAGTATTTCCCCGCCTTCAAGTCTGACGCCAACCTGATGACCGAAGTTGAAGGTTTGTTCCTGGGATTCGCTCTTGAATTCGCCAAGCGGCAGGTGTGAAGTCGACATCGATTACGGTTGTTCTCCATGGCCGTCCAAAAAGCGAATTGCTTCGCCAAAGTGTTCTCGGATGTCCGACGCGACCATTGTGCGCATCCCAAGGGCGCGAGCAGCAAAGTCACCGGCGAGCCCTCCTACATACAGCGCCGCAATCGTAGCGTCGAGTGCGCTCGCATTCTCTTTGGACCCGGCAAACGCCTGCGAGAGAAATCCGGCGATCAAACCGGTGAGTGTATCGCCGGCGCCGGCCGTGCCGAGTCCCGCATTGCCTGTGGGGTTAACAAAGACTCGACCGTCTGGAGACGCAACCAACGATCTGGAACCTTTCAGCACCAGGATTAGTTTGTGAGCCATAGCAAACTCGCGCGCGGCGGCCACACGTCCAGCGAGTGCCGATTTGTTGTCGGCTCCGATCAACCTCAACATCTCGCCCGGGTGTGGAGTCAGAATCAAGGGATGCTGTTCCGAGCCGCTCAAGTTTTCAGGCCACGGTGCGAGGCAATTCAACCCATCGGCATCGATCACCGTTGGCTGTGATCGTCTTTCCACAATTGAACGGACAAACTTGCGCGTGCGTTCGTCGTCTGAAGTGAGCCCGGGTCCGACTGCTACTACCGTCGCTTTGGAAGACAGTTGAAGAAAATGTGCAATAGCATCGTCGCTGACAACTCCACGGTCAGTTTCCGCGAGGGCCGTTGTCATGACTTCGGGCATCAGACGCATCGCAACTGCCGACTGGGCAGACGCAGGCGTCGCAACTGTAACGAGTCCGGCCCCTGACCTCATCGCCGCGTTTCCGCTCAGAGCTGCTGCTCCAGTGAAGCCTCTCGAACCTGCTACAACTAAGACGTGGCCATGAGTGTTTTTATACGACTCGGGCGTGTAACGAGTCGAAACCAACCAACGACGCGCGTCATCCTCTTCAGTCACAAAAAGCCATGGCTTTGCGGCGTCGAGCAAAGACTGCGGCGAGCCGATGTCTGCGACGATCAAGTCGCCACAGAATTCTGACGCGGGCGGCAAAACGTTTGCCGTCTTCGGAGCAGTGAAGGTAACTGTGATGTCGGCCTGGACCGCGGGGCCGATTGGGTTTGACTGATCAGCGTTTAGACCTGAGGGAATGTCGACTGAGAGAACGAGTGGCCGCGCGCCTGAAGCACGTTCACGAGCACGTCTCAGCAATGCAAGGTGATCAATGACCTTTAGAAACACACCCTCGAGTGGTCGGGTCAATCCAGTGCCGAATAGAGCATCAACGATAACGTCGTAAGTCTTACGCGGCCTGGCGAGTTGTTCCCAGGATCCAATCCCGTCGCACTCAGCAAAGGTCAGTGGCGCGGGAGAATCCGCCGAGCCCGCCGTAAATCCCGACAGTTTATTTACGGCTTCAAGATTGGTTCGGGCATCACCAATTGTTTCCGACAACTTCCCGAATAGGATGACATCACAATGCACTCCCCGTGAGGCAAGTCCGCGAGCGATAGCGGCGCCATCACCACCGTTGTTTCCTTTGCCGCAAAGGACAAGAGCTTTTGTTTCGTTTAGGTCGTCACCAAAGTGCGACTGAATAGCGTTGATGCAGGCGTTCGCGGCTGCTTCCATGAGCAGCAAGGAAGGAGTGTGATAGTTCTCGACAGTCAGACGATCGATCTCTCGGATCTGTTCGGTGAAAATAACGGGTTGCACGACGTCGATGATAAGGAGGAGGGAATTGCGCGGTCAATGACGATGGCTAGGTCAAGCTTTTGAGCCTCTGCAAAAACACTCCAAACGGCAGTTTGGAGTTGTTCAAGTCCCAAGCTTCTGCAGGACAGCGTCCGCCCAAGGACCACGTTCTCCATCAGGTTTGCTTTGCCCTCATATAGGCTGGACTTGAAGTATCCACAAACTGCAGTTTGTGGGATTTTGCAAGAGCCTCTAAAACTATCAGAGACTGAACGCCAAAAAAGCCGGTCCAGAGACCGGCTCCCCCCGAGCCTTGCCTGCCGCTGCACCAACTGTTCATCTTTCCAGGATACTCAAGTAAAAGAACTAATGAACAAAGCCTTCCAGAAAAATCAGAAAAAATATTTCATGTCGTTTTTGCTGGGGTTTTTGCGCTCTATCGAGAAATACGCGCTAGACGCAGCCCCCGCCCGATCACCCGCTTAGCCTCGCCAACCCCAAAAGCCGCCGTGACCCCGAAATAAGTGCCGCCGTACCCACCCAAGACGACAATAGCCATGATCAAGGGGTGTCGATGACCCAAAAGTAATTTCAGTCCCCAGCCAACCGCTGCGCCAATCCCAGCCCCAAGCCAGAGCTTCGAAACAAACGATGAACTTAAACCGGTCTTCCCGATGCGCCGGTTTAATGAAAGTCGAAGGAGGACAAATTCAACCCAACCCGCAATACCCGCCGAGGCGGTCAGACCGGCAACTCCCCATTTGGGTTCGATGCCCAGGGCCCGAGGTAACGGGAGGGAACAGAGGTAGCCAAGGCCGGTCGTCAATATCACGCGAATAATCGCAAACCGAAGCGGCGTCTTTGTGTCATTCAACGCGTAGTAAGTCGAGGAATATAGGCGACCCAGAGTTGACGCAAGCAGTCCTACTGATGATCCGGCGAGGATTGCCCAAACATAGTTGGAGTCCGAATGTGTGAATCTCCCCGTTTGATAGAGAACAGCCGCAATGATGTCGCCTAAGGCAAGAAAGGCCATCGACGACGGAACAATAAAAAAAGCAATCCGATGAAGTCCGGCATCGAGCCGATGACGAAGTGTTTCTGCGACGACATCCGCTGACCCCAAAGCACGCGCCATCGTTGGCAGTTCAGCGGCCGACACTGACATTCCAAAAAGACTAACCGGAAGAGTGTAGAGACTTTGTGCGTACGTCAAAGCCACAACAGCTCCCTGGCCTAGAAAGCTTGCAAGAAAGGCGTCGACAAATGCGCTTATCTGCACCACACCGCGACTCATGAACACTGGAAAGAAGTTGTGTACCACTTGCCTGACGTGAGGGTTCGCAATATCGAGCACTGGCGCGAAACGATGAATTAAGCGAAGCAGCGTGGGAAGTTGAACACTGAACTGCAGGGCGCTGCCAATAACGGAGCCCCAGGCGGTCAGTTCGGCGAGCCGTGGCAAGTCCACTTGATTTCCGAAAAACACCAGCGCACTAATGATCGCCAGGTTCCAGGCCACAGGTGCGGTGTAGGACATGAAAAACTTGTGGTGACTATTCAAAACCCCGAGACACCACGCCGACAGCACGAGTAGCCCTGCACCGGGGAAGAGAATTCTCACTAGTTTGATCGTGAGTTCTCGTCGTTCGTCCTGGAAGCCGGCGGCAATGGCGGTTACGAAGTAAGGTGTTGCCAGTACACCAATCAAAACAATCACGGCGGTGATGAGTGCGAGCAAACCAAAAATCGCGTTCGCTACACGAGTGGCTTCTTTCTCATCATCTTGCGCAAGCAGTTTTGCGTAGACCGGAATGAAAGATGCGGAAAGTGCTCCTTCACCAAACACGTTCTGGAGAAAGTTGGGAATTCTGAAGGCGGCACTAAAAGCATCGCCTACCGCAGAACTACCGAAGTAGTGCGCAAAAATACGTTGACGAACCAGTCCAACAATGCGGCTGATTAGGATGCCGGCGCCAACGAAGAATGCGGATCGACCAGTACTTGGTTGGGTCTTTGCCGGTTGCTGTTCAACTCGAGCTTCGACAGATGCAGCACCAACTTGCTCGAGAGTTTCGCCGGCAATGAGTTCGGCGCCTTGGTCATCATGAAGTTCGAGATGATCAGAAGCCTCAACTAGCCTCTGAGTGTTGGGTTCGCGATTGTCGTCGGGTTTCGAAGGATCGTTCATCGAGCGTCAGAGGCCGTAGTCTTTGATCTTGTTCAGGAGTGTTTTGTAACTGATCCCTAAGTCTTCCGCGGTGCGACTCTTGTTTTCCGCATTGGCTTCAAGCGAAGCCGCGATCTTTTTCCGTTCGACAAGCTCCAGCGCTCGATGAGCTACATCAGAAAGCGTGCCTGACAGATCGAGGTCGTGAAGTGTCTCGTCAGTGCGGTCGTTATTCACACCGAAGCCAAGATCCTCGGGCTGAAGGATCAGTGAGTCAGAAAGAATGCATGCTCGCTCGATGGCGTTCTCAAGTTCGCGAACGTTTCCCGGCCAGTGGTGTTTCCTGATCGCGGCGATTGCTTCTGGATCCAATTCCGCTTCACGGCCGCGCAACTCCCGGCCAATCTCCGCTGCGAAATGCCGCGCGAGAAGTATGATGTCGTCCTTCCGATCTCTTAATGGGGGAATCTCGAGCGGAAAGACTGCCAGGCGGAAAAACAAGTCGCCACGAAACTCACCCTTGTCAACAGCAGTCTTTAAATCTTTGTTTGTTGCCGCAACCACTCTTACATCGACGGGAACCGGTGCCCGTCCGCCGATCCGGTCAACAACCTTCTCTTCGATTGCGCGTAAAAGTTTTCCCTGTACCCCAAGTGGCAGTTCACCAATCTCGTCGAGAAAAACAGTGCCGCCTGAAGCAAGCTCGAACTTTCCCTGGCGACGATCGTTGGCGCCGGTAAATGCGCCGCGTTCGTGTCCAAAGAGTTCGTTTTCAATCAGCGTCTCAGGAATCGCCGCACAGTTGATTGCCACGAAAGCTTTGTCGCGTCGGGGTGACAAATGATGGACAGCCCTGGCAAACAACTCCTTGCCAGTTCCTGATTCACCCAGCAATAAAACAGTAGCTTCCGTCTGAGCGACTCGTTGCGTTTCTCCAACCGCACGCTTAATGACTTCCGACTCTCCGATGATTCGCGGGAACCCATAACGACGTGACCACTCTTCGCGCAACAAGATGTTTTCCGTACGAAGCCGGGCTTGTTCGAGAGCTCTTTCGACGAGCAACAACAGATGATTGGAATCTACGGGCTTCTGCAAGAAGTCGTGAGCGCCGTCCTTCATTGCCTGGACCGCTTCATCGATCGAGCCGAAAGCCGTCATCACGATTACCGGAACGTCTCCGTCCGCTGCTCGTGCTGCGCGCAATACGTCCAGCCCCGACCCATTTGGCATTCGTAGGTCAGTCAACACCAGCCGATGACGTGTGGTGGCGATCTCGTTTAATGCGGATCTGGCGTCTGCGCTCTCGGTTACTGAGTAACCAGCGTTTTCGAGCGTTAGACGCATAACGCGGCGCAAACTGTCTTTGTCTTCGACGAGTAGAATGTCTGCCATCTCGGGGTGCGGACTTGAACCAATGTACGTATGCGTCCAAGCGCCGACTCATACTAACAGATGCGAGAGGACTTGGGTCTTTGGGCTTTGGACTAGGGTCTTGGCGTCTGGGGTGGCGATGTAGTCAGTACCACAACGCGGTAGCGTGTGGCTCAGGGGATGACAACCAAAAACGGAGCCGCACGGTCCCGCGTTGTGGTACTGACTACATCACTACCCAGACCCTAAAACCTAGCTTCACTGCTCCTCGCCGTAAACAACTTGAGGTTTGCTGCTTGAATCGACCTTTACGATGCTTGTTCCTCGTGGAGTGGTGAAGGTGACTAGCGCCGCCGTGCCAACCTCGCCATGGGCATCGACGCTCCTGCCAAGCCAGTCGAAGCGCAAGTACTTTGGAAACGGGCCTTTGATTTGTAGAGTCGAATCTAAAGCAGAGTTGGAGGAAGGAAAGACCAACGAACCAATAAGACGTCTCCCTGGAGTGCGGTGGCCTGGCACCGCCTTCTTAATGAGTTGCTGATTCGAAACCAAAGCGGTGCCAGGCCACCACACTCCAAGGATCAGTATTCACGAACATCCCGAACGATGGTTCCGAGCGCGTCCTTTGCTTTCTGTACCCACTCTGAGTCATAACGCAGGTCAGCAGTGCCGCCGCCGCTAGTATTAAATATTGGAGCTTGGAAACCATGCGGCTGAGCATTTTCGCTAGCAGGCCATGAACGCGCAAACTTTGCGACGTAGATCGTGCCGTAGATGTTTCCGTTACCACCGCCATTTCGATTAATCGATCCGCCACCAAGAACGAGGACCACCCCCTTGAAATTTGGGTTGCCGTTCATGATTAGATCACCACCGACGATTAACAGTCCCGCACCGCCATCAAGCGTGCAGTTGCCATTGACGAAAGTGAACTTGGGATCGGCCTCGCTGCCTGCCATCCCACTGAAAGTCGGATAATAGCGACCCATGCTCCGCGCCACCGCCTGCATGTCATTCAAGAATGTACGAGCAGAGTTAGCATCTTGTAACCAACCTGGGAGACTGCCTAGCGCAACTTGCGCAGTCTCTACGTCTTCAACTGTGCTGCCTTTGGTAATTGCGTCGTTCGCTACGCTCAGATCAGTTCCATTGGTAACTCCGAAAGCAGGTAACCCTACGGCACCCGTCGCGTTGTCGTGACCGGTATAAAATTTGGCTGCACTATCGCCAATGTCGAAAGTCATTTGCGCTACCGATCCATCTTCGGAACCTCTCATCATGAGCATGGCATTGGGCTCAAAGTCGAACGAATTCTTTTGCACGATCATTTCCATTCGTTTGATTGAACCCCTGGGGCCGTAGCCTGCGGATTGAACCTGGAGTCGGTTGGGAACATACGTAGCATCCGCAGCTCGCTTCGTTCCGTTTGGATCGTCCGGATCGCTCACGACGACGCTGTACGAAAAGTTGGCGCCGGCAGGGGTTACGCGGTCGCCATTACCGCCGTTACCGTAGTCCAGCCAGGCAGATAATCTTGCCTGAGTGGAATGGTCGCTATTCCTATTCGACTTATTGGGATCCACCGCGGTTCGAAAACCGATTTTCGTACCGCTGGGAAGACCAGTTGGTGCCACGTGACCGCGAATCGCATTCAACGCCGCTTCGAGTCCACTTTCCGCACCATAGTAGGCTTGCAGTTCCGCAGTAGCGTCGATTGAAGTTGTCGCTGACATGCCGCTAGTAAGAATCACTGTACCGGCGACTGCAAGCAGTAGAGTTGAAATGAGAATACTGGTGACAAGCGCCGCACCCTTTTCACCACGACGGTTTTCGACGTTAACTTTCCGGCATTCCATGGTTGTGTACCTCATCTCGTCTTCGAGTTAGTAAGTGTTCTGACTTGAGTTTCTCAATACAACGTCAGAAACAAGGTTGATTGTCGATGGCGGTTGATAGCCCGGTGAGCCTGGTTGGCCTTCAGCCGGGAGAACTACGCCGACCGTGATTCTGACTTTCCAGCAACTAATGACAGCATCGGGATTGGTTACTACATCAAGTGTGTTTCCTGAGCCATCAAAGAACTGAAGGTTAAAGGTGTCTAATCGGTTGGCAAGCACGGTTGTGCCGTTGCGTTGGTCTACTGCTCCAAGTATTGAGTCGTATCGAACGAGGTAGTGACGATTCGCGGCGTCGTCGTTGTACATCGTGTACTTGATGTCCTCATCCTTATCCAGGACCCCATTTGCGCCTGAGACCGAGTTACCATAAGCATCACGCGTGTAAGCATTCAGATTCGCTCGGAAACGAATTGAGCCACTATTGGTGTCGCCCGGAACGAGGCCATTATCGATTAGTCCAAAGCCTGAGTTAGCGATCTCCCTGGAAACGATATTGAGCGCGCGTTGTGCGTCGGCAACAGCGTCCGAACGAACGTCTTCCCGCGCTCTCAGCCGAAACGATTGCGCGAGGAGCGAACTCGCGATACCCGCAATGACGATGGTCACTGTCATCGCGATGATCAATTCGATCAGTGAAAAACCCTGTTGCGATTTATGGTTTTGATTCATTGCTAATCAATCCTTCTTACAAACCGCCAGTGTATGAACCAAGGGCGAATGTCGATCGTTGTACTGTGACTTGTACGGTGCCGTTTGACCACGCCGCATCGCTCAGCTGCGGTGTGACCTGGATTTGAATCGTCTTCAGCGACGAGGTTGTGTCGGTGATGACTGTCCGAACTGTGTACGTTCGTTCGGCACTCGTCACCGTAACCTGTGTAGGATTGAGTGAATTGGCAGTCAGGGCCGGATCGGTAAATTGCAGATTTCGATAGGTCTCCATCTGTTGTTGGGCCACAGCTAGTGCCGCTGCACGATCGCGCGCACCTGTATTGTTCTTAATTGCGTAAGCGAAGACCGCGCAAATCCCAAGTCCGCCAATCATCATCACCAAAAGAGCCATCGCCGTTTCGATCAACGTGAATCCTTTTTGCTGCTCTCTCTTGTCAGATGATCTTTTCTGCTCGTCCATCGTTTTCTCCTCAACTTAAGAATCTAGTTTACGACGGTTACCGTGACGTTTTGCGAACCGCACGGCGTCGTGAAGGTGAGCGTGAAGCTGCCACGCGTGTTGTTCAATGATTCAACTGTGAAAGATGTTCCGGAGCCTGTTACTGACAGGTTGCTCGCTGGAGTACTCGCGAGAGTGACCGCGCCCGACGGATTGATCGAGAAGTCGATCGTGCCCGATCCCCCGTTCTTATGAATCGAAAGCGGGTTCGGATTCGTCGTCACCGTTACCAAACACGGCGTTGGGGAAGGACTCGGACTAGGACTTGGTATCGGCGTTGGTGTGGGTGTCGGCGTTGGCGTCCCATTTGGATCCGGCGTCGGCGTTGGCGTTGGCGTTGGTGTCGGCGTTGGTGTCGGCGTTGGTGTCGGCGTTGGTGTCGGGGTTGGTGTCGGGGTTGGTTCAGGAGTTGGTTCAGGAGTTGGCGTTGGCGAAGGCTCAGGCGTAGGGGTCGGCGTTGCTGTGTTATTACCGTTAAGAGTTGAACCAGAGTCAATGCCGGTTAGTCCACCCACATTCACGTTAACGTTTGGTACGTCGTCGAGATAGACGTCGCTATCGATCGTAACGTCGCCGGAACGTGTGACGTCCACGATGCGCTGATCGTTAGGATCTGTGCCCCACTGCATTGCAATACTGACTTTGATTTCTGTTATCGGAAGATCAACTAAGCGACCGCGCCAATCGAAAATCAATGAGATGGGATCAGTTGCAAATACAACCCCTGAGTCGAGCGTGAAATCTTTTGTTTCCATGACGCCGTCGCCGTCAAAGTCCATCTTCACGCGATAAGTGTTGCTGTTGAGCATTGTCAGTCCGGACATGTCGTCCGAGTTTTGCGGATGCCGACGGACCGAATCAACGCGCGCTTTTTCGAGGTAGCTGGCCAGGAGCCGGGAAGAGTTGGTCAGCCGGATGCGTTGCTTAGCTGAGGCGATTCCCAGGACTGCCGCGGCGGAGACGATACCGACGACGGCGACCACGATGAGCAATTGCATCAGGGTAAAGCCGGTTTCGGATCTGGAACCGTTTGCTATTGACACTGTCTTTGTGGCGGTCATCTCTCCTCCGTAGCGGGTAACTTGGGGAAATTCGCGAAGAGCCCCTGCCGCTCAAGGAGCAATGACCATGCCAGCAACAATCGCGAGCAAAAAGGGGCTGGTTCTTGCGGGCAATCTTTGGTTTTGGTCTGGAGTAGTTACTTAAGGTGACGGTGTGGGAAGTGGATTACCTATTGGACCGCGCAGAGTACTCAGGCGCAAACAGCAAGAAAGTTATCCGGTTCTGCGGAAGATCACCTTGGTTTGCACTTTCTTTAGAGAGTAAGCGGCTAACAAGCCAAGCTGCTTATTGCTCCTTCAAGGAATCGTCCGCTGCTGTGTGGTGCCGCACGCCGCGCGCAGTTTGGACGGTAAAGCGCCCCGTCGATCCTTGGATCGGCGGGGCGCAAATTTTTGAATTGGAAATGTCGAATCGGGAATTTCGAGTCTCAGACCGAAGGGAGGATCTCAGTTCGAAGATCTCAAATCGAAGATCTCAGATGGTGGAAGTTAGAACGTCTGAGATCTTTATTGCCCTTTGCTTTTAGGCTCAAACTCTTCGCTGCCAACCGTACTTTCCGTATTCGACAACTGCATCATCAACGTCAGGGGCTTGTAGTCGAACGGCTTTGGGCCACCCCGGCTGTTTTGAATCAACATAACGAGATAGTCCTGATTTTCTCTGAACCGAACAACGCTGCCTCGTTGGTTGAAAATCACAAAGAGCAGAACCTCGCCGTTTGCCGCTCTCATCTGGCCCACCAGGGCGCTTGCGCCTCCATCGGTGTGCGCGAGTGTTCCAGTTTTTGCGATTACGCTGCCTTTCCAGGTCGGACCGGCGAATCGTTCCTGAAGTGTTCCAGGATCGATTCCCGCCACTGGCAGAATGTCAGACGGTGACAAGTGGTTCTTCTGTAGTTCGAGTCGAAGTGCCCTGTAGATTTTCATCATCACTCGTGGCGAGACGCGGTTGACACCGAGGCCACTCGACGAAGCCAGTTTCAGTTGATCAGGTGAAATGCCGAGAAGCGAAATCAATTGTTGACGAACCGATTCTGGCCCTCCCAGCGTATCGCCAATACGTGCAGCCATGAAGTTGTTGGAGTAGCACAACAGAACCTTCAATATGTCTACCAGCCGACTGGATTTCTGCGTCAGGAGAAGTTTTGCGTTTGGTGCGACTGCGCCAACAACGAATTTGCCGGCAACGGCAACACTTGGATTTGTTTGCAAGCTGGTCTGATCTTTCAAGAGGGTTCGCTCGTATTCCCAGGCCCTGATCGCTTCAGCGTATCGAAGTGTTGAATTAAGAGTGTCGTAGAGCTGTACTCCTGTGCCGAGTACGGACGAATTAAAGTTCATCGTGAAGCTTGGAGAGACGATAAGGTCACCAGATACCCTGGTGATTCCGAGTGCATTCAACTCATGAGCGAGTAGAACTGCGTGTTCGTAGTGAAACGAGGGATCGCTGCCGGAAATGTACAGGTTGCCGTTAATCGTGCCCGTTGTTTTGTCAAGAACGCCATCTGTCCAAACCCCGGTAGCAAACCTGTGCTGAGGTCCGAGTGTTCGGAGGGCAACCAGCGCAGTGGCGAGTTTGACCGCCGACGCAGGATTGAACTGTTGCTCTTCAAACTGTGAAGCAACGACTTTGCCCGAGAGGGTTTCAACGAGTACACCCTGAAGTCCATAGAGTGGGCGTACATTTTCAGTATCTGGAGACGGCGATGGCGACGGTACGCTTTGTGGTTGCTGCTGGGTTGCATTTGCCGGAGGTTGGGATTGCTGAGCCAGGCTGATTGGGACCGACAGCAACAAGCAGGCGATTAATGTAACGAAAGAAATAATTAGCTGTGTTGCTTGTCTCTGCATCCGGTCCTTAATAACAGCAGTTTGCAATCATCTTCGGGGATTTCGTGAGGGGAGAGCACATTCGATGCGCCCGCGCCGAACGGGGATGTTCAAGCGCTCCAGGGTAGGTCGGGACCCTGTGTAGACATAATAGCGAAGAAGGGAACAGTTGGGGGAAAGGTTTTTCTTTCGGAGGTCTTTGGCCTTGGGTCTTTGGTTTACGTGTACCGACTCCCAAGCACGTGAGGCGCCAGCCAAAGTCCCAAGACCAAAGTCCCAAGTCCAAAGTCCCGTCAGGATGAACTCGTTGACAATGTTTCTAGCCCGCTCATAGAATCGCGTCATTGACAAACTACAGTGCAACGCAATCAAGAACCGGTCACAGTTGAAAGAGTGGTTGCTACTCACCGAGCGAGAAGACGAGAGATAAAAAAGAAGCTCAGTGAGTTTGACGAAGTTTGGCGTAAGGGAACTGACGCCCGACTTTGGGAAGAACTTGCCTTCTGTATTTTTACAGCTGGCGCATCTGCTCGAATGGGTCTTAATTCTGTCAACGCAGTGAGGTCGCTACTGCTTGAAGGTGAACCCGAAGAGATGACCCTGGCCTTGAAAGAAGCCGGCGCCCATCGTTTCCCCGTCGCTCGGCCTCGTTACATTGTTACCACAAGAGCCTATTTCCGAGCAGAATTTGATATGGCGCTGCGTAAGCGTTTACGCAGTTTCTCCGATCCCTTT
>Ga0207675_100004781_pt1 | contig 13048 bp, 10 predicted proteins | sample KBSSwiS42_FD_184305 | JGI IMG/M metagenome (GOLD analysis project Ga0207675, IMG submission 184305) | Switchgrass rhizosphere microbial communities from Kellogg Biological Station, Michigan, USA - KBS Switchgrass S4-2 (SPAdes) (version 2) | ecosystem: Host-associated > Plants > Roots >... | reverse complement strand
AGGCGCCATGGACATTCCCTATCGAACCCTCGGCAAGGCAACGCATCACGGGATGCTCGTTTCGGACCTGATGTTCGAGGTTCCGCTGGATCACGCGAAGCCTGCGGACGAGAAGCTCGCCGTCTTCGCCCGGTCGGTCGTCGACGCCGACAAGCCGGACGCGGGGCATCCGTGGCTCGTATTCCTGCAGGGAGGACCGGGATTCCCCGGCCCGCGACCTTCCACTCGTTCAGGCTGGCTCAAGCGGGCACTGCAGGAGTACCGCGTGCTGCTGCTGGATTCGCGGGGCAACGGGCGAAGCTCGGTCGTGCTGCCCCAGACGCTCGCGCGGCGCGGCGACGCCAGGGCCCAGGCGGACTACCTCGCAAATTTTCGCGCCGACCGCATCGTCGACGACTGCGAGCTCATCCGCCGCCAACTCGCGGGGCCGGACACGACGTGGAGCGTGCTCGGCCAAAGCTACGGCGGCTTTTGCGCGGTCCGCTACCTGTCGGCGCACCCGGAAGGATTGCGCGAAGTGTTCATTACCGGCGGGCTGCCGCCGCTCACCGCGAGCGCGGATGACTACTATCGGGCGACGTACCCGGTCGTGCGCGTCAAGACGAAGAAGCACTTTGCCCGGTATCCGGGAGACGAAGCCATTGCACTGCGAATCATGGAGCACTTGCACGCGCGCGAAGTCACGCTGCCCACGGGCGGCCGGCTGACGGTGCGCCGCTTTCAGCAAGTCGGGTTCCTGCTCGGATTCGACGAAGGGATGGAGGCGCTCCATTACCTTCTGGAGTCGGCCTTTTGCGAAGGAAAGGACGGCGCGGAGCTCAGCCTGCCGTTCCTGCGCGACGTGGAGAATTTGCAGCACTTCGAAACAAATCCGATCTTCGCGGCGCTGCACGAGATGTGCTACACGCAGGAGGCCGCGTCGCGCTGGTCCGCGCACCGCATTCGAGAGGAGTTTCCCGAAACGAACTGGGCGCCGGGGCGGCCCCCGTCGTTCACCGGCGAGATGATCTATCCGTGGATGTTCGACGAGTACAAGTCGCTCGTTCCCCTGCGCGAGGTCGCGGAGTTGCTGGCGCAGCGATCGGACTGGCCGATGCTCTACGATCCCGCGCGGCTCGCGTCGAATCGGGTTCCGTGTGCGGCGGCAATCTACGCCGACGACATGTATGTGCCGCGCATTTACTCCGAACCCACCGCCGCGGCGATCGGCGGGATGAAGGCCTGGATCACCAACGAGTTCGAGCACAACGGACTGCGCACCGATGGCGAGCGCGTGTTCGGGCGCCTCGTCGACCTCGTCCGGAACCGTGTTTAGGTCCATAGGGGGGATGCGTGCCCGCACCCCGAAATCTCATTTTGAGGTGTCCTGTAGCGAGACGAGCCGGGCGATGATCACCGCCGGATACAGTTGGCCGACGAGCGCTTCCAGCATCGCGAGTTGGCGGGCGCCGGTCGTGACGGGCGTGATGTCGCCGTAACCCACCGTCGTCAGCGTGACGAAGCTGAAGTAGACCCATCCGCTGAGCCCCGGGCTTGCGCCGGGTTGCCCGGAAAATGCCTCGGGGGAATGGGTCCCGAGGACCGAGTACACCACGCCCCAGATCAATCCCAGCAACAGATAGACCACGATTGCGCCGAACAACCGCTCGCCGATCGCGCGGCTGGGGGCGAAGACGTTGATGCCGATGGCGATGACGAGCAGCAGCAGCGCACTCAGTATCGAGATGTTGCGCAACACCGGAAGCAGATCGTGTGGCGTGAACCACTCCGCGATGCGCATTGCGATCACGAGCAGGGACACGATCGCCAGCGAGGTCGCGAGCTTGCGATGCTCGACCACGGCGATGATGCCTGAAGCCAGGATCAGTAACACTGCGATGTCGGTGACGAAGTGCCATCCCCTGCCGAACGAGGTGAGCGTGGGGAGGATGAAGACGACGAACCCGAGGAGCACCAGGAGCGCGGACAGGCCGCTCGTCCGCAGCCACGCGATGCGCGCGAGATAGTGCGCACGAAGCGCGGCGGATCCCGAACGACCGCCGGATGGTTGCGTCATTGGCCTTCTCCTTTGTGTGTGGCGCGGGTAGCCGCGCAAAGTGCAGCGAGTGCGTTCACGAGCGACCCTTCCTTCGCGGCTTCGACGGTTCTCCGGCAGCGGGCAGACCCCACTCCGGCGTCGCGAAGCGCTCGACGAGGAAATCCGCGAATGCGCGAACCTTCGCCGACAAATGTCGGCGGCTCGGATACACGACGTAGATATTGAGCGCAGGCGGTTCGAACCCGCGCAGTATCGGCGTCAGGCGGCCCGCGCGCACGTCCGGGCCGACGATGAAATCCGGTTCGCGCGCTATGCCCATGCCCTCGACCGCGAGCGCCTCGTTGAAGTGGCCGTTGTTCGCGTGCAGCGAGCCCGCGATGCGCACCTGGCGGTCACGGCCGTCCCTGTCCCGAAAGGTCCAGACGTTGCGTGTCGGCGAATATTCGTAGGTGAGGCAGACGTGCCGCGCCAGGTCTTCGGGCTCCTTCGGCTCCCCGTGGCGGGCAAGGTAGGACGGCGCCGCGCAGCACACGATCTGGGTCGTGCCGATCAGGCGCCCGACGAGGTTCTGGCTGCCGGTTGCGCCGACGCGCACCGCGAGATCGAAGCCCTCCTCGACGATGTCGACGACGCGTTCGGACAGCTCGACGTCGAACCGCATTTGCGGATGGCGCGCGGAGAACGCAGCGATCGCCGCCGCCAGGTGGCGCGCCCCAAAGATCGCGGAACAGGTGAGGCGCAACGTGCCGCGCGGGACGACCGACGCCGAGGAGACCGCGACCTCGGCTTCTTCGAGATCGGCGAGGAGTTGCACGCAGCGCTCGAAGAACGCCTGTCCGCTCTCGGTCAGCGAAAGCCGTCGCGTCGTCCGGTTCAGGAGCCGCGCATCGAGATGCGCTTCGAGATCGGCGACGAGGCGCGACACCGAGGACACCGAAACGTCGAGCCGTTCGGCCGCGCGGGCGAAACTGCCCATCTCGACAACCCGGGCGAAGGCAGTCAGGGCCTGGAAGCGATCCATGGTGAGGCCAATTGTTGCGTAATAAGCAACAATATATCAACTGTAATCCTATTTATCGCGTTCGTGGCAAGGCTCATGATCGGTTTCGTCGCGCCCTGTGGCGCATTGTTCGAGGAGCCAGTCATGACCGAATCCCGCAACGCCGCTTCCGCAGCCCTGGTGCTGCGCCTTTCGCTGGGCACGATGTTCATTGCCCATGCGCTGCTCAAGTACTTCGTCTTCACCCTGCCCGGCACGGCGCAGTTCTTCGCCTCGCTCGGTCTGCCCGGAATCCTCGGTTATGTGACGTTTGCCGCCGAGCTCGTCGGCGGGCTCCTGCTCATCGCCGGCGTCAAGACGCGCGTCGTCTCGCTTGCGCTCGTTCCCGTGCTGCTCGGCGCCACCTGGGCCCATGCGGGCAACGGCTGGCTCTTCTCCGCGCCCAACGGCGGCTGGGAATATCCTGCGTTCTGGACGATCGGCCTGGTCGTGCAGGCGCTGCTCGGCGATGGCGCGTATGCGCTGCGCCCGTCGTACTCGCAACCGGCGGGTCAGGCCGCCTGACATCGCGGCTCATCGCTTGCCACCCGCTCTATCGGCCCCATATTTCACTTGTTATCCGAACCAAGGAGAGTCCCCATGAAGCTCTATTACTCCCCCGGCGCCTGCTCGCTCGCCCCTCACATCGCGCTGCAGGAAATCGGCGTGCCTTACACGACGGCCAAGGTCGACCTCCATGCGCACAAGCTCGCCGACGGCACGGACTACTACACGATCAACCCGAAGGGCTACGTGCCGATGCTCGAGCTTCCCGGCGGCGAGCGCCTGACGGAAGCCGCGGTCATCCTGCAGTACATCGCCGACCGCAAGCCGGGCGAGCTTGCCCCGGCGTTCGGCACCCTCGAGCGTTACCGCCTCATGGAATGGCTGAATTTCATCGCGACGGAAGTCCACAAGCAATTCGGCCCGCTGTGGTATCCGACCACGCCGGAGGCAACGAAGGAAGAGCAGCGCAAGAAGCTCGCGAAGCGGTTCGATGAGATCTCGACTGCGCTCGCGAACAAGCCCTATCTCACCGGCGAGAAGTTCACGATCGCCGATGCCTACCTCTTTACCGTCGTCAACTGGGCCGGCACCCTCAAGGTCGATCTCGCGCCGTGGCCCGCGTTGCAGCAGTTCCAGGCCCGCGTTGCCGCGCGACCGAAGGTGCGCGAGGTGATGAAGGACGAGGGCCTCATCAAGGATCCAACCCCGTCGGCGCAAACCGATACAGCGAAAGCGTAGACCACGTTCCGCCTGGAGACGCCATGTCCCGCCTGCCCACCCTCTTCGTTTCGCACGGCTCGCCGATGAACGCCGCGGCGCGCACCGCATCGAGCGATGCGTGGGCAGCCCTGGGGCGCACGCTGCCCCGGCCGCGCGCGGTGCTCGTGTCGTCCGCGCATTGGGAGACCGACGTGCCGATGCTCACCGGCAGCGTGAAGCCCGAAACGATTCACGATTTCGGCGGATTTCCCGAGGAGCTCTATCGGATCCGGTATCCCGCGCCCGGCGCTCCCGATCTCGCGACCAAGGCGGCGGCGCTTTTGAAGGACGCAGGCATCACCGCCGGCATCAACGGGTGCCGCGGACTCGATCATGGCGCATGGGTGCCGGTTCGGTGGATGTATCCCGATGCGGACGTGCCGGTCGTGCAGCTCTCGCTTCAGCCTGAGCGTGGCCCCGCGCAGCACGTCGAGCTCGGCCGCGCGCTTGCGCCGCTGGCCGACGACGGCGTGCTGATCATCGGCTCCGGGCACGCCACCCACAATCTCCGCGACTGGATGAGCAATCCGCGGCGGCAGGAACCGATGCCTTACGCGCAGGCGTTCGCGACGTGGCTCTCCGAGCGGCTCACCGCGCACGATACGGCGGCGCTCGTCGACTATCGGAAAGCGGCGCCGGACGCCGACCGCGCGCATCCGTCACCTGAGCACTACCTTCCTCTTTTGGTGGCGTGGGGGGCGGCCGGAAACGACTCCGCGGTCGAACGCTCCTCCACCGGCTTCGAGGCGGGCGCCCTTGCAAACGATCTCTACGTCTTCCGGCCCAGGTTGCACTAGGACGGCACGCGCGATATCGGGGACATGGAAAACACTCATGGGAACGCTGAGTGGAACTCCCGTAAAATCGCGTTTTTCGAATCGTTGCGGAGGAACTCTCCATGGCTAGCCAACCAGGCACCCGCGCGGGGCACCCGACCATTGACCCCGATTCGCTCTATCGCGAAGAGATCTACACCGACCGCGCGATGGGCCTCTTGCGGGTGATGCATCCGGTTTCGAAGGAGGGCACGCCCGATGCTTCGCGTCCCACGATCTTCACCGGCGAGGCGCAACTCATGACCAATGTCGGCCCGTTGCCCATCAGCTTCGAGATTCCCGGCGCGACGCTCGCGGAAGCGATCGCGAACTACGACGACGCGGCGAAAGAGGGTGTCGCCCACGCAATGCATGAGATCGCCGAGATGCGGCGGCAGGCCTCGTCGTCGCTCGTGATTCCCCAGGGCGGAGCATTGCCGCCCGGCGGCCCTTACGGCGGCGGAAAGATCCAGCTTCCCTAGGCGCTCATGCGGAAGCCCCCCGCCGAAGCCGCCGTCGAGGTGCGCCACAACGCGGCCGCGAGCCGCTTCGAGGCCGAAGTGGACGGCGGGCTTTGCGTCGCCAACTACCATCTCGTCGACGGCGTGATGCGCATCCATCACACGGAAGTCCCGGCGAGGCTCGAAGGACGCGGCATCGCGAGCAGGATCGTGCGCGAAGCGTTTGCCTACGCGGAAGCGCACGGCCTCGCGGTCGAGCCGTGGTGCTCGTTCGTACGCAACTACATGCGGCAGCACCCCGAGACGGAGCGCCTCTTGCCGCAGGGATCCCAGTTCGCCCGCTGAGCAAGTCTCCGGTCTAAACGGCGGCGGTAGCGTCCGCCGCATCGAACACGGCTTCCGCCGCGGCCAGATCCTCGAGCGCGAACCCGACCGATTTGAAGATCGTGATTTCCCCGGCGCGCGTGCGTCCGGGATGCGTCCCGCGGGCGAGACCAGCGAGATCGGCGGCAATTCGGGTTTCGGCCAGCGCGCCGCTCCGAATCGCCTGTACGACGTCGCCACCTTCGCGCAGCGCGCCGTCGCGCCGATCGACAACGATCACGTCCGCTTTCGCGAGCGCCGCGTCGTCGGTCTCGCGCATGTCGGCACGAAACGCTCCGACGAGATCGAGATGCACGCCGGGGGGAAGCCATTCGCCGCGGACAAGCGGCACCGTCGACAAGGTCGCGCAGGAAACGATGTCGGCCTCGCGCACGGCGCGCTCCAGACTGTCGACTGCGCTCGCTCGCACGCCGTCGCGCGCGAGGTCCGCCGCGGCCGCGTGCGCATGAGTCATCGTGCGGCTCCACACGCTCACCCGCTCGATCGGCCGGATGAAGCAGTGCGCGTCCGCGAGTTCCCGCGCGATGCGGCCCGACCCGACGATGACGAGATGCTTCGCGTCCTTGCGCGCGAGGCGGCTCGCGGCATACGCCGAGGCGCCCGCCGTGCGGCGCGCCGTGATCTCTTCGCCGTCGAACAACGCGAGGGCGGTGCCGTTGCCGGCATCGAACAGCGCGTAGACCGCCCCCACTGCGCCCTGCCCGCGGCGCGCATTGCCCGGGAATACGGTCACGAGCTTGACGCCCAATCTCCGGGCAGTGCGCCACGCGGGCATCAGCAACAGCGAAGCCGTCGGCTCGCCGGGCACTTCGATCGAATGGTGGGAACGGAGCGGCGCCGCGACCTCGTCGTGAAGCATCGCGTCGAGCGCAGCGAGCATTCGCGGCCACGGCAGGCGCGCGCGAATCGCGGCAGCGTCGAAGTATTGCATCGGCCGGGAAGGAAACGATGGGCGGCGACGGGTCCGTCAGGCCGTATCTTCGGACAGCGACAGGAGCGCGGCATTCCCGCCGGCAGCCGCCGTGTTCACGGTCAGCGTGCGCTCGACGACGAGCCGCATCCAGTCGCTTTCGCCGTTCTTGCCGAAGGCGACGATGGGCACGATGACCCCCTCTGACGCGGCCATCTCCGCACGCACACGGCGTGCGCGCTCGGTATCGACGTCGAGCAGGACGGCGTCGATCGCAGCGGGATCGAGCTTGTCGAGGAGCACGACGTTGGCGGCGCCGAGATAGTCGCGGGCTTCGAGGGCAATCGGCTCGCGGAGCATCACGACGCTGTTGCCGAGCGCGCGCATCGCCTTCGCCTGCGCGACCAGCGTACGCTGGTCCTTCGCCATGCACAGCACCGCGCCGCGCGGATGGAATTCGAGCGTGTTCGATTCTCCCGTCGGTCCGGGCAGCGCGATTGGCGCCTTCGGCATCGGCGCCGCCGCGTTTCGGATGAGGCGCCGCAGGTAAAGCGGCCCGCCGGCTTTCGGACCGGTGCCCGACAGGCGGTGGCCGCCAAATGGTTGTACGCCGACGACGGCGCCCACGATGTTGCGATTGACGTACACGTTCCCTGCCTTGATCCGCGACAGGATTGCCGCGACGGTTTCGTCGATGCGCGTGTGGATTCCATGCGTCAGGCCGTAGCCCGTAGCGTTGATCGCGTCGACGAGCGCCGTTAGCTCCCCTCGCTTCCATCGCAATACGTGCAGCACGGGACCGAACACCTCGTTCCTGAGATGGGCGAGGCCGCCGATTCCGCCGAGATCGACGAGCGTGGGCGCGAGAAATGTGCCGCGGGCGCACTCGGGCGACAGCGCGGCCTCGACGACGCGGAGCCCGGCGGCGCGCATCCGTCCGACGTGCGCGCCGAGCGCCTTGTGCGCATCGGCATCGATCACGGGGCCGACGTCGACGGCGAGCCGTCGCGGGTCGCCGATAACGAGCTCGCGCATCGCGCCTTCGAGCATCGCGAGCATTTCCGGCGCGACGTCATCCTGAACGCACAGGAGGCGCAGCGCCGAGCAGCGCTGGCCGGCACTGTCGAACGCGGAGGCGAGCGCGTCGGCGATCACCTGCTCGGCGAGCGCCGAGCTGTCGACGATCATCGCGTTCTGGCCTCCGGTTTCGGCGATTAGCACCGGGTCGTCGTCGCGTCGCGCGAGCTCCCGGGCGATGCCGCGCGCGACCCCGGTGGAACCGGTGAAGATCACGCCGGCAACACGAGGATCGCCGACGAGCGCCGCACCCACCGTCTCGCCGCGCCCGGGCAGGAATTGCAGCGCCGCGCCGGGGATGCCCGCGCGATGCAGCAGGCGAACCGCTTCGAAGGCGATGAGCGGTGTCTGTTCCGCCGGTTTCGCGAGGACGGGATTGCCGGCCGCGAGTGCCGCGGCGACTTCGCCGGTGAAAATCGCCAGCGGAAAGTTCCAGGGCGAAATGGCGACCACAGGGCCGATCGGCGCGACGCCAGGGGCAGCGAGCTCGTCGCGCGCCTGCGCCGCGTAATAGCGGAGGAAATCGGCGGCCTCGCGCACTTCGGAGATGCCGTTGGCGACGGTTTTGCCGGCTTCACGCACCGCGAGCGCGACGAACGTGGCACGTTGCTCTTCCAACATATCTGCGGCGCGCTCGAGACATGCCGCGCGAGCTTCCGCCGGGGTGGCCGACCAGGCTCGGCCTTCTTCGCCCGCCGCAACGTCGACGGCGCGCGCGACGTCGTCGCTGGTGGCTTCGATCACCGTGCCGACGATGTCGTCGCGGTCGGCGGGATTGCGGAGGTTGCTCGTTGCACTGGCCGCGCGGTCTGCGGACGACGCGAGGATCGGTACGGCGGCGCGCGTTACGGACGCCTTCTCGAGGTCGGCGGCCAGCGCAGCGAGTGTGGCATCGTCGGCGAGATCCGCGCCCCGCGAATTGCGACGTCCGGGCAACAATGCGGCCGGCAGAGGAATGTTGGCGTGCGGCGCGCCACCGCCTTCCGCCGCCACCGCCACGGGGTCGACGACGAGCGACGCGATGCTGACCGCGGGATCGACGATGCGATTGACGAAGGAGCTGTTGGCGCCGTTTTCAAGAAGGCGCCGCACGAGATACGCGAGCAGCGTCTCGTGGGATCCCACCGGCGCATAAATGCGGCAACGCTTGTCGAGCTTGTCCTTGCCGACGACCTGGTCGTAGAGGCTCTCGCCCATGCCGTGCAGGCACTGGAACTCGTAGTCGCGCTCGCCGGCGAGCACGTGAATCGCCGCGACGGTGAAGGCATTGTGCGACGCGAACTGCGGATAGATCGCCTCCGGCGCCGCGAGCATCGCCTTCGCGCACGCGAGATAGCTGACGTCCGTGTGTACCTTGCGCGTGAACACCGGATAGTCGGAAAGGCCGTCCATCTGGGCGCGCTTGATCTCGCTGTCCCAATACGCGCCCTTGACGAGCCGGACCATGAGCCGGCGGTTGCGGCGGCGGCCGAGCGCCGCGATCCAGTCGATCACGGGCCGCGCGCGCTTCTGGTACGCCTGCACGACGAAGCCCAGCCCGGGCCAGTCCCCGAGCGCCGGGTCGGCGGCGAGAGTCGCCAGGATGTCGAGGGAAAGGTCGAGCCGGTCCGCCTCTTCGGCATCGATGTTGAAGCCGATGTTGTATTCGCGCGCCAGTGCCGCAAGCCTCGTGACCTCGGGGATGAGCTCGGACATGACGCGAGCGCGCTGGGTGCGTGAGTAGCGCGGATGCAGCGCCGAGAGCTTGACGGAGATGCCGGGGCCGGCGATGGCGCCGCGACCGGCGGCGGCACGGCCGATCGCATGGATCGCGTGCTCGTAGGCGGATGCGTAACGCGTCGCGTCGGCGTCGGTCATCGCCGCCTCGCCCAGCATGTCGAACGAAAACGTGTAGCCGCGCGCCTCGCGCTCGCGCGCGTTGTCGAGCGCTTCCTCGATCGTCCGGCCCGTCACGAATTGCCGGCCGAGAAGACGCATCGCGAGATCCACGCCCTTGCGGATCAGCGGCTCGCCGCCTTTGCGCAGCAGCGACGAGAGCGCCATCTCGAGCGTGCCCTCGCTGCGGGAATCGACGATGCGGCCCGTGACGAGAAGACCCCACGCCGCGGCGTTGACGAAAAGCGAAGGCGACGCGCCGACATGGGTCGACCAGTCGCCCTTGCTGATCTTGTCGCGGATCAGCCGGTCGCGGGTGGCCGCATCGGGGATTCGCAGCAGCGCTTCGGCGAGACACATGAGCGCGATGCCTTCGCGGCTGTCGAGCGAGAACTCGAGCATCAGCGCGTCGACGCCGCCGGCGTTCGAGCGCTCGACGCGCACCGCCTCTGCGAGCTTCGACGCGAGCGCCTGCGCCTTCGCGAGCTCGTGGGGCAGAAGGCGCGCCTCGCCGATCAGCGCGGCGACGGCCTGCGCTTCTTCGCCGCGGCATGCGGACGCAATGCGCTCGCGCAGGCGCGCGAAGTCGTCGTGCGCCGGGGCCGAGAGGGCGAAATCGAATCCTGCGGGCATGGCGACAGGCGTTGCGAAGGAGGAAGGGACTCTGTGGGGGCCCGGCAGCGCGGGCACGCACCGGGAGCCGGGATTCTAGCGCGCGCACCCTCCGTCATGGGCGCGACGAACATCCGCGCCGGCAGCCACGGCAAAGCGCCTACAATGCGCTGCCTGCGCCTCGCGCGGAGCGGCCGAAACGGCACGGTGACGCCATCGTCCTACAGGAAGCACCCAGCGTGCAGCTAGACCGGCGCGGCAACATCGCGACGCGGCCGGCACTTGCCGTGCTCGGACTCATCCTGTTCGCCTTGTGGTTCGGCGCGCTCGAAACGCGGGGATTGTTCTGGCCCGACGAAGGGCGCTACGCCGAGATCGCGCGCGAGATGCTCGCGAGCGGAGACTACGTCACGCCGCGCCTGAACGGCCTCAAGTATTTCGAGAAGCCACCGCTCCAATACTGGTTCTCGGCGCTCGCCTTCCGTATTTTCGGGCTGGACGAGTGGACCGCGCGACTGTGGCCCGCAACGACCGGGTTCGTCCTCATCGTCATCACCGTTTACCTATGGTGGAGATGGCGCGGACCCGATACCGGCCTCATCGTGGGCTCGGTGCTGACGAGCGCGTGGGGCGTCCTGCTCGGCGCGCAAATCCTGACGCTCGACATCGGGCTCGCTTTCTTTCATTCGCTTGCGCTCCTCGCGTTCATCGGCGCGCATCGGCCCCTCGCGACTCCGAGGGCGAAAGCGTGGGCGATGACGATCGTCTGGGCGGCCATGGCAGGCGCGGTCCTGTCGAAAGGCCTGGTGGGCATCGTGCTGCCGGGGCTCGCGCTCGTCGTCTACGCCGCGGTCGAGCGCGACCTGTCGATCCTGAGAAGCGTGTTCACGCTCCGTGGCATCGTCGTCTTCCTGGCACTCACGCTGCCATGGTTCGTCCTGGTCCAGCGCGCGAACCCGGAATTCTTCGATCTCTTCTTCGTGCAGGAGCATTTCCGCCGCTACCTGGAGCCGGGTCACAACCGTCCGGGCCAGTGGTGGTATTTCCTCGCCATCGGCGCCGCCTTCCTGCTTCCGTGGACGGGCGCGGTGCCCGGCGCGCTCAAGGATGCCTGGCAGGCACCTCGACAAGGAACGCTCCGGGCCGAGCGGCTGTTGGTGATCTGGGCGGCGGTGGTCCTCGTGTTCTTCAGCCTCTCCCGCTCGAAGCTTCCGTTCTACATCCTGCCGGCACTGCCGGCAGTAGCGTGGGTGCTTGCGCTCTCCTCTCCCGCCCGACGGCCGAAGATCGCGAGCAGCGCGGCCATCGCGACGATCATCGCAGGCGTCGTGATGATCGCGACAGCGATGAAGCTCGACGCCATCGAGAAGCTGCGCGACCTCGGCGCCGGAGTCGCATCGTACCCACCGTACATGATTGCGGCGGGAGGCCTGCTGGTGGTCATCGGCGCGCTAAGCGCCACGCTACGTGCACGGCTGGCCGTGACGACCCGGATCGCGCTCGTTGCCTTCGTCAACGTCGTCGCGTTGCAGATCCTGCTGGTCGGGGCGCACGTCTTCGACGCGTATTTTTCGGCCGAGAACGCGATCGATACGTTCGTCGGGGAAGGGCAGTCGTTTCCGGCCAAGCCGCCGTTCTACAGCGTCGGCATGCTGGACCAGAGCGTCCCTTTCTATCTCGAGCGAACCCTGACGCAGGTCGAGCACAAGGGCGAGCTTGCCAACGGCATCGCGGCCGAGCCCGAAAAGTTCATCGAGCAGATGAGCACGTTCGAGGCGCAGTGGCGCGCGCTCGACGAAGCGTACGCGGTGATGCCGCTGAAGACGTACGACGAGCTCAAATCGGCGGGCTTGCCGATGACCGTCATGGCCGTCGACCCGCGCCGCGTCTTCGTCGCCCGGGGACCTTGGCCGCCGGCAAAGGCGACCGTCCCGACGAAAACGCCGTAGGGGGCTACGGCAACGGCCCGGGGGCGAACGCCCTCAGGCAAGCGCCGGTCAGTGCAGGCGTTGCCGGGTCTTGCGCGCTACTTCGGACACGGCGCCCCGGCGCGATCCCGCGCCGATCACGCGCTTGGCGTTGCGGCGCTCCTGCCAGAACCGGTAGATCAGCACCGCGGCGACCGGCAGCTCGTCGATCAGCTCAGCGCGCTTTTCGTCGCTGTCGACCCACTCCGTGAAATCTTCGTCGCGATCGCCGTACGCAAGCGCCTCGATCGGAAAGATCCAGTCGCGCGCATCCGCCGCGTCGAAGAGCGGCTGCCACTCGTCGTCGCGCAGCTTCACGCCCGCCATGTAGCCTTCGCACCATGCGGCGCCTTCGGGCGGCATGCGGTCGTTGCCGCGGGCCTTCTCCTCAGGCAAATACAGGAGGGGCTTGAAGCGCGTCGGGGACTCGCCGAGCGTGCGCTGAATGCCCACGAGGTGCCGCAGCACGAGCGCCATGATCTTCTGCGCCTGGTCGTTGTTGGCGAACGCGGCGGCGGCGCTGCGGCTGCCTTCGCTCCACACCTGCGGCAGCCATTCCGACGGCTGGATCGCCTCGGGGCCGGAAACGATCGCCGCGAGGTAG
>Ga0207675_100004779_pt1 | contig 13052 bp, 6 predicted proteins | sample KBSSwiS42_FD_184305 | JGI IMG/M metagenome (GOLD analysis project Ga0207675, IMG submission 184305) | Switchgrass rhizosphere microbial communities from Kellogg Biological Station, Michigan, USA - KBS Switchgrass S4-2 (SPAdes) (version 2) | ecosystem: Host-associated > Plants > Roots >... | reverse complement strand
CCCGCGTTGTTGATCAGCACGTCCACACCGCCCAGCGCGGCGAGGCAGCGATTCACCGAGGCCTCGAGTTGCGCGAGATCCGCCAGGTCGCAGACCTCGGTGATCGCGGCGGGTAGCTCGACTCGCAGCGCACCCAGCGCCGCCTGGTCGATGTCGATGACCGCCACCCGCGCTCCGTCCTTTGAAAAGGCGCGCACCATTTCACGCCCGATGCCGGATGCCCCGGCGGTGATCAGCACTTTTTTCATGGCGCGCATACTGCCGGGCGTCCCGGCTCCCGACTCGACCGTGGGTTCGCTGCATTTCTTTCCCTCAGGGGCGGGCCGGCCGCCGGCCAGCGGGTAACCTTGGCGCACTCATTTACGGAGCCCAAATGGCCACCATCGTCGGCGGAATCGCCACTTCGCACACCCCCACCATCGGCTTTGCCCTCGATGCGAAGAAGCAGCAGGACCCGGTCTGGGCGCCGATCTTCGCCGGCTACCAGCCGGTGAAGGACTGGCTGGCCGCGAAGCAGCCCGACGTTCTCTTCTTCATCTACAACGACCACATCACCTCCTTCTTCTTCGATCACTACTCGCACTTCACGCTCGGTGTGGGCGCGAAGTACTGGGTGGCCGACGAAGGTGGCGGACCGCGCAAACTACCGCCGATCAAGGGGCATCCCGGCCTCGCCAAACACGTTGCCACCGGGCTCGTGGCCGACGAGTTCGATCTCTCCTTCTTCCAGGAGAAGGGCCTCGATCACGGCTGCTTCTCGCCGCTTTCGCTGCTCTGGCCGCATGAAACGGAATGGCCCGGCGCCATCGTGCCGCTGCAGGTGGGTGTGCTGCAGGTACCGATCCCGTCCGCCAGGCGATGCTTCAAGCTGGGCCGCGCGCTGCGCAAGGCCATCGAGAGTTATCCCGAAGACATCAAGGTCGCCATCGTCGGGACCGGCGGACTGTCGCACCAGATCCAGGGCGAACGCGCGGGCTTCAACAATACGCCGTGGGACATGGAGTTCCTCGATCTGCTCGAGAAGAATCCGGAGAAACTCACCGAGCTCACGATTGCCGACTACGCCACCAAGGGCGGCATGGAAGGCTCCGAGGTCATCATGTGGCTCATCATGCGCGGCGCACTCGCGCCGAAGGTGAAGAAGCTGCACCAGGCTTACTACCTGCCCTCGATGACACCCATCGCCACGGTGATCTTCGAGAACGACTCGACAGAGAAGGATTCCGAATCGGATGCCGCCTACCGCGCGCGCATCCAGCATCAATGGGACGGGCTCGAAAAACTGCCCGGCACGTATCCCTTCACGCTCGATCGCAGCGTCAAGGCCTACCGGTTGAATTCCTTCCTGCACTCGCTGCTGCAGCCCGACCGGCGCAAGCGCTTCCTCGAAGAGCCCGAAGGGCTGTTCGAAGAAGCCGGCCTCACCGAGCAGGAACGCGCCATGCTGCGGGCGCGCGACTGGCGCGCACTGATCCAGTACGGCGTGATCTTCTTCCTGCTGGAGAAGTTAGGCGCCGCGGTGGGCACCACCAACCTGCACATCTACGCCGCGATGCGCGGCGAGTCGCTCGAGGATTTCCTCAAGACTCGCAACACGAAGGTGCTGTATTCGGTGGCCGCGCAGAAGTAGCGACCGGGACTTCGCCGCGCCAACGACCCGATAGCCGTCGTTGACGCCGTAAGCCTTCACCGACGACGAGCCGACCTTCGCCGGCGCGGTCACTACCGGAAAGGGCACATCGGAATGAATCCCCTGGTCCCGGTGAAACGCTCCTGTCGAGCTGCCGCCATCCTTGTCCCAACCGACGATCACACCGGCGGCAAGACAGAAAAATCTGCGGCCACCGCTCACCTGCATACGTATTCGTAAGCGAACACCCCGGCATCTCGATTAGCGTCTCCTCAAACACTGGGGAGACAAAACATGCCGTCGCACTCCTGGCGCGTCCGCGCCGCCCTGCCGCTCGCCTTCGTAACTTTCGGCTTCTGCAGCGTCGAGGCCTCGGGGCAAACTACCCCGGCATCGGTGGGCATCCCGGGCAACTACCAGTCTGAGGCGGGTTGCGGCGGGGATTGGGACCCGGCCTGCCCGGCCACGCAGCTGGTCTACGACCCGAATGGCGACGTCTGGAAGAATACCTTCAGCATCACGCTGGCCGGCGCCTACGAGTACAAGGTCGCGTTGAACGGCTCCTGGGACGTGAACTATGGCCTGCACGCGCAGCAGAACGGCCAGAACATTCCACTGAACACGCCGAACTCACCGCAAGACGTCACTTTCTACTACGACCACAAGACCCACTGGGTCACGGAAAACGTCAGCTCCATCATCGCGACGGTGCCGGGCAGCTTTCAGAGCGAGATCGGCTGCAGCGGCGACTGGGATCCTGCCTGCTTCCGCAGCTGGCTGGAGGACATCCAGGGCAGCGGCATCTACAGCTTCACCACAAACGCCATTCCCGCCGGAACCTACGAGGCCAAGGTCGCGCTCAACGGCGGCTGGGACGTGAACTATGGCGCGGGCGGCGTGCAGAACGGACCGAACATCGCATTCACCGTGCCGGCCAGCGGCATGGACGTGGTCTTCCAATGGGACTCGGTCAGCAAGGAACTGAAGATCGTCGTCGGTGGCATCCACGGCGACCTGTCGAAGGCACAGGCTTACTGGCTCACGGCGGACACCATCGCCTGGAATGTGCCCACCGACACGGTGGTTAGCCTGGTGGCCGATCCGGAAGGCGCGCTCACGCTCGATGGTCCCGGCATCGTCGCCGGGCCGAATTCGAAAGTCTGGACGCTGACGCACGATCCAGCCGGGCTGCCTGCCGCGCTCAAGGCGCGTTATCCCCACCTCGCCAGCCTCGCGGCATTCAGGCTGCCGCCGGATGCGGTCGCTGCGGCGAAAGACAGCCTCAAAGGACAGCTCGCGGTCGGAGCGGTGCGCGGTGCACAGGGCGTCGACGCCACCGGGCTGCAGCTGCCGGGTGTGCTCGATGACCTCTATTACGCCAAGGCGGGCCCCGTGACGCTTGGGCCCAGCGTCCGGAACGGTGTGACCACGCTGCGCGTGTGGGCACCGACTGCACACGACATGAAGCTGCGGCTGTTCGCGGATTCCAACCCGGCGACCACTTACGTCAGCTATCCGATGACGCTCGATCCTGCCAGCGGTATCTGGAGCTACAGCGCTTCATGCGGCGCACTCGACGGCAAGTACTACCTGTACGAGGCGCAGGTATATGTCCGCTCGACCAACAAGGTCGAGACCAACGTGGTGACCGATCCCTATTCGGTCTCGCTGGCGCGCAACAGCACGCGCAGCCAGGTCGTGTCACTGGACGAAGCACAGCTGCAGCCGCGCGGCTGGCGCACGTTGCGCAAACCCCATCTCGCCGCGCCTGAAGACATCGTGCTGTACGAACTGCACGTGCGCGACTTCAGCGCCAGCGACGAGTCGGTGCCCGAAAATCTGCGCGGCACGTTTGCCGCCTTCACGCAGCGCCGCTCGGAGGGCATGAAACACCTGTCGTTGCTCGGGCTCGCCGGCGTCACCCACGTTCACCTGCTGCCCGCCTTCGACTTCGCGACCACCAACGAAGACAAGTCGCAGTGGCAGGCGCCGTCGTTCGCTGCGCTCGCGGCCCTGCCGCCGGATTCCGCCGAACAGCAGTCGATGGTCGCGGCGACGGCAGACCGCGACGCCTTCAACTGGGGTTACGACCCGCTGCACTACAACGTGCCCGAGGGCAGCTATGCCATGGATCCCGATGGCTCGGAACGCATCCTCGAATTCCGCCAGATGGTGCAGTCGCTGAACCAGGCGGGGCTGCGGGTGGTGATGGACGTGGTCTACAACCACACCAACTCGGCCGGCCAGAATCCGAATTCCATTCTCGACAAGCTCGTGCCCGGTTACTACCACCGCCTCAACGGCGATGGCGTGGTGCTCGGTGAGAGCTGCTGCGCCGACACGGCCACCGAGAACGCCATGATGGAAAAACTCATGGTCGACTCCGTGGTGCAGTGGGCGAAGCAATACAAGGTCGATGGCTTCCGCTTCGACATCATGGGCTTCCACCTGAAGTCCAACATGCTGAAGGTACGCGTGGCGCTCGATGCACTGACGCTCGCCCGGGATGGTGTCGACGGGAGGGCCATCTACCTCTACGGCGAGGCCTGGAATTTCGGCATCATGGCGAACAACGGCCGGGGCGTGAACGCCACGCAGGTCAACATGGCGGGCACCGGCATTGGATCCTTCTCCGATCGCATCCGCGACGCGGTGCGCGGCGGCGGCCCCTTCAGCCCGCGCCGCGACCAGGGCTTTGCCACCGGCCTCTTCACCGAGCCCAATGGCACCTTTGGCGGGTCTGCGGCCGACGAGAAGGCTGCGCTGCTGCGGCTCACCGACTTCGTGAAGTTAGGCCTCGCCGGCAACATCGCAAGTTTCCCCATCGTCGATGCCACTGGCACGACCAGGCCGGGCAGCCAGGTCGACTACTTCGGCATGCCCGGTGCGTATGGCCTGCGCCCCGACGACACCATTCAGTACATCGGCGTGCACGACGACCCGGACTGGTTCGACGCCCTGAACCTCAAGTTGAGCGGCCTGACGCCGCGCGCCGACCGCGTGCGCATGGCGCGGCTGGGCATGGACATCGTGGCTCTCTCACAAGGTGTGCCCTTCTTCATGGCGGGCGACGACATGCTGCGTTCCAAGTCGGCCGACCGCAACAGCTACAATTCCGGCGACTGGTTCAACCGCATCGACTGGAGCATGCAGTCGAACGGCTGGGGCTCGGGCCTGCCGCCGGCCAATGGCAACCAGGGCGACTGGAACATCATTGCCCCGGCACTCGCCGATCCGAATCTCAAGCCCAATGCAGACGACATCGACGGGACTTTCCGCCACGTGCTGGAGATGCTGGCCATTCGAAAAACCAGTGGCCTGTTCCGCCTGCGAACGGCCGAAGAGATCAACAAGGCCGTGAGCTTCTACAACAACGGACCGAACCAGGTGCCGGGACTCATCGTCGAGCGCATCGCGAATACCAGCAAGTCCTGCTTCCCGGTGTCGCAGGCCGTGGTGCTGGTGAATGCCACGCCGCAGGCGCAGACGTTCAGCGATCCGTCGTTCAAGCGTCAGTCACTGTTCCTGCACCCGGTGCAGGCCTTCTCCAGCGATCCGGTAGTCAGGACGTCGAGGTTCCAGGCTCAGACTGGCACGTTCACGGTCCCCGCGCGCACCACGGCGGTGTTCATTGCGCCATGCTTCGGGAATCACTGAGGCAGTTTTTGGCAATGAACTCCGCGTGACCCGGCAGCGTCTGCGTGGCCTGGGCGAACAGTCGTCTCAGGTCGCGCAGATACCCCGCGCGGTCCTGCGGCGCCACGGCTTCGACGAAAGGATGCGCGGCACGCGGCCGCACACCCTGGCCCCACAACACCTGCAACCAGCTGGTGAGCTGGAACAGATCGTCCGGGCTGCAGAAAATCCCGGCGTTCTCGCGAAACAGCTCGATCCTGTGGCGCAACGAGTCCGGGATCGACATGTTCCGGCAGGCGTCCCAGAACGGCTCGCCCCGCCGGTTGTTGGCGTGGTAGTGCAGGATGATGAAGTCGCGTATGAATTCGTACTCCGCAATGGTCGCGCGGTTGAATTCACGGCGCCGCTCCTCGCAATCTCCCAGGTGCGGGAACAGCAGAATGAGCCGCTGTATGGACACCTGGACGATGTGAATGGCAGTGGACTCGAGCGGCTCGACGAAGCCGCTGGCGAGCCCCAGGCTCACGACGTTGCGGTTCCATTGCAGCTTGCGCCGGCCGGTGGTGAAGCGGATCAACCGCGGCTCGGCGAGCGCCGGGGCGTCGAGATTGGCGAGCAGCAGCTCGCGCGCGCGATCGTCGCTCATCTGGGCCGAACAATAGACATGGCCATTGCCGGTGCGATGCTGCAGCGGAATGCGCCACTGCCAGCCAGCATCGAGCGCGGTCGAGCGCGTATGGGGCAATAACGGGGTGGTATTGGCCGACGGCACCGCCAGGGCGCGATCGCATGCCAACCAGTGCGACCAGTCCTCGAAGCCGGTGTTCAGCGCCTGCTCGATCAGCAGGCCGCGAAAGCCGGTGCAGTCGATGAACAGTTCACCGGGGATCTCGCGCCCATCCTTGAGCCGCAGCGCCCGTACGTCGCCCCGCTCGGGCTCGAGCAGCACCTCGGCGATGATGCCCTCCACTTTCCGCACGCCCATGCCCTGGGCGAAGCGGGACAGATAGGCGGCATACAACGATGCGTCGAAGTGAAACGCCCAGGTCAGGCCTGCCAGCGGCGTGTCCGCGATGCGTTCAACCCGTGCGAATCGAGCCTGCTTCGCGGCCAGCCAGTTGAAGCTGTAATCCCACAGCGAGCCGGCCTGTTCGCCGGGGCCATTCTCCTTCAGCCAATAGTGGTGGAAAGGGATATACGCGAGGTCACGTCCCATCGGGCCGAAGGCGTGCATGTAGGCATGCCCCTTCTCCCACCAGTTCACGAACTCGATGCCGAGCTTGAACGTGCCCTGCGTCTGCCGCAGGAAATCGTTCTCGTCGATCTTGAGCAGCTTGTTGAATTGCGAGATCGCCGGGATGGTGGCTTCGCCGACACCGACGATGCCGATCTCGGCGGATTCGATCAGCGTGATCGACAGCCGCGGACCCAGCACACGCGCCAGGGCGGCCGCCGTCATCCATCCGGCGGTTCCGCCACCGGCAATGACGACAGATCTGAGTTCCTGGCTCGGCACGGCCCCTAGCTTCTCACAATTACGAAGGAAGACCTCCGCCGGCGGCTGCCGGCGGAGGTCGACCCCGTTCTGCGCGGAGGGAGGCGCCTAGAAGGAGTAGCTCAGTGCCAGCGCGTAGACCGCGCCGTACTTCTCGTACTTGTTCAGGTGGTACGGATCGACCTCGACGTTGCTCAGCAGGAACCGCTCGTCGGTGAGATTGGTTCCCGATACGGCGATGCTGAGTCCCTTCAACGCTCCGGTCTCGAAGTTGTAGCCGATCTGCGCATCGACAAGCGACTCGGATGCCACCTGCCTGAAATCGAGCGTGCCTTCGAACAGCTGGACCTCGCCGAGGAATGTACCGCGGTAGCGGTTGCTCACTCGCGCCGAGAAACCGTAGCGCTCGTAGTACAGCGTCGTGTTGAAGATTTCCTTCGACAGGCCCGGTATGGGAGTGTCCTCGTCGTTGATCTTGATCGACGAATCGTTCCAGGCGCCGCTGGCGATGATGCCGAAACCTTCCAGCGCGTCGGCGAACAGCTCGAACGGAATCGAGGCGGTGACTTCGAAACCCTGCACGTAACCACCGGAGCCGTTCGTCTTGAGCGTCGAGACGCCCATGCGATTGGTATCTGCCAGGTTGAAGGTGCTCGGGTCGCCCGGCTGCACAGTGGGCACGGGAATGCCTTCGAAACTCTCGACTACCGACTGGTTGAAGATGTAGGTTTTCAGGTCCTTGTAGTAGGCCGCCACCGAGACATAACCCTTGTTCTCGAAGTATTTCTCGAATGACAGGTCGTAGGTGTTCGCCTTCCAGGGCTGGAGCTTCGGATTTCCACCACCGCTACGGGTCCAGTAGTAGGGCGTGCCGTTGTAGTTCGCCGGTGGGGTCTGGTCGCTGGTCACCGTGTAGCTCGAGCCGCCACCCAGCTCATCGAGGCGCGGACGCGCCACGGTGATGGCGGCCCCCAGGCGCAGCTTCATCTCGTGCGGCAGCTCCAGCGCCAGGTTCAGGCTGGGCAGCACATCGGTGTATTTGTCACCCACGACGGCGGTAGTCACCGGAATCGTGGGCGGGTTCGGCGGAAGACCCTGGGTGTTCGCGAGATTCAGATACGAGGTCTGGTCCGCCGTGACCGACTGCACGCCGACGTTGCCACGCAGTGGCAGATCGCCGAGCTCCGTGTCGATGCCCAGCTGCACATACGCCGTGGTGAGCTTCTCATTCACCTTCCAGTTGCGGTTGACCGTGTTGGCCCGATCGTTGGGATTGGCGTTCGGATCGTCGACCGTGTTGATGACCTGCCAGAAATCATCGTGATACATGGCAATCGCGTTGTACCCGATGATGCCGTACGGGCTGCCGAAGAAACTGGAGTCGGCGATGCCGGTGCGATATTGCTCGGGCACGCTCAGATGGGAGACGTTTCCCGGGAGCCACAGGTTGCTCTGGAAATCGCCCTTTTCCTTGGTGCGATCCGCGTAGTTCACGCCGAATGACACATCGCCGAGGAAAAACGTGTCTTCGAACTTGCGAGTCGCCGCCAGGCGAATCGCCTTGATTTCGTCGGTGATCTGGGGCTGCTCGACGAAGCCGGACCGTCGCGGCCCGCCGCCCCAGGCACCCGGATCGGTGAGGAACACCGAGCCGTAGTCGCTGTAGTTCAGCGTCGGCTCGAAATAGCTTCGACCGTCGGGCCCGGTGGTGAACGGAATCGTTTCCGTCTGTGGAAGGAACGACGGGTCCTGGCCCGAGCCATTGCCGGCGGTCGATTCGAGGCGCAGATCCTCTCGATCGACATTCGACCAGCTCAGGTCGCCATTGATGCTCCAGTCATCGTTGAACTTGAAGCCGGTGTTCAGCCCGATGGAATCGACCGTCGCATGACGGTCCTTGTTGTAGTTCTCGATGACGAGGAACGGTACGTTGGTGAACGTGCCGGATGTCACTCGATCGTTTACGACGGGACCCGGGTTCGTGAGTGTCCCTCCGCCCCACACCGTGGTGCCGTATTCCATGCGCTGGATGGTCTCCAGCTCCTGGAAGTCTGAATGGTAGGCATCGAGCAGCATGTGCAACTGTTCGTTCGGCTGGAACTCGAAGACACCCATGAGAGCGGTGCGTTTGTAGAACGCCGATTTCACGCCATCCTTGTCGCCGGCAACGATCATTTCGCCAGTCGGCAAGTCCGGATAACCCCACGGCTCCCGCGTCTGCGCCTGGTAAGGAGTCTTGTTGTACGCAACTCCGAGGGCCACGCCGACCGTGTTGTCGGCGAATTGATCGATGTACGTGGCATTCACGCGGTCGCCGGCATCCGGCAGGCCCGGAATGTTGGCATCCTGGGCGTTGATTTCGCGCTTGTAGCCGAAGGCCAGCTTCCGATCGGTGAACGCCAGCGGATGCACGGTCTGGATGTCGGTCGTGCCCGCGATGCCCTGGTACGACATGCCGGCGTCGGGTGTCTTGTAGATCCTGACCTGCGACACCAGCTCCGAGGGGTACTGGTCGAACTCGACGGTGCGGTTGTCGTTGGTCGACGCCTGCTCGCGTCCGTTGAAGGTGGTGACGGTGAAGTCGGGACCCAGGCCACGGATGGACAGCGTCTGGGCGCGGCCGTTGGTGCGTTGCGCGGCGATGCCCGGCAGCCGGCCGATCGCCTCGGCGATCGAGGCATCGGGCAACTTGCCGATGTCTTCGGCAGACACCACCTCGACGATGGACGAGTTTTCCTTCTTCGCGGCGATGGAATCCTGGATGCTCTTGCGCAGTCCGGTGACGACCACCTCGCCGATTTCTTCTTCTGCGGCCTGCTCCTGCGCGAATGCGACGCCGCTGGACGCTGCCAGGAAGATGGCGCAACCCGCCGCGGTGCCGATTTCGTTGCGGCGCGTTTTCCGATTCTTGCGAGAACCCTTGATGGAAGTGTTCACTCTGTCCCCTCCTAACTATTTATTCTGTTGCGCGCGAGCAGCAGGTACCCATCGCGTTGCCTAAGCGCAAGGATGTTGTCAGCGAAGGCGGCTGGCAATCCTCATGCATACGTATTCAGGCGATCTGTCTCTTCGCGGCAACGGGAACAAACCCGCGCGCCAAAAAAAAGCCCCGCCGACTCGAGGGGGCCGAGGGGCGAGGCTCTTTGAGTTCCCCACCGGGGAACTCGCTGCCCAATCGTAGGGCCGGTTCCGGACCGGGGACAGGGCCTGCATACGTATTCAGCTTGAATACGTATGCAATAGCGCCCGGCCGGGGCTGCGCTAAGCTCCGGGGCCTATACGCCACATGAGTACCGCGGCCCAACGAATACCGACCAGCCAACGCGCCCATCCCTGGTGGCGCGGCGCGACTATCTACCAGATCTATCCGCGCAGTTTTCTCGACTCCAACGGCGATGGCATCGGCGACCTGCCGGGAATCCACTCGAAGCTCGAATACGTGGCCTCGCTCGGCGTCGAGGCCATCTGGATCTCGCCGTTCTACAAGTCACCGATGGCCGACTTCGGCTACGACATCGCCGATTACCGCGCGGTGGATCCCATATTCGGGACCCTCGCGGATTTCGACCGGTTGGTGGCCCGCGCGCACGATCTCGGGCTCAAGGTCATCATCGACCAGGTGCTGAGCCACACCTCGGATCAGCATGCGTGGTTCCATGAAAGCCGCCAGAGCCGCCACAATCCGAAAGCCGACTGGTATGTGTGGGCGGATGCACGCGCGGACGGCACGCCGCCCAACAACTGGTTGTCGATTTTCGGTGGCGTTGCCTGGACCTGGGATCCGAGGCGCGGCCAGTACTACCTGCACAACTTTCTCAAGAATCAGCCGGACCTCAATTTCCACAACGCGGCGGTGCGCCGCGCGGCGCTCGACAACATGCGCTTCTGGCTGGCGCGCGGCGTCGATGGCCTGCGCCTCGATGCCATCAATTTCTGCTTTCACGATTCCGCGCTGCGCGACAATCCGCCGCGCCCACCGCAGGAACGCAAGTCCAGCAGCCTCAGCCCTTCGAATCCCTACGGATTCCAATGGCATCACTACAACAACACGCAGCCCGAGATGCTGCCGTTTCTCGAGGAGATTCGCGCGCTGCTCGACGAATATCCCGGCGTGGTCGCGCTCGGCGAGATCAGCTCCGACGACTCCACCGCGACCGTCGCGGAATACACGCAGCCCGGACGGCTGCACATGGCCTACTCGTTCGAACTGCTGAGCAACGACAGCTCTCCGAAACACATTCGCGCCACGGTGGAGAAGCTGCGCAAGTGCGCGCCCGAGAGCTGGCCGTGCTGGACGATTTCGAATCACGACGTGGAGCGGGTGCTGAGCCGCTGGGGCTGGATCGGTTCGCCGCCACACGCCGCCACGCAGTTGTCGGCGCTGCTGTGCGCGCTGCGCGGCTCGGTTTGTGTGTTCCAGGGCGAGGAGCTGGGACTGGGCGAAGCCGAAGTGCCGTATGAATCGCTGCGCGATCCCTATGGCATCGCTTTCTGGCCCGCCTTCAAGGGCCGCGATGGCTGTCGCACACCGATGCCGTGGAATTCGAGCGAACGCGCGGGCTTTTCCAGCGGTGAGCCGTGGCTGCCAGTGCCTGGCCAGCACCTCGCGTTGTCGGTGGCCGCGCAGGAGAAGGATGACGCCTCGGCACTGCACGGCTTTCGCCGGCTGCTCGCCTGGCGCCGCTCGCAGGACCTGCTGATCCACGGCGACATCGAATTCCTCGCCGCCACTGAATCCGTGCTGGCGTTCCGCCGCTTCGACGAGCACTCCGCCCTGCTGGCAGCGTTCAATCTATCGGCCGGTAGCGCTACCGTCGCTCTACCGGGCTTCCTCGCCGGACGTTCCATCGGCGGACATGGCCTGCCCGAGGGCCGCCTCGTGGACGGCAGCCTGCAGCTTCCGGGTCATGGCGTGGCCTTTATTGAACTTACATCGGGCCGGCAGTAGCTTTTCGCGCGCTGCCCCGGGCATCATCCCCTCACTTGCAAAGAGGGGGCGGGTGCGCACGAAGCGCCCCGCAGTCGATGCACGAAAAGCCAACATCTTTTGACATCGCGTATCTCGCGGGCGTCAGTCAGCCCACTGTTTCCCGAGCCCTGCGCGGCAGCCCGGCAGTCAGTGTCGAAACACGCAAGCGCATCGAGGAGATCGCGCGGCAGCTCAACTATCGCGTCGACAAGAATGCGTCGAACCTGCGCTCGCAGCACTCGAACACGCTCGCCCTGCTGTTGTTCGAGGATCCGACGCCCGACGATTCGCAGATCAATCCGTTTTTCCTGTCGATGCTGGGCTCGTTGACGCGCGCCTCGGCGCGCCAGGGCTACGACCTGCTGATTTCGTTCCAGCAACTGTCCAAGGACTGGCAACAGGATTACGAGGACAGCCGCAAGGCGGACGGCATCATCCTGCTCGGATATGGCGACTACGAGGAGTACCGGCCGCGGCTCCAACGGCTGGTGCAACAGGGAACGCATTTCGTGCGCTGGGGGCCGGTGCTCACCGATGAACCCGGCGTCTCCGTCGGATCCGACAATGCGCAGGGCGGGTTCGACGTGACGCGCCACCTGCTCGCGCAGGGACGCCGGCGCATCGCCTTCCTCGGGCACGCCACGTCTCACTACCCGGAATTCTTCGACCGGTATCGCGGCTACGAGCGCGCGCTGATGGAAGCCCGCGTGCCGACGTCTTCAGCGCTGCAGGTGGACGCCATCACCACGGAGGAATCCGGGTTCCAGGCCGCGAGCGAGCTGCGCGCGCGGGGGGTGGAATTCGATGCCATCGTTGCGGCCAGCGACCTCATCGCCATCGGCGCGTTGCGCGCACTGCAGGACGCGCACATCGACGTACCCCGACAGGTCGCCCTCGCCGGCTTCGACGATATTCCGGCCGCGAGCCACACCAATCCGCCGTTGACCACGGTCATGCAGGACACGCGCCGCGCCGGTGATCTGCTGGTCGAGACCCTGCTGCGCCAGATCGCCGGCGATCCGGTGAACAACAGCGTCATCCCCACGCGCCTCGTGGTCCGCAAGTCGGGCTAACGCACGCGCAGCGCGAGAACTCCTGCCAGCAGCAGGCTCACGCCGCCCACCACCAGCACGTAGATCGCCTGGCCGTCGAAGAACTTCTCGAGCAGGGTCCTGGTGACGGTTCCGATCACCAGCTGCGGGATCACGATGAAAAAATTGAAGATGCCCATGTAAACGCCCATCTTGCGCGACGGCACGCTGCCGGCGAGCAGCGCATAGGGCATTGACACGATCGACGCCCAGGCGAACCCCACGCCCACC
>Ga0207675_100004778_pt1 | contig 13057 bp, 13 predicted proteins | sample KBSSwiS42_FD_184305 | JGI IMG/M metagenome (GOLD analysis project Ga0207675, IMG submission 184305) | Switchgrass rhizosphere microbial communities from Kellogg Biological Station, Michigan, USA - KBS Switchgrass S4-2 (SPAdes) (version 2) | ecosystem: Host-associated > Plants > Roots >... | reverse complement strand
CCTCAGGATTGCGATCCCGTGAAGATACACGACCGCGAACTTCCTGCTCGGCCTCGCCTTCCCGGCGGCCGGCGATCGCACCGAGCTGGTGTTCTCGGAGATCGAGCCGGCGCTCGTCGCCGGCCGTTTCGACGCCGGCCTGATCATCCACGAGAACCGCTTCACCTACGCGGCGAAGGGGCTGCGCAAGATCATCGACCTCGGCGAGTTCTGGGAGCAGGAGACCGGCGCGCCGATTCCGCTCGGCGGCATCGTCATCCGCCGATCGCTGCCGGCCGACGTCCTGCAGCGCGTCAACCGGGTGATGCGGCGCAGCGTCGAGTACGCGTTCGCCCACCGCGACGCCAGCCTGCCCTTCGTTCGCGAGCACGCGCAGGAGATGAGCGAGGACGTGATGTACCGGCACATCGACCTGTACGTGAACGAGTTCTCGGTTGATCTCGGGGCCGAGGGACGACGTGCGGTGGAGGTGCTCTTCGACCGCGCGCGCGCAAGCGGCATCATCCCGCGCACCGATGCGCCGCTCTTTCTGGCGTAACGACTGCCGTTCAAGGGCAGCCCTGAAGGGCTGCGCTACGAGGAGGCGTGTGACACGCGCTGCAGGATCGCATGCAGTTGCGAAACGCCGTCGGTCAGGCTCGCGGGTCCGGGCTGCAGGATGTAGGTCGACTTGATCTCGTAGATGCGATCGTCGCGGACGGCGCTGACCGCATCCCAGCCGGGCCGCGATACGATCGTCGGCTTCTTCATCTTCTTCCCGCACCACGACGCAAAGACGACCTGAGGGTCGCGCCGCGCGACATCCGCCGCGTCGACGATCCGCTCCCTGGCCAGCGCCGCATTCGCGAGCTCCGGAAAAATCGGCGTGCCGCCGGCAATCTCGACCAGCTCCTCGACCCAGCGGATGCCCGAGATCAGCGGATCGTCCCACTCCTCGAAGAACACCCGCGGCCGCGCCGGAAACCGCGCCGCGCTCGCGCGGATTTCGTCCAGGCCTGCTTCGAGCCGCGCCGCGAGTTGTTCGGCGTCATCCTGGCAGCCGACGAGCGCCCCGACCATCCGGATCATCCGGAGAATCTCGGCCACGCTTCGCTGGTTGAAGACGACGACGTTCAGCCCGCGGCGAACGAGCTCGGCGGCGAGGTCGGCCTGCAGATCCGAGAAGGCGAGCACCAGGTCGGGGCGCAGCGCCTCGATCTTGTCGAACTTCGCGTTGATGAACGCGGAAACCTTCGGCTTGGCGCGCGCCTCCGGCGGCCGCACCGTGTAGCCGGAGACGCCGACGACGCGATCGCCCTGGCCCAGGAGATACAACGTCTCGGTCGTTTCCTCGGTGAGGCAGACGATCCGCGACGGGTACCGGCTCATGGGCTGACTTGGTATTCCGGCAGCCGCGCCGACAGCGTGAGATCGGTGAAGACGAAGCCGTCGCGCTCGACGGTGATGCCGGTGTCGATCTCCACCTGCCGCGCGAACATCGGCCCGTCGTACGCGCAGGTGTGGAACTCGCCCCGTTCGCCGCACGGATCGACCTCGCGCGGCAGTTCGGCGAGGAGGTCGGCGTCGAACTCCCGTCCGGCAAAGCGGCGGTCGAGCACCTTCGGGTTGACGCACGTGATCCGCGCCCGCAGGCCGCCGGCAATCATCTCGCGCGCCAGCCGCGGCGTGTCGGCGCCGAACAGCGGAAACAGCGGTTCGAGCCCGGTGCCCGCCAGCCGCTCTTCGCGGTAGCGCCTGACGTCCTCGAGAAACAGATCGCCGAACGCGACGTGGGTGAACCCGTCGGCGACCGCGCGCGCCACCGCTTCGGCCATTGCCCGTTCGTAGACCTCGTTCGGGCACGGCGAGGGGATGGGAATCGGCCACAGCGGCAGCCCGAGAGCCGCCGCCTGCGCCTGCAGGACGTCCATTCGCACCGCGTGCATCGCGACGCGGTGCGCCTCCTCGTTGATCGTCGTCAGCAGGCCCGCAAGCTGGACGTCGCCGCCCTGCCGCAGCAGGTGGACCATCCACGCGCTGTCCTTGCCGCTCGACCACGACACCATCACCTTCTTCATCGAAATGCCTCCGGGTGCAGCGCTCGCGCGAAGCGCTCGGCTGCAACGACGATGCGCGGGCCGGGCACAACGAACTCCTGGCCGTCGAGCAGGTAGATCCGCCCGGTCTTGACCGCCGGGACCGACGGCATCGCGTCCCAGACGCGCCGCTCGGCCTCGAACGCCTCGGGCTTCATCTCGCCGCTGTAGTGAAGCTCGATGATCACCTCCGGCGCCCGCGTCAGGATCATCTCGGTGCTCATGTCGACCGACTGCTTGCGCAGATCGCCGAGCACGTCGGCGCCGCCGGCGATCTCGAGCACGTCGTGGAGAAAACCGTAGCCGCCGCTGGCGTTGACGTGCCGAAGCGTGCCCTGCTCTCGCCCGAACACCAGCAGCGTCTTCGGCCTGGCGCGCCCGGCGACGCGCGCTCCGACCGCGGCGAGCTGCTGCTCGATGCGTGTCGCTGCGGCATCGGCCGCGGCCTTCGCGCCGACGCGCGCGCCGAGCGCGCGCATCGTCTGCGTGATGTCGGCGAGGCCGCGGTGCACGTACGGAAAGATCGGGATGCGCGCCCGTTCCAGCTGCTTCTTCAGATCGACCTGCGTGTCGTAGACGATCACCAGGTCGGGCTTGAGCGCGATGACGCGTTCGATGTCGGGATCGAGCAGGCCGCCCAGCTTCGGCAGCCGCGCGGCTTCGGGCGGGTAGCGGTCGTAGTTGCTGGCGCCGGCGACGCGATCGCCAGCGCCCATGGCGAAGAGCATCTCGGTGGTCGCCGGGATCAGCGAAATGATTCGGCGGGGCGGAACGTCGGTGGGGGCAGCCCTGAAGGGCTGCGCTACGAGAGCCGACCTGCGTGCCAGCGTGTCATCGTAGCGCAGCCCTTCAGGGCTGCCCGCGGTGAAGGCCGCGATCAGCACCGCGACCGCGATTGCCGCTACATTCTTCGGAACAGCAGCCATAGAAACACCGGCCCCCCGATTATGGCCGTGACGATGCCGACCGGCAGCTCGAGCGGCGCGACGATCGTCCGCGCCACCAGGTCGCAGCCGATGAGGAATGCGCCCCCGAACAGCGCCGATGCGGGCAGCACGAGCCGGTGATCGGCGCCGACGATCAGCCGCACGAGATGCGGCACGATGATGCCGACAAACGACACCGGCCCCGCCAGCGACACCGCGGCGCCGGTCGCGAGCGACGCGCTGACCAGCGCCACCCGCTCGGTGCGCTCGATGTTCACGCCGCGCGCCGCCGCCGATTCGCTGCCGACGCTGATGAGGTCCAGCACCCGCGGCAGCGTCGCGAATCCCGCCCAGGCGACGAAGAGCGGCACCAGCGCCGCGACGATCGGCGCGTACGACGCGACGTCGAGCGATCCCATCAGCCAGCGCACGTTGCGGAACGTCTGCGTGAAGTCGGCGAGGTACTGCACGAAGGCGATCACCGCCGAGAGCAGCGCGTGCACCGTCACGCCGCCGAGCAGCAGCACCACCGCGGAGGTGCCGCGGCGCCGAGCCGTCGACAGCCCGTAGACGATCGCCAGCGCCCCCATCGATCCGGCGAAGCTCGCGAGCGGGACCGCCGAGATCCCGAGCAGCGAAAAGTCGAGCCCGAAGGTGATGGCCATCATCGCGCCCAGCGCCGCGCCCGCCGAGACGCCGAGCGTGTCGGGGGAAGCGAGCGGATTGCGCAGGAGCGCTTGAAAGACGACGCCGGCCAGCGCCAGCGCGCTGCCGACCAGCGCCGCGGCGAGCACGCGCGGCAGGCGGGCGACGAAGAAAATCTGCGCGTCGATGTTCTCGGCGTAGGGAATCGACCGATCGAACGCGGCGGCCAGCGAGATGCGCGTGCTGCCAACCAGCGGCGCCAGCAGGCACGCCGCCAGTGCCAGCGTCCCGAAACCGGCAACCGTCCAGAGCAGTCTCTGGCGCACCGGGCGGCGATTGACACCGCCGATGGCCTCAACGCGTGCGGGCAAGCGGCACCACCGTCAAATGGCCGGCAAGCGGGTGGAACTGGACGTCGGCGTCGACCTCGTACAGCAGCTTGACGTGCTCGGCGGTCAGCGTCGCTTCGGTCCCGCCCTGCGCCACGACCCGCCCCTGTTTCAGCAGCACCACCTCCTCGCACAGCGCCGCCGCCAGGTTCAGATCGTGCGTCGACACGATCATCGTCGTGCCCCGTTCCTGATTCAGCCGGCGCAGGAGCGCCGTGATCTCGAGCTGGTAGCCGAGATCGAGCGCCGCCGTCGGCTCGTCCAGGAGCAGCGCGTCTGACGCCTGGGCGAGCGCGCCGGCGATCACGACCCGCTGCTTTTCGCCGCCGCTCAAGGTCGCGAACGCGCGTGCCGCGAGGGCGGACGTGCCGGTGGCGGCGAGCGCGTCGCGCGCGATCGCCTGGTCGTCGGGGCCTTCGAGCTCGAAGGTGCCGAGATGCGGATAGCGGCCCATCAGCACCATGTCCATCACGCTGAAGTCGAACGCCGAATGGGTCTCCTGCGGCACGACCGCCACGCGCCGCGCCAGCTCGCGGCGGCCCATGTCCGCGATCGGCCGGCCGTCGATCGTGACCTGGCCCGACTGCGGCGTCAGCACGCCCGCCAGGATTCGCAGGAACGTCGTCTTGCCCGATCCATTCGGGCCGAGCAGCCCGACGACCGACCCGCGGCGGACCGTCAGCGACACGGCGTCGAGGACGCGGTGATCGGGCGCGCCGCGGCGCGCGTACGCGAACGAGACGTCAGCCGCGGCGAGCATCCCGGCTTTCCGGCAGGGGCGCGTCGACTGGAACGAGGTCGAGCGCCCAGCAGCCCGACCGCTGCACCCGTTCACCGGCGGCGACGTCCAGCGGCCGGCTGAAGAGCGGCGAATCGACGACGAGCGTGTGATATTCGCCCCGCTCGCCGCAGGGATCGACGCCGAGCCGCTCGAACTCGTCGAGCATCTCGCGGCGCAGGGGCCGTCCAAGCCAGCTCTCGTCGAGCAGCGCGGCGCGCGCGGTCACGATCAGCGCGTCGGCGCCGGATGCCGTCCACTCCTCGAACAGCGTCGTCGTCGGCAGACCGAAGAGCGGCTCGACCGCGGTCAGCCTGGCGGCCTCGCACATCCGCTCCGCCCAGCGTCGATGCTCGTCGAACATGATGTCGCCGAAGATGACGTGGGTCACGGCGCCGGCCCTGACCTCCTCCAGCGCGGCGGCAAACGCGTTGTCATACGTGTCCCAGCTGCAGCATCGCGTCACCTGGCGCAGGCCGAGCCGCTCCGCCTGCGCCGCCACTACCGCCGCGCGCAGCCCGTGCGACCGGCTGCGCGCCGCCGTCTCGTCGAACATCGTGATCATCGCGACGACGTCGTAGTCGCCGCGTGCGCGGGCGAGCGCTGCGCAGCTGTCCTTGCCGCCGCTCCAGGAGATGGCCGCACGAGGCTTGCTGGACATCAGAATCCAAGCCGCACGCCGACGCGGACCGTGCGTGGCAGCGCGGGATAGCCAGCAGTGCCTTCGAATGTCCGGTCGAAGAGGTTCTCGACAACCGTCAGCACGCGCAGCCGCGGATGCACTTGATACGACGCGCTGAGGTCGAACTTCTGATACGCCGGATCGAGATCCTCGTTCGGCAGCAGCATCGAGAAGCCGAAGAACTCGTCGGTCAGGAACGTGCTGTCGTCCCGCCGGCCGACGAAGTAGCCGGCGAGCGATGCCTGTGCGCGGCGGCCCGCATAGGTGACGACGACGCTGCCTGAGTGGGCGGGACGGCGGAACGGCCGGGCGCCGACGAGCGGCGAGAACTGGCCGATCGGAATCCCGGGAAACGCCGGGTTGATCGCCGGGCTGAGCGCGCCGCTGCTGAACGACTCGGTGACCGTGGCGTCGACGTAGGTGTAGGACGCGAGCAGCTTGAGCGGTCCGCCGGCAGCCTCGCCCGATACCTCGATGCCGCTCGACCTGTTCGACTGCGCGTTGACGTACGCGCCGAACCCGGTTGCCGACGCTGCGCTCGCCGGCACGCCGAGCCGCGGCAGCACGCTGCGGCTGACGAACTCGATCAAATCGAAGAACTCGTTGTTGAAGTAGGAGACACGCACGCGTCCGCGCCCGCCGGCCAGTCCCTGCTCGACGCCGGCGTCGATGTTCCGGCTGCGCTCCGGCCCGACCGGCTCGATGCCGAGCGCGCTCGCGGTGTCGGCCGGCACCAACGATGACAGCGAGGAGATCTCCTGCCCGAGGCTCGGCTCCTTGATCCCCTTGCCGGCGTTGACCGTCAGCTTCGTGTCGCCGAACGCCGCCGTCGGAGAAGGCTGCCGCAGGTACGCGGCGGCCGAGAGACGCGGCGTCCAGGCAAAGCCGAAGACATCGTTGTCGTCGAACCCGAGGCCGCCGTTGACGTAGAGGTGGCCCCGCAGGGCGCCGCGCGCTTCGACGAAGGCGCCCGAGTTGGTGCGCGAGGTCGCCGATGTTGCTCCGGACTTGCCGTCTTCGTCTTCGACGCGCACGCCGCCGGCCAGATCGAACGACGGCGCCACGCGAAACACGGTATCGCCGTGGAAGAGACGGCGCGAGAAGCTCGCATCGAACGCCGATGGATAGCTGCCGCCGAAGTCGAGAATCGCCCGTCCGCTGACCGTCCTGCCGTTGGCTCCGGTGATGGTGACCGGGTTGCCGAGGAAGTTGGCGAACGGCGACGGATCGGAGCGCACGCCGCTCGGCGACGGGTTGACGTAGTGGTAGTCCTGGCTGGCGACGCTCAGCCGCACGGTGCTGGTCCATCGTGGCGACCAGATCGACTCGGCTGCGACCGACCCATACGTGGACGTGCGTTCCGAGGATGAATCGTCGGCGATGCGGTAGTAGTTGAACGCGTTCGGGCTGCCGAGCGCGGTGCCGATCCGTCGAACTGTGCCGCTGACGATGGTGGACGTGCCGGCGACGACGCCGACTCGCGTCGCGAAGGTGGTGTTCCGGTAGTGGTTGTTCGGCACGGCATTCTCGGTCTGCAGGTGCGACACCGCGGCAAAGTAGTCGAATCGCCGCAGCGCGCCGCCGAGCGATGCCTCCTCGTGCGACGTCCCCAGGTTGCCGCCGTCGACGCCGAAGCTCGCCTCGGGAACACGCCGCTGCCCGCGGCGCGTGGTGATGTTGACGACGCCGGCCAGCGCATCCGTGCCGTAGAGCACGCTGTTCGATCCACGCAGCACTTCGACGCGATCGATCCCCGTCGTCGCCAGGTCGGCGAGGTCGAGCCCGCCGCCGATGTCGTTCACCGGCACGCCGTCGACCAGCACCTTGGTGAAGTTCGACGCGCCGCCGCGGACGAACATCGACGCGGTGCCGCCGCGCGCGCCGACCTGGGCGATTGCCGCGCCCGGCACGGCGCGCAGCGGCTCGACGAGATCGGTGTTGCCGAGCGCGTCGATCAACGTCGAGTCGAGCACGGTGGTCGCCGCGCCGACCTGTGATTGCGGCACTTCGCCAACGGTCGCGCTGACGACGACCTGCTGCACGATGGCGCCGATCTGAAGGGCAATCTCGATTGCCGCCCGCGCGCCGGCGGCGACGAACGCCGTGTCGGTTGTGCGCGGCTGAAACCCCGCGGCGTGCACCTCGACGCGGTAACGTCCCGCGTCGATGCCGTCGAAGCTGAATTCGCCGCGCGCGCCGGTGGACGCGTCTGCGATCTTCTGCCCGTCGTCGCGAACGAGCGTGACCGCCGCCTGGGGCACGGCGGCGCCAAGTGGATCGACAACGGTGCCGCCAATCGCGGCGCGCGCGCGGTTTGGTTCAGCGAGTTGCGCGGCACCATCACGCGGCGCAGCGACGACGAGCGTGGTGTTGATGAGAACGATCGTGACAACGGGACGGCAGGCTGCAGCCAGCCGCGCAAGGCAGGACCAACGCATGAGGGACTCCTTCGGCGTCTCGCGCGCCGTGGAAATTGGACGCCCCCGGGGTCAGGTTTCCTGACTTGCGGCGGAAATCCGCGTTCGCGCGCCTTCCCAAGCCTGACGGCTCAGTGGCGGTCGCTCGCTGTCCGGCGTGCGGGCCGGAACGGCTGCGACCTGAGCGAAGCGTGGCCGCTTACAGTGGCGGGACCGTGTGGGCTTTACACCCACTTCGCGTGGCCGCCGGGGTTATGCGTCGACAGTGCGCGGTTCGCCGGCATGGCGAACCCCACAGCGGCGGAGTATAGCAGGGTTGCTACTCAGCGTTGTTTTCTCGTAACATTGGCGGAATCGTGTCCGAAGATGGGACGCGACTTACCGAGCCAAACTGAAGGGGAACGCATGAGCAAGAGTTCGACTGTCACCGTCCGCGAGAAGCCGGTCGAAGGCGTGGCGACCGCGACGGTTGGCGGCCTTACCATTCATGGCGAGACATTCGTCGTCGAGACCGAGGAGCGCATCGAGCTCATCGATCTGACGAACCGCATCATGGAGTTCGTGCGGCGCTTCAACATCAGCGAGGGTCTCGTCAGCCTGTGGTCGATGCACACGACCTGCACGCTGTTCATCAACGAATTCCAGGTCGCGCTGCTCGCCGACATCAAGCGGTTCCTCGAGCACATGGTCGCCCGCGACGCCGAATACCTGCACAACGATCCGAAGCACTCCGACTGCGACCGGATGAACGCCGACTCCCACCTGCGCGCGATGCTGCTCGGCCACAACATCACGCTGCAGATCAGCGGCGGCGAGGTGGTCCTCGGGCAATGGCAGCGGATCCTGATGGCCGAGCTCGACGGACCGCGCGCACGGTCGCTGCGCGTTCAGATCTTCGGCGTTTCCTGAGTGGCGCGGGCGATGCGCTCGCGCCTGGCTTCCGCGCACCTCCTCGACATCTCCGACAAGCTCGACGCCGGCGTCCGCCTCGATCTCGAGGACGGGATCCGGCTGTTCGAGGCTCCCGATCTCCTCGCCGTCGGCTGGCTCGCCAACCGCGAGCGCGAGAAGCGGCACGGGGCGCGCACGTTCTACAACTACAACATCCGCCTGGAAGCGACCAACGTCTGCGTCGCCAGCTGCCTGTTCTGTGCGTTCGCGCGGCTCAAGCCGGGCGACGAGGGCGCCTACACGATGTCGCTCGAGCAGGCGTGGGACAAGCTGCGCCGCCGCGCCGACCAGCCGCTCACCGAAATCCACGTCGTCAACGGCCTGCACCCGGATCTGCCGTTCGACTACTACACGGAGCTGCTGCGCGGGTTCAAACGGATCCGGCCCGACATCCACCTGAAATGCTTCACCGCGGTGGAGATTGCGTTCTTCGCCGACCTGTACGGCAAGAGCGACGAGCAGGTGCTGCGCGAGCTGATGGCGGCGGGGCTCGATTCGCTGCCCGGCGGCGGCGCCGAGATTTTCGCCGAGCGCGTCCGCCGCAAGATCGCGCACGACAAGTGCGGCAGCGATCGCTACCTCGACATCCACCGCATCGCGCACCGCCTCGGGATGCGCTCGAACGTGACGATGCTCTACGGCCACATCGAGACCAGCGAGGAGCGCGTCGATCACATGATGCGCGCGCGGGCCCTGCAGGACGAGACCGGCGGCTTCCAGGCGTTCATCCCGCTGGCGTTTCATCCCGACAACAACCAGATGCGCAAGCTGCCGGCGCCGACCGCGTCGGACACGCTGCGCGTCCATGCGGTGGCCCGGCTGATGTGCGACAACATCTCGCACGTCAAGGCGTTCTGGATTGCGACCGGGGTGGAAGTAGCGCAGACCTCGCTGTGGTTCGGCGTCGACGATCTCGACGGCACCGTGCAGGAAGAGAAGATTTACCACATGGCCGGCGCGCGCACGCCCGAGGCGATGACCACACGTCAGCTCGAACGTCTCGTGCGAGCCGCAGGCCGCGAGCCGGTCGAACGCGACACGCTCTACAACGTCGTCCACGCGCACGCGTCGTAGGGCGCGCGCACGCCGTCGATCTCCTCGTAGCGTCCGGCTTCCGCCGGACCGCCTGGGCACCCCAACAGAAGGAATAACCGCCACCACCACCGGTGTTATACTGATCACGCCGTTGCACGTTCCCGGCTTTGCGAAAAGTTTCACAAAGATAAGGAAACGTTAGCGATTTCAATGATTATCCCGCTGCTGACCGAGTACGAGAAGGAGCACCTCACCGAGCGCCAGCCGCTCCCGGAGCGCTACCTCGGCCTGTCCGACGACGAGATGGACCATCGCATCTCCGTCGCCAAGGCAAAGCTCGGCCGCCGCCTCGTCGTCCTCGGTCACCACTATCAGCGCGACGAAGTCATCAAGTTCGCCGACTACACCGGCGACTCGTACAAGCTCGCCGGCGAGATCAGCCGTCACCCCGAGGCCGAGTTCATCGTCTTCTGCGGCGTGCACTTCATGGCCGAGAGCGCGGACGTCCTGAGCGCGCCGCACCAGCAGGTGATCCTGCCCGACCTGGCCGCCGGCTGCTCGATGGCCGACATGGCCGCTGAAGATCAGCTCGAGCAGTGCTGGAGCGATCTGGAGCAGATGCTCGGCAGCGCCGCCGGCATCGTGCCGGTCACCTACATCAATTCGTCCGCGGCCATCAAAGCGTTCTGCGGCGAGCACGGCGGCGTCGTCTGCACCTCGTCGAACGCCGCGGCGACGCTGAAGTGGGCATGGCAGCGCGGCGAGAAGATTGTGTTCCTCCCGGATCAGCACCTCGGCCGCAACACCGCCTTCAAGATGGGCGTGCCGCTCGATCGGATGCTGGTGTGGGATCCGAACGAGATCTGGGGCGGCCTCGAACCGGATGCCGTGAAGAACGCGCAGATGCTGCTCTGGAAAGGGCACTGCTCGGTCCACGCGCGCTTCACCGTGCGGCAGATCGAGAACATCCGCGCGCAGCACCCCGGCGTCCGCGTGATCGTCCATCCCGAGGTGCCGTTCGACGTTGTCCAGGCGGCCGACGATGCCGGGTCGACCGAGTACATCCTGAAGACCGTGCGGCAGAGCCCGGCGGGCTCGATCTGGGCGGTCGGCACCGAGGTTCATTTGGTCAACCGCCTCGCGCGCGAGATGGCGCCCGAGCGCACCGTGCTCTCGCTCGATCAGTTCGGCTGCCTCTGCTCGACGATGTTCCGCGTGTCGCCGAATCACCTGCTGTGGGTGCTCGAGGGCCTGGTCGACGGCGAGGTCCACAATCGCATCGTCGTCCCCGACGCGCAGAAGCACTGGACGAGGGTCGCCCTCGACCGCATGCTCTCGATCTCGTAAGCCCTACCCTCGGTAAGCAGGGCGGCGCTTCAGCGCCGCCGTCCACCTTGCGCCACCCGCCGCCCGCGAAGTACGATCCCTGTTTGTCCCGACGTCGATCGACGCGACCCTTCCTCAGCATCTCGGGGCCGCCTGAGTCGAATCGCCGACAAGGAGGAACGTTCGATGGCCCATTCACTCCCGCCGCTGCCGTACCCGACTGACGCGCTCGAGCCGCACATCGACAAGCAGACGATGGAGATTCACCACGGGAAGCACCACAACGCCTACGTCACCAACCTGAACGCGGCGCTGGAGAAGCACCCGGAGCTGCAGTCGAAGAGCGTCGAGGATCTGCTGCGCGGCATCAACAGCGTGCCCGAGGACATCCGCACCGCCGTGCGCAACAACGGCGGCGGCCACGCCAACCACACGATGTTCTGGCAGATCATGGGCCCGAAGGGCGGCGGGCAGCCGAGCGGCGCGATCGCCGACGCCATCAACTCTTCGTTCGGCGGCTTCGACAAGTTCAAGGAAGAGTTGAAGAAGGCGGGCGTCGGCCGCTTCGGCAGCGGCTGGGCGTGGGTGATCGATCAAGGGGGCAAGCTCGCGATCGAGAGCAGCGCCAACCAGGACAGCCCGCTGATGGAAGGCAAGAAGGTGGTGTTCGGCGTCGACGTGTGGGAGCACGCCTACTACCTGAAGTACCAGAACCGGCGCCCGGACTACATCGACGCGTGGTGGAACACGCTGAACTGGGCCGAGATCAACAAGCGGCTCCGCTGAAGTCGATCGGTCAGGTGGGTCGGGTGGGTTGGTTGCGTTCGTGTCAACGGTCCTGCTGACGATCCACCCGATCGCATGGCTCTCTCCCAGGTCCTCTTTCTCTTTCTCGCGCACCTCGGCGTCGGCATCGCGTTCAGCCTGCTGCTGGTGTCGCGGGAGGCCGGCGTCAAGTTCTTCCGCTTCAACGGCGGGCTGGCGGCCATCCTGCTCGTCATCGCGCTCGCGTTCTCGCCCGGCACGCTGCCCTTCAGTGTCCACGCGACCGCAGGCGCCGGCAGTGTCTCGTTCGCCTTCGGCCTGTCGACGCTGACGCTGGTCGCGTCGACGGCGCTGATGGTCTTCTACTGGGCGACGGTCGGCAGGATCCTGACGAAGTTCCGGGCTGTGATCCTCGCCCTTGCGGTTGCGTTCGGGCTGCTGGCGATCGTGCTGCAGGCGGCCGATCTGTCCGCCGCGTGGACGCCGCCGCTGCGCGGCCTCGCCGTCGCCAGCTTCCTCACCTCGGCGGCGATGCTCGGCGGCGCCTGCACCGCGATGATCCTCGGCCACTGGTACCTGGTGATTCCCTCGATGCAGGTCTCGCACCTGCAGTCGATCGTGCGCGTCCACATCGCGTCGATGGTCGCGCGAATCGCCGTGGTTGCCGCCGCCGTGTGGTTCGCGCTCGCGACCGGCTATGCCATCGATCCGATCCTCGGCCCGACCTTCCGCCGCTACATCTTCTCGGTCGACGGGATTTTCTTCTGGCAGCGCGTCCTCTTCGGCCTCGCCGGCCCGGCGGTGCTCTCGTATCTCACGTGGGAGACCGCGAAAATCCGTTCGACGCAATCGGCCACCGGCATCCTCTACGTCGACTTCTTCACGGTCGTCGTCGGCGAGGTGCTGGCGAAGTACATCGCCCTCGCGACCCACGTGCCTGTGTAGTAAAGTGAACGTTTGCGGACTGCCCCGCGGTCCGGAACCTGTGCAATTTCAGTCTGCGAACCGCGTCAGGGCCGGAAGGCAGCAGCGCTCACCGGATCCTGAAATGTGCCGCAGGGAACTCCG
>Ga0207675_100004775_pt1 | contig 13057 bp, 9 predicted proteins | sample KBSSwiS42_FD_184305 | JGI IMG/M metagenome (GOLD analysis project Ga0207675, IMG submission 184305) | Switchgrass rhizosphere microbial communities from Kellogg Biological Station, Michigan, USA - KBS Switchgrass S4-2 (SPAdes) (version 2) | ecosystem: Host-associated > Plants > Roots >... | reverse complement strand
ATCGCTCGTGCGCGAGTGCAGGCCGATCGAATGGCCGGCGCCCTGATGCCGCAGCAGCGCAATCGCACGGGCGCGCGCGGCCGCGAAATCCGGCTCGCGATAGAACGCCAGCACCGGCGACAGCTTTTCGCCCGAGAACGGATGGTCGCGACCCACACCGGTCTCATCGACGATCAGGAAACGGGCATCGCGAAGCGCGGCGCGTGAAAGGCCGGCGCGTTCGACGATCGTCGCCGCGTCCTGGGCGACATAGGCTTGCGACAGCTTGCCGTCCGGAAACATCGCGCGCCGCAGCGTTGCAGCTTCGGTACCGTCCAGGCGCCGCCCGCCCTGGCGCTCGAGCGCCGCGAGCAGCGCATCGGCGACGGCTTCGACGGCGATGACGCTGTTCTCGGACGAACAGCTCGTCGCGTTGTCGAACGTCTTGGATCGTGCGATCTTCGCCGCCGCATCTTCGATGTACGCCGTCTCGTCGACGATGACCGCGACGTTGCCCACCCCTACGCCGATCGCCGGCGTGCCGCTCGCGTACGCGGCGCGCACGTTCGTGGCGGAGCCCGTGGCGGCGACGAGGTCGGCCTGCCGCATCAGCTCGAACGTCTTCTCCCGCGTGACCGGTGCGGGCAGTTGCAAAACGAGGTCGCGCGGCGCTGCGATCCGGTCGAGCTCCGCGTGAACGAACCGGAGCAGCAGCGCAAGCGTCGATTGTCCTTTTGGCGACGGCGCGAGAACGATCGCGTTGCGGCCCTTCAGCGCGTTGATGATGTTGTTCGCCGGTGTCGCCGCGGGATTCGTCGACGGCGTGATCGCGGCAACGACGCCGACCGGCCGCGCGATCTCGACGAGACCGCGGTCCGGATCCTCGGCAATGACGCCGACCGACCGCGCACCCTGCAGATCGCGCAGCAGCCCCATCGTCTTGCGCCGGTTCTTGGCGATCTTGTCGGTGACGTTGCCGAGCCCCGTGTCCCGCACGGCGAGCTCGGCCAGCGCGCGATTGCGCGCAGGCTCGACGATGGCCCAGGCCGCCGCCACGGCAGCTTCGTCGGCCTCTGCCTGGGTCCAGCGATCGGCGATCGACTGCGCGGCGCGGGCGCGCGCGACGACGTCACCGACGACCGCGCGTGCGTCAGCCTCGTCCGTCAGCCTGGACTCCATCCAGCGATTCTACCGAACACCCCTGCGTGCTCTCACGCAGCCGTCGCCTTGTACTTGGCGAGGTGGCGGACCGGCAGCGACAGTGCATCCCGACGGAACGGATCGCCGAGCTCACGCGTGACCATCATTTCGAGCACCGTCGTCCTGCCGTCCTTCTGCGCGGCGGCGGCCTCGCGGAGTGCAGGTCCTACGTCCGAAACCCTCTCGATCCGGATGCCTTCGGCGCCCATCGCCTTGGCGACCGCCGCCCACGACGGCTGATGATCGAGGTTCACGCCGATGAAGCGGTTCTTGTAGAAGTCGACGTGGTTCTTCTTCTCCGCACCCCATTGACCGTTGTTGAACACCACGGCCGTGACGGGAATGGCTTCGCGGACGCACGTCTGCAACTCGCCGAAGCTCATCCCCCACGCGCCGTCACCGACGTAGGCGATGGCCGGCCGGTCCATCGCGGCGACTTTCGCCCCGACGATCGTCGGAAACGCGTAGCCGCAGTTGCCGAAGCTCATCGCGGCGAACATCGAGCGCGGGCGCTCGAAGCGCAGGTAGCTGTTCGACACCGAGCAGATGTTGCCGATGTCCGTCGATACCATCGCAGCGTCCGGCATCGCACGCTCGAGTTCGCGCAGCATCTGCCGCGGATGCATGTGCGACGACTGCGCGCTCACTTCGACGGACCACGGATCCTTCTCGTGCATCCACGCGTCGAGCTCGGACTCCCACGCGCCCTTCTCGTCGCGCAGAGTCGCAAGACGTGCGTCGCGCTTCGCGGTGCATGCGAGCGTCTTGCCCTTGAGACGCGCAACCAGCGCCCGCGCCGCCGCACCCGCGTCGCCGCAGATGCCCACCGAGATCGGCTTTACCAACCCGAGCATTCGCGGATCGGCGTCGATCTGGATGATCTTCGCTTCCTTCGGCCAGTAGTCGAGCCCATGCTGCGGCAATGTGCCGAACGGGCCGAGTCGCGTGCCGAGTGCCAGCACGACGTCGGCGCGTGCGATCAGCTTCATCGCCGCCTTCGAGCCCTGATAACCGAGCGGTCCGCACCACAGCGGGTGTCGCGACGGGAACGCGTCGTTGTGCAGGTAGCTCGCGCATACGGGCGCCTGCAACAGTTCCGCGAGCGCGACCGCATCGGCCTGCGTGTCGCCCATGACGATGCCGCCGCCGGCTAAGATTACCGGGAACTGCGCCTGCGCGAGCAGCGCGGCGGCCTGGTCGAGGCTCGTCTCACCGCCCGCTCCGCGCTCGATCGCAAGCGGCCTGGGTATTTCGCATTCGATGTCGCCGTAGAAGAAATCGCGCGGGATGTTGAGCTGCGCCGGTCCCATCTCGTGCATCGCCCGATCGAACGCGCGCCCGGTGAGCTCGGCCATCCGCGCGCGATTGTTGACGTGCGCCTGATACTTGGTGATCTTCGAGAAGATCGGCAGCTGCTCGGTCTCCTGGAACCCGCCGAGGCCGAGGGTCATCGAGCCCGTTTCCGGCGTCACGACGACGACGGGCGAGTGCGCCCAGAACGCAGCGGCGGTCGACGTGACGAAGTTCGTGATGCCAGGCCCGTTCTGCGCGATGCAGACGCCGTGGCGGCCCGACACGCGCGCGTAGCCGTCTGCCATGTGGCCGCCGCCCTGCTCGTGCGCCACCGAGATGAAACGAATCCCGGCCTGCGGAAAGAGATCGAGCGCATCCATGTACGCCGAGCCGACAATGCCGAACACGTCGGTGACGCCTTGCGCGACCAGCGTCTCGACGAACGCCTCGGACGGCGTCATCTTCTGACGGCCTTGCACGGCCAGGTTCCTGGATTCAGTCATCGTGTTCATGCGTGCGCTTCCCGGGGAGTAGAACCTTGGGATTGTGAGCCGACGCGCGCGCTGCCGCTAGTGCCAGACGCCCCGAGCGCTTGAGTCCAGCACGAGCGTTCGCCCGGGTGGCGTCGAAACGATGGCGCGCGCGGCGCAAATCGCCTATCGTGTCACGCGCGTCGCGTCGGCGGAGCCGGGCGACGCAAGACCGTGACGCCGGAACATGCAGGCAAACCGCGCACGGACCCGACCGTTTCGAAAAGGGGAGGCTGCATGTTTCGACGTTCGCTGCTGAAGGGTGTTGCTGCCGGTGCTGCGGGGACGGCGCTGGCGAGCGGGTCTGCGTTCGCCCAGGCCTCGACGCGCATCCGCATCCAGACTGCCGTGCCGTCCGCCAGCATCTATTTCGAGCTCTTGAAACGAATGGGCGAGCGCGTCGACAAGATGTCCGCCGGCCGCGTGAAGATGGAGATGCTGCCGGACGGCGCCGTCGTCGGCGCATTCGAAATCCTCGATGCCGTCGACAAGGGTGTCGTCGAAGGCGGCTACGCGTGGACGCATTACTGGTCGGGCAAGAACGTTGCGGCGGGCCTCTTCTCCAATCCGATGGCCGGTGCGGGCGTCGGTCTCGACCAGCTATCGCACGTCGCGTGGATCTTCGAGGGTGGCGGTTACGACCTGTACCGGAAGCTGTACAAGGACGTGCTGAAGGTCAACGTCGAGCCGCTGTTCGTGCAGCCGATGGGCCCCGATCCGCTGGGCTGGTTCAAGCGTCCGATCGCCAGCACCGAAGACTTCAAGAAGATGAAATATCGCGCACCGCCCGGAATCACCGGCGAGATCTTCAAGGAGATGGGCGTGTCGGCCGTCGCGCTGCCGGGGGGCGAGATCGTTACCGCCGCGCAACGCGGCGTCATCGATGCAGCGGAATGGATCGGTCCTGCGGACGACATGAACCTCGGGCTGCAGACGGTCTGGAAACACTATTACCTTCAGGGTCTGCACCAGTCGACCGACATCGGCGAGGTGCTGATCAACAAGACCGTATGGGACAAGCTGACGCCCGACCTGCAGGAGATCATCCGCACGGCGGCGATGGCATCTATGATGGAAACGTATACGTACAACGTCTACCGGAACGCGCAGGCGGTCGTGCGGCTGCGCAACGAGTTCAAGGTGGAGATCCACGACACGCCGAAGGATTTCTTCCCGCAGTTCGTCACGGCCACCAATGTCGTCCTCGACCGCTACGCGCAGAAGGACGTCTTCTTCAAGCAGGTGCTCGATTCGCAGCGCACGTTCGCGAAGACGGTCGTCCCCTACTGGACCAAGATCCTCGACCTGTACGCAAACCTCGGCAATGCCGCGCTCGCGGCACCGCCGAAGTAATGCGGCGCGCGATATCGGCCGCGTCCGCCGCCCGCGATCGCATCGAACGTACGCCGCCGCGTGACGGCGGCGCACGTCTGGTGCGCGCCTCCTGCGGGGACCGGCGATGACCGGCGCTCGGCGTAGCGGGAATTCGCTCACCCGCATTCTCGATGCGATCACGCGTTTCGTCGGCCGGGCCGTCGCATGGCTGATCGTGCCGATGGTCGCTTCGCTCGTCTACGAAGTCATTGCCCGGTACGTCTTCGACGCGCCGACGCTGTGGGCGTACGACATGACGTACATGCTCTACGGCACGTTCTTCATGCTCGGATCGGCATGGACGCTGCAGCGCGGCGGCCATATCCGGACCGACACGTTCTACGCCGAATGGTCGCCACGACGTCGCGCGCTCGTCGACGCGACGTGCTATGTCCTGTTTTTCCTGCCGGCGATGGTCGTGTTCCTCGACCTCGGGGCCGAATACTTCTGGAAGTCGTTCCAGCAGAACGAGCGCATCGTCACGAGCCCGTGGCTGCCGATCGTGTGGCCGTTCAAGTTCGTAATGCCGCTGACGGCAGCGCTGCTGATCGTCCAGGGCGTGTCCGAGCTGATCAAGAGCGTGCAGGTGATCCTGCGCAGGACACCGGCATGATCAGCCCGGAGTGGATGGGCATCGTCGCGCTCGTCGTGCTGTTCGGCGCGATCTTCGTCGGCTTTCCGATCGCGTTCACGCTGATCTCCGTCGCGATGTTCTTCGGCTACGTCGCGCTCGGTGACCTGTCGCTGTACCTGATGCAGCTGCAGTTCTTCGGCGTGATGCGCGACCCCACGCTCGCGTCGGTCCCGTTCTTCCTGTTCATGGGCTACCTGCTCGAGCAATCGGGACTGATGGAGCGCCTGTTCCGCGGCGTGCAACTGCTGTTCGCGTCGCTGCGCGGCTCGCTCTACCTCGCGGTGCTGATCACGGCGACGATCTTCGCGGCAGCCACGGGCATCGTTGGCTCATCGGTGACCCTGCTCGGCGTCATGGCGGCACCGGCGATGAAACGCAGCGGCTACGACATCCGCCTGTCCGCGGGGGTGATCACCGCGGGAGGGACGCTCGGCATCCTGATCCCGCCGTCGGTGATGCTGATCGTCATGGGACCCGTCGTCGGCGTTCCCGCGACCGACCTGTTCGCCGCCGCCGTCATCCCCGGACTTCTGCTTTCCGGCCTCTACATCGTCTACGCGCTCGTGCGCAGCTATCTCAGTCCGGCGCTGGGCCCCGCACTTCCGGTCGAAGAGCGTGCGGCGTCGTTTGGCATCGTCGTCAAGGAGCTTTTGCTCGGCATCGCGCCGATCGTCGTCGTTATCCTGGCAACGCTCGGCGTGATCCTCGCGGGTATCGCGACGCCCACCGACGCCGGCGCCGTCGGATCCTTCGCCGTCCTGCTGCTGACGCTGCTGTACCGCCGGATGTCGTGGAACGGCTTCTGCAAAGCCGTCTACTCGACGCTCGAAGTGTCGTGCATGATCCTGCTGCTGGTCGCGGCGTCGAACTACTTCGGGGCGGTCTTTTCTCGCCTCGGCAGCGCGAACCTGATCGCCGAATCGCTGCTGACGCTGTCGTTCTCGCCGACGGTCATGCTGCTGCTGATTCTCGGCATCATCTTCGTGCTCGGCTGGCCGCTCGAGTGGGTCCCGATCGTGCTGATCGTCGTGCCCATCCTGCTGCCGCTCGTCAACAAGCTCGGCATCAACCTGATCTGGTTCTGCACGCTCGTCGCCGTGTGCCTGCAGACGGCATGGCTCTCGCCGCCCGTCGCACTATCCGCGTATTTTCTGAAGGGTGTCGTGCCGGACTGGCCGCTCAAGGATATCTACGCGGGCATGATGCAGTTCATGGTGCTGCAGATCGTCGGGCTGCTGCTCGTGCTGTTCTTCCCGCAGCTCGCGCTGTGGCTCCCCGAGCTGATGCGCAATTGAACGACGGACGAACGAGGAGAAACGGATGACTGCGTCGCGACGCAAGGTTGGCATCATCGGCATCGGCTTCGGATCGCAGGTATACGTGCCGGCGTTCGCGTCCGAAGGATGGGATGTCGTCGCACTGTGCAGCCGCCACGCCGACAAGGCGAGGAAGGCCGCCGACGCCGCCGGCGTGCCGGACATCCACACCGATCCTCTCGAATTGATCGGGCGTCCCGACATCGACGCCGTCGGCATCGTCACGCCGCCCGGCGCGCACCACGACCTGACGCTCGCGGCACTGGCAGCCGGCAAGCACGTAATGTGCGAAAAGCCGTTCGCGCTCGACACCGCGCAGGCCGCCGCGATGCGCGACGCCGCGGAGCGCAGCGGCAAGACCGCGATGATCGGCCACGAGTTCCGCCACACGCCGCAGCGCGCGTACATCAAGGCGCTGCTCGACGACGGCTACATCGGGCGGTTTCAACTCTGCACGATCGAGCTTGTCCTCGACCGTTACGTGACGCCACAGCCGCGTCCGTCGACATGGATGGCGCGGGAAGCCGAAGGCGGCGGGATTCTCGGCGCACTCGGCTCGCACTACATCGACGGGCTGCGTCACTGGTTCGGCGACGTCAGGGCGGCGACCGGGAAACTGCTGACGCTGCGGCCCGATCTCACGGATGCGGCGACGGGCCAAACCATCAAGGCGGAGACCGACGACGCGTTCGTGTTCACGCTCGAGTTTGCGTCAGGCGGCATCGCGGCGATGATCGCGTCGTTCGCGGCGACGCCTGCGCGGGGTGCCAGGCTCGCCGTCATGGGCGACGCCGGAACGCTGATCGCCGAGCAGCCGGGACCCAATCCGATGGAAGACGGCGTGGTCGTCGCAAGCCGCAATGGCAGCCCGCTGCAGCCGCTGCCCACGCCTTCGCGCTACACGCCGTTCACCGACGCGCGCGATCACCGGCTGATGGCGTTCCGGATGCTCGTACGCGATTTCAACGAGGGCATCGCGCGTGGCACGTCGCCGGCGCCGAACTTCACCGACGCGTTACGGTGCCAGGAAGTGCTCGACGCCGTGCGCGAGTCGTCGCGTTCCGGGCGCAGGATCGGTTTTGGCTGAACGGGCCGACGACGCCGATACCCTACCGAGCTTTCAAGGCGCGTTAGCTCGCCAGCACCGCTTCCGGCGACACGTACTTGCAGTGCAACGCGGTGGCGACGGCGCGGTGCGTCACCTTGCCGCCTGCGACGTTGAGACCGTTACGCAGGTGAATGTCGCCGGTGAGCGCCGCCTTCCACCCTTTCGTCGCCAGCGCGAGCACGTAGGGCAGCGTCGCGTTGTTCAACGCGAACGTCGACGTGCGCGGGACGCCTCCCGGCATGTTCGCCACGCAATAATGAACGACACCGTCGATGACATAGGTCGGCTCGGCGTGCGTGGTTGCATGCGAGGTCTCGAAGCAGCCGCCCTGGTCGATCGCCACATCGACGACGACCGATCCTGCCTGCATGCTCGCGATCATCGAGCGGGTGACGAGCTTCGGGGCAGCCGCGCCAGGGACGAGGACGCCGCCGATGACGAGGTCGGCCGTCGCGACGTGTCGCTCGATCGCATCGCGTGTCGAAAACACCGTGTTCAGCGGGCGCCCGAACTGCGTCCATAGCCGGCGCAGGACATCCACGCTCCGGTCGAGGACCCAGACGTCGGCGCCCATGCCGAGCGCAATGTGGATCGCGTGCGTGCCGACGACGCCACCGCCAAGCACGACGACCTTGCCCGGGTCGACACCAGGCACGCCGCCAAGGAGGATGCCCTTGCCGCCGTGCGCTTTCTCGAGGAAATGGGCGCCCGCCTGCACCGCCATGCGCCCGGCGACTTCCGACATCGGCGCGAGCAGCGGCAAGCCGCCCGTCGGGGAGGTCACCGTCTCGTACGCGATGCAGATCGCGCCGCTCTCGATGAGCCCGGATGCCTGCTCGGGATCAGGCGCGAGATGCAGATACGTGAAAAGCACCTGCCCCGCTTTCAGCTTGCGCCGCTCCTCCGCTTGCGGCTCCTTCACCTTGACGATCATGTCCGCGGTGTCGAACACGTCGCCGGCCGTCGCAAGCACCGTGGCGCCCGCGCGCCGATAGTCGTCGTCCGACATGCCGATGCCTTGACCCGCGTCGCGCTCGACGACCACCTCGTGGCCGTGGGCAACGACTTCACGCACCGACTCCGGCGTGAGGCCAACGCGATTTTCCAGAACCTTGATTTCCTTCGGAACGCCGATGCGCATGCGATGGTCCCCGGGTTTGCGAGGGCGCAAGGTTACGCCGGCGCGCTGGCCGCGACTAGGGCCAGCGCGGCGAGGCGCGTGGGGTCAGTCGGCCCGTTCGGCGACGGCGCGCCTGCGACGCGGGGTCAGCGCCGCGGCGATCACGCCGTTACTTTCGCGCGCGCAAGCGCCAGCGTCGCAAGACCGGGCTCGATGCGTGCCACATCGATCGACGCGAATCCCAGACGCGCGTAGTTGAACGGGACCGGCTCGGCAGCAGTCGGATCGAAGAAAACGTCGCCTGGCTCGATCAGCACGCCGAGCTGCGCGGCTTCGCGCGCGAGCGACCGCGTGTCGACGTGCTCCGGGAAGCGCAGCCAGTACGACGACGCGCCGGCGACCGTCGTGAACGTCACGTCCGGCAATTGGGTGGCGAGTGCTGCCGCCATTCGCTGCGACCGCTCCGCGTACGCCTGGCGCAGGCGGCGCAGCAGCGCATCGTGATACCCCATTGCGAGGAACAGCCCCACCGACCGCTCGTTGTTCGCGGCCGGGTGGCGCAGCATCAGCCGCCGCAGCGCACGCAATTCGCGGATCAGGTCGCGACTGCCGACGATGAACCCGATCCGGATCCCCGGTGCGAGTGTTTTCGACAGGCTGCTCACGTAGACGACGTGGCCGCTGCGGTCGAGGCTTTGCAGCGCCGGCTGCGCGCGGCCTTCGAACCCAAGCTCGATCTCGTAGTCGTCCTCGATCAGCACGCGGTCGTTGGCCTGCGCCCACGCCAGCAACGCCTCGCGACGCGCGAGCGGCATCGTGACGTTCGTCGGGCACTGGTGCGACGGCGTCAGATACACGTAGTCGCAGCGATCCAGTGCGGGTGTCAGCGCAAGGCCCGCGTCGTCGAGCGGCAACGGCACGACGTTCGCCGTGCGGGCAGCGAAGATGTTGCGCGCATCCGGATAACCCGGATTCTCGATGCCGACCGTCGTTCCCGAATCGACGAGCAGCGTGCCGAGCATGAACAGCGCGTGCTGCGCCCCGACGGTGACGAGAATCTCGTCGGGTGAGACGAACACGCCGCGCCGGACGAGAAGGCGCGTCTGGATCTGCTCGATCAGCAGCGCATCGTCGCCGTCGATGAGATCGGCCGCCCAGCCGCGCACCTCCGACGCCGACGTCGCCTGCAGGCTGCACTCGCGCCAGCCGGGCATCGGCAGTTGCGCCAGATCGATCTGCCCGTAGATGAACGGGTACGGATACCGCTGCCAGTCGCGTGGCTTGACGATGTTGCGCTGCGACGAGACCGCGCCCCGATACCGCTGCGGCCACCGGGCGGGCTCCGGTGCAACGCTGGCGCGCGGTGGCGATGGCAGCCCGGCGCGGCCGGCGACGATTTCGGGGTTCACGAAATGGCCGCTGCGGCTCTTCGTCAGCAGGTAGCCTTCGTTGACGAGGAGCTCGTAGGCAAGCGCAACCGTGTTCCGGGCAACGCCGAGTTGCGCGGCGAGCACGCGCGTGGACGGCAACGCGACACCTACGGGAATGTGGCCGTCCAGGATCGCGGCGACGAGCATTTCGCGGATCTGCGCCTGCAGCCCCACCTTGCTGCGAAAGGAAAGCTGGATCAGCTGGTTCCACATGCCGGCATCGACGCAGTGAGTGATGCCGCATTATGACCGCGCCGGTCGTCCGCTGGCCCACCCGGCAGGCGCCATCTGGCACCTTGTACGCTTGGGCCATAGGCGCTACAAAGGCATATGATGATCGGCTTCGATGCCGGCCCGCAGCGCGACACCCCGCGCCGCGTCTTCCAGGAGCTCACGATGGGTCACGCCGAATTCACGTTGCGCAACCAGCCAACGCAAAAGCCGCTGTCGCTCGACGAACTATGGATGCCGTTCACGCCGAACCGCGATTTCAAGGCCGATCCGCGGATCGTCGTCAAGGCCGAAGGGATGTACTACTGGAACGATCGCGGCGAGAAGATCATCGACGCATCGTCGGGGCTGTTCTGTGTTGCCGCTGGTCACGGCCGCAAGGAGATCGCCGAGGCGGTGCACCGGCAGCTCTGCGATCTCGATTTCGTCGCCCCGTTCCTGCGTGCGCACCCGAAGAGCTTCGAGCTCGCGTCACGCGTCGCCGAGCTCACGCCGGGCGACCTCAATCACATCTTTTTCGTGAATTCCGGCTCGGAAGCGGTGGACACGGCGATGAAGGTCGCGCTCGCGTACCACCAGGCACGCGGACAGTCGGGCCGGACGATGTTCGTGTCGCGCGAGCGCGCGTATCACGGCGTCAACTTCGGCGGCGTCGCGCTGTCCGGCATCATCAACAACCGGCGCAAGTACGGTCCGGGCATCGCCGGCGTCGTGCACATGCGGCACACGCACCTGAAGGAGAACCTGTACGCGCCCGGCCAGGGAACGCACGGCGCCGACTTAGCCGATGACCTTACGCGGTTCGTCAATCTGTATGGTGCCGAGAACATCGCCGCGTGCTTCGTCGAGCCGATCGCCGGCTCCACCGGCTGTCTCGTGCCGCCGCAGGGCTATCTGCAGCGGCTGCGGCAGATCTGCGACACGCACGGCATCCTGCTCGTGTTCGACGAAGTCATCACCGGGTTCGGGCGCACAGGTGCGGCGTTCGGGGCGCAGAGCTTCGGCGTGACGCCCGACATCATGACGATGGCCAAGGCGCTCACCAACGCAGCGCAGCCGATGGGCGCCGTCGCCGTGTCGGATCGTATCCACGACACCGTGATGGCCGCGGCACAGGAAGGTGCGATCGAGTTCTTCCACGGGTATACGTATTCCGGCCATCCCGCCGCGTGCGCCGCCGGACTCGCCACGCTCGACATCTACCGCGACGAAGGACTGTTCGAGCGTGCGCAAGAGCTCGCGCCGTACTTCCAGCAGGCCATTTTCTCGCTGCGCGGCACGCCGCACATCACCGACATTCGCGGCTACGGGATGCTCGCCGCCTTCGACGTCGAATCCGACGGCATGCCCGGCCGCCGCGGTCACCTGCTGCAGAAGAAGCTGTTCGACAACGGCCTCAATCTCAAGACGACCGGCGACTGCGCGCTGATCGCACCGCCGCTCATCGCCGAGAAAGACCATATCGATGTAATCGCGGACATCTTGCGCAAGACGGTGTCGGCACTTTAGTCTTATGCGCGGCTTGCAATCGGGGACGCATTGATCACTCGACGGGAGAGAGCATGAAACGCTTTTGGGGTTTGGTGACGGCGGTGACGCTCGCACTTTGCGCAACCGGCGCTTGGGCGCAAAAGACGGTGACGTTCGCGTATCAGGACATGATGATCCCGTGGCGCTGGGTGCAGCAGTCGGGCGAGGTCGAAAAGGCGACAGGCTACAAAATAAACTACCGTCAGTTTGGCGGCGGCGGTGACGTGATCCGTGCAATGGCGTCGGGCGACGTCCAGCTCGGCGAAGTCGGATCCACCGGTATCGCGACGGCGATTAGCCAGGGCATGGATGTCGAGATGTTCTGGGTGCTCGAAGACATCGCGGCCGCCGAGGCGCTCGTCGCGCGCAACGGTAGCGGCATCAATTCGATCAAGGATTTGAAGGGGAAGAAGATCGCGACGCCGTTCGTCTCGACGTCGCACTTCCAGCTGTTGTATGCGCTCAACAAGGCTGGTATCAAGCCTTCCGATGCGCAGATCCTGAACATGCGCCCACCGGAGATCGCGGCCGCATGGGGTCGCGGCGACATCGACGCTACGTTCATCTGGAATCCAGTGCTAGCGACGATCATGCCGAACGGCAAAGTCATCATGACCTCGGGTGACATCTGCAAGGAGGGTGCCTGCACGTTCGACGGGCTGATCGTCACGCGCAAGTTCGCAAAAGAAAATCCGGAGTTCATGGTTGCTCTCGTGAAGGCACTCGCCAAGGCCGACGCCGACTACAAGGCCGCTCCGGCGAGCTGGTCGGGGAACTCCGACAAGGCCAAAGCTATCGCGAAGTGGAGCGGCGGCAAGCTCGAGGAGGTTGCCGACACCATGAAGCTTTATGGCTTTCCTTCGCTTGCCGAGCAGGCGTCCCCGACGTGGCTCGGCGGCGGCGCGAACGGAGTCGTTGCGAAAGCGCTCACGCAGCAGGCCAATTTCCTGAAGGAGCAAGGGCGCCTGCAATCCGTTGCGCCGGACTTTTCGAAGTCCGTCACCACCGAGTGGGTGACGCAGGCAGCGAAGTAGCCGTTCGTCGATCCCGCGGCGGCTCGCGGGCGTGATGGGCTCGGTGCTATCCGCAGGCAAGCCTTGCTATTGCGGATAGAATTACTGCAGGATGGGTTGGGAACCTTGAGCGGCGGCGTCCGGCATCCGGGCGCCGCCGTTTTATCATGAGCGTGCCATGACGACACTTGCCATTCGCGACCTCGGCGTTCGCTACGCATCGAAGGGGGGCCTCGTCGACGCGCTGTCCGACGTCAACCTGACGATCGGCGACGGCGAGTTCGTCGTTGCCATCGGCG
>Ga0207675_100004774_pt1 | contig 13058 bp, 6 predicted proteins | sample KBSSwiS42_FD_184305 | JGI IMG/M metagenome (GOLD analysis project Ga0207675, IMG submission 184305) | Switchgrass rhizosphere microbial communities from Kellogg Biological Station, Michigan, USA - KBS Switchgrass S4-2 (SPAdes) (version 2) | ecosystem: Host-associated > Plants > Roots >... | reverse complement strand
GTACTTCGAAATAACGGCGGGTCAACGTCCCCCACTGTCGAATAGAATCGGCGGGACTCGTGCGCCGCTTTGGCGGCGCCACCGCGCGACCGTCGCGCGGCAGGACACTCAAGGGCTCGATCACGTTCCGGCGATACTGATCCGTTGATTGGAACTTGCGCTTCCATTCGTCTGCAACTTGTTCGGCGATCTGCTCGCGCTGCTGCTTGAATTGTTGTTTCTGAGACTTCGGAGCGTTTGGCGGCAAGGCGGGCATCGCCGCGATTCGTTCGTCGACGGGATCTTCCAGCTTGTCGTAAAGGTCTTTGAAGCTTTCCGCGTTCACATGCGCGAGCGCTTCCTGCGGCGCGCCATAGAACACAAGTTTGCCGCGCATGAGCACGACAATCTTGTCGAACAATTTCACGTTCTCCATCGCGTGCGTAGTGAGAATCACGGTGCGACCGCTCTCGGCGATTTGCCGGAAGAGCTTCATGATCTTTTCTTCCGTCGCCGGGTCGAGACCTGACGTCGGCTCATCCAAAAAGATCACGGACGGTTTTGTGATTAATTCAACGGCGATCGAGACGCGCTTGCGCTGTCCGCCGGAAAGCTGACTCACTGGTACGTCGCGGCGCTCTGACAAGCCGGTAACGTCCATCACCTCGTTGATAATTTGATCGATCTCTTTGGTCGAGACGTCACTCGACAAGCGCAGGCGCGCGACGTAGTACAGCGTGCGATAGACGGTCAGCTCGCGATGGATAATGTCGTCCTGGGGAACATAGCCAATCGATTGCTTCAACGAATCGAGATGGCGATACAGATCGAGATTGTTCACCAGCACGTTTCCGCTCGTGGCCGGCCTCATGCCGTTGAGCGAGTCCATCAAAGTCGATTTGCCGGCGCCCGACGGTCCCAGCAGGCCCACAAATTCGTTTGGCTGAATCGTCAGACACACATCGTCAAGCAACTTGATCGAACCGCCGCCGGATCGATTTGCGACAATTTTGACGATGTTGATGCAATCAATCCGCGTCTTTGAACGTGTGTCATAGACGGCGACGCCGTATTGCGCGTCCGCTTGCAGCACGAACGGCCCAATTTGGATTACGTCGGAATGCTTAACCGTCTGGCGCCCACTGATGCGCTGGCCGTTGATGTAGACACCATTTGTTGAGCCGGCATCTTCAACAGCCACGTTGCCGTTGTTACGCGCAAACCGCGCGTGATGATTGGAAATCTGCAAACCGTCCAGCCGGATGTCGTTGTCGCCCGCGCGGCCCACCGAAAGTTGCGCGCGATTGTCGAATGCAACACGCGCGAGTAGTTGCGATGGGCCCGCGCCCGGCAGAGTTTGTGGCGGCAGCGAGCCCGATGACGAAACGATTGTTTGGCGTCGCGCCATCGCGGCGATTTGGCCAAACTCTGATGGGATTGCCTGCGGGGTCGCGCCCGCGGCCGGTTGCGCGGCCCGCGCCGGCGCGGGATGCGCCGAATCAATCACACGCAGCAGCGGTCCACCGGTCCCCAGTTGAATTTGATCCTTGTCGAAGAGATTCGTCGTTCCCGTAATGCGCCGGCCATTGACGAGTGTGCCGTTGAAACTCTTCAGATCGACGACCGCGAACTGATTTTCGACCTGACGGATCTCTGCATGGCGGCGCGAAACCACGGCGGCGGCAGCATCGATCACCACGTCGCCTTCCGGATCGCGCCCCAGCCGAATTACCTCTTTGTCTAATTCAAATCGGCGCGCAGTTGCGGATTGCGGATCGACTAACTCGAGATAAGCCGGCGAAACCGGGCGCGGCACAGGCGGCGTCGATTTAGGCGCGGGAAAAGCGGCAGGCGCGGGAGCGTCACGCACAGTGGGCGCGTGATCCACTTCCGTGTCTTTTGCTTCAGGTTTCGCGGCGGGAGCTCCTTCGATGCTGATGACGCGAAGGATCGGTCCATCGGGACCAAGTTGAACATGTGAACCGACTCGCACTTCAAGGGGCCCCGTAATCTTTTGTCCATTGACGAACGTGCCGAAACGCGAACCCGCGTCAGCGACGATCCAATGTCCATCAATCAGCCGAAACTCAGCGTGCTTGCGCGAGACCATCGGCCACTTGTTTTGTTCGAAAAAGAAATGGCAGGCCGCCGGGTCGCGACCGACGAGAACGGCGTCGCTGGTGAAGCTTCGTTCGTTCTGCAGTTTTCCGGCGCGGTCTTCTGAGAGGACAATCTTCATCAAGGCGTGTCAGAAGCCCGACCGTAAGGGAGGGCAATTCTGGAATAAATGCATTCTGAAGGCGTCAGTTGCCCTCGTTTACACTCGGGCTTCTGACACTTACTTTCCGAAGCGAAACGATTCGAGCAACATGGGCAACTCGCCCTTAACGCCCACGTCATCCATGCTCTTCAATTCAGGCGCCAGGGAAGTCGTGAGAATCAGGAGCTTCACGCCGGTCTTTTCACCCTCGCGCGGTGCGAAAAAGATCTCGCGTCCCCAAATCGTCAAATCCCCTTTATCAGTGCCTCGTGACGTCGACTCGAACCGCAACTCATAGGCGTCATATGAACCGACTTTGACTGGGCCTTCGGACACTTTGCGGTATTCAGGATAATTCTTGGCGAAGTTTGCATCGTCTTTCGCGACAAGTGTCTCGAAAAAAGCGTCATCGAATGTCGTTGTGTCTGCGGGCGCATGCCACGGCGCGACGCCGAATCTCTCCTGTGTAAAATCGGGCGGAAGGCGGCGCTCGACCGTCACAAAATTTTCTGCGCTCGGCACTTTGACCCAACGGTTGGGATAATAAAAGTTGAAGGCGACAAAGTTCTCAGCAAGTTTGCCGGTGAGCTCATCCTTCGAATTCACGTATTGGACTGCGTCAGCCGGCGCGTTGTACGGCGGCGGTTCGTTCGAAGGCTTTGATGCTTCGGTCGGTGTTGAGGTCGTCGTCGGTATCCCGGGTTCGGGTTGCGGCGCGGTCACTACCGGTGTCTCAGGAGTTCGCGCTGCGAGCCTGGGCCTGATGACAACGAAATACGCCGCCGCGATCACGCCGACGCCGAGCACAAACAGGACCACGAGAATTCCCAGGATCAACGGCAGTTTCGATCTCTTCTTTGTTGGGGCTGCCGACTGCGGCAAGGGTTGACTCGGATGCACCGCCGCAACCGCAGGCGGGGGAGCAATCGGTCCCGAAGGTGGCGCTTGCGCAGGTGGCGCGATCGGGCCGGAAACGACTTGCGTGGGCGGTAAAGGTGCGGACGTTTGCGCTGGAGGGGCCGGCGCTGAAACAGGTGGCGGTGCTGGCCGTGCGGGGGGTGACACCTGTTCGCTCGGCGGCGCCTGTGCTGCTGGCGGCATAGAGATCGCGTGTTGCGTCGGCTGTGGCGTCAGGCTGCCGGTGTCGCGCGCTCGCGGGTGTTGCGTCTCCGCAGTCGGGGAAGGCCGCTGGGACACGACGGTGGCTTCAGGATCAAAATGAGGAGTCTGCGCTCCCAAATCTCGCGTCGTCGGTTTCTGAACGGCGTCGCGAACTTTTGACGAATCGAACTGGACAGTTTTGTCGAGGTCGTCCTCGATTAAGAACAACAGTCCGCCATCGTGCGTGCAGAATTTTTGGGTGTCAGTTGAGTACGTCCGATTACATTTGGGGCACCGTTTCATTTGTCTTGTCTCTGGTAAGTTCGAAGTTTGAGGGCGCTGTTGCTATGCCTTGGCACGGGCCGCGGCAATTTTCCCCGGCAGGTCGGCGTTTGTCGGATCGAGTTCCAAACCTTTCTGGTAAGCGCGCAGAGCATCGCGGGCGCGCCCGGTGGCCATGTAGCCGTCGCCGACTCCCATAAATCCGAATTGGCCCGAGAGCGCTTTGCGATCGGCGGTTGACGCCAGCGTTGCGGCTTGCTCGTAAGTCCGAAACGCGTCGTCGTAAGAGCCGGCTCCGAGATAAGCTCGCGCCAGCACCGTGCGAACAATGAAGCTCTTCGGGTTTACTTCCGCGGCTGTTTTCAAAACGTTCGCCGCGTCTGCGTACTTCTGATTGACGGAGTAATACCGTCCCATCAAAAACAACGCGCCGGGATTGCGGGGATCCATTTCCAGCGCTCGACGCAAAAGCGGTTCAGATTCGTTCCATCTTTGAGCTGCCTGGATGGCATCCGCAATCAAAACGAGTGTCGGAGCATCTTTTGCGTCCGCCGCGGCCGAACGATACAGCGCGCCCGCTTCATCGGCGCGATTCATTCGAAACAGCACGCCTGCCAAATGAATCCGCGCGACGACAAAACTTGGATCAAGTTCAGTGGCGTGGCGAAACGCTGTTTCAGCATCGCTGTTGTAAATCCCACGCGCCGTCAACGCCACGCCAAGTCGATCCCACGCAATCGCGTTACTTGGAGCTAACTGCGTGGCCCGCTTGGCAAAGTACTCCGCGTCAGCGAAACGTTTCGCGTTCGCTGCGCCGGTGCGGGGTTGTACAAGCGAGAAACTTAGCGCGATCAGAATGTCCGGATCATTCGGCGCCGTCGCGTAGGCCGCGCGATAGGAAATTTCGGCGTCGTCCCATCTTTGCTGATCGACGAAGACGTTGCCGATTGCATACTCGGCGCGCGCGTCGTGCGGCTTTACCGTAAGCGCTCGCCGGTACGCCGCTTCAGCTACAGCAAACTTGCGGTCGTCGCGAGCATCGTTCCCATCAGCGAGTGCGTCCTGAAAATTCGCTTCGATTTCGGCCGGGCTCATGCGCGGACGAACCGGCTTTGGGGGCCCGCCGCTACGTTTTGCCGTCGGATTCTTTGGGCGAAAGATGCCCGCACCGCCGCCCAACTCGCCTCCGGTTTCCTGCGCAAACGCGCCGGTAGCGAGGAGCGCAATGGCCGTGACCAGTAAACCTGCGCGGAAGATGTTCTTGCCGATCTTCTGATTATTAGAGGGTTTATTCATGGTTCTAAGACCCAGTGTCTTCGGATTTTTGCGGCGTGATAATACTCGGTGAGGTAGCGAGTCTCAAGTGCCCCGTCCGCAGGTTTCGTCAGAACAGGCCGACCTCATCCGGCACGGACGAGTCGGAAGCCGAGTACTCCGACCTTAGTATTCTCGTTAAACCAATCGCGGCGCGTAGTCGAGATCGGTTTCGGATCCATCCCCGTACTGAATGACGCGCCACGCACAACGTACCAACTGCGCTGCTCGCCTTCAACCTGCTTCGTGCTGCCAGGGTAATAGGTGGCTTTCGTCGAAGTCCACTCGTACACGTTACCCATCATGTCCATCACGCCCCAGCGTGTCTTGTCGTTGACAGCAGAACCGACGTCCTTTGGCATAGTCGCGCCGGAACTCTTGGTGATAGCGTTTTCGTCCGACCAGTTATTCCCCCACGGGTAAACATTATCCTGATCGCCGCCGCGCGCTGCGTATTCCCACTCTTCTTCGGTCGGCAGTCGCCACTGAACTCCATCGCGGTGCGAACGCCACTCAGCGAACGCCACGGCGTCGTGATAAGAAACGAAGGTCACCGGCAACAATTCCTGACCTTGAATCGGTTTGTTCCCAACCCAGTGTGAAGGAGCTTCGTGCCCGGTCGCCTGGACGAACTGCTCGTACTCGTAATTAGTGACTTCCGTTTTGTCGATCACGAACGGTTTGACGGTTACGCTGTGCACGGGGGTTTCGGCCACGGTCGCGCCGTTGCGACCCATTTGAAACGTACCGCCGGGAATGTTGATGTACTCCGGATTAAATGTCACCGGCTTCGGTGCGGGGTTGTTTGGCTTTTCAGGTACAGGCTTTTCCGGGTTCGGATTCGCCGGAGTGGGTTTGCTGGGCCACAAGACCCAAGCTCCGACGCCACCTCCGATTAACACCAACACGATGACTGCCGCAATCACGTACGGCAACATATTCTTTTTCGCGCCCGCTGCAGCCGGCTGGGCGATCATTGTCGGATAACTATTTTCAGTTAAGGTCGTCGCCCCCAACGGACGAATGTGAGTTGCTTCAGGATCGACTGTTTGGGTTGTCTTCGGCGGAAGACTCGCGGCAAGCTGCGCATATTTTTGTTCGATCGCCTTTGTCTGTTCCGCGACTAGCTGTTGCACATGCTTGCGTTCTTCTTCACGACGGCGTTCTTCTTCCTTAAGGCGTTCCGCTTCGCGTCGTTCGTCTTCAAGCCGTTTTGCTTCGGCGAGCCTTTCTGCAGCCAGTTTCTGTTCAGCTAATCGCTTCTCTTCCGCGCGCCGCGCCTCTTCTTCGCGAACTCGTTGGGCTTCAGCTTCTCGCGCCTTTTGCGCTTCGGCTTCCCGAGCGCGCTGTGCCTCGGCTTCCCGTGCTCTTTGCGCTTCGGCTTCACGCGCAAGATGCTCCTGGCGTTCACGCTTCTCGGCCTCCTGTCTTTCCTTCGCTTGCTCCGCCTTTAGTTGCTGTTGCCGCTCAGCTTCGCGCCGCTGTTCTTCCTGCAAGCGCTGACGTGCGGCTTCCTCGGCTGCCAGGCGCTTGTTTTCTTTTTCACGCTGCAACTCTTCACGCGCCAGTCGCAACTTCTCCGCCTCGTCATGTAGCGAAGAACTGCTAATGGCGGCCGCGACCAATTCAGACGTTGGGCGCACGAAACTCGGCGCGCGCGTTGATTGTGGCGGTGGAGTCGTGGAAATCGTCTTGAATGGATCGACCTGCGCGTCGCCGGTCGTCTTCAACACCGCGCTCGCGGCTTCCATTGCCTCGCGCAACTCTTTCAAAAACTCGTCGGCCGAAGGGGTGCGGAACTCGGGTTCTTTTTCGAGCGCGTGGCGAACGACTGCTTCGATTTGCGGCGGGACGGAAACACCACGCGATGAAAGTGTGGGCACATCTTCCGTCAGGTGCTTTTTCATGATCGCGGGAATCGCGTTCGCTTTGAAGGGCACGTCACCCGCGAGCATTTGATAAAACATCACCCCGATACTGTAGACGTCCGCGCGCGAATCGGGCGGTTCGTCAGACCACTGCTCTGGTGCCATGTAAAAAGGCGAGCCCATCAAACCGGTTGTCTGCGCCGCAATGAACGACCCGAGCAACTCGCCTGACTTAATTTTGGCGAGACCGAAATCCAGAATCTTGGTGCCCTCAGGAATCGGCAGGCCCGCCTGGATCATCACGTTGAGCGGCTTCAGATCACGGTGCACGATTCCCTGGCGATGCGCCGCGGCAATGCCTGCGCAGATGGGCTGCATCAACTCAAACGCGCGCACGGGTCCAATCGCGCCTTCTTCGGACAGAATCTCCTGCAGCGATCGTCCCTGCACGAACTCCATCACGAGAAACGGCATCGTCCCACGGACCACGCCAAAGTCCGTCACCGCGATAATGTTCTGATGTCGAATCGCCGCCGCAGCCAGGGCTTCCTGGCGAAACCTGGTGACCAGGTTCGGATCGTTACCGACCAGATCGGGAAGGATGATTTTGATCGCGTGCTGGGTTTTGAGAAAGATGTGGCGCGCCTTGTAGACGATGCCCATGCCGCCCTGGCCCAGCCGCCGCTCGAGGTTGTAGCGACCGTCGAGAATCGGCTCGCCGATAATGGAGGCAGTCGTGGCCGCGCCGTCATCAGGACAAAACGCAATTTCGTCGGGGAAACAGGCGCGACAGGTTGGGCACTCTTTCATTCAGGGTTCGATTTACAGCACATTACGACTCCGCGCGAGTCTGGGTTCGCCAAAGATTTTAACGGGTGATTTGCAACTAGAGCAAGCACCATCTTGACACTGTTGCTCATCGATCCGGTGAATGTGTTTCAAAATATGCGGACGTCGCGATTACTAAGGACCGCTTGTTGAGTCTGGATTGGACGTGGCCGCTCATGAGTCCGCACACCCCGCGGAACACACCGGGTAAGCCATTTCCTTGCAATTTCTGTTACTTGACGAAGATCCGAGCGGTGTTATAATCCGCCGCGCTCGAAGTAGCAGTGAATCTCTCAAGTGAGCTATTTCCTTTGAGCCATCCTCGTCTGAGTCATTTCACTCCCGCTTCGCTTTTAATAATTCGATCTCATCCTGAAGCCAGGGGATCTTCTTAACCGTTCTTTTTCGTCTTAATCAGTAGGCACAAGACGGCCCCGCCATCACCGCAAGTGATGACAGGGCCTATCGTCAACACGACCTCAGGCGTTTTGCGCCAAGGACGCATCTGTGATGAGGGCATCCTAATGCAAACCGCCGGAGGTCTCAACCGAGAAAGGAGATCTCAATGAAAAACCTTCCACACAACGTAGTTGTTGCGTTCCTGGGAATTTGCATGTTTGCAGTTGCCCTACCTACCTCGTTCGCCACGTCGACTTTGACTGCTAACGTCCATTCCTCGACTTCACACCAAGAGACGCACGAACGTGAGCATTTGAGAGCCGGTGCGGATGTAGGAAAGCGGGTCAAACAACTGGAGAAATTTAACAAGAACGTACGCACTGCCCTCGCCGCCTTTGAGAGAAATGAGATGCGAAATGGACATCGGCCGAAGCACGACGCCTCGTTTTCACTTACACGTGATCCAGTGGGTGGCCCAACCTCCAATGCCGCACTCAAGCAGACCCGCTCCCCGAGTCCTTTTCGGAAGGTGAGTCTCAAGCCTCAAGAACCGGACTACTCGGCTTACGGCGTCGAAATGATTTTCATTCCGACGTATGATACCCAACTTGAATGGCAAGGAACGGTTATCTTTAATGAGTTCGATCCATCGGGCGCCTATTTGGGCCAGTACGTTGCCGATGTGGCCATGGTGCCCGATCCCACGAACTCATTTTGGAATGTCTATCAAGAAGTCTCGTATCAGGATGGCGAAGCGTACTTGCAATATGGCAACCCGTACTTCGAATTCGGAACGCCTCGCGATAATCAAGATCCGGACGCGACCCGGCCCCTCATTTCCGGGAGCGTGAAGCCGGACTTTGTAAAGGCTGGCTTTGCACCGTCTCCGCAGTTCCCCACGACGCGTTTCGGCAACCCATCAACGCCAAAGATGCGCTGGGTTATGAAGTGCACGGGCATCGGCACCGCGGGCTCTGCCGTCAGATGTGGCGTCGCCGCCTTACTTGGCGGAGTCGGGTGGGTGGGCTGTACCGGTGCCTCTGCTGCCGGGTTTTTCACGGCCTGTACCCTTATCGCGATATTTGGAAATTGAGGAATCTATGCGATACGTTTGGTTAGTAATTGCGTTGCTAGTCGCGGTTGTCACCGCTCTTGTCTGCCGCGCGCTCCAGATCACGCCGGTAATAGCAGTAGGTCTTACAGCTATTGCCACTTGCCTGGCAATATTTCCTTTTGCGAGGCGTTGGATGCCAAAGACCAGTTTTGCGGCGTGGGCGATTGGCACCGTGATTGGCGCGGGTGTCAGTTGGCTACTCTATCTGGGATTTTCATCGCTCGGGTTGTGAGCCTCGAAGAGCAGGTTGGCGGGCCGCCTAAGCGGGGGCCCGCCATCTACCGTCTATAGCTTAGTCTGCTTCACGACCACATTGACCAGCCGCTGCGGCACGACGATTACCTTAACGACCTTCTGACCATCGATAAACGTCTGTACTTTGGCGTCAGCCAAGGCCAATTCGCGCAGATCGGCTTCTGAGATGTCCGGCGAGACAATCACACGCGAGCGCAATTTGCCGTTGACCTGAACGGGAATTTCCAGCTCGTCCTTCTTTGCCAGCTCCGGATCGGCGACCGGCCATTGGGCGGACTTCAGCAGTCCGTCGCTATGTCCCAAGCCTTCCCACATCTCTTCCGCGACGTGTGGCGAGAATGGCGTGAGCATGATGACCAGCGCTTCAATTGCTTCGCGCACTGCGAATCCGTCAGCGTCTGATGCGTCAGCCGGTTCGATGTTGAATTCGCCCAGAGCATTTGACAACTCCATCAAGGCCGCAACGTTCGTGTTCAGATCGAGCTTGTCGAAATCATCAGTCACGCGCGCGATTGTCTGATGTGTCTTACGGCGTAGCGCGCGGGCGGCGTCGCTGAACTGGGAGCGCAGGCTTCCCGCCTGCATCGCGCCTTCAGTTTGTGCGGCCAGGCGTTCACGCCATCTGTAAACCATCGTCCAAACGCGTCGCAGGAAACGCACGGCGCCTTCGATTCCCGTTTCCGACCAGCGCAATTCGTTTTCAACCGGCGCCGCGAACAAAACGAACAAGCGCGTCGCGTCGGCGCCAAACGCTTCGATCATCTCGTCCGGATCAACGCCATTGCCCAGCGACTTTGACATCGCTTTGTACTCGTTCGTGCCTTCGACACGATTCGTCACCATCCCCTGTGTCAGCAGCCGCTTTACCGGTTCGTTAAATTTCACCAGACCCAAGTCGCGCATCACCTTTGTCCAGAAGCGCGTGTAGATCAAATGCATCACTGCATGCGAGTCGCCACCGATGTATTGATCGACCGGCGTCCAGTGCGCCGCGATGCTCGGATCGAACGGCGACGTTTCATTGCGCGGGTCGCAGTAGCGGAAGAAGTACCACGACGAATCCACAAACGTGTCCATCGTGTCTGTCTCGCGCGTAGCGGCTTCACCGCAGGTGGGACACTTCGTGTTCACAAACTCGGGAACCGTCTTTAAAGGCGATTCGCCAGTGCCGGTGAACTCAGCTTTGTCGGGTAACATCACCGGCAGATCTTTTTCCGGTACGGGAACCATTCCGCACTTGGGACAGTACACGACGGGAATCGGCGCGCCCCAGAAGCGCTGGCGTGAGATGCCCCAGTCGCGAATGCGATAAGTGACCGCCGGACCTCCGAACTTTTTGGAAGCCGCGTATTCGGCCATGAGTCGCGTTGCATCCTGCGACAGCTTGCCGCTCCATTCGCCACTGTTCACCAACACGCCGTATTCGGTGAACGCGTTCTTCATTTCCATCGATTGATCGCCGCCGGGCGCCTGGTCGACAGGTTCGCTCTGTTGTCCATGGACGACCGGCGCAATGACTTGACGAATTGGCAGCGTGTATTTCTGCGCGAACCCGAAATCGCGCTCGTCGTGCGCTGGCACACTCATCACCGCGCCCGCTCCGTAATCCATCAACACATAGTTCGCCACCCAAATCGGCAGCAGCTCGCCGTTGAAAGGATTAATCGCCAGACGGCCCGTGTTCAGTCCGAGCTTTTCTTCTTCTTCGGTTTCTTCGGTTTTGATCGCGCGTGACTCTTTGATCTGCGCAGCAAATCGCAGCACGTCATCCTTCAGCGCGGAGCCTGCCAACAATTCGGACAGAATCGGATGCTCTGCTGCAACGACGACCGCCGTCGCGCCATAGATCGTATCGATCCGCGTTGTGAACACACGAATCTTTCCGTCTGAGTCTTTGACTTTGAAATCGATGTACGCACCTTCGCTGCGACCGACCCAGTCGCGCTGCCGCTTCAGAACTTTTTCAGGCCAGCCGGCTTCAATCTCTTTGATGTCGGCGACGAGTTGCTCCGCGTATTTCGTGATGCGCAGGTACCACTGCTCGATCTCCTTCTTTGTTACCTGTGTGCCGCAGCGCCAGCAGATTCCGCCCGACGACTGCTCGTTGGACAAAACGGTCTCTTCTTTCGGACACCAGTTGACGGCGGACGTGCGCTTATACGCCAGTCCCATCTCCAGCATCTTTAAGAAAAACCACTGGTCCCATTTGTAGTAATCAGGACGATGCGCTGCGATCACACGCGACCAGTCATAACTGATACCCAGCCGCCGCATCTGACCTTCCATGTGGGCGATGTTTTCTTCCGTCCAGTCGCGCGGTTGAACGCCGCGTTTGATCGCGGCCTGCTCTGCCGGCTGGCCAAAGCTGTCCCAACCAATCGGATGCAGCACGTTGAAGCCACGCAGACGTTTGTACCAGGCCAAAGCATCGCCGATTGAATAGTTCCGCACATGGCCCATGTGCAGAAAGCCCGACGGGTACGGCAGCATCTCCAGCGCGTAAAACTTCGTTCGCGGATCATCCTCGCGCGCTTCAAACGCGCGCTCGTCGGCCCAGCGGCGCTGCCATTTCTCTTCGATTTTTTCCGGGAAATACTTCTCGTCCATACGCCTTAACTCCTCTTAAGTTACAAGCAATTAACTGATTGCACAAAGCGACTTGTGCAGTCGATTCAAGTTGTGTTTGGAGTTCGCCGCTAACCGCACGCGCGCTATCGAGCGCGACTGGGCAGCGGCAGCGTAAGGACGAGTTTGGTCAGTGAATAATTTGACCGATGCATGATGAAGGCATTGTAAGCGAAACAATGTTGCGTCGTCCAGAGCAACTGCCAAACCAGTGGATGCGTCTGCAAAAGCTCGCGCGAGTCCAGCCGCGGGTATTAGCCCCGATTCACATCGCCTCCGCTAGACGATGAATGACCTCAACCTTTCCAGATTCTTCACATCCGCGCGCGGATCGTCGTAGGGCGTTTCGAGAATGAAGGCGCAGTGCGCGAGCTTCGGATGTTGCGCGAAGCGTCGCAACGCGTCCGCCCCGATGTGGCCTTCGCCAATGTGCCAGTGCCGATCGACGCGCGAGTTGAACGGCGCCTTTGAATCGTTGAAGTGCACCGCGTGCACGTTTTCCAATCCGACGGTTTTTCGAATGATCGCGATTGTCGCTTCGAGTCCATCTTCTTCCCGAATGTCATAACCGGCGGTGAATGAGTGGGCACTATCAACACAGACGCCAAGCGGGAGTTTCGGACATCGATCGATGATCGCGCGCAAATGCTCGAAACGATGACCGATGCATTCGCCCTGTCCGGCCGTGTTTTCGAGCAGAATGCGCAATTTCCCGAATCGCAAACCTTTGCTAGCCACTTGCAAACTCAACGCGCAAATCTCCAGGGCCTCCTGCTCAGGACAACCGCGCGCACTGCCCGGATGCACCACAAGGTAATCGACTCCGAGCGCAATCGCGCGTTCGACTTCTTCCCGAAATGAGTCGATCGATTTCAGCAGAATGATTTCGTCGGCGGCCGCCAAATTGATCAGGTAATTCGCGTGAATGAGAACGGGTGAAATCTTTGTCCGTTTGCGTGCTTTACGAAACAGCGCAATCGCATCGTCAGTCAGCGGCTTGGCTTTCCAGCCACGTGGATTACGCGAGAAGAGT